>Ga0115030_1000193_pt1 | contig 23260 bp, 33 predicted proteins | sample SidtaG_4_FD_87174 | JGI IMG/M metagenome (GOLD analysis project Ga0115030, IMG submission 87174) | Marine algal microbial communities from Sidmouth, United Kingdom - Sidmouth_Male1 metaG | ecosystem: Host-associated > Algae > Red algae > Unclassified | place: Sidmouth, United Kingdom | collected... | reverse complement strand
GTTGTTGTCCGGATCGCCGCCTTTTCATCGCTCCCTCCCTGACCTCGTGATTGCTTGGATATTTGTCCGATTTTTGAACACTTGGGGGTCGACGTTGCTAGGCACGCTTCCCCCATCTTCTGGAACCCATCTCTGGACCATGTAGCCCCTGTTTTCGATAACTCCAGGACCGCGGAGGGCTCTCATGGATGGAAAAAATGGGGTGCCGCTCAGCGTGCTCCACGTAAGCAAACGTGGCATATTTTGTTTCGGGTTTCAGAACTTGGGGGAGGCATTGTTGGGTGTGCTCTAAGGATCCATATTATAATCGGATATTCATTTAGTGCGATTTCGGAACATTTTCGGATAGACAGATTGAATATATTCTCTGGGATGATGGACCTGGACGCATGGTAAAATTATCGAAAGGAGACATCTCACCAGGTACAGCCTAGCGTGTACTGGAAATAAACTCTTCTATTCATAAGCATTGTCTGCGGTGATCCGCCGTCAAGTACCATCTGGTTGTTGGATTTGATTTCGATGATGCAGCCGTCCTCGTCAATAGGGATCGTTGGAACTCTCATGTGCTCACCAGGGGGTGCCCGTTTGGGTTCGCGCGCGGGCCGTTGACAACAAGGCACACCGGGTCAGACGCGGGACAGAACTGTTCGGACATTTTCCGGCAATATCGCCGCTTGGCACTGCCAGATGTTGGCAGCTCAACAAGGTGAGAAGGCATCCCCACGCGCCAGCAATCCGGCGCGGAATCTGTGAGCCGGATCAAGCAAGGTCGTAGATCGATACAGATTATATTACGTCCTGCCTTTGGAGATTCATTGGGGTTCAGTATATCCGGCGGTATATGAAAAGAGTACGATATGGATACGCGGCTGCAGCATCGATGTTGGATTAGTACGAGTATAATGTGCGGATATGTCTGGCTCTACTTTATCCACCTCAGGCCCTGGTCTTGATGACCCTGTTTGTGCGGTCATTGTAGGCCTTATCAACCTTGTGCCCCGCCTCTTTCGAGCTCGCGGGGCCATTCCGCAGGTTTAAAGAAAGGCGGATGGCATCCAGGCGGTGGCGCAGGAGCTTGTTAATATTTGACGTGTGTACCTCCGTCAGAAGGGGCTTGACAAACCCAACGACAAAGTCAGCCGCGTCCTTTGACAGGGCCTCCTCCACTTCCAGCTTCATGGGCTCCGGCGCCGAGGAGGTCTCCCCGCCGGCGATGCGGGCGTACAGGGCGCCGTACTCTGCGAACATCGTGGTGATGGCGTCCTCTAGCGGCTTGTCGCCGAACGCCTCGTAGTAGGCGTCCCAGCCGAACAGGAAGTCTGCCGGAAGCTCTTCCTCATCGCCGTCACCCACGTTGAAAAGGCTGTCAGCCGACGCATTGTTGGTCGCAGCATCGCCGCTCTCCGCACCGCCGCCGCGGCGGCGACCCCGGGCGCGGCCTTTGGAAAGCACTGCTGGGTCGGGTGGAGTCGGGAGATCCTCTTCAAGCCCGAAGACGTCGGAAACAGCGTTCGGGATAATGTGGACGGCCTTGCGGTGTTGGGCGCCAGTGAACGACGACTGTTTCTCATCCTCGGCCACCAGGTATCTAAAAGAAATGACGTTGTGCTCGGGTAGCAAGGCCATAGACACCGAAAGAATAAAGACAGAATGCGGAGTGTGTTAGATCGGTGAATGAGTGCGGTGAGCAGCGCTAGGGAGCCCGACCATGAGGCGAGCAGCTTCGACCGCGTTGGTATTTCAAGCGAGACAACAACGTAAGCTCGTCAAACTGAACGTACCCTCGAGGGGTTGTGCTCGCCTGGCTGCGCCGGCCCATGAATTCAAAGCGACGGTTGGCCACTCGGAAGGCCATCTTGCACTTCCCGCACGTGGGAAACTTCACGGCGCACATGTGCGGATACACGCGGATGAGGCGATGTGACAGCATGCTCGTGACCCCAAGGTCAAGCGCCTGCTTGAGTGAGACGGCGACAAAAGGTACAGCATCCGACCAGAGCGCTAAGGAAAAAACGAACAATCAAGGCAAGGATGTGTTAATTGTGACAGAATCATAGGCGCGACCCACGCGTGCGGCTGCTCCACGAGTGTGTACGTGTCTTGCACGCGAAGGGACAGCAGACTTCAGTGCAGTGCGTCAAATCCCACCATCCTGGACACCAAGAAAGGCCGCGACGCCAGGCCGCCCATGGCGGCCATCATTGGCACCTCGCAGTAAGCCCTGCTCGTTGACTCCAGGTGCAAGCGCCGTTGGGATTCCCGTTGCCACACGCGGAGCCCAGCCCCCTCCAGCCGGCGCCTGAACAGGATGAGGGCATCTCAGTCCTCCGACGTGAGCGCCTTCACTGCTCCAGCGTCGTGCACCGAAACATCGCACATGGAGCAGGGGAGCGAGCATTTGACGCCCTTCATGCACAGGGCCGCCTTCTCCTCAGGCGGGTCACAGATGTACAGGAGAATGCGCGCAAACAGCTGAAGCATCCGCTCACTCCAATGCACGTCACTATCCACGCTGCTCGAGGCAACCGCGGAGCGAAAATGCAGGAAAGGAACGCGTTGGAGCATGCCACTCCGTCTCTTGCGCGCCCTGTTGGCAGCGCCCGGATCCTTCATCTTGCGGACAATGGGGATATCGGCAACCGAAAACCATACGGCCTCGCCTGTGTCCACGTTGAGGACTCGCACTCGGAGTGGGTACAGTTGATGAGGTGACAGACGCAGGCGATGTGTATCAAGTGAGAGAGCCGTGAAAACAAGAAAAGATGTTAGATCGCGCCTGGCAGCTTGACAAGACGCTGCGCACCACAACGTGACTGGATCGCCTGAGCATCTGCACCGCCCGCTCGCACACGACCCCGCTTGGACCACACCCCCAAGTCAGAGGAAGCAACATACCACCGGACCAATCCAGTTGAATGACATCACTAAACACGTGAAAGGCAAGCACACAGCTGTCCGGCCCATGGTTTTCCATGACCATCAACTGACACATCCGGAATGCGTCGCCATCCAGGGGCGACTCACGCTCGCTGGTCGGTGGCGCCAGCCTGTCGCCGCCACTCCACAGCTTGATGCCATTTCCGTCTCGGAGCATCTTGAGTGCAACTTCGAGCACGCACCGAAAGTAGGCCTCGTTGACAATACCGCCCTCCTCCAGCTTGCACGTGTGCCACCCCTCATCCAGGACAGCGTAGTCAACTGCATCGCGCAGCGCACCTGTGAAGCAGTTACTTGTCCCGACCGCTTCTCGCAGGGTCTGCTGTTGGCCATCGTCGACCACCATCCCAGGCTTTGTCCGGTACCACATGTCAAACATGTTGAATAAGGACTCCTGCTCCTTCAGGGAGAAGCCACCAGGGCGCCCCGTCAGCGCGTCCGTCTCGAGGGCCCGCAACCAAACCGAGTCGAAGCCGCCAGGCTTGAAATTCTTGCGTCTCTTCAGCAGCGGCTCTGCACGATACCATTCCCTCTTGTAGTCGAGAAGGAGCGTACCTCGGATGTGACATTGCTGTACTTGTAGTGCTCAACGCTGCGGGCGTCGTCCGAGTCTGACTGGGCGTCATCCATGGCGCCCATGTTGCGCTTGCCGCCAAGTGGGGGCGTCGTCGGCCGCCGCGTCAACTCCACCAATGTATCCATGGTTGCCAGGGTGTCGTCAACAACGGTTTCGTCAAAAGTAATGCGGATGGGGGGCGCTAGAGCATCCACCTCTTCGCCACAGTAGTCTTCGCCGAGACAACCGGCTGCCTCGCTCGCACCGGCCGTGGCAACGTGGCACCCATAGTCCGCGCCATCATCACGACCTCCCCCAGTGCCGCCGACAGGAGCTCTACTGTCAGCTACGGCATCAGCTCGGCCACCAATCTTAGCGCGCCCCTCGTCATCTCCCAACCGCCCACGTCTGACGTCCCCCGCACCTTGGCTGGCGCTCTCCCCGCTGTCTCCCGCCCCCCCACCGTGGGTGGCGCTCCCTCCGCTCTCGCTCCCCCCCGCACTGCCTCCTACCGCCGCCTTGCCAGTAAAACCACCAGCAGCGCGACCTCCAGCGCCACAGCGCACCCCCTGCCCGCGCACTGTGGCCCAACTAGCGCTGTGCCCCGCGCCCACGTTCCTGTGCTTTCGAATGCGGTGCCACACGCGGTAGCGATGGCTGGTAGACGTCCTCCTTCAAATCCTGCAGCGCAATATGGATCCAGAGAGCGGGTTTTCCGACATGCCCAAGCAATCCCGCCGCCAAGTCGCCCCACCACGCGGGCCTGAGCACACGGAGAGAATCTACCGCGGCCGGTCACAACCCCGTCATTTTTTACGGCCGAGCCAGCAAGAGCTCTGCCTTAAGCTGGCCCCACAGAAACAGTTTTTTCCGCTGCCGCTCCCTCCACTCCCAGCTGGTCACGCCTCCACTACTCTCCTCAGCCAGCCGCCACTCATGTCAGGTCAGACCTGCGGACAGTGACATACCCCTTCGACCGTCGCCAGCCGTTGAGCTTGCGCCGTGTTGCCCGTCGCGCCAGCAAACTGGGCGCCATGCCCTCGTCGCCCGTCTACCCTCTGTCAACACCCAGCAGTGCCTACCTGGTGATTTTAATAGCAGTGTCCGTGGGTAACGCACCCCTCAGCAGGACCTGGGGCGGTTGGGTCCCTCTGGTGGCGGGCCGGCCTTGGCGGTGGGGTACGTGGCCGGCGGATCGGCCGTGATGATGGCTGGACGGCTGTCGTGGGCCTTACGTTGGCCTCGCCCCGCGGCCAGATCGGGGCTGTGATGTCTCCATCGGATTGGGCCACGTGCGCTTGGATATCTTGGCCGCTGCTGGTGGCAGTTGTCGGACTTGATTTTTCTTTGATTGTATTTCGCATTGTTTGGAGGGACTTGAGTTTTGCATCACTGGTGGCCTGCATTGGCCGGCTCCGATTGGAGGCCGAGCCACGGGCTCTCGAGGGTCGCTTGCTTCCACATATTTGCGCGGGTTGGGACCGAATAGCGGCCACCCAGCGAAGGCGCCTTGTTTGCCCTCTACGGGCCGGGGTGCTGGCGTGTGTTGTCCCGCTGTGGCCCCGCTAGGGGGCCGCCGTGGGGGATCTTAAGGGGAGGTCTCGGCCTCCACCCCGTGTCGAGAAGAAGAATCAACCGTGCCTTCGGTGTCTTGCTCCCTCGGGTCTCTGCCGTAATACCTTTGTCTCCCTCTTTCGGACAGGCGTGGTCTGCACGTTTCCGTTGCCGTTCTTTCTGGGCCGACCTCCTCTAGGCCCCAGGGGTTGTTGATTTCCTGTCCGGACTTGAAAGAGAAAACCGCTACATTAATGGTGGAGCAGCAGAGGAGGGACATACTCTTCTCCCGTATCGGGACGCCACTCTTTTTTCAATGGCCGAGCCCCTCTTCTCTTTTGTCCGTTTTGGTCCTCTTCCCTCTGGTGTTCTTTGGGGACCAGTCGAGTGCCGTGGAGCCAACATGCCGGACCCTTCAGCTTTTGATGACATAAAGCACTCCATCGGTGGGTTCCCGCCGTTCTCTGAAAAGGACCCTTTCAACGTCTTCTCCTGGGTGCGCAAGTTGGTCAAAGCTTGCAACGACAATGACGTGTCCGAAGGGATGGCCCTTTGCGCGGTCCCCTACTTTCTGTCGGGCGACGCGGAACTACGCTACTCCCGCGAGCTTCCGGACTCCGGGACCGCGCTGGGCGTCGAGAGCATCACTTCCTACCCGGTGGCGGTAAAATGGTTCCTGCAGACCTAAGCGGAACCACACACGCTGGCTCTTGCGCAGGGCACCTTTAGTCGGGCGATCATCGAGCCCGAAGAGACCATCGAGTCCGTCTCGGCCCGCGTTCGGGGCCAGTCGGACCGGTGCGGGATCATCCATACGGAAGGGACCATGAAGAAACAACGCATTCAAGGACTACCGGCCTACATCCGGTCGGACGCGTTTGTCTACAACACGCCGGCTGTTCTTTCCAGCACTTGGTGACCTACACGTCGGGCAAGCATAAGGCGGCAGAGGAGGTCATGAAGCTTGCCCGCGATGGACAGAGGCCCTCGACTCCGTCTTCCTCTCGTGGTCCCCGTCGTCTCTTGGTGACCCCGCGGGCGCCTCCTACACGGGCGGAGTTTCCGGTGATGGCCCTCGGTGAGACGGAGCACTCTGTGGCCTCTCCTCCGGCGGCCAACCCGGGGCCAGCCCAACCCGTTTGGGGCCGGCAGGACAATCTCCCTAGACTCCTGACCGGGCGTCCTGAAGACCCACGGCGCCCCCGCTTTTGTTTCCTATGTTGGACACCGGGACACATGTCCTACATGTGTCCGATCCTGACGGACCAGAAGAAGTCGCTCGTGACCAAGGCCCGAGAGTCCTTTCTACAAGCCACGCGCAGCCTTGGGGTCGGGCAGGACGAGAAGGGGCGGGTCACGCGGACCTGCAACAGACAGATTCGGATCGCTATGGTACAGGCCCTCTGTGACGGCATCGAAAAGTCAGACGCAGAGTACAAGCAAGATGGGGACCCTGGGAACCAGTCGGGGAACGAGCAGGACAAGCACAGCTCGGGGAACATTTAATGGGGGGCGGACAGCTGTCTGACCCCCCTTTGTGGGCTAGTCCATGCGCGGGACCTGCTTCAAACTGCGTACCCAAGTTGCTTACAAGACCGGCGGGAAAAGCTCCTCGACGGCGTGGTCTCGCTGGTACCTGTGCGTTCAAGGGGACCTTGCTCGTTTTGCTTAAACGGAACTTCGTGGTCTCGGCGGCCCTGCGTTTGTCGTCGGACCATCCTTTGTACCTGACCCCATGCGTGTTGGACACCGAGGCGGGACCAAGTGTCGTTCGGGAGGACGTCCTCCCGCCTGGCTGACAAAAGCAGGCTCGGCGGGCCCCTTGGTCGACCCATGTGTGTGACAAGTCCGGACAACTCCTGCGGGTCAAGTCCCAAGGGTGGTTTTCTGTCTTTGTGGAGGGCGCCTCTATGCCCTCCCAGATCCTGGTGGTCAAGGCTCTCTCGGTCCCCGTCATCCTGGGCATGGACTTCCAGAAGGAGCACGCGAAAGCCATCTACCCGGGCTGTGAGACCGTCGCGTAGAACCGCGGTGGCCTGACTAGGGCGGAGAACGCGTGGGACGGCCGGAAGAAGGAGCCCAACCCGGTCAAGGGCAACCCAACCCGTCGGGACAACGGGGCCATCTACCTGCGACAGGGCGCGACCGTGGCCCCTCGCACCGTCCAAGCGGTCTCCGTGGTGTGTGGGACCGCGGGGCTGTGTCTTCTTGAGGAACGACCTGAGGTGTTGGCCCAGAAGGGACTCCGCCTGCATAATGCCCTTGCCACCCTCAAGCCCCACCGGTAACTCCTCCTCCGCCTGACCAACATTTCGGACGGGCAGGTCAACCTACCGAAGAACTAAGCGATCAGCCTGGCGGAGCCCTACGCGGGCCCGACGTACGAGACCACGGAGGAGGACGAACCCGCTGATGTGGGGGCGGACCCGCTCTGTACGACTGGGCCGACGAAATATCACCCGCCCAAGGAAGCGCCGTCGGTCCCAGTGGAAGCGCAGGCCCCTCAAACCAAGGGGCCGCCGCAAGATCGGTTCCCGCCGGATCAAGAGCCGTTGGAACCATCACCGTGTCCCAGGGTGTCCTATGAGCTGATCCCGCCGGATTTACATCCCGCGGTACATCAGCTGATGGATCGATATCAAGGCCTATGGAGTGGCAGGTTGGGCCAAATTGACATGACCCCCCACCGGATCGCCCTCCACCCTGGGACTCTTCCTACTCGGTCCCAACCGTACCGGACGGGCTGCGACCACCGTCGTCTCCTGGCGGACCAAGTGGCGAAGCAACTCCAGATGGGCGTCATCAAACCGTCTCAGTCCGATTGGTCCTCCCCGGTTGTGATGGTGCCCAAGCCAGACGGTTCCCCCTGGTTCTGCGTGGACTACCGCCGCTTGAACGACGTGACGGTGAAGGACACGCACTCGCTGCCCCACATGGACGATTGCATTGAATTCCTGGGCGAGGCGTCCGTCTTCTCCATGCTGGACTGCAACTCTGGCTACTGGCAGATCCCGGTCGCCGTCGAGGACCAGGACAAGACCATCTTCACCTGGCACAAGGGAACCTACAAGTACATCCGGCTCCCCTTTGGTTTGACCAACGCGCCGGCCACCTACAAGCGGGCAATTGATATGATCCTGTCGGGCGTCAGGTGGAATACCTGCCTGGTCTATTCTGACGACGTGATTGTCTTCTCCCGTACGGTCAAGGAGCACGTCACCCACTTGGACGAGGCCTTTGGTCTTTTGTCCCGCGCTGGAGTGTCCCTGAAGACGTCAAAGTGCTTCCTTTTCCAGGAGGAGGTCGAATACTTGGGCCCCATCGTGGGCCGCGGACACATCCGGGTGAACGAGAAAACCCTCGTGGGCCTACGTCGTGCCGAGCCGCCCCGGACCAAGAAGGACCTACGGAGCTTTCTCGGGATGTGAAACGTGTACCGCCGGTCTTTGAAGGATCACGCACAAGTGGCCGGACCCCTGACGGCCCTCAAAAGTCCTAAGGTGTCGGACCCACTTTCCTCCACTCTCGCAAGACCATCGGGACGCCTTTGAGGAGCTCAAGAGGCGGCTCACAAGCACGCCGATCCTGGCACTCCCGCGGTCTACAGGGGCCTACGTATTGGACATGGACGCCAGCGATTACTAAGTGGGTTGCGTCCTGACTCAAGAACAGCCGGACAGGACCTACAAGCCGGTTGCGTACTGGAGCCGTCCCATCACGGGGTCCAAGAAGAACTACAGCACGACGGAGGAAGAGTGCCTCGCGGTCGTCTGGGCCCTCTTTATGTTGCTTGCGTACGTCCAAGGGACCCGGTTCATCGTCCCGACGGACCATTCGGCCCTCCGATTGATGCTCAACATGGACGGGGCCCATGGTCGCTTGGCCCGCAGGCGGCTAAGACACTCCGAGCTCGATTATTTGGTCGAGACCAGCGCGGGAGATGCTCACAACGCAGCGGACAGGATGTCTGGGCTCGCAGCACCCGCGGTGGACACAAGGACAATCCCGGAAGGGATCGCCTGCCACACCCTGGCCAACTCCTCGCGGGCTTGGAACATGCCATCCTACAAGGACAGACGGGACTATCCCCCCGTCACAATGGACCGTCTGGTCATGGCCAAAGCGGAGGACACTCGACTCCATGAGCTCCGACAGGAAATGGACCGCAACGCCCACTCCCGCAACTCCGAGAACGCGCAGGGCTTGCGGTTCCGGCGCGCACCATTGGACCGGGCCACGCAGTTGTACGTCCCCAAGTCCCTACGGACGGAGATCCTCACCTTGGAGCACGCGCCGGCCCATGCGGGACACCCTGGCGCAAACAAGATGTACGTGTCCATGCGGCGCTTCTTTTATTGAGAATAGATGGTGGCCGATGTGTACGCCTCCGTGGCAGACTGTGGGACCTGTTCCAAGGGACGCGTGGGCGGACGCCGACGGAGCAGCCCACTAAGGCTCTTTCCCCCGACGAAGCGGATGTCCGCTGTGTGCCTCGACCTCGTGGGACCACTTCCTAAGACCACCATGGGCAACCGGTACCTCCTCGTCACGGTGGACCGCTTCTCCAAACTGACCCGCGTTGTCGCACTAACGCGGGAAGACGCGGAAACCGTGGCCTCGGCGCTCTGTAACACCTGGGTGGTGTCCTACGGTCCCCCGGACACCCTCCTGACGGACAATGGGCCCCAACTGACCTCCACGCTCTTCCAGGGGGTCTGTTCGCCGATGGGACTTACCAACCTGTACTCCACGACCTACCATCCTCATACGCAAGGACAAGTCGACCGGTAAAACAGAGCCATCGTGGTCCAACTCAAGGCGTACGTCGAGGACCATCAAGACAAGTAGGACGAGCTAGTCTCTGTCCTAACGTTGACCTACATCTCACTGCCACAACAGAGCACCGGGGTAGCCCCACTTCAGTTCGTTGTACCAGAGAGAGTACGGACGTTGGCCCTCGAGCGCCTCCCCAAGGACCCGTACCCGCAGACAGTCCCAAGGACGGCCGGCGAGGCGAGGGAACAACAACGAGGCCAACTGCGGAACCTCATTACGCAGGTCCGAGCCGCCCTCGCCACGGCCCAACGACGGTACAGGAGAAATGTCGATAAGCCCGTCCGGCCAGTCAACAAGGCCCTCAAGATCGGTGATTGGGTCTTCGTTGACGCACACGACACGGACAGACGCAAGTTGGACCACAAGGTGGTCGGCCCGTTTGAGATTCTCGGCACGGACGGGCACACCTACACGGTCCGCGTGGATGGGCTGCCGGACACGGTGAGTAGCGCCCACGTAGCGTGCGCGCCTCCCCTGACGGGGCAAGAACCGAAAAGGGACGGATGGACAGTCCCGGATGCAGTTTTCCCGGACGGGCATGGGCCTGACGGTACAGCGCTCGTGTGGGACCGCTTCCTCACTCTCGAGGTGGAAGACGACGGAGAATTATGGCTGAGGGTCCGTTGGTGGGGCTGGGGCTCGGAGAGGACACCTGGGAGCTTGCACTCAAGTTCAATCCACGCAAGGTCCGCCAGTACTGCCGGCGCAAGCGTCTCCCTGACCCTAGTGGAATGGCGGCCTTCCTGAGTTGGTGACCCGTCCGATGCCTCTGCGGCTAAGTCCCAGAGAGGCCCCTTCGTACCCAGGATCGGCCATCTTCGTTGATCCGCCGGGCTTGTCCCTCCGGCCCCGTCGGTTGTCTCCCATGGCCGGCTGGCGGAGGTCTGACCAGGTCAATTCCATCCGGGACGGCGCGCATCGGCTCGGAACACGCGAGTCTCATGACCGACGGAACGGGTGTAACGGTCGGCCGTGACATGTAGCGGGCCTCTCGATACTCTCACATGTTTGGATATCGAGACCACGCTGGGTTTTGGGACCGAAATCCTCACCGAGAGCGGATTAGCAGCGCACGCAATCAAGCCGTCTTTATGTCTACACGCAAAGGAACCAGAGAAGGACGATCCCTCGCTCTCCATGGTGGACCGGACGGACCCCACAACTGACGGACTACCACCAAGACGAAGGCCCGGACCGGTAGCGCTGTGCCGACCCTGCCTGGTCCCCCTCCGCCGCGTCCTCCCTCGCGCGCACCTGCCCACGACCGGACGGCCCCCCCGCATGTACTCGACGGGAGTGACCGGCCTCCGCCGTGTCGACCTCCCGAAGGACCACCTCGCGAAGGGCATCACGGCCAAAGCGGTCAAGCAGATTGGCGGCCCCGGCAGTACTCACCCCCACCTGCCCCTCCGTCCGTGCCCTGACCGTCTCCCCCTTGCGGACCAGCGTGAGCAAGAGCGCGGCCAACAAGGCACCCATGTGCAGCCGGTCGACCGCCCACTGGTCCAAGCCCAAGAAAGAAACCAACATGTCACGAAAGTCCGACGGCGGTGCATGCCACAACGAGTCCAACGTGTGGCACTGGATGTCCCGATGGGTTGGAAGGCTCACCGTGATGATGCGCGGTCCCGTGGCGGATGGGGGGGGTCCCTCATTGGCCATCACGTGCGAGACGGACGGAATGCTCGACCCCGCTTGGTCAATCCCTCTTGGCCCCATTTCCATCGGACGTGACGACCGAACCTCCTGGCCCCATTCGGACTTCTCCGCTACGAGGGCCCGACCCTCGAGGAAGTCCGCCAAGTAGGTCAAGAGGAGCGGAAGAAGCTCCTCATCCACCTTGGCCTCCATCACGGACCCTTCGGGCGTCATGGCGACGGACAGCCAGGAGGAGCGGTCCCGACGCTCGGAGGCCCCGCGGCCAAGACGGTAGGTGAAAGCCGGTCACACGGGCATCTTCTACAACAAGGCGAACAGGGCACCCAACTCCTCGGCGGCCCGCTCGTCCGGCCCCGTCGGACCGTGACAAATGGCCTGCAACCCGACACGGAGGATCCACGAGTGGAGGGACTTCGGGTGCAACCACATGATGCCCCGCGTCCGGAAGCTGTTGACCAGGTAGGCACCCGCCAAGACCGCCCGCTCGCTACGGAGGACCCTGAAGGAAAAGTCTTCGCGGTCCGACAAGGCCCCCGACATGTACTCCTGGACCGGCGGGAGCTCAACCATGGCCCCATACGGGACCTCCACCGACGACCACCATGGCCGGACCCGCGCGTAGTACTGGGCGCGCCGGGGTTGCGAGCAGCTGGTGAGCTCCGCCTGGTGCCACCCGACAAGGAAGGGCCACGACGCGGTCCGGTGGTTGCGGCTGGCCGTGATGGACGTGTGAGGCGGGTAGTCCAACGGGAGCCCAAGGAAGGGTGGGGACCAGGGGCTGTCAGGATATGGTTTTTGGGCCGTAGTAGGATACGGATACGCGCCGATCCTTCGTATCTGATTACGGATAACTCCCTCAGCTGAGATCCGGATACGGATATCTGCGTCCGAAACCGGATATATGAGTAGATTATACCCGTATCCGGATACGATTAGATGATTCGAATATATTCCGGCAAGTCTCACAGACAGCTCAATTATAGCCCAAGAAGAACGCCATCCAGCCGTTATTTGAGTGCTAAACGGACATCAAGTACGACTTGAAATTTGCAGTTGATTTCAACCGCCCAACGGGCGCCGTCGCGGCGGTTCCCCGCCGTTTGCGTAAACGGACGTCAGGATGACCGTTCGAAATCTCGTGTCACACTCTGACAACAACGCAATTGGGTCGAGTCGCGTGATTGAACGTTTTACCCGGGTCGGGCTGGATCGCCGCTTGTCGCTGCCAACTGTTCGGACAATTCTCCCCCGATTGTCGGCTCGCAAAAAGAGAGGACGACTACGTTCAAGCAGAATTCGTCATGCGCAAGGACCTTCATAACCATATATATTCCAGTATCCTGACTCTCATATCTGGGATACGGATCCGATATAGTCTCGCACTATCTGTCGGTCAGGATAGATATATTCTCTCGTCCTGTTCTCATAATTCATTTTGGATATGCGTCCCCGGCGCGTATCCGAAGTGGATACGGATATAATGCACGGATATAATCCTCGCGGGTATATTTATGACAACCCCTGGTGGGGTCATGACGAAAACCTCCCAAGACGGCGCCGTGTAGGACGACCCGACCGTCTGCGTCCTAAGTTGGCAGTAGGTCCGGACGTCTCCAGCCTCGGACGGACGACGGACCGCCGTGATGACTGTCGACCGGTCGTCCGCCGTGGAAACCAACGCGTCCGGCAAGAGGCGCATCTTCTTGAGGAAGGCGTTCCCGGAGGTCCCCCCGTCAAGGTCCCGGAAGAGGGCTTGGGCCCGCGTGCGTTGGGTCCACTCACGCTCCTCCTCCGGCGTCCATGTCGCCGCCCACCCCGCCACGTCGGACACATCCGGGATCTCCCCGACAACGGTCGTGTACCGCTGGTTCCCGCTGGGTCGGCCGCCATCGTGATGGACCGGAAGAGCGCGGCAGGATGACAACGCGCGGCCGGAAGGACCACCCCACGACAAGGCCGCCGGGCAACCCGCTGGGGGAGGGGGGGGAGCAACCGACAAGGATCAACAAGCCGCGGATGCGGGCGGGGGATGCCCGACGATGGGCCCCAAAAGAGACAACACCCGCCGGGATGCCGCTGATGTACTCGCGAGGTCGTCCCACCCGGTGGACCGACGACGCGACGGCCCGCTCCGGCCTTGCGTACCGAGGACCTGCAGGGCGCGCCCCGCACCACCTTGTGGCGCCTACCTACTCGGCTCTGCGGCCCCTCCTCCCAACAGCTAAGGGGATGCAAGCACACAGCTCTCGGACGATGTGCGACTCGCCGTAATGGCGGGCGGGCGTACGTTGGGGGCTACGGACCATCCAGTATCACGGCTCACGATAGCCGCTGTTGTGGCGCCAGTAACACGTGAGAGCATGGGTGCCGGTACTCGGTAGCTTGTGGCGTGAGGCAAGCCCACGAGGGTGTGGGGCTGTACGGGGGGAAGAGACATCACGTCCTTGCCTGTACGCGTCGAAGCCCGGTCGCGAGACGCAGGGCACTTGCTTTCGGGAAAGGACGTGGCCCAAGCACCTTCCTTCACCTGCCACGGTGAGCGATCGAACCACAGTTTTATTTATTGGTCATTTTGGTTTTGGCTGAGCACTAAACCTCCACGCATCATGGCCCGTGTTTTTTCAGGCACACCAACAAAAGTCGATCGTCTTGCCGAGTTTCAAACGTGGATCTGACCGCGGACCGCGACGCGGACAAGCGGCACAGTGAGTGTCGACGGCGTCGTTCCCACCAGCAGCGTTTCCAGTCCTTCAAGCCGGCCGTGTTCCTGTTTTCCCCCTTGCGGTCTGAGCGTGTCTGGCGAGCGGCCGTGCCACCGCCCGAGCCTGTATGGGACTGATCGTCGTCTCAACCGCCTGGCAGCGTGTCTTGGGTCTGCCTGCTCGACGCCGGCCACGACTGGGCCGAGCGTGGCAGCTCTCTTGACACCCGCAGTCACGTCACGCTGTCCCCCACGCCGGACACTGTCGTTCATCCTCTGATGCACAGCCGCTTACCAGGAGGTTCCGCAAGTACTGTGCGCCGTGGTCCTCCCGGATTACCCCTCCCAGGTAAACATGGGGGGTGAGCGCGAGGGGTGCCTCGCGGAGGGCACGTCGGGTGTGGTATCGTGAGCGCGCCAGGGGATCCTGTCCGGGTGCCCGACTGTGCGCTGTGCCAGGACGCTGCTGCTACGGGATCGAGAACTCTAAGTCTCACACTGCCTGTGCACTGCTCTGGTGGTCCCGTTGACCCCCGGCGCGTGTGAGCGCGCGTTTTGGGACTTGGGAGCGCCTTCAGGCGACGGTGGCAGCTCCTGGCACTTTATCATCTACACGAGAGCCGCCTTAGCCTCCAGCAACGTCACGCCCACCCTTCTAACTCTGAGCTGCCATTCCCTTTCCACCACTCCCTCCCGAGCCCCGTCCCCCTTCCCCAACTTGCTACGTTAGCTCAATATTCCTCCGAAGAAATGGGATCGCGGACGCCAATGCCTTCTGAAATGACCAAGGCAACAAATGCGCGATGCGGAAAATGATAGCCGCCGCGACAGCCGCTCTCGGGTCCTAGGGCGACGCCGCGATGAGCGCGTCGGCTGACGCGCTGGCCGGTGCTTCCTTGTCGCCTGCGGTGTCTGACAACGGCGACAAATACAGCGTGTGCATGGCTCTTGACGCCTTGCTTCACAACGCAGATGTTGCGCGTTGGCAGGCGCAGCTTTCGGTGGACCGACGGCTCTTTCCGGAGCCCGACACGCTGCCATTCCCGTCGTTCCTCACTCACTCGCTGGGTGCTCCTGCCGGTGGGTCAGCGCCCGCGGCGGCGCCTACACAAGCGGCTGCTCGGGACCTGGTTCCCTCGGCGGCTCGCGCTAGTGTGTCTTCTGGAGAGGGGGTCCGCGCGGCATTGTGCCCCAACATGGACGACGGAGAGCTTATGGGCGCCGCGGCGCCCACGAAGCCGAGCGCGGCTGCCCGCGCCCCATCCGCTCGTGCTCTTTCTCGCCGCCCGGATGTCACTTCCGGCTCGGGATCCAAGTTTTTCACGCCCGAGCGGGCGCGCGCAGCCGCTTGCGAGCGCTGGAGTGCGGCCGCACCGCGACGCCAGGCAAGTGGTGTGCCGTCGCTTGCTTCTCTGCTGGGTGGCGCTACGCCAACGCCCGGTGGGGATGCGAGTGCCGCGTCTTCCTCTCTACGTGCCCTCCGTAACACCACGGGGAGCTCGCCTGCCGCCTCGGCGGATGTCACCGGCAGAGGCATTGCCAGTCCTGCAGCCTCTCGCTCTTCCGCCGCCGAGGCTGCCGCCGCCTCTAAGTCAGCCGCGGTCCTGGGCGCGGCCACGGCGCCCAGCCAGGCCCGCACGGTGGCTACTGAAAAGGCGGCGGCAGCGGCCTGTGCGGCCGTGCGAGGCAGCTGGGGAAGCGTCGCCGGCACGCGCAAGGTGGCCGGCTGTGGAACGGAGACCGACGGCGGCATCAAGTGCTCTTGGGGCAAGGCCTCTGTCGCGAGCAGGCCCTGCTTTCGGCATATGGAAAACATGTATTTTCGTGCGTACGAGTACGGGGCTACCCAGACTCACCGACTTCTTCGGAGCCTGGAATGGACTTGCGCCACCGATGAAGGACCAGAAAGTACTTGCCGAAGTTTGATAATTGGGTATATCATCTGTCAGCCGACGGCCTGGAAGCCTGTGGCGTCGTGTGCGCCTGAAGGGCCTCATGCAGGGGACGAGAGGCAGCGTGTTCAATTGCTGTTTGTACTCTCAGCCAAACGCGAGGCGCTCGAGAGAAACTCGGAAGCGGACGGGTTCTGTTGCATACAGCGCTAAAGGGCCATGGGTACGCGAAAGTGTCGATCAGACAGTCGCCTGTGGGACTCTTGATCCACTGAACCAGTTATTGTGCGGGTGCGCCATTAAAGTGCCTTCTGGTGTCTTTCATCTGCTCCGAGCGGGCTGTTGTGTTCCACGAGCACACAACATCCCACAGGGAGTCTCGACAGCACCGGAATTGGTGCTCCTGTCTGGTGACTGCTCGGTTCCTCCTGGGACGTCCAGTTCGGGTGGTGGTTGCTGTGATCGCTGCGTCTCTCCCAGCACTTTTTAGCGGCCTGGCTTGACATGTTGCACAATGATGTTGCAGTCAGCAGTGGGAACGCAAAGCGGCCGGAGGCAGCCCAGTGTGCTTGCATCGGGCGCTCATTTGTCCATGTGGACATTCATATGGCATCTGGCCAGTGTTTTCATGCCTTTATGCAGTCACATGTCACGCAGCAGGAAGACAGCGGAGAGAGTAATGTGTGGACACATTGGCCTTTTAGCGCATGGCTGTCGTGCTCTGTTACCGTATGCCAGCGAGAGATGCGGGCACGACCGCGGGAAGAGCAGTGCCAATGCCACCAGACACACTCAAGTAGTCGGCTGAATAAGTGTGATCGTTCGACGTATGGCGCGAGATTAGGCTTGCATGGGAGTCTCTTTTAGTGCGGGCATGCCTGATCCACAGCTGAAGCCAGCTGCCTGCCACGACATCTCGGTCACGGGATGGGTCGCTGAGACTGCTCATGCCGTATCACATCAGGAGAACCTCCCATGTACGCGCAGTACCGGATGCTGTATGCATCAGGATCAGCGACATGTGTGCATGAGCCGTCTGAGATGCCGGAGGCCACGAGGCGCAGGTGCACGCCCGAGAGCTACGGAGGTTCGTCCAAAAAACCCACCAGCAGGTCAGCTGTCTGCTTACAGGATCGCGACTGAAACTGATTCACGGCTACCGAACGAATGCACCTGAGTTTCAAACACCACTGGCTGGGCGACGGAGTTGTCCACGCGGGGCTGGGCAAGACGCCGTCTGTCGCAGAGAGATCAAGGAGAGCCGACGCTCTCAGTGGCGCCGAGGCTGTCGAGTCTCGCACGAACTCGTTGCGTGGGGCCAGTCGACTACAACGTTGGTGTCCAGCCAATGCGGCGTAGACCCTCTATGCCCGGAAGGTCTCGTCTTCTTGCTCCCAGTGCATCGTTCGGGCATTCGGGCCGACCCCCTTTCTTCGCTTCCCGGCGCTTTTTGCAATACGGGACATGCCATTTTCTTTCGACGGGTCGACCCCCCCCTCATCTTCCCCGCATGGCCACTCTGGTGGTTCTGACTCGGACGGAGCTGGTGGCTCCGAGACGCCGGACGCCAGGCGACGCAAGCGTCCTCTGAGCACGGGCACCACAAATGTGCCGGCTGCACCTGACTTCAACATTTTCTTGCATGATGTCGTGAGAATCACGCGGGACGTCGTGATGGTATCAGCCACGCCGTCGGTGATGCACAAGGGCGAGATCTGGCGGCTGAAAACCGCTTTCGTCTCCAAGTCGGACGCGCGGTCCCCGCTTTGGGGTCTTCTAGACGTTTATGTGCGCATTTCGGATGAAGATGCTGTCGGAGATATACTGGCCCGATGCCGGGTTTGTCCCCGCACCGGCACCGGCACCTTTCTGTTCCTCAAGGGCGTCGCGCCAAGAAGCGGAACCAAGCACATGGAGGGAACGGGCGAGGGAAAGGCATCGCCCTTCCGGCGCGCGGATCACCTTCAAGCGGCGCTCTTCTTGGCCAAGAATGCCCACGGAGGAAACCGGGTCCGCACGCTGGCCGCAACGAGGGCGATTCGCCGCTGTATGTAGCCTAAGGCGCGACGGGAGCACCACCTTCGACTCGTCGAAATGCAGATGATGACGCGGGCGCCACACGCATTTGGCAACAATATGTACTTTTGCCTCTTCTTGGAGGGCCTCAATTCGCAATACGCGCCCCCGGAATTGGATGCAGTGGCGCGTCGGCTCACTGAGCTTGCGTCCTTCACGCGGGACGCTCTGCGGTCGGCCATCTCGGCCGCCGAGGCGGCGTACGCTGGCTTGTCTTTCCGCCACGCAGTCACGGACCTGTGGACTGAAGAGAAATCCCACATGAGCTACGGGTCCCTTGTCGCGCGACTTACGGACTTGGACGCTGAGGTTGCGCGGGACCTTCCTCTCGGTGTGTGGCTGTGTTCGGGGAGACACAACCACAAGAACATCCGCTCGTGGTTCGTGAACAGGCCTTCGTTTTTCGGTGTTGAGCCTTCCTACGTCTTGTCGGCGACGACGGACTGAGGTTCAAATGTGCGCAAGGCTATGATCGGCTTCTTCGGAGCGTGGGTGCCTTGCGCGGCACACTCGATTCACAACGATGTGCGCCACGCTCTTAGCGGCTCTGGCGAGACAGCAGCGCAGCGGTCGTCCCGACTAGCCCACGCGGGCGGCCGCCCTGCTCGTGCTCGCAAGGGCTGCCGCAATGATGCTGCCAGAGAGTTCCTGACTCGGTGCCGTGCATCGATCCGCTTTTTAGAGCACTCGCCGGTGGAAGCGCTGGCGCTCGCAGAAATCTTTGTGCCTGAGGACGTAGCGGTGCGCAACCTCGTGCATGCTTTTCCAACACGATGGGGGTCGACATACCTGGCGCTGTGCCGTCTGTACAGCATGTGGTCGCGCATGTACATGTCTTTCCGATCCACCTACCCGACGGCCGACCAGCAGGAGCTCAATCTCCTCAACGGGTACTAGGACATCCTGTGGCAGCTGATTGCCCTGCTCTCCCCTTCATTTGAGGTGACCAAGGCCAGCGAGAAGTCGTCGGCAACACTCGCGGAAATCTTCTTTCTTGTCGCTGCTCTCCGCAAGCTTGAGGACGCCCCGAGCGTGCCAATGTTTCCCGAGCTTTTATTTTCCGTCGGCGCCGCGGCCATCTAGAAGTACATCATCGAGTACCCCGACGAGGCCGTCATTGAGATTTATTGTCGGCTGTATCCATGCGTTTTAACGTGGGTCCATGAGGCTCCAGGAGACGAGTACCTCGACACTGAAGCATTGACGGCCGTGTACGAAGTGCGGGACGAGATGGACCGCCTGTTCTGCAACACCGAAGACAGCTCCAATACTTAGCTGAAGAACACGGTGGTGCTCTGCTCCGTCTACCTGACGCCGGGCGGCGCGAGGATGCTGAAGGAGGTCGCTGCTTGCCTCGATGTCGACGAACCCTGCCAAGATGCAGCGGATGTCATTTCTAGGGCATGTGACAAGCTGGCGGACGCTGCTGTGACACTGGCATCGGACGCCGGCATCGGCCACGCTAGTGGCAGCAGCGCTTCTCCGAATCTTCCATCCGAAGCTCGCATGGAAGCGCGCTCAGCTTTGAAGCATTGGAACCAAAGACGCGGGGCGATGCCGGAGGCCCCATCGGCGCCACTCGCTCGGTCGCTGGCCTTTTACGCCAGAATGTAGCTTGTTGCTCTCTTGCTCTTTTCCGAGGCAGCCGAGTGGGAGGCTCCGCTGCCTCACTGGGTAAAGAGCTGAATTTTGGCTGGCTCTTTTTTCGGTGCGGTTGCGTCTTCTTCGTCTTGTGAGCGTTCGTTTTCATTTACTGGGAGGCTCTTGAGCGATGAGCGGTCGTCCCTTTCTGTGGAGAGCGTGGAGACGCACTCCTTCGTGGCTGCCAATATGGCGCTAGTCCCCAAGGAGAGATCTGCAGTGCCCCTGCCGACGAGAGCAGAGGCCAAGGCCTTCCGCGACCTCATGAACTCGTTTTTGGCAGCAGAAGAGGGAGCTGATGATGGTCTGGATGAGTGGGGGAGTGAGCAGTCTACCGCGTCCAGCAAACACGATTAGTATGTAGAAGAACAAGTATCACAATGTGTATTCGCTGTCGTACGCCGCCGCACTGCTGCACGCCATTGCTTAGACGGCCGCACCAGCGAGCAGCGCGCCACGAGGATGTCAAGCACGAATTGTACCACGGATGCCTCGTCGACGCATACCGCAACCTCGCTGCTGTAGTTTTACTTGCACAGATGACGATCATCGTAAAACCTCACGCGGGCACGCGCACCACGCGCGCCAATGCAGAAGTCCTCGCATGCCGCCATCATCGTAGCGACTCTATTTCTTTACCGCCCGCGCAGACCATCGCCTGGTTGTCCTTGTCAACCATGTTGACGCTGTGCATCTCCATGCCGTTGCCTCCGCGGACTTCCACCACCGCGGGAATCGAAAACAGTAACGTTGTCGCGCACACCAGCGCGGTTGATAACGGTACCCTTTCTTAAGTCTCTGTGAACTCAGCACTCGCCATCGCAGATGCAAGAGAATTCCAACCCTAGAGGAGTGACAAGGACAACTTTTAACCGAATGGAACTCCCTCGAAGCTTCCGCAGTACGTCCGCAATGCCCAGAAGGCACCTGGAATGAAACGTTGGCAGTTCCAGTGACAGTGCCGACGGCGCTGAACGAAACAGCATACAGGGCGGCCACAGGCTTGGGAGAACACACAAGAAGCCCGGCGTAGCCGTCCGCCCACAACACGCGCAGCAAACCCGACAGATCCCCCAACAACCAGGCGCCCCACCCAAGCCCGCCACAGAGCAGGACCACAGGGCAAACGACTGAAAACGAGCGTCCCCCCTCACGCTCACAATGCGACTGCTATGTCACCGTGGAGGTCCCGGTGTTTGCCTCAACGGCAGCGGCCGCCGACGCCGCACCTGTGGCGTCGGGCGGTGGCGCTGTCGTCGTAAAACGCTGCACAGCCGCCCACACATTTTGCGCGCAGCGCGCCCGACAGACCCCCCACCATGCAGGTGCCCCAAAAACGCGGGCCACAGAGCGGGGCCACACGGCCAACGACGACAACAGCGCGTCACCCTCCCCTCGCAACCCAACCGCCAAGGCACCTTGGCGATGGCGGGGATCCCGGCACCCGCGGCACCCGCAAATTTGATAGCCGCAATATCCGTCGGCGATGCCGACGAGAATAGATTGGCGCCGCTGCCGGCCCAGAAGGTGCGCAGCAAGCCCAAGAAACCCCCCAACACCCAGGCGCCTCCTGTAATCGCGCCACAGGGCGGGGCCACACGACCGATGACAGCATCAGCGCGTCCCCCCGCCCTCGCAGCTCGACCGCAAAGGCGTCTTGCTGGTAGCGGCGACGGCGGCGCGGCGGCGGCCGTTGCCACCGTGCCTATGGCGTCAGGCATCAGCGCCGTCGTGCCCATATCGGCGCCGCCCCACGCACAAAGCGCGCGCAGCAAGCCCAACGGACCCCCAAACACGCAGGTGCCCCCAAAACGCGGGTCACAGAGCGGGGTCACATGACCAACGACGGCAACAGAGCGTCCCGTTCTCCTCTCAACTCTTCCGCGAACGCGCCTTGGTGGAGGCGGTGACGGCGACGCCGGCGGTGGTCGTCGCGACCGCACCTATCGGAAAGGGCGGCGCCGCCGTCTTGCAGAAAGCGGCGCTACCTCCCGCACATTGCGTGCGCAGCAGGCCCTACAGAGGCCCCAACACGCAGGCGCGCCGAAACGCGCGCCAAAAAACGGGGCCACACAGCTAGTGAAGGCACCAGCGGGTCCCCCCCACCTCTCAAATCGACCGCCAAGGCGCCTTGGTGGTGGCAGTTACTGCGGCACCCGCTTCTCCCGCCGACGCCGCACCCGAGGCGTCGGGCGACGGCGCCGTTATGCATAATACAGCGCCACCGCTCCCTCAGAGCGCGCGCAGCAAGCCGGGCAGAACCCCCAACACCCAGGCGCCCCCAGAATGTGCGCCACAGAGCGGGGCCACACGGACAGTGACGGCACGAGCATGCCCGCCCCCCCCACAACGCGACTTCTAGGGCACCTTCGTGGCATCGGGTATGGGGGCTCCCGCGGTGCCCGTCGCCACCGCATCCATGGCGTCGGGCGGCGGCGCCGTCGTGCAAAACTCAGCGTCGCCGACCACCCAGAGCGTTTGCAGCAAGCCAGAGAGCCCCCCCAACACCCAGGCGCCCCCAGAAAGCACGCCACACAAGGGACCACACGTCAAGCGACGGCAACAGCGCAGCCCAACCCATCACAATGCGACCACTACGGCGCCTCGGTGGTGGCGGCGATGGCGGCACCGGCGGAGGCCGCCACCGCCGCATATAAGGTGTCGGGCGGCGACGCCGTCGTGCATGAGTCGGCGCGCCGACCGCCCACAGCGCGCGCATGTGCAGCACACCTGAGAGCACTCTTAATGCACAGGTGCTACGCCAGAGTGCGCCACGCATAAGGGCAGAGCTTCTGGTGGGAGAAGTTGGACGTGTGCTGGGGTGCCTGGCATGCCCGGCAAGTATTGATTTGTGGGAATCATCGTGGATACCATCGCAGCGCCAAGGGGAAATGTGCTGATCGTGTAATTGCTATTCTTCACTCTTTCTTCCTGTTTGCGCTTCGGCTTGCGGAAGCTTCTGCGTGTGTTCGATACGAATGGGATTGCTTTTGCTCGCTTTTATTTTTACTCGTCTGCTCTGGCCGGTTCAAAACCGACGCGAATACAATTTCCAGATGCACCGAGCATCGAAGCCAGAGTGAACGATCCGTCTTGCCTGGACTTGAGAGTCTCCGTTCCGACGGCACTTTCTCGCCGTCGCTTCCTGGTCGCACTATTTCCTTGACCCCGTCCTGCGGTTGTCGCCGCATCTCGTCTGCGTCTCTGACGTTCTCGGCTGGTTCTGCGCTCGTCCTCTCGCCTCCCGTCACCGCGTCTGCCTGGCCCTGCGCTTTGCTCATTTGGTGCCCCGACCTCTTGTCGTCGCTCCCCCCCCCCCCCCCCCCCCCCCCCCCCCCCCCCCCCCCCCCCCCTCCCCCCCCCCGCCCCCCGCCCTCTCCCCCCCCACCCCCCCCCCCCCCCCCC
>Ga0115030_1000192_pt1 | contig 23280 bp, 27 predicted proteins | sample SidtaG_4_FD_87174 | JGI IMG/M metagenome (GOLD analysis project Ga0115030, IMG submission 87174) | Marine algal microbial communities from Sidmouth, United Kingdom - Sidmouth_Male1 metaG | ecosystem: Host-associated > Algae > Red algae > Unclassified | place: Sidmouth, United Kingdom | collected... | reverse complement strand
GGGCATCCTGGACGAGTCACCGTCAACTGCGGTGCACGTGCCGTGCCCTCAGTGGATATTCGAGTGACGTTCTCTGGCTCGTCCATTTCGTCACGGCTGGCCCCACAACGTAGGTGTCGCGGTTGCCTTCGGAAACGAGTCGACCCGAAGAAAACGGAAATCTGATCAGATGACGGCACTTCGAGCACTCTGAGGCACGTGGTGACCTGAAACGTGTCTGTCTCATGACGGATGATCGCCGGAGCGACTGCATATTCACGCTAGAATGAACATGTGAACCTGATCCGTGTCATCCAGTTAAGGAAGATTGAAGGACGATCGGCCGCAAAAATGACGACAACTGACGGGGGACACGCAGCGCCCTTCACACGGTGATGCGAGCTGTCTGGTTCCGTGAGTTTGGAAGGTTGCAACCACCAAGGTCGCCTTCGAATTCCGCGGAGAGTCGCGGCCCATTGACGATTCCCTCCGAAGGGCAGGCGCAGGGGGCACCAAGAAGGCCGGGAACGATTGCAGCAATGACCCCTGGTGCCTCCGTGTTGACCCCACGAGGTCGAGCGCGGCCGTCGGCGGCAATGGACCACTGAAGGGCCCGATGTCGCTTCACAGGCACCGGGCCCGCGCTGAAGATCAGACCAGCGGCTAACCACTGTGAAACAGTCCCCTCTGGTGGGCCACCACAGAAATTCAAGACAGTAGCTCGCCCGAGATTCTTGATCCGCTCGACATCATGTCGAATCATCGTCATGCCTCCCCGACTACAGTCAGTCTCCGTTCATATCCCACCCTCCGGAAGAACAGGTGCCGTTGCCGTGTTGCACAGTCGCTTTTGAATACGTATGTAGCCCGCTCGTCCGGAGCCGCACGTACTGATTCAAATGCGGACTGCTGACGCTGGAAGAGTTGATCCGGGGTCTTGCAACACGCGCATCCGCCTTTACGGATCGGACTCTCTGTCTCAATGCAGCACGGAAAGAGATGCTGGGGCACCTCCAGATGGCCGGTGTACCCCTCTTTAAGCACAAAGACAGTCCAGGACGCACCAGGGCATGCTCATGGACACTCTGGACGACTCTCTGGCGGTGTGAGGTCTCCGTCGGGGCAGATGTGGAGTCGATTGCGATCCACTTGAAATCGAAGTTCTTCATCTGAAGTCGACCTCAGTCCAGAAGCAGTCGTCCAATTCACGAAACCGATCGAATTCCGTCCATATCCCAGCAGGCCAGCATCCGGACGGGATCTGAATGGAGACTGACTGTAGCCCATCCATCCCCATCCACGCGCATCGCCCATCCAGTCGCGTGTGGGATGCGCGTTCTCGGACTCTGTGGGCGCTCTCCGATTCCACTTCCAAACGAGCTTTGGATAGGGATGTCCAATTGGTTCGCGAGGCCGATCCAGATCATCCGATTCTGTCTGTGGCCGAAAACCAGTTTTAAACTAGATAATTGGCCACGGCCGAGAGCCAGCACACGAGACTGGGTGTCTGTGGCTCATCCCTCCCGTGGAAGGTCCACTCTCCCAGTCCCTGCCGACCACCACGCCACACTCCTCCCCCCCCCTTCCCTTTCATGTTCCGTTATCTCTGTCGCACTCGGCGCCACACCTTACGAGCCCGCTAAAGTTCTACCTCCCTCATCGCCCCTCCGCCGAACGCTCTGTCGTCCGTTGATGCATTGGTGTCTTTTTCAGCACTCCCGCTGGCCTTTTACATTTCCTCGGCAACCGTCGAATGCACCGCTTTGGGTAGTGACATGGTCGTTCATGAACATGTCGAGCCGTATTGTGCGATACATGGGTAGGTGCTAGAGTGTGTCTGGGGGATATGGTTGTAGATAAGATGTGGACGTCAGTCGAGCTGCCCTACGGGAAATCTGCGTGATATCCAGTAGCAACAGCTGAAGGACCAGTCAGACTATTACCTTTGGCGAGAGCCACCCACGCAGCGGCTGCCCGTGGGGGCGCGTGCGAGGCAACCTCGTGGGGCAACCAGAGTTGCCAGCCAGAGCGGAGTCGCTGTGACGCAGTGCACTTGGCTGCGCTGCTCGGCCCGGGTACCCACTTTCGTGGGCGATAGGGTGCCAGCTGGCACCAGCAGCTGCAGCTGCTGCGACGCTGCGCGCGTTGTCAACGCACGCTCCTCGCGACGGGAATGTTCTGCCACGTAGTGGACGGGATCTGCTAGGAACTGTCAGTCCGCTGTACTTTATGTCTTACAGAACAATTGTCGTCGCTTGCGGTTCCCAGATCACCCCCTCGCCTGCAGGCTCTTGCATGTACCATTTCTGACGCTTCCCGGCCAAGGCCATCGTGTCTCCGCCCCACCATGTCCAGGCCACCTCGTGGTGCTGATGCCCTTTGGCTTGCGAGACAACAGCCATCCGTGTACGGGTACGGCGTCTTTATACTTCAGTCCCTGTTGTTATCAAGAGAGTCGATAAAAGGCTCTCGGGTGTGCAACACATGGTGCCGCTTGTCCCTCGTCAGACACCCAACGGAGTCCACAATAGTCATAACGTCAATGTACTCGTGCCGTCCGCCGTAGTCAGTGAAGATATGCCTCCCCCTCACGCGGTCAGGGATGCCGTACCTCCCCGTCGGGTCCCTCCGAGAGCAGACCCGCCGCACATACGCCAGAGCGGTCGCCCCCGCAGGTCCCTCGCACAGCAAAAAGTGCTTCACCAGACCGTACGTGGGTATCTGAAACGTCGCGACGCGCCCAGAGCGCAGTTCACGCCGGTCGGATGACTGCACGTGCACCAAAGACGGGCGGCGGACAGAAAAGGACTCGTGCACGTCACCGTCGCGTGCATCCACAATCCTCCCGCCCTGAAGCTCGGCACGGAAGCACTTGCGGGTGCTCGTGGCACCTAACGTGAGGCTGACGTCGTACCGCTGCAGCGCGGAGAGCTCCTCGCCGCTGAGCGCAATGACCCGGGTGACCGAGTGCAGCATCGTCGCCACGACGTCTTGGGGGCTGGGGATGGAAAGTCTCCACCGCCGTCCGACGCCCCCGTCGCCACGCTCGCCACCAGCGCGCACGGCACCATCTCCGCATGCAGTCCCGTCTTGATCGTCACCACAATCGTCACCAGCTCCGTCGCTCTCCCCAGTTGCTGCGGCCCACTGGCCCGGGCACACCAGCGCAGCGTAGGCGGCGATAAGCTCGCTCTCGTGCCGCTCGGTGATGTAATTCACCAACGACTGGTAGGGATGCGAGCGGCTCCCAATGAGCTCGGGAAGTGTCCTAATAAACCGCTCCATTGGAAACTGCCAAAAAGACCAGACAGGCCCGCACTGCCGCACGTTGGGCACGAGGTCGAGAAAAGCCGCAAAAACAAGTCGACACAGCCGCACACGCTTGAGCTTCCCCCGGTACACGTCGCGGTAAAAAGCTTCCAAGAAGGCCTTGATCTCCTCCTCGGCCTTGTCCAAGTCTCTAACCGACACCGGGCTGAGGCGGACGAGCAGCCGTCCCGCGCGGCAGAGGCACATAAACATCTCGTAAAAGGTGTTTGTCACTCGCCCGTACAGCAGCGCCTCGCCGCCACACAACAGGAAGAAGAGCCAGTCCACGGCCTTGAACGAACCGCTGCGCCAGTCAATGTCGCGCATGGCGCGCGCCTGCCGCTCCGGCACCGTGCGGGCGGCCGCCGCGGACTCCTCCCCCATCAACTTCCGCAGAGACGCGGGACGCACCAGCTCGTCCGTGACCCCCTTCTCCGCCTCGAGCTTTCCGCACAAAATCTTCCACAGGTTCGGCACGACATTGCAAAACAACAGGTGCATTGGGTCGTAGGGGGCCGCCGCCGCTGGCCCCAGCTCCCAAAGGTAGGACAGAGATGGCAGGGCGGCGCGCGTGGTCGGCCCGGGGGAGAGAAAAGGGGAATAGCCTGTCACCCCTGATAGGCGGACCAGTGCGGCCACGTGCGTCGCCGGCCGCCCCGCAGCACGCATCGACTCGACCGCGTCCGCGTCCGCCTGCACCCCGTCGCTGGTGCGCAAATCACCCTTAGGGAAGGTTAAGGAGAAGAGCTGGTCCCCCGTCGTGGGGTGGACGGGCGGGAAGTAGTACTCCTTTCCACCCCTCACGCCGTTGAAGAGCCGATTGCGGCTTGAAGTGTACCCCCCCTGCCCAGTCATGTGCGTGATCATCTGCCCCGCCTGCATGTCGGTCGTCACCTGCAAGCAGAAGGCGCGCAGGGTGAGCGTATCCTCCATGCCATGGACGTTGACGCCCGCGACGCCGGCGGCGAGGGTGTTGAGCTCCTCCATCAGCAACTCAAGAAACGAGTCGAGGTTGACCGGCTCTCGTGGCCCGGGAGTAACGCACACAGGTAGCATGCACACGATTTTGCTTCTCATGCTGGGGGGTAGGCTGAGGATGGTGATCAACACCGGCCATCCATTGCACCCTGACTGCTGCCACGAGTCAAACCCGTCGAGTGACACGCTCAGCACAATGTCCCCGTCGCTGACAATGACCTTGTCACGGCACAGCTTGCGGAAGGTGGCGCCGTCGAACCAGTCACGGTAGAAGCTCACCGGCTCGGCTGCGCACTGCCGTGCGTATGCCATGTAGTCGCGCATCGCACGCGACAGCACCGGGTCCTCCAGCATGATCCGCAACCAGGACGTCAGCGGCGAGTAGGGCATCACCCGCGCTGGAACTGACGGCCTCTTGTAACGCTTTGCGCCGCAATGGGGGCACGCCGTGGTGGTTTCGTCTCTTATGGAGAACGCCATACACCAACGTGGACAGCAGGAGACTGGTTGAGCGGCCAGGTGCACGCTCGACTTGACATGAGCGGCGATCCGGAACGGCGTGAGGAATGATGCCAACTGCCCCGCTGCTTTAGAAGGCTAGCCACGCCCTCACGCGGCAGCGTGTACTCAACAGAAAAGATAAATCCAGCATAATCGTCTGTCGCCCAGAGGAAGTGCTCCAGTGAGACGTGCACGCCGTTGATCCCCAGCATCAGCAGGCTCTGCAGCGCGGCTAGCACGCTGAGACCGGCCGCTGGGTCCGCCGAAGGGTCCGTGCCGAGGGAGGAGCCACACGAGGAGCTGCCGGCACTGTCGTCTGACAACTCGCCGTCATCAGGGGTAGCTTCTTCGTCCGACGGGGTGCCGGGCGGCCCATGGTCTGTCCGACGGGATGGGGATGTTGGAGCCGCCGCTACAGGTGGCGCTCGAGCACCGGACCGCGGCGGCAGCCGACGCCGACTTCGTCGTGGGTTGTGGCGAAAGAAAGTAGCGCGGTCGACCGGGTTTAGCTGGAAGCCATTGGCGGTCAAGCACGGGTCACAGCTGCAGAAGGAGGCCCCCCCCGAATCCATAGCCCCAGGCGCGTGGTAGAGGGGGTAGTATGGGGGGGGGTTGGAGTGGACGTGAGTGGCGGTCGCGGCTGAGCGATTTTGGCCAGCGAGCTTGGCCTCGACCGCCCGCCAAGACGGCAGGGCGGGGAACGCAAAGCGCACCATTGCACCATTGTCAGCCAGTCGGGGTGGGCGACAGCGCCAACGAGGGAGGGGAGAGGGGAGCGGCAGCGCCCCCGTGGGGACAGAGGTGAGAAAGAGGGCGCCAAAGCAGCTGGGAGACGGGCGCTCGTCCAAGACAGGCAGTGACCAGTGGTGGCTCGGACTTCCGACGCAAACAAGATCGGGGTGCTGACTGACACCTGGAATCGCACGGCACACGTATTTACACCATCAATTATTTCGCCGTCTGACAGCCCGCCTTTTCCAGCTGACCTGCGAATGCAAGGCGGCGCCGACCCCTCCCAAATCCCCGCCACAGGGGGGTGGTCGAATCCGGGTGCGCGCCCTTTTCTACCGGGCCGTGAGTGCAGGACCGTGGCACCCCCTCCCCGATGCCCCAACTGCGGCGGCGCACCGCGAGCATATCGCGCCCTCGGTGCCCGGCCTTCGTGCCTCGGCCGCCCACTCTGGACGAATGCACGAGACGAATGCACGGGCGCCTCACGCCCCCTACCTACCCCTTCGCTTGCCTGCACGTTTTCCCAGCACGTTGCTCCGTGCCTGCTGCCCACCCCCCCCCCTCCCCGTACTTGCTGCCCACGTCCCCCCCTCCGCGTGCCTCCCTCCCCCCCCCTTGCGCTCCCACCCAAAGTCCCCCCCCCTTTGGGCGGGAGCCGCGATGCGGCCCTTTGCGTGCTCCCCCCAAATCCCTCGCACCCCATCGGCGGCGTGCTTGTGCGGCCATCCGTTGGCTCTTTGCCTCTTCTCCCAACGGGTGAGGCGCCGCCTGACCGGTGGTCGTCCCCGCCGCCTGACCGGTGGTCGTCTCCGCCGCCTGACAGGTGGTCGTCCCAGCCGCCTGACCGGTGGTCGTCCCCGCCGCCTGACCGGTGGTCGTTCCCGCCGCCTGACGGGTGGTCGTCCTGGACGGGGTGTTTGGTGGACTGTCCGTCCCCTTCCAGCGCGCCTCGTGCTCCTGTTGGCCGTCGTTGTGCGGATCGCACCGGCTCCTCCCGCTTTGCCTCGTAGGTTTTTTATGCAAGTGTGTTAAGGAGGGCGCCTACAAGTGTGGGTTGAGCGGGTGCCCCTATGCTTCCTTGGTATTTTTTGCGTTTGTCCTGTGCTTCGTCCATTGGTGCACTGTTTCGCTGCGCACTCGCGTCACAGTTTCTTACTCGCTCGATTTCTTTCTTTGCTCCCTCTTTTCGTCTGTGTGTCACTTTTCCCTTTGGTCTGCTTCCGCTTTGGTTGGCGTTTGCTTTTGCATACATCAGGCCCGGCCATGGCGCATTCGTCATCGCGGACTGACGGAATTGAGCGCATTGGGCGGGGTTTTACGCTACAGGGCAGCCGCTTAGAGATCCCCGGACGGCGCGCGCATCGGGCGGCCGGTGCTGGGGGAACATCTCTTCGCGCCACCTGTGGTGGTGGTCGCCATCCCCGCCTCGCTCGACAAACTCCCCCGTCGCGCGTGGGCACCCGGCAGCACAAGCTCCTCCAGCGGCCTCTACGACCGGCGGTGCCGGCGCCGCGTCCGGCGGTGCCGCCGCGTCCGGCGGTGCCGCCGCGTCCGGCGGTGCCGCCGCGTCCGGCGGTGCCTCCGCTCCCCAGGCACCTGTCGCTCCCTCCCTGCACCGCACGGTTCCGCGTCGTTGGGGGACGCTGGCCGGGGAGAGACCGTACGACAATCCCCGGCTGGCGCTGACGGAGGAAGACATCTTCTGCCTCAAGAGCGTCGTGCCCTCCACGGTCAAGGCGTGCTTCGACCCCAACTTGACGTTTGGCCAGCAGACGGCCGAGGACAAGGCGTTGGCCACCCTCTACCTCGAGCGGAAGGTGCCCGCCCTGCGCAAGGCGGAGAAGCACTGGGCGGCCCTCTCCCTTCTCGCCCGCACGGCGCACACGCTCCAGGCCACCAAGGTGCGCAAGGAGCGGCGGCAGGCGCTTGTGCGACTGTTGGCCGAGGAGCGGCGGGCGGAGCGTCTCCGTCACATGGACGAGGAGATGCGCGACGCGCGCTCGGGTCCCGCAGCGGACAACCTGGTCTTCTTCCTCGAGCACCGCCGTACCCGCGCCGGCCTGTCGTGAACGGGGGGAGGGAACCGACGGAGAGGTGGGGGATTGGTTGACTGGGGATGGGGGATCAATAGCTGGAGGGTTAATTGGCCGTGGCTGGGACCGAGGCGGGGGCGGAGGCGCGGGCGGAGGGGGGGGCGGGGGCGGACGCGGAGACGGAGGCGGGGGCGGAGGGGGGGGCGGAGGCGGAGGCGGTGAGCGGTGAGCGGTCTCCCGCCTGCCATATTCAGACCTGACTCGATGCCTCCCGTCTCGCCGTCCCACCTGTCCGGTCCTGTCTCGTCCCGACTTTCATTGCTCCACCTCGCCGTCATCTCTCTGTATGCAGGGAGGGGGGTGCCGAGAGGGGCAGGCGGGCGGGGCGGGCGGGGCGGGCGGCGGGGTGTCCGACGGGCGCGGCGGAAAGAGTACCATGAAAAGAACACCATTTACTTGTGAAAACATTCTATTTCCAAGAAACAAATTACCACACAAATGCTATGGTAAGTAATGTACTTATGTGAAAATTGAAGTACTGTAATCCGTGCTTAACTTATCTTTTAGCCTAGTATGGGCCAATAGGAGGCCTCCATTGTGGCAAGTATTAGTGTCAAAGCAACTGGTCATTCAGAGAGCAATACTGGATCGTCTGTGGGTTGCACTCGCCCTTCAGCAGAAACGCCGGACTACCGAGTCATTGCAGCCCAACAATCCCGTCAAATATTTTCGGTAGGGTTGCCAGTGCGTATGATGTTGTCTGCGTGCGGCGCATCTGAGACGACTATCGGTCTCCTGTGCGTGGCGTTCCCTTCTCTGTTGTTGTTTTTTGCATGATGTGTTCTTGGTGTGAGCAGTGGTCCTCGTTGTTGCTCTTCTCTCTCAGATCTAGTCGAGGCTGATGGGTGCATGCACCTTCACTCTTCCCGCACGGCTGCATGTTGCGCACGTGGCCGTCCGTTTGCTGCGCGGGCATGTGCGGTGCGGTTGCACGACTTGTTTCCGGTGCGGATACACAACTCGTATGCCGCGTGGATAACGACTCGTGTGCGGTGTAGATCGGCCTTTCGCGTGCGGTGTGTGAGCCACTGAGACACAAGTCGTCGGTTCACGTCGTGCACGGGTCATACAGTAAGGACAACTCACACACATAATGCCACAGAACAAGGGTAGTTACGGCCACGTGACCGAAAATTGTAAGAGGAACAACTTCGACAAATATTTTCACACAAAAATAGTTCGCACGGGTTCCGATTTTCATACAAAAAACTAGTTTAAGCCAACTACGATGAGCAAGTGGGACATCCTTAGCTTTGCAAAGGTATCTGAACCGGACGTGAGGCTGCGCCTCGCACGACGGGGCCGCAGAACAGGTTCTTCTCCTGCTGTCCAGCATTCACGGACCAGAAAAGCCATCTGATTGGGCCACGATCGTCTTCACGCCTGCTGCAGCCCCGTTCGGACTGTATCCCTGGAACTCCCATGTGTGGCGACTCTCAGAGGACAGAACAGTTTCTTGTCCAGCTGCCCCGCATCTGGGTACCAGAAACGCCATTTGATTGGGCCACGATCGTTTCGACGTGCATTTCTGGATTTTGCAACGTCCGATGGCGTCCATGTTTGCCCACACCGGATCGTCGGCGAACTGTACCACACTACTGCGGCTTACTGGCCAAAACTATCCGCCGTATTTCAGATTGGCGTGAAATGGCCCCAGTACTAGCCTCGATTAGGGTTGTTGGAAGCGCCCCGGTTTTGGGGGCACAGGCGCTTAATGCGCCCCTAAGCGCCTTTTGAGCGCCCAGAGCGCCCCGAACGCCCTCACAGCGCCCTTAGTAGCACCCATCAATTAATTCAGGAGGCCCCCCTGTTTTGAAGGCAGTTGAAGCCGGATTCTATTTTGCGCGAGCGCGGACAGTTCAACTTGTGGTGCACCCAGCCACGGGACCCTCCCTTCGCGCTGTGTCACCCAGCACGGTCCGAAGAGCGATCAAGGGCCTGGGGTTGCAGTCCTGCAACCCGGCCCAGAAACGGTTCCTCTCGACCTCCAACAAGGAGAAGCACCTTCAGTGGGCAAAAGCGCACCTGACCTGGAGCTTTCAGTGGGCTTCTGTACTCTTCTCGGACGAGAGCAGCTTCCTTGTGCGAAAGGCGCAGTCGCGACGTGTCTGGCGTTAGCCTGGCCAATGCTACGAATCTTCCAACCTTCGCCCAACCTTTAAGAGCGGTCGGAAGAGCGTGATGGTGTGCGGCGCGTTCTCCGCACGGGGTCTTACTCCTCTGCTGCGGGTGCAAGGGTCAACGAACTGGGCATCTTACGTGGACGTTCTCGAGTCTGTGGTGGCCACTACATTCGCGCTGACTACGGGTCGCCGCACGGGGCCTGGTTTCAGAAAGACCTGGCCCCTTGCCATACATCCAAGGTTGCTAAGGCGTGAAAGCAGACGTTGGGGCTGAAGGTGTTACCGTGGGTTGGGCAAAGTGCCGGCATGAACCCTATCGAGAACGCATCGTCCGACCTTGAGCGTCGCCTACGCGCGCGCCCGACGTCGCTAAAGACCAAGGACCAGCTGTTTGATGTGTTGCAGAAAGCGTGGGCAGCGATTCCCGATACATAAACCAAGAAGCTGGTGGAGAGTACGCCTAGCCGCCTGCGTGCGGTTGTAGCTTCGAAGGGGGCCGGTACCAAGTATTAGTGCGTTGCTTTCGGTGGAAACCGATGGTGGAATCGGATCAAAAAGGATGTCAGCAATTGCATGTTGGGGTGGACGAATAGTTTTGGCTAGCGATTGTACAGCACGCAGTGCTGGTGGCAGCTGCAAACTATGTCTACGAGCATGAAACAATTGTATGAGCACAGCTGGCTCTAGAAGTGCTACTTCGCAGCGCATGCAAAGTCCGACGTAGGACTCGACGGAGCAGCTGTCACGAAGAATTCAAGCTGAGCACTTTCGCTGTGACGGCGTCGAGCCTCCATGAGTCCCAAGATGACAGCCCAGCGCGTCTCAAAAAAACTAAGTCAATCGCGATAGCTTTTTCACCGAGACCCGCTCGATGCTGCTGGGGCTTGCTAGCCGCCGCCAACAAACTATTCAGCACCACACAAGCAACTGGCTCATGCTTGCTGGCCGGACGCCGAGATGGCGAGTGCCCCCCCTTTTGTTAGCGGCGCAGTCGCAAACAAGACAGCAACGGGCTGAGTTCGCTGGGGAAGCACTCACATCGGCTTTGGCCTGCTTTGTGTCACGATATTTTCAGCTAGCACGGGCGCGGTATACACAAAACGAAGCGCATGGCCATCTAAGAGTCAATGACAGTTATTGTTTCCGTATCTCGGAGGACAACTCAAGACAAGTTTCACGGTTGTAAACGTCTGGCCGGCCGTGATCTGCTCTCTGTCCTTGCCAAATGGCCTCGGACACCGCGAGTCCGGACAGAGAGCAGAGATATGAATTTCGCAACTCGTTCGTAAACGGCTTCACCGACCAATGTCGTTCCCTTCATGAGCTCAATGAATGCGACTCCTGATACCCCAAATCTGTCCTCATCGACCCGAACGATACGGTTTCTGCTTGAGATGGCGGCCCCTGATTGGCCGTGAGGTCTGCGGCGGGCGCCTTTCCGTCCCGATCTTCACACATTGTGTCCATACGACCTGCAATCGCACAATCAGTACTCTCGGTTCTCTGGAGTTTTCTGCGATCCTCAGGCGTTCTCCGGGAAACTCTCAATATCCCAAGATTCCCGGCTTCCACTCCACGAGAACATGAATAAAATATCAAGGACAGACGACATTTTGACTCTTCACGGAGCTGGATGCTTTGCGGCCATTGGGACACTTGATCTATGAGCTTTGCAGCACTTCTCGACCAATGGTCAACCGGTTCTAAGAGCTGTACCGTTCCCAGAAGATGTTCCAACGGATGAGGACAGAATTGAGAGATCAGAGAACTGCAGCCCCCATCTTGACCTAAGTCAATTTCCCCTTGTTCGCCTGGCTACTAAAGGGCTTCACAGATTTTCTCCAATCAATCATGAACTAACACTAGGAAAAACCATGGTTGGCAGAAATGAAAAACTTCTGAAGGAGGACTTGAAAAAATGTGTAGATTGTTCCATGAGAAGTATAAAAAGCGCATGTATTTATAATTCTATTGGACTTAATCATCGGTCCGGCAAGGACTGTGGCCGCCGACGTCGCGGCTGTTGCCGTAACGCCCACCAGCTTTCTCTCTACAGCGCGAAGCCCCCATTCTCGGCTGGGGCGTGCATGACTCCTTGGCTTTCCCACCGCCACCCTCACAGAAGTAGAGGCGAATCCCGTCGCGCTGCGACTCCCCCTCCCCCTACCACCATGCATCCTCCAAGTCTTTCTTAGGGCCATGCCTCCCGCACTAGACATGCCCCACAGAGCGGCCGCCGTCATACCGGGAGAATAGGGCCCGATCGCCGCCCCAACCCGAGGGCGGAAAGGTGGACGCAATGCCAGAAACGCCAAGACGGAGACTACCACTGTTTCGTTTGTCGGCGGCATGTGCTCAGACTACAGCGTGCTCGTCAATAAGAAGCAGCAGAGCGGCAAGATCCTGGCCCAGCACCTCTTTGCCTGCCGGCTGGCGCCGCTGTCGGTGCCGAGAATCGCGTGAGACGCCTGATCCACACTGTAAATGTCCGACGCGCGACTGATTGGTTCGACCGACGATAAAGCGAGGCCAACGTCGCAGGCGTCCGGGATTCATGGCGGCGCAGTCGCGGCCGTCTTGCTTGTGCTGGGTCCTCGGCTGTCTGGTTTGCATCCGCGAACCGGGGGCATTGGCGCGTTTCTGGACAGCGGCTCCCAAAGGCGGGCGAGCACGATTGAGGCCGCCATCATGCACTTACGAGTCTCCAACCGCATGCCATGTGTTGTGGTTCAGAGCCCTACCTTCATAGCATTGCCAAAGGCGCTGCGCCCTGTCTTTGTCTACCTCCAACTTTTTCGGAACCGCAATAAGAAGGTAGGGCCCGGGCTCATCACATTTAGGGTTGGTGAGCACGTCCCAGACGTGCTCACGCCCCGGAACGGGGCGTGCTTCAACTCATGATTTAGGGCGTGTCATGCCCTCACGTCCAGCATTCCAGGGGCGTGCTTTGGGCGTGCTTAAGTACTACCGACCTGAAAGTCCAATAATTCGTGGAGGATCTCGCATCAGACAGGTGTAAGTAAGTAAGTCATTGGATTTCGTGTGGGACACCCATCTTGAGAGATGAACGGATACTTGCATGACATCGGTACGATGTCCACATTGTGCGCATCATGCCGACGCCCAGACGACATGGTCACCTCTGATGGTGTACGTTCCATGCTAGGAGCCACGCTCACTACGTCAGCAAAGAGAGCTCATCCTGTATCTACAGTGATGCAGAAGCCCCGTGGCATAGACCCATGGGGCGGTCCCATGGTCATGCTCCTCTGGAATAGAGGCTAGTAGAAACCAGGTGCAGCCGCCGCGTCCGTCTGGCATGACGGCCGAATCATGGAACCGATGTGGTGACTGGATTTCATGAAACCATCGAAGAGGGGGGCTGCGAGTCGATCCATGGGGGAACTAGTTCGGGCGTGATGGGCGTGCTGATCGAAGAAAGGGCCTGTTTGGGCGTTATTTAACGTGAATGAGCGTGTCACACCCTCACGCCGGTCAAAAGTGCTCGCGCTCACCAACCCTAATCACCTTGTACAACGAGACGCGGGGAGAGGTGCTCGGCTTGATTGCCGCCTGGGTCGTGCCGCTCATAACCGTCTGCGTTCTCGACGCGTCGGAGAGCGTCAGGCACCACCACATCGTGAACCTGCAGCCGGTGGTGGGCAACAAGGTCGTCTTGCTGTACTCGGTCCATTCTGGGGACGAGTGCCAGGATGCGTCCGGGCAGGCACGCCTGGTGCAGGAGTAACTGGACCAGTACGGCGGTATGAACACGTTTTTTGCGTTGGAAACCGACAACACGGCCTCCTCCGTGGAGATGCGGCTGATGGATCCAGGTCTCGTCTCTCTTAACGACCAGGCCTACGTGGCCAACCTCCTTTTCGCAGAATTTTGCAAGGTGTCGTGGATGAAGGGCCGGGCGTCGACGGCACGGTGGCGCCCAAATGTGTGCGGCGGCAATACCGGCTCTTAACGGCGTACAAGGCGGCAAAGGACCTTTACAACATGTCGTTTCCGGCAGACGCGGCTGCCAAGAAGCGGACGGCAGTGTCATACGTGACTCTCAGCACGACGCGATTACTGTACAACCGATACTTGTTGGCGGTGTACGTGCGCAACAGTTCCGCTTTGAGAAACATCCTAGAGATGGACAAAAGGGCTGAGCTCCCTCTTCCAGTTAATAAAAGAAACGAATGTGCTCGGGAGGCGCTGGTCAATATTTGTCTTGTCACTGAATCTACGGCCCACGCCCATGACTCGTCGCACGCACGCCGCATCCTGAACCCCGTGTGCTCGTACCTCCCGCTGATTGACGGCGTGTCGGATCGCTTGTCACTCGCGTTGCCTGCCACGAGGCTCCTGGAGAGCGATATGGCGGCGCTTGCGGAGGCCATGCGCTCGGAGGAGGTGGTGTGAATCGCCTCCGCCGACGTGCTCGCGTCGTTGGTGGACGCCGTGCGGAAGCGTGTTCACGGCCCGAAGGACAACATTGTGCGTCTCCTGCTGCTGGAGTACGCCCACTACCTGGCAGCCGCGTTGGACCCGCGTGTTTCCGACTCGGAGGCCAGCGAAGTGGCTGAGGACGGCGACAGCGCCTTCCGAGCGATGTTCACTTTCTTCACCCGCTCCCCTGCTGTCTTCACCCCAGACGAGTTGCACGCGATGGGGAACGACCAGCGCATACAGAGGCTCTACGCTCAGTTCTCTACGTACACGGCCCTCTTGGGGAAGCTTGCTCTCGGCCCCGCTGCAGCTCGGGAGCCGGGCGTGCCGCTTGACGTAGCCCAGGTGATGAAGTCTGACTGGGACATTTGGGGCTGGTCGTCCATGTACGGTGGCAGCACCAGGGCGCTGCGCGAAATTGGCAGGGCGTTGGCGGGAATGGTGCTCTCCTCCTGCTAAGTTGAGCGCTCCTTATCATTGAAGAAGTTTATCCACTCCCTAGTGCGCAACAGACTGATGCACGAGGAGGTCGACCAGTTATTGTCTGTGCTCACAGAATTCAACTTGCTGGGCGGGGGTGACCTGGACAATGAAAACCTGGACTCCTTGAAGTACATCATGCTGGACGCGGGCGGAGATGTATCTCATGGGAGCGACGATGGGGAGAGCAGCGCGAGTGACGAGACGGTGTGGCATTGTAAAAGTTTCTGTGTGCGTGTTTTTCATTTCAACAAATACTTTTTCAACACCTCACCCCCCCCCGATCCCCATACAAATGTGAGCGCCACCGCCGCCACGTACTAGCGGCGCAGAAAAAGATGACTTTCAGACTTTCCAGGTCGAGCCCCCGCGCCGAGAGGCGCCCAGAGCGACGCCCCCTCCCTGTGGTCGGCGACCGCCGCGGCCGGATTGGGCAGGGAGCGCTAGGTGGTGGAGTTGAGGGAGGCGAGACAGGTAGGCGACGACACCGCCCGTGGGCATCGAAGCTCCCACCGAGGCCTTCTCCAAGACCAGCGGCGACGGCGAGATGGCGGCCTCCAAGAGCGAAAGGTGGGTCGGCACGCTGTGACGGTCTGTAGTCTATGCAGCAGCTCCGAGACTAGACCGCGTGATGCGGGCGGCGACCCCCCCCATCGACAGCGGGGATAGAATCGACGGCGTCTGGACGGCATCGCGGCGGCGCCGGCACCAACCGACGCGCGAGGTGTTGCAGCCGCGCTGCTCTAAGTCCCCTACATATGGCCGATGGGGACTTATGGATGTCCCTCTGTACTTCCGAGTACAAGGGTTGGAGACAGCGATCCCTGTTATGTAGCCTCCCTCGGATTTCTGGGACTGGGCTACTTTCGTCTCTCTTTTCCCTTCGTTCTGTCTTGTTCGCGTATCTTCTGGTGGGGATCCATTCGCGTTCTCAACGCTCAGGCAGCCACGTTGCATGAATGGATGGTCCTGATTGGTTTGATGGTCACCCTCTAGGCCGTATTAGTGGATGATTCCACGTATACGCCCAATCAGGCTTATCCACGTTTCAGGATTGAATGGCTCACAATCGCTGTGGTCCAGAGGGATTGCACATGCAAGCCGTTACAGGTTCCTCCATGAGCGTTTACAATTGCCTTCGTGGAACCCCGACTATTTTCCACAAGAGAGCCCAGAAATGGTCAGCAGCGTGTGTCTTTGCGGAAGTGTAAGCACCGCGTCTCCGTCGCTCTCTTCCGTCGTCTCGCCATCTATCCCCTCCATCAGGCGTTTCCCACAACCCCTCCATCGTCCTCACCGCACCGTCATGCTCTCTCTTGGACACGCGCGCCGCATCCGCCCCTTTCTTTTCCCCCGCGCGCCGCATCCGCTCCTTTCTTTTCCTCCTACCCTCCCCCCCTCCGCACACCATGCAAGTCGCGCTACACGCACGTAATTTTTTTCCATCCGTGTGTTCGATGTCCTTTCCCGCTCCCCCAACCAGCCCCAGCCGGGGTGTTCACTCCTCTCTTCTTCTTCTCTTGAGGCATCTCCCCGCCTCTGCCGTCAACCTCCCCCTGCATGTACCGGCGCGCCATGTGCTGTGCTTTTCTGTCTCGCTGAATAAATCTTTGTACTGAGAATCCCACGACAAAGATGAAGATGTCAAGTGGGGACCGACAATGGGGACGCTACAGCTGGAGAAGAGAAAAGGGACCCAACAGAAAATGGTGTAGAGAAAGGGGACCCAACGATGTGGTGGTCAGAATGTCGAGCGGACTGGAAGACTGGCCGCTATTACAGTTCTGAAGCTCAAAAGTCTATGAGAGCATCGAAAAGGGAGGCTCCCTCAAAAAACAACACTAATGCTGAATATTACATCTCATGATATTCCAATTTCTCCGTCCGTCACCCCAGCCACTTGTGTAGAGTTGATGAAGCAGCTGGCTCGTGTGACGGGAGAAAAATGGAAAAATTGCAAACTGAGAACCACTGCACTGCGCTGGTTTCCAGCTGATGGGGGTTGGCGCTGCGGCCGGGGTGCGGACACTGTCCAACTCGATCCCACTTCGGCCAGGAACAGTGCTATGCTGAACAGGAAGCGAGTGCTTTCTTTCTGTCCGACACGAAACAGGAGCGCATGCCGAGCCCAGAACGCGTGACCATCATTGCGCTCGCTGAAGCAGGCGGCGACGCAGCAAGATATTGAAACTGCACATTTCCACGACGGCGGTCCGCCGTGGCATCGGCCACGCCCCCGTCCCCCCGCGCCGAAGCTACGGTGATGCCCCCGCCGTGCTTTACGGTCCCCCACCTGTAGGTCACCCCCAAGGTAAGCGTCACACCCGCCCCCCGCCATCTTTGTAGGTGGCCACCGTCTCCCTTCCCCTCGGAACCGGCAACCCCCCCCCCCGTCCCGGGTCATGCCGCCTACATAGTCCTTGTTTTTCCTGGCGGAGGGCTCCCGGCTCAGTGGGCAGCCGCCCCCTCTGCAGGCGTCGCCGGCTTCGCCGGCACCGCGTCGGTGGCGATCGGCGTCCGCGGCGCGGGACGACCTCCGTGCCGCCGGAAAAGTAGCCTTTGTTTGTGAGAGCGGACGGGGGCGTCGTTGCGGCGGAGACGGGGCGGGGGATCATCGGCGACGGCGTTGAGTGGTTGGCGGTGGGGTTCGGGTGGCGGGTGGTGCCATCACCAAAGCGCTATCGCCTGAGGGAGGGCGGCGACGGGCAGCCGCCGCCACCTCTGGCCACGGCGGTGGCAGAAAAACGGAGCGGCACACTACCGGCGGCGACGGACGCGGTGGCGGGGACCACAGCGCCGTAGACCTCCGTGCCGCTCTGTGCCGGGGGAGGCAGCGAGCGCCAGGCAACGGGAAAGGCCAACCCCCTCGGACCCTTGCGCGCCGCTTTTTACTACGACTCTGGTCCGGAGGTGGCAGTGGCGGTAGGGGCAAGATGGTTTCCGGGTGCGGCGGTTGCCGGCCACTGTCACCGGCGGCGGCATCGGCGGCTGGGGTGACCGCAGCAGCGGCGGCGGTGACGGCGGCGCGCCGCCGTCCGCCGGCCACCCCCGGGCCGTGCCGCTGCCGCAGCCGGGAGGCGGAGCACTCCCTGCGCCCCATCCGACCGGTGCGGACGACCTGCCGCCGCCATCGCCATGGAGGTCCCCCCCCCGCACATACACGGTGGCTGCGAGGGCGAGGCCCCAATTTCCCGTAGGTCGCGGTGGTGACGCCCGTCTGGGGGGTCTGCGTCCGCCTCCTCCTCCCTTGCATCCTGGTCGGCGGGGCCGACCACCCCCCCCGTGGCCCCATCCCCCACTAAAAAGACGCCGGCCGGTAGCTGCGGCGGCGGCGGCGAATTCCGGGGCGCCGCCCCCCCCCCCCCTTGCGTGCTGCAAAAAGAGAGGATTCCGCGGCGGGCACCACCACGGCTGTGGCCCGCGACAGCGGCAACACTAACATGGTGGTGGATGTTGGGTGGCTGCCCGTGGAGGTGGTGGACGACGCGGCCGTGGGCAGATGTCCAACTACCCAGCCCCCCCCCATCCGCGCGCTCAGCTACCCCGCCACCTGCCACACGGCTTCTCCTCGACTACCTCGCACAATCAACCCTTGAGGCCCCTCGAAAATTTCTTCGACGCCCGGCAACGAGGAGGATGAGAGCATCTTGATGTAGACGCCCGATATTGAGGAGGACGTGCACGCCTTGTCGTAGATGCCCCGAGGAAGGGGACGAGCCCACCATTCTGCAAATCTGGACGGGTAAGGGGGGGGAAGGTCCTGCGTAGCCAACTCCGCTTAAACCCGAACCCCCCGCCTGCCAGGCAGTCGCGTCCGATGAGTGTTGGGTCGCGGCCATTCCGACGCGTACCGCTGCCTCCGACACAAAGATTCGGCGAGCCACAGTGACCGCCGCCGGCGGGGATCGCGACGCACAGGTTATGTTGCGCAGCAGCGGTGGGAGGGTACGGCAGCAACGCCGCTACAGAGGGAAGAGGCCAGCTCCCTTGGCGTATGCCGACCAAGCCTGGGCCGCTCCGGCGCGACAATGCAAAAATGTAATAAAACGCATGAACTCGTCAATGCATTAATGGTAGATCACTCTGACACTAATTTTATTTAATATAATGTACCATTTTGATCGATGCCAACCATGGGAAAAACGAGGTTCGAACATGCAAAAAACCGACATTGCTGGTTGTGCTCTTGGTTTCTGTTCATCAACGATTGTGCAGTGATCGATCACCGCGTTCAGCTCCACAATTGTTCTTCGTTCCGGGGCTTGGCTATGGTTAACTACTGACGTCCACGCGCATCTTGCTAAAAAAGAAACTTGGTCATTCGCATGCCAGCGTGTCTGCTCGCCCTTCTGTTACAGTACGCTCCCGCGTCGCTGTTGCTGGCATGCCGTTTCATCCATCCCACCCCCACCCCCACCTCCTGCCATGAACGGTGTGGGTATCGCTGGCCTCCGCGCCGCCGCCGCCCGCCGCGCCGCCCTCTCCGCCACTGGCGCGACGTCCGCGGCGGACTCTGCGGCTGCCCTTGCCTCCCACTGCAAGACCTTCACCACCCAGCTCGCCGAGTTTGCGGCCGCCCACCGGGCCGACATTGAGTCCAACCCCGAGTTTCGGGAGCGTTTCCACGCCCTTTGCGGCTCTGTCGGCGTCGACCCGCTGACGTCGACCAAGGGGGTGTGGGGGCGCCTCCTCGGCGTCGGCTCATTTTACGCCGAACTCTCCGTCCGCCTCGTGGCCGTGTGCGGCGGGACGCGGAGTGTCAATGGCGGCCTCATCCGCATGAACGAGCTGGTGTCCCGACTCAACCGCCGCGTCGGCGGCGCGCCGCCCCACTCAACCGTCACGTCTGAGGACGTGCGGCGGGCGGTCAAGCGGCTGTCGGCGCTCGGCGGCGGCTACGCCGTCGAGCGTGTCGGCGGCGTTGACGCTGTGCGCAGCGTGCCGGGGGAAATGAGCCGGGATGTGGGGGTGGTGGCGGGGCTCGCCGCCGACCGGGGGGGGGTCGTCACATCGAGGGGGGTGGCGGCGGCGACGGGGTGGGGCCGTGAACGCACCGTTGCGGCGCTGCGGGGATGCGTGGAGGGGGGTTTTACGTGGGTGGACGCGGGGGGGCAGGAGCGGTCGTACTGGTTTTTAGGGTTCCTGGAGGGGGGAGGAGACGGACTGGAGGGGGCGTAGCATGAATTGTGGCCGACCAAGAGCGGGAGAGGAGGCAAAGGGACCACTGGCCAAGAATGCGAGGGCGGGAGGGCACTTGGTTGAGTATGTGTACAGCGCGAAATACGAGCACAGGTACGAGCATGAGAATAGCAAGAGAGCGGAAGGCACCAAGCTTGCTCGTCATCATCTTTCTCCTGCGCATGGAGCGGAGTTAGCGCCACGGAGCATGGAGGTGCGGCGACTTGGAGTTCGGAGATGGTCATCTTTGAAGTTACTGTCTACGCCGCTGAGGACTGCGGCATGTGTGACGGTGGCAGCCGTTTTGTTACCCAAGATGGAGCATCTAGAAGCAGCCGCTCTCCTGGCAGTGTCTGATTGTCTGCAGAGGCGCAATAGAAAACAGCGGGCGGCCCACCGCCCGTCAAAAGACACACGCCCTGCTCAGCTGCTGGTGACAGGACGCTACCGCCGCGGCGCCCGTCGACGAGGAGCCCTGTTGGCCCCGTCATGCCTCGGCACCCTGCAGCGCACAACGTCCGGACAGAGACACGGGCGACAGGAGTCGCCACCCGTATCTTACGCGTGATGCAGGCGCCCCACTTGGCCGGCGGCACACACGCCGCGATGTCCGCCGGCCAAGCAAAGCAAGGTCGCTGTGAGCGGACCCCTGAAGGCCTGACTAACCGACTAACATGATGACGCGACCGCCGGGGGGCGGCGCGCCGCCCGAAACTGTATCCCGGACACGGAGGCTCGAGCGCGCCGCCGGGACCGTACGCCAGCCGCACCCGACCCTGGCGCCGTCATGTGTGGGGGGCGGGTGGCCGCGACTCACCTGTCTTGGCCTGTGTCTGGTCGACGGGTGTGTGATGGCAACCGCTGGGCGCCACCCAATCGCCGATGCGACTGTGTTCCCGTGTGGCCGGCTAATCGCTCTCGCTGGGCCAAGCGTTCAAGAGACTGCCGACAGCGCCGCGGGCCGGCCGCGGGCATCGCTGGTTCCCGAGTTGCCGCACGAGACACGCGGCGGCGTCCGCGTCGGCTCGTCGCGCACCCACCCGCTCGCCGACCCGGTCACGGTGGCTATTATTTGGCAGGCCGCCCGCGCAGTGGTGCTTAAGCCGTGTCCTCCCGCCAATGGCTGCGAGGTCGATTTCCGGGCCGCAAGAGCTTGCAGACACCCCCTTCACACAGTCAAAAACGCCGTTTTACTCCGCAAGAAGAGGTGAAGCGTGCTGGCGTGCTGGCGCACTTCTTCCGCGCACTCGGCTGCTACGGTGGAGTTGCCCTCCTTGAGAGGCATCTTCACGTGAGGGGAAAACAGACGGAAAAATTGCGCTGGTACTCTTCACCGCTGTTTGCAGCGTACAACGGCGGTCTTGACAGTGTGAAGGGCGTGTCCGCAAGCTGTTGCGGCCGGGAAATCGTCCTCGCAGCCATTGGCGGAAGGACACGGGCACCACTGCGCCGCCACTCCCCCTCCCTCACCCCCCCCACCCTTCCAATTGCCAGCCCCGCCTCTTTACTACGCAATTGTGCACACCCGTCCTGTCGCCACGAGGTGCTGGTGGGGGCACACCCCCATCCTCCCGTCGCAGCGCGCTCCCGCCCGCCCCGTCACGCCCACCATCCGCCGTGTCCCCCGCGGCGCGACGGCGGCGCTTAGTGCGCATCGCCGGCCCGCGGCGCCGCCGCCCATTCGGGTAGGCGGTTGGCCGCATCGGCGGCTGGGACTGGGAACGCCACCACCGTTGCCGTCGGCGGGGGCGGCGGCCGAGCCCCGCCGCGGCTGCGGTCTCCAGTTGGGGGTGGTGGGTTCCCACGTGGAGCAGCGGCGGCGGCCCGTTGCCCCCGCCTACCGGCCTCTCACCGACATCGACCGGCGGCGTTTCGTCAGGTTACGGAGTTGTCTTTCTTTGTCTGCTTTCATCCCTGCTGGGGTTTTTTTCATGCTCGTGCCTTGACAGACGCTCCTCGGCGGACCCACCCACTCCCCACCACCACCCGCGTCAACCGCTGCCCTCTTGGCGCGCGCGTGTTCCCTCCTCTGGTGGCCCTACCGCTGGTGTCGCTTCCCTGCAGTGGCCCTCCCTCTCCCGCCCTCCCCCCACCCTAAGCGCGCCATCATGGCATCCCCTCCGCCCCCCAACCCTTGGTCCCGCCTCGCCAACCGCATGCAGGACCTGAAATCCCGCACCGCGCTGCCGTGGGCCGCGCCACCCCCGCCGCCGGACGAGGTGTGGGAGGCCGCCAAGGCGGACGTGCGCGCCATGGCCGCCGCGTACGGGCGGCTGGAGGGGCACGCGTCTGAGGCGGCCGCGGCGGTCGCCGCCGCGGCTGCGGCCGTAGGCGGCCTCGCAGGCGCTATGGCGGCTTATGGGCGTGACGTGGAGGCGGGGGGGGGGCGCGCGGGGGGGGGTGCGGCGGCGCCGGGCTGTGGAGCAGACTCCCGGGGTGGACGGAACGATGGGGTAGAGGGAGGGGGCGCGCCCGACGGGTTTGGGGCGGACCTCGTGCGGGCGGCGGCGGTGTTGGACGCCCTAGCCGGCACGAGTGCGGGTGGTGGCAGCGGCGGCGGCAGCGGTGGCAGCAGTGGCGGCGGCAGGATTTCCTCTGGTGGCGCCGCCGCGCCGTGGTTGCACCTCTCCCTCACCAACTACAAAGGCCTCCTCGCGTGCGTAGCGGATACGCACCTACAACCGCTCCTCACGGACATCCCTCGCATCGACCGCCTCAAAGCCGTACGCGACGGGTGGGAGCTGCGGCTGGCGCGCGCCAAGCGGCGGCACGCCGCGGAGCTGCTCAGCTCGGGGGTGGGCGCAGCGGGGGCCTTACGACTCGGCTCCCCCCGGGGGGGGGCGTCCCCGGTGGCGGGCTTTGCGCCGACGCCCTGGGGGGAACGCGCGCCGACAGACGGGGGCAGCGGCGCTACGCCACCCACGACGTCTCGGATATGGGGCATGGTGGCGCTGGCATCGCCGGTCGGCACGGCGTCGGTGACGCCTCCGCCGGCGTCGTCTGGCGCCGCCAGCGGCAGCACGCCCCTCGCCGCCTCAACAGTCGCGGCTCTCCCCTCGACGGGCGCCCCCCTTCCGTCGTCTGTCGAAGCCGCTGCCGCCTCGTACGACGAGGAGGTGCGCAAAGACCAAAAGCGGTCGGCCGACGCGGCGGCGGCCTACGCGGTCGCCCGCGACGCGTTTGTAGCGGCCGCCGCGGCGGCGGTCGACGCTGAAGCGTCGGTGCACGGTGGGGGGCTCGGCACCGTCGTCTGCGGCATTGTCGGCTACGTCGGGGGGGTCGCCACCGAGGGTGACGCCGCCGGCCGTGTGTACCAGGCGGCGGGGGCGGCGCGTCGGCGGCGACGGCGGCGGTGTGAGGGGAGGGGGCGGGGGGGGGGGGGGGGGGGGGGCGGAGCCCGGCGCGCGGGGGCGCGGGGGCGGGGGTCGGGGGGGGGGGGGGGCGGGGGCGGGGGCGCGCCGCAG
>Ga0115030_1000191_pt1 | contig 23352 bp, 28 predicted proteins | sample SidtaG_4_FD_87174 | JGI IMG/M metagenome (GOLD analysis project Ga0115030, IMG submission 87174) | Marine algal microbial communities from Sidmouth, United Kingdom - Sidmouth_Male1 metaG | ecosystem: Host-associated > Algae > Red algae > Unclassified | place: Sidmouth, United Kingdom | collected... | reverse complement strand
GCACGGGATGCATCTGCTGGGTGACTGACAGCGACTGACATGAACAACGCTTCACACAGGTTCTGAGAGGGGGTCTGCCGTCAAGGTTTAGCTTAAATTTGAAAACCGTTGATGTAGCCCCTATGGCACTTCCCCAAAATACGATGGCACCGCGGGGACGTGTTACAGTGAGTTTTTTTTTCCCCCCCACCAGACAGGCCATGAGGGGCGTTTCCGACACCGTCAGTGAGAACGATGAAAAAAAAAAAGACCCACACGAGAGCGATTCTTCGGGGAATCGGCCCAGTCACGCGTGAAAGTCGCTTCGACTGAGCGCGTGGTGGCCCTCAGTCCGAATCAATGAATTGGGTTGCGCCACTCCAGGGCCACGAGTCACACCAGGCTGAAAAACGTTTAATCGTTCCTAATCTTCCACTGGTCCTTCTTACCAGCGACGCCCACGGGGGTCGGTGTGGACGTCATTCCAATTCGCCTGTGCCAGACAGAGAGGCGATGCCGCGCCGACCCAAAAAACGTGCAGACGTCGTCGGCGGAAAAAACCCGCCGTCCCCCCACGTGGCGAGTCCACTTCGGGATCTGGAGCGACCTGGCTGTTCACCAGCGTGCGTCGTGCTCACACTGGTGCAAGGGGCGCTCATTCGACAAAACCACCTGCACGGGTCTCTGTGGCGGCGAACGGGCTTTCGCAGAGGGGCCCCTTCCAGCCCCTGTTGGAGGGTGTTCGTGACACGTGACCGCAATGGGTCCCTCTTTGGCTGGTGGGCCCTCTCCCATGTCCCTGCACATGCCCCAGCAAGCGTGCTGCATTCACCACGCGCACGCCCAAGTCATCCCCATCGTCTCTGTCGCTGTCGCGCCGTTGCGCCCCCGTCGCGCCCTTGCGCCGCCGTGGAGCCGTTGCGGTGTCGTTGTGGCTGTCTCGCATTCCTTTGTGCGGCGCTGTCGCCTCTAGGACGTGCAGACGGTCAGCGCGTGCGGGTCACGACGGCCGGCACTGGCGTCGCCGGTGGCCTTGCGCACCGTGACCGCCGCAGCTGTTGGTGCGGCTTGCCGTGCTGTACGACGCCGCGTGGGCCTGCCCGTCTTGTCCGAGCCCGCAGTCTGTGTGGGGCGTGTTGGGGAGGGTGTTGGCGCTGGTGGTTGGCGCCGGTTGTTGGCTCGGGGGCAGTGGCAGTCGTGTGCGTGCGTGCCTGCTTGCGGGGAGGGCGCCAGCGTGCAAGGTCGGCGCGGGTGGTGGTTGCGGCTACGGCTTGCCCACTTATCCGCGGCGTTGGTTGGAGGCGCTGATCACCTAAGGGGTCTGCACTTGCGTCACCATGACACGATGCCTCCTGTGCGGATTTGACTCTGGCGCGCAGTCGGGCCATACGCAAGTGTCCTGCGCGCTGCGTAGCTTCCCGTGCCGTCGAACGCTGGCCGTCGGGAATGTCTTCAAACGCCACAAGACGGCGTGCTCGGACCTCACCTGCCCGTGCCATCTCCGGTGCACGTCGTGCAACCAGATGGGCCACACCAATCGCACGCTGGTCATCAACGGCGTCAACTACCGTAGCGGCAACGGCGACAGCATCCTACGACGGGACAAAGCACCGCCACTGTGCGGAGCGGACTACGCGTGCACCAAGATCCTAGACGCGCAAGTCGACGGCTTTCGTGCGGCGGCTGTGGCCGACTACCAGAAGAAGCTCGCGGACAAGGCTCGGCTGGCGGGCGTCGCCGACGAACTCGTCGGTAACACGGGCGACACGGGGCTGGACGCGACCGAAGCGTTCAACCTCATGGACGCGCAGGGTATGGGGGGCGCGACGATGACGACAGACAACCGGGAGCATTGGGAAAAGTCTACGCGCTTGCTTCAAGACCCGTCCGTGTCGGCAGTTGATGCCGCTCTTGGGGCATGTGTTGTACCGTCTGCGGCAGTGGCAGCGCAGCGACGCGCACAGGAAGCTGGCGACGGACTCCCGGCAGCGTCGGCCAACTCGCCGGATGCGGTCACACGGCGCGAGACGCCCAACAGCGCCCGAGGGGGCTCCAGGTCGAGTGCCGCCAAGCTTTTTGCGGCGCACAACGCGTCGGTGTCTGACGCTGGGCTGGACGTTGCTCGCCGCTTGTCGATGACAGGGTCGGCGTCATCCCCCTTCGGATCTCGTTCCGGGTCCGCGGCCGGCGGCGCGCCGGGGCGCTCCATGCCTTCTGAGGCTCGTGCTGTTGCGACTACTCAGAGTCCGTTCACGTGGCCCGAAGGGGCGCGCGAGACGTTCGACCGCCAGATAGAGCCGTTTGAGCTGCCATCGCTTAGCGTCATGGACGCGGAGCAGCTCGCTGTCGCGGCCCACGTTGGTGCGTTCAAGGACATGGCCACCCACACCCCGGATCTCAAGGCCGACTTTGTGAACGGGGCGCGGGCAAACATGCTCATTGGCGTCATGATCACCTGCGGCGTCGTCACCCCCGCACGCTTTGCCGAGCAAATGTGCTCCACGCGCACTACAAAGCCGAACACAAACATCCTCATGATGCTGGCGACGTGGCTGTCCAAGGTTCATCGCGACGCCGTCGCGCCGGCGGGCGAGACTCGGGGGAGGAAGCGGCGGCGGCGGCCGGCGACGTCCGCCACTGCCGACGAAGAGGGCACGCGGGGCTCCATGGTTGATAGTTGTGTCGGTAGTGGGCTTGGGAGTGGCACGGGTAGCAGCGACGAGCGCGTGTACGACGTTGATGAACCAGTGGGTGGTAGCGGCGGGTCAACGTGATCCGAGCTTCATGAGCACGCGAGGGGGTGGGGGTCATTGGGACACTTGTTTATTACTTCTTCTTCACTCACACTCGACGGCCATTTCGCGGCAATCCAGCCACACGAAAGGAGCACGCATGTGCCTGCGGCATCCTCCGTCGCTCCTAACGACACGACCATGGCACAACACCACTCCGCCAACATAAGGATTTCAAGCACTCCCGCTATGTCCGCTTGCACCAACGAGCGCCGAGCGCCGGTCGGGGAGGGCGGCCGCCGCCGCCAAGGGGCGGCGGGCGCACCCCCGTGCGTCTGCGCAGGGCGGCGCCCCCGCGGCGGCGCCGCAGCGGCGGCGGCGGTGGAGCGAGACACGGGCGGGTACCACCCCGCCGCTGCTGGCGCTGCTCTGCCAATGCGGGCCTTTTGTTGCAGGCTGAGGGAGGGGGGGCCGTCACCGAGGCGCCGACGGCCCCCCGATGCGCCGCCGTCGACGCGGGCCTGCCGCCGTCGCCGCCGCCGCCGTCGCCGGGGGTGGCCCGCCCGCGAACATCAAGACTGGGACCTTCTCAGATAGTCAGCGTCAGGTCCCTCCAGTAGTATACGAGTGAATCGCGCCGCCACCGTCGGGGAGGCTACGGTACCGTTTCCCGGTGGCCGCTGCGCGCGCGCGCGGGCGCCGTTTGCAGCCATTGACCTTGACGCCATGTTGGAGATGGAGGTGGTCGGGCTCGGCGGGCATGACCGAGGCAAGGGGGCGGCGCCTGCCGCAAAGGGCCGCGTCGTCATCGCGAGCGCGCTGAGCGCTTGTGGGAGCTGCCAGAGTGAGAAGCGCGCTGCCGAAGGGAGTGAAATAGTAGCGACGGCACGAAGCAGCATGGTGACGCCCACTGCGGCAGCCCTCTTCTCTGCGTCGAGCATGGGCGCCGAAGCCGGCAGTGGCGCCGACGGGAGCCAGGGCGTCGTCAGATTTCAAGCAGGATGTCGGAGGAGACGCGTGCAGGCGCGTGGAGGTGCGTGCAGGTTTGCGCCTCACGAAAAGACGAGGCGGTCGACTTCGTCCCGCAGCACTTCTCGCAGCTGCGACGGATGCGTACCGTGCATGGGAATTTCTTCAGTTCCTCTGACCTCATCGGTAAATGCAACAATCGTGCATTTCCCACTGTCCGCATGACGGCGTGCTGACGCCATAAATTTTCTCTGACAGGTCCTCTTCGACAGAAAGTCCGGGAGAATTCCAAGGAGGAGGCTTCGACGAAGAGAATGTGTCATGAAAGTCGGTCAGCACATCCTTCATGAATGGGACACACTCTCCCACGGCCCTCATGCATGTGCCACGGCCGACATTTCGCTGCCTCATGTTCAAGATTGACAACTCATGCTGTGAAAGCGAATCTAAAACGGGCCTGGCGTGTCCTCGTCTGGTGGTCTGCTCGAATCTCACGCGAGACAACGTTCGAACAATGAAAGGCATTCAAGGAGCGTTTCGCAGGAAGGTGTCGGAAGTCGATGTCGGCGGGAGGCTGCCAGCCTGCGACTTGCACATGTCGCTGAACCGTCGACAGGCGCTTCCAACATTGTCATCCCCTCACACGGTGGGAAACCGTTGTTGTTCTTTTCTGCAGACAGCCACAGTCACTCTCCAACCGATTGCTCTGTGGCGCCGAAGGTCGCCTGGCCATACACCGTAGCAGGGCGTTTCCCAGGTGACTGCCAAACGACGCCTCTACCGCTCCATGCCGTGTAGCCTCGCCTGGGAGATTGACCGTGTACCGAAGGCCCATGTGTCCAGCCGCCCGGCCCACGTCGAGCCGCTCGCTGATGCCCACCGCTCCCGGCATGCACGCTGGTGACCCATCTGCCATAGGTACGACGCAGATATGATTGAACATGAGAATACGTTTACCTCTCCCCACACCTCCTTATGAAAAAACGGAGACAATGCATGCTGACATGCGCTCCCCGTCGCCGTATAAAAAAACACGTCAATGCACAATCGAGACCTACGGAGCAGGACAGGTCCCCACGGCCGTCGTTAACGCATGTGCCGAAGAAAGCGCAGCACTCTGGCTGCAGTGCCATAGGGTAACAGCCCACGCTTGTTGTGTCGATAAAGACAGGTAATTGTCGACAAGACATGGTGCAAGTCTTCCTCTACCGCCACGATTCCGACAATGTTGCCGTCCGCCGCCCCACGGGTGAAGGCGTCATGCAGCGTCGCCCGCGCGTCCGGGGAGAGGGAGACGGACGCAAAAGCGGCGACAGCGGCTCCAACCTGGACAGGAGAAAAGGAGCGGAATTCCTCAGGATCAGGAAGACCTTCGCCATCGACGGCTGACGGCTGGAGCATCTCTCGCTGGGCGGGGAGACGAAGACGGCGCCGGGGAGCCCCAGCGGACAATGGACCGTCACGTATGGGCACCCATGACGGCAGAGGAAGTGTCCGAGCAGTAAAAGGACGCGAGCGGCCTTCGGCCCGACGAGCTTCAGCAAGGGAGTGAGACGCTCGGACGGCAAACGCCAGAGGACGCAAAGCCGCACCAGCGGCTACACTTTCCCCGTCTGCGGTGAAGTGGGTGGCGGTGGAGTGCGTGGGGGCAGCGCTCGTGGTATGAGCGGGAGTGGCTGCCGCGCTTTCCCCGGTTGTGCTTGGTGTCTTGGCGGTGGTAGCAACGCCAGAGGCCAATGCACCCGCGGCCGCCGGCGCGCTGTTCGCGGCGGCACGCCGCGCGTTGTTGGTAGCGGCTGCTCGGGAGGCAGCGGCAGCCAGCCCGCCAGCCCCAGTTGCGTTTGGGGGGTCGAGTGATGTCGTTGTCCCGGCCGCAGTCGTGCCTGCGGCCGCCGCGGACGCGGCAGCGCCCGCCGCCGTCGCGCCAGTGGCCTCCACCGTCGCGCCAGCGGTCGGTGCCGCCTTCGCGGATGCCGCTTCCGGCTTGGCAGCGGTGGTGGTGGTGGCACCGGCCGTGTTGAGCGCGCCAGCGGCTGCAGCCCGGCCCGTGGCCGTGGGTGGAGCGTTTGGGTTGTCCGACGGTGGGCAGTGTCTCTGCTGGGGGGACATCTGGTTCGTGCGTCGCCCAGGCCTCGTCTTGGAGCATCGATTGCACAGCGTCTTGCGACCCGCCGGTTCCGACCTCCACTTGGTAGTCGTCGCAGTGTCGCACTGCAGGCAGCGACGGTGCATTGCGTAGGGTGGGATGAGACCGAAATCAGATGAAAAAGAGAGAAGAGCGCAGGGCCGAAATAGACAGTGGGCAGGGCGGGGATGCGTGAGAAGACGTTCCGGCAACAGAGTGGGCGGCAGCATTCACTGCCAGGTTTGTCGCTGTAACTGGCGCGTCACGATGACACCACACCAGCGGGAGCCTAAAAGGAGCCCACCTGCGATCTCCGCCCCCTCCGCGCGGCCTCCAATCCGCCACCTACATCTCCGGTGTCACACCCCACCGCTCCCGTCCCCAATTGCACCCCACCCCACCCGATGGCAGCGGCCGATAAGCGTGTGCCACTTTTGGCGGCGCAGAACACTCGGTCTCCTCCCGTTTGCGTACAAGAAGCACCCAGGAATCGGAGACCGGCGGGAAGCGGTGGCAAGGCTGAAGTACGGAAGCTCGGCTCGTTGAGGTCGTGGCGCCATGAGTGGCTTGTGCGAAGGCATGGGAAAGCCCGATGCGATGGGAGGGCTGCGTTCAGGGAGTCCCACGCATGCGGTGGCGCCATCCCTTGCATGCCCAAAAGCATGGGACGAGCCCAACGGCCCACAGAATGAGCACCACGAGCGTTAGATCGAATACACACAAATCGCGTTTCAACTTCAACAGGCGGGCTCTCACAGACGGTTCAGCGCATGAAGTCCTCACAATCGGAGCAGTTAAGCTGTCGTCATGGGAGCACCTGAAAGCATTTCAGGGAGCCCCGCCACGACCCCCGTCCGCCTCCATCGGTCTCGAGTTGCACCCCGCCCGTCCCACGAGTTCGGTTGGGCATGTCGCCAGTGTGCCGTCTCCCAGTGGTCATATTTACGATGACGCTTCCCTTTGGCATGAACCAGTACGTGTGATACGCCGTCCCTCTGGCGGTCCCCGCGCCTCCCTGTTCGTGTCCCGTATCGCCCTCAACAGCGGTCGGCAACGGCGTTGTGTTCACCAACGCCGCCGTGACTGGTGACAGCGCTGTGGTCGTCCACGGCAGGACGGCCGGGGTCGTGATCGGTGGCGGCCGCAAGGCCGCCGACGCGGTCGTGCAGCAGTTGCTGTCCTTTTGTCGGCAGCAGACGGCCGACGACGGCGCGGCGATACGGGACCGAGGCACGGCCCCCCACGTGAACGTGGAGTGGCTCGCATTTTTGGTGTCGCGGTCGAGGACGACGCGGCCGTCGGCAACGGCGGCGAGCTCGTCGAGGGGATTTGGCCAGGGCACAGTCGGAGACGGCCCGGTCTTAGGAGACCTTGGCGAGGCCTCCCATGTGGACGCTGAGCGGGTCTTGCTCGGCGCCGCGGTCGGAAACGACGCCTCGGGGGTCGGCGAGAGCGGCGGGCCCTTCGAGGCGTACGAAGCGCTGCTCTTTTTCTTTTCGACGTAAGGCCTGACGACGAAGACGCGGCGGTCGCGAAGGGAGGCCGGGCCGTCGGGACGTGCCTGGATCTGTTCGTGTGTGGCGCAGCGGTCGACGACGGAGCGGCTGTCGTAAACCGTGCCAAGGTCGTAGAGGTGCACGCGGAGCGGGACGTGCTGGGGGTCGACCCGCGCTTGGTCGGCGACGACGTGGCGGTCGCCCAGGGCGGAGAGGTCGTCAAGGCGCATCTTGAGGAGGCACTGGGCTTTAGCTCCGCGCTCGTTGACGACGCGGCGGTCGTCAACGGCTTCGAGGACGTCGAGGCCCACGCGGAGCGGCAGGCGTTGGGCGTCGACCTGTCATCGGTCCGCAACGACGTGGCGGTCGCCAAGGGCGGACAGGCCGTCACACAGATCACAAGGACGGGGCGGTAGCCAAGGTTGGGAAGGCCCTCGCGGTGCACGAGCATCCGGACAGGCGTGGCTGTCGGCGAGGACGCAGTGGCAGGCGACGGCTGCGAGGCTGTCGAGGCCCAAGCGGTGCAGGTGGTCGGGGTTTGTGTTCCGGTCGACGGGGACGCGGCGGTCCGCGTCACCTTCTCGCAGGAAGGTACCAACGATGAGTTTCTCTGCCGCACGGACGGACCCGGGCGAGACTATGTCGCGGCAGGAGACGAGCTCGGCGGGCGAGTGGTGCAGTGCGGACCCTTCCACGGACGAGAGCGCATCCTCTATTGACGCGGACTTTGAGATTGACGACGCAGCCGCCGCCCGCTCGGGAGACCGGCGTGCGTTGTGGCGTGTTGTTGCGCGGCTCTCGCGGCGGACACAGCGGCGCGCTCGCCGCCAGCGGCGCTCGGATGTGGAAACGGTTTTGCGCGCGAACCGACAAGTGGTCTGGCGGCAACAAGCGAAGGTATCCTCACGCACGTCGGGACCACCGCCACCTGTTTGTCCGGTTGTCGCCGCGCAAGGCGCCGACGGGGTCCCTGATGCTGTGTCGGGCGGCCACCGCGGTCCGCCGCGGAAGAAGCGGTTTCTGTCCGCCGAGGGGACTGCCAGTGTCGCGATTGCCACGGTGGCGTCGACGCCAACACCGCCGGCCACGCGGATTCCTGCCCCGACGCCACCGGCTGCGGCGGCAGTCGTCGTCTTCAAGGACAGGTCAGAGCAGCTGTCCGTCAGCACGGCGCATCACCACCACCCAAGGCGCGAAGTGTCTCGGATCCCGCTTGCCGTCGTTTCTTTGCCCTCAGCCGTTGACAACACCGACATCCACGAGGGACGGCGGAGGCTGGAAAAGGCGTCCTCCGATGCAACAGCGTTCCCAGTTGTTTCGCTCCGGTCGTCGTCGCCGCCTCCTCCGATGAGAAGGTACTGCTCGGTCCGCCACTCGTGGAGGCGCACGCATGCCCCACCCCCGAGCAGAGCTGTGCTGCACCTGGGGTCGACCGAGGACACGATGGCGGCGCGGACGACATTGACGCGGAAGGGGCAATCTGTTGCAGTAGATTCCGATGACAGCGACGCCTCTGGGACATGCGACGAGTCACGCGCCGCCGGCTTCTTCTCACTCTCCCGCCGCTCGTTACGGGCGCGCGCGCGCCTCGCCGCGTCTGTCGTCGTCGCCGAGTTTGGTTCGGGCAAACGCGTTCGCCACATTCTCCGTCGCGTACTCCATGTGTCGCAGCCGTCACTGATTGCCATGTTGGAGGTCGTGCAGCGTCGAGCGGTGCTGTCACGTGCAGCCATGACGCAGCGCGAAGCGTGGGGGCGACGTGAGGCGGAGATGGCGAAATACCTCGGCGGCGGGCGGCTTGCAGCGGTATGCGCCTCCGGGACGTTGCCGGAGCAGAGGTTGCGGTCGTGGCCGCAGGGCCTTCTCGATGTGCGTGACGACATCCCCTCGTCTCCGCCGTGGGTATCGACCGCGCCCTGGGGGGACGCGAAGATGGCCGCCACAACAGCGGGTTCGGACGCCGCCGCCGCAGGGCTTTCCACCGGTGAATGCGCGTGGGTGTCGCAACAAGCCGCTCACGTGGCGAAAGAGCTGGCTCCTGCCATCTCATTCAACCGCGACGTGGCCGCTGTCCGCGAGATGCTGATGGTCGCGCGTTTGCCAGACGGCGGGCCACGAGCAGCAGCTCTACCTGTGCTTGGGACGGCGCTTAACCCCGTCGGCGTGCGAGCATCGTCGCCAGCAATGACTTTTCAAGGCAGCCATCGTACGATCGTGCCGCTTCCAATGGACGTTTCGGTCTTTTCACGGGACACGTTTGACAAGCTGTTGTGCCGCGTTTGCTTGGTCTTCTCGTGCAGCCGGCATGGCTTGGTGTTGGCGGAGGGGGGGGGTGCATCGCGGTGGCCTCCTCCTGTCGCGTCGCCGCCTGATCCGCGACGCGTCTCCTCGCGCCCGAAGAGTCGTGGTGCATGCCGCGACTGCCATGTCGAAGGCGATGCCACTGGGGCATCGGAGGCCGGTGCGGGGGAGTCAGCGGTCGCTGCGCGGGGGTCGGTGGCTGGTGCGGAGGGGTCACCAGCCGGTGCCCGTCGAGCGGCGGCTGGGGAGGTTGGGTCCGCTGTCATATTTCCGGGGTCAGTGTCTGGCTCGGGCGCGTTGACGGCCGGTGTGCAGCGGGCGACGGCCGGTGTGCGGGGGGCAGCACACGGTGCCGGGTGCAGTTGGAGCGCCGTGGACGTGGCACTGCTTCGTGCGGCCGGCCGCGTGGTCGGGAAGCACGACACGTGCCGTTTGGCAAAGTTTGTTCCGGCCAAGTCCTGCCCGCAGGTAGCCGTCTTCCTCAACAGCGTCGGCGGCTGGCCGCCACCTGTTGAGGCGGAAGAAGCCGTCCAAGCGCCAGTTGTGGCCGACAACGACGAGGGGCCTGTGCTGCCGGCGCCCCCGGTCGTAACGGCCTCAACCCCACGCAGCAGCCAAGACGAAGCGGTGCCGCTGGCGTCCCCTTTTTATCCCTGCCGTCACTTCGGGCCGTGCGACTCCCGCCGCTGTCGCTGCATTCGAGCAGGCATCTCGTGTGAGAAGTACTGCGGCTGCTGCAATGTTCGATGGGCGCCGGTGGGTCCGTCGTTTGTGGATGTGCCGGAAGGGCGACTGCCTACGTATGCCGCAGGCTCCGTTCCCGTCTCAGTGACGAGCATGTGCCCGAACCGGGTGTCGTGCACTTGCGAGCACCCGTCGCGCTGTGCGACAGACGCCTGTCCGTGTTTCAAGGTCGACCGGGAATGCGACCCGGACGCTTGCACGTCGTGTGGCGCTCACTATCACCCTTCCTCTGGCGTGGACAACGCTGGGACAGCGCGGCCTCTCAGCGCCTCCGTGGCCGGCTGCGTGGGTAGAAAGCAGCTTTGGCGTCGAGCCCCTCACCCGAGCCCCGCGGCCGATGGTCTTCTTCCGAGGCGGCGCGAAGACGACGGGGTGGCTATGCGGCGCTGTCGCAATGTCCAGGCGCAACTCGGTCTTCGCGCTCGGCTCGTGCTTGGGCGGTCAGCTGCGCACGGGCTCGGTGTGTTTGTCGCTCAAGCGGCGTCTCGAGGCGATTTCGTCGGCGAGTACGTCGGGGAGCTAGTGACAACCGCCACTGGTCACAGTCGCGGCGTAATCTACGACGCGCAGCACGTGAGCTACCTGTATGCGGCCTCGGAGGCCGTCATTATAGACGCGACGCACATTGGTAGCCGCACCAAGTTCATCAACCACTCCTCTCTGTCGCCCAACGTCGAGCCTCGACTCTTGAGCATTGGCGGTGACATCCGTGTGGCGTTTTTTGCGGCCCGCCCCTTGGCGGTTGGGGAGGAGCTCTTCTTCAACTACGGCTACGAGCTTCCTTCATGGAAGCCGTGAGGCGCACCAGGAGGCACCGATAGGGACGCCGCTTCGGAGACAGCGGCGGCCTCGGGGTTCCGCAAGGTACGGTGGCCGGGGGTTGGCAAGGATGAAGGGCGGCGTGTCGCCGTGGCGACGCCGACGCCCACGGGTGCGACACACGCCGTGACGCGTGCGCGATACATAGCCATGTTGTGCAATATACGCTAGACTATCAATCCTCCAGGTTGCTCTACGGGGCGGGTCGGCTCTCACTCTCGTCCACGCGCCCCTCGTTCACCCCCCTGTCCTCTCTTGGAAGCAAGCGAGTGCATTCGTCCGCCAACACACCCACAGAGTCAGCCGCCACCAGGACGTCGACAAGGCCGTGCTCGTAGAGAACCCGCACGTGCTGGATGGCTTGCGGAAGGAGACCGGCGCGCGCAATGGCCCCGGCGCGAGCGGCGACAAAGTCTTGAAGCATGTCGACCGTCCCGCTGTCGGACCACAGTGGCCCCGCCTCAACGAATGATGACCACAGCGCCATGAAAAGTGCATCGGGTGACACAATATCCATGTTGTAGAGTCGCTGCGCGTCCATGCATGCCTTCCACGCGTAGTCGACGTCATCCTCGGAGTCATCTGACAACTCCCTCTCGGCCGCGGGGTTAGGCAGGACTACGCCCTCGAGGCTGCGTGTGTGGAAGAGTGACCGTGTCCTGAGACCTTCAAGGGACTGAGGCGGCCAGCTCGTAAGCGACACGAGACGCCGGGAGGCATCAAGAGCCAGAGGGTGCCGCGCAGCTACCACCTGCTCGGAGGGTAGCTCCTCCCCAGAGCGTCCAGGCGTCGACGGTGGAGAAACCGCTGACTCCTTGGGAGCGGCGGCCGGCACAAGGGGTACCGGGTCGTCGACAAATTCCAGACGGCCCCCGATGACAGCGAGTCGTCGCGGGGTGAAGGCAGTGCGGATGGCCGGCCTGCAGGATGTGCAGAGAATCAGGCATCCTCAACCGACGAACAGGGGACACGATCGATGAGGTGGGCACCGGTCTGGGGTCAGTTTCCTAGAGGTCACGGCTTGAGAAGCGCTATTGGCCTGCAGAAACACCACTGGAAAGCACGAGACAACAACACCTGCTGCGCAAAGAGCTCCTCGCTCGCCATATTGTCGTACCTTGCAGGCGCGCGCACAGGAGGCAGCTCCCGCGCGGCCGGTGGCGAAGATACTGACGCAGTGTCGCTGTCAATGACTATGACGCCCTCGGAAGACGAGCTGCTGGGACGGCGCCGACTCAGTCGCCTGGTTGAGGGTGGCGCCATTGCAGAAAGATCAACCGGGCAGGGCGTCGACCTGCCCGTAGGATGGGGTGTGGACGCTGTGCGCGTTCAAGAGGGCAAAAAAGACGCGGGAGGAAAGAGCTGCCACGCGAAGGCTGGGCAGCGGCACTTGATCTCTGGACCTCCTAGAGAATGCCGCACAGTCCCTTCGGACGAACGAATGATCATTGTAAATGCAGTTCTGGTCTTTGGGTCACGCTTGGGAACAGCTGTGTCTTGACAGTGCACCATTCTGCAGACGACGGGCCGCGTCGGATGGCCAATGTCGATCGCAAAGAGCAGCGAACGAGCCAGAGCACAGTTTTGGATGGCCACACTGTGTCGTCGGGGGACAAACTCCAATTGATTCCATCAGAGCTCGTAGACATCCCCGACGTGGCGGCTTGTCTGGTCGTCAATGCGCCATCTCCTTTGTTTCGCCGTCGGCCATCGGCGAGCCGTCGTTCCGACGCGCTGTATAATCTTCCCCCTGTGGCGTCCAGTCTGTAGCCCCTTCTCAGCGTGCGGTTGCTCCACGCGCCACCGTTTTTCGACGCAAGGATTGCCCACCTTGACGCTGGCGGTACTCTGTGCGGGGTACGTTGTTGACTCGTCTGATGACGAACAGCTTCATCCTGGTTTGTGTTTGGTCCTGATTGATCGTCTCTGGTACTGGCTCGTTAGCTTCCTGTTTCCTGTTGCGTGTCTTTTGCGTTGCCTCTTGATGTAGGGCTCATGTGACCAGTTTCTTACAGATCTATCGTTTCTGCCTCGTCCAGTTGCCTCGTACGGTATCGGTGTCTTAGCTACGGCAATGAACTGCCTGTACTGCAAGGGTGTCTTCGCTGACTGGGGCACACACAGGATTTCCTCTTGTCCACGGCGTGACTTCATTTGTCGCTCGATGCTGCCGATTGAGAGCGTGTTTTATCTACCAGAGCCGTGCCATAACGTACATCTCCGCGTTGTCTGCAGCGTGTGCCACGAAGCCGGGCATCGGCGCTTTACGCGGATTCCGCGACCGGGCCGCTGGTACCTGAACAGCAAGGGGCGGATTATTGCGAACTCCGAGCAGCGAGCTGTTGAACAAGGTGACTTCGTGTGCCTACTGATGCGATTGGAGTACCTCCATTGACTAGCCTCCTTTATATTATACGGTCCCTTTGTCTGCCGAACCGATACAAACGCCGACTCGGTGGCGCAGATGACCTTCAGGCTCGCCCGGTGTCAGCCTCAGATGGGCGCCCACACAGTGGCATCCCGTGGATTTCAGAGCAACACACGAGCCGGGTAGCAGTCACAGTGTGAACACGGATGTCGGGAGGATTGGCGACCCGACCTGGTCGTGGAAACCCCGCAGCGGGCGGCAGCGGCCGCCGCGACCTGAGGCAGCGGCTTCTCCCCACCCTCCTCTTGACGCAGCCGCGTCGCACGCGGCGTCGACTTGGCGCTTGCTGACCACAGGCCCGTCCGCGCATACCCGCACAGCACCCGCCGTCCTTACCCTTCATTCCCCTCCAACAGAGCGGCGGTCTGTCTGGCTCACCTTTCTTTCTTCTGCTTTTTCTGCCCGTACATTCCTGAGGGCGTTGGTCTGCAAGCTGATCATCTTCACTAACTGCATGCACCGTGTTGGCGCCGTATTTGAATTGGCCATCATGGAAAGGTGCTGCTGGAGGGCTCATGGATACCCTATGAACGCGGCAGGCGGAGATAGAAACGGAAACCATGAGCACACTCGGCCCAAAGGTGTGGAATGGAAAGGGAAACAGAGGGCAAATGGTACACAATGCGTACCAGAGGGGCCAGCAGCTCACGAACAGGCACCAGTCGGCGGCGGTCATCAACCCTTAAACGCCAACCTGCACGCACGAGCCCCGGGCCGAAAAGGGTGACAGCGCCAGTACACTGCATAATGGAGAGGTCATCAACGGAGGGATGTTACATAGTAGGGGTATCAACGGTAGCATCATGCGCGACGAGGTGATACAAGGTGTGTCTCACGACGGCGGATTCATCGACGAGGGCGTCATCATCGGGTGGGTCAACAAAGCGGATCAACGGAGTGGTCAGAAACGGGGACGTCAGCAACAGGCGCGTCATCTGCGGGCGGGTCGGCAACAGCCACACGAGCAACGGTGAGTCAGCAGCGGTGAAGCCGGAAGCGGTGGAGTGTGCAACAGCGGGTGATAAATGACGTAATCAGGAGCGGTGTATGGTGGGGGGCCGCCAACGTACGAAAAATGAGCTGCCGCGAGGACATCGGTCACGCCATGTGATCGGTGGTGAGGTCGACGGCCACGACATCGTCGGCGGTGCCGCTCGTGACGTGCAGTCGCAGGGGGAATCAGCTGAGGTCCATGGTGGGCGGCAGAAAATTGTGTCTGCCTTCCAAATGCAAGCTGTCCTTAAATTCGTGGGGAGACGTTCAGAACACGCCTGGCGATCGATCGCTGAGATTGTCGCCCTCGACACAGCATCTTGAAGGACGTTTTTGCGGACGCTCATGTGCTGCTTGTGCGTACCCAACGGTTAAGTACCACGTTTCGGAAGTGCGCTCACCATTTATGTTCGTTCTGCTGCGGGGCGCAAGTCGCAACTGCCCCGCGACGACCCATGTCATCTTCACAGCTCTTCTCGCTGCGTCCCGCGGTTTCCACATGTTCTTCCCAGTACCGCCGTTGTTTTTCCTCGACATCCTGTCCGACGTCTTGGCACTGGACGGGCGGGAGCCGCCGCCGCCCCCGCCGCTGCCCCAGTGGGACTGCCGCTGCCGCCAGCTGTCCGAGGCGGGGGCGGCGGCGGCCGCGGCGGCGGGGCCGCGGCGCGCGCCATGGCACGGCCGGACGGCGGCGAAGGCGGGGGCAGAAGCACCATCGATGTCGCGGGTTTGGTTGGCGCTCGCCAATGACGGCGATGCGGCGTAGAAGATCGCCCGGACGTGGCGCTGCTACCAACGCTCCGACGCTCCGCACTCTGTCGATGGGCGGGTGTGGTCCGCGTGCGTGAGTTCCGTGGCGAGGCGGGAGGAGGGGGGCAGGCGGGAAGAGCGACGCGCCGCTGACGTCGAGTGGCTGGTGGCGACGGCGCGAGCTACCGGGGTGATGGCTCCATCAACGACGCTGGGGCGGTGGCACACGCCCGTAATGGCCGCAGCGGTCCGTGGGGAAGTTAGACGACACGACCGACGCGGTCACGACGACGCTGGGCAACCGCCGCCCGCCGCGAGTCGGCTCCCCGTCACCTGTCGGTCCTGGCTGTTGCCCTCGCCGTCTGTTTCGCTTGGCAGTTTCTTGGGGACCTGGCGATGCAAATGAGGTGCCTCGCGCGGAGATCTCACCACTGGGAGCCACCGCCACGTCCTCCGGGCGGCGACGGACCTGCAGAGAACGCCGACCGCCCCCCATGGCCGATAAGGACTGTCGCTCTCGCCGTGGCGTCTTTTGACCGCCAACGGTGACGGCAGCGGGCCCCTCGCCCACAGCGGGCCAGCGAGTTGACGTGGTCCTGACGCGGCAGGCGTACCATCGCACGTGGCGGGACCGCCGAGTGGCCACGCTTGCGAGTGCGGCGGCGCTCCGCCACCGCCATCACTCCCACCGTCGCCGCTTCCAGGCGGGTCAAGCGACTAGAGCGGATCGGACCGGCCGACGCCGCCGCCGCCGCCGCCGAGGAGCTGGCGGGGAGGTGCGGAGCGCGGCAACAGCAACACCGCGGACGGCGGCAACGCCGACTGCGAAGCGGCCGACGCCGACGCCGCAGCCCACGCAGAGGCGCTACCCCATCCCCCCGACGGCGGTGCGGCCGGGACGCCCCCCCACCCCGGCTGCCAGCGCCGCCGGCGCAGTGTGCTACAGCGGCGGTCGCCACTGCCAACGGCAGCTAGCCGAGAAATCTTCCTACGTCGACGGACACGCAGGACAATGCCGCGTCTTCGGCAACGGGCCAGGGCGGTGAGTGGAGCGATGCGGTGGACGACTGCGGCGGCCGCCAGTGAGGACACACGAGGAGGAGGGCGATGCCCCACACAGAGTGGCCGGGACGGGCGAGCCATGCCCGCCCGACGGCGACGAAGGGGGCGACGCCGATGCCTAGGAGTCGCCACGGAGGTTGCGTCACCGCCAGGCATTCCCGTGGCGTGTACGTTCTCTGGCACCACCGTTCCCAGCCGACCCCATGCCCCCATGCACCCCCCTGCCGCACAGGCGTCTACGAGTTCCCGCTGCTGTCGCTGCCGTCGCTGCAGACGCCCGCCGCCGCTGTCGTTCCGCGCGACAGTGGCACGTTGCGAGCGGCGGCAGTTCTGACTGAGCACCACCTCCCTCGCCCCTCCCCCGCCGAGTGCCGATCATTGTCTGCGGCGTGAAAGAAACCGGCGGCGTGGCGGGTGGGGCGGGCGTAGCGACCACTCGGACGGTGGGTTCCAGTGACACGCTTGGCGAGTCGGCGGATTCGGCGGCGGCGGTGGAGGCATTGGCCGCCGTCACGATGACGCTAACGTCATGGTGGGCATGCTGACGCCAGCGTCATTCTTCCGCGCGCGCCACGCTGGAGCCAAAGTCCTTCTTCTGCGCGCGCGACGTTGGCACGCACACACGTCGCTCCGCGCACACCACCACCATCGACGCCAGGACAGTCTGGTGTTTTTCTCCGCTGTTGACGTCGACACGTGCCGCGGCTGCCAGCTCTCGCAAGGTTGACGCCATCCGTGCTTCCCGCTGCCGCTGCCGCGCGGGACAACGGTCGCGGTGTGATTGGACACTGACGACGGCTTTGGCCACCTTCTCCGCCGCCGATGGGATGCGATAAGGCTGCTGCTTTTTATGCGGTCCTGCGTGGGGGGAACGTCGCGGGGTTTGCGCGTGTTTGAGGAGTGATGCGCGACCAGATGGGAGGTGTATTCGAGTGGGGTTTTCAGAAAGTGTACTACGTGCAGGGCGATTGCTTGTCCTCTTTCTTACGCCGCTCCCTCCCTGGTCGCCAGAGCCTGTTCTTTGAGCTCCGCGCCTTCTTTGGTGCGATTGCCTGGATACTGCAGCACCCGCCCACGCGCATAGGACAGGAGGCCGACTGTGGGCTTTGCGCAGCAGTACCGCCTCTTCGGACGTCGCACACCGCCGGCAGCTGCAGCGCGTCAGCGGAAAGGCTACCGAGACTGGCAATGGCGATGCACGCGGGAAGACATGCAGAACTGCAGTCTGCGAGGGCAGCCCTGGAAGTGAGGAGTCCTTGACCAATGACCCGTCAGCCAACCACTGGGATCACGGAAGATCTCCGGTTGCGATCACACGCAACGCCACCGCCCTGCACGTCACGAGACAGGCCAGTCTCATCACTGGGCGCTGACTCGCTGCGCACTGATCCAATGCACTCTCGTCGTGCGATGCGTCTGCCTTCCGCAGGCCCTCGACTGCCGTCCAAGATGCACGCGCCGTGCTGCGCGTGCCCAGGCGCGCTGATCGCCCCGGCTCGCTGCTCGCCCCGGCTCGCTGCTCGCCCCGGCTCGCTGCTCGCCCCTGCTCCCTGCTCGCCCCGGCTCGCTGCTCGCCCCCGCTCCCTGTTCGCCCCGGATCCCTGCTCCCAACCACTCCCTGCTCTCTCCGGCTCGCTGCTTGCCCCCGCTCCCGGCTCGCCCCGGCTCCCTGCTCCCAACCACTTCCTGCTCTCCCCGGTTCGCTGCTCGCCCCTGCTCGCTGCTCGCCCTGGCTCCCTGCTCCCAACCACTTCCTGCTCTCCCCAGTTCGCTGCTCGCCCCTGCTCGCTGCTCGCCCCCGCACCATGCTCACCCCTGCTCGCTGCTTGCCCCCGCTCCCTGCTCGCCCCCGCTCCCTGCGTGCCATGCATCGCACACTTCTCCCCTCTGTGTATCCTGGCGTCGGACGCTGGGATGCGAGCCGCAGGGATGCAAGCCGTCGACGCCCTCCTGCGTTTCCGGAAAGCGCGGTGCTCTCAACCTCTAATCGCCGACGAGCCGTAGCTCGTCGTGCCGTCCTCCGGCGGAGTCAGGTGCGGAACACCGCGTCTGCGTCGTCTTTGGCCTACTGGGATGGCATTCCGGAGCCTTCCGGGGCCTACGTTGGCGCCGCCGTTGCCAAAAGGACTCCTGATGGCAGCGACGCCGTCGCCGACGCCCTTCGGCGAAAGCGACGGCGAACGCGCGGCGGTACTCCCCCGCGCCCAGACGCCAGCCACAACACTGGCGCTTTGCCAGCACCACGACCGATTGCACCTCCGGAAGTGGCCCCGTCGCTACCCCCCATGCAAACAATGTCGCGCCGAGCTTTGTTGGGCGTTGATGTTTTGCGTGTCGTCGCCGCCAAGGCTGACGTACTCACGACCACGCTCAAGCGTCGGCCGCGTCATCCAACTGCAGCGACGGCTGCCAAGTACACCGCCGCCGACAACGCTTTCCGCGTTTATGTGGCGTCGGGCACGAACGCAGAGGCCGCCGTCGCTGGAGCAACGGCTGCGTATGGTGATTTGGCGGCGTTGGTGGCCAGGGCCACGGCAACAGTCGAGAAGGCACCAGCCGCTGGGTCCGGAGAGCAATGCTTCCATCCTCTGTCTACTTTGGAGTGAACCTGTGGCATGTAGAGGATGGTGATCTCTTGTAACCCCATCCGTGCTGCAGCGTGGCGACGTGATAGCCTAGTACCTTTTCTACTTCTTTTTTTGTGCCAGTACCAATAGGCGCGCGGCTGTGTATGCTGCGCATGGAGGCGACTGTCCCTTCTTTTCCCACAAGCCCGTCCATTTCCGTCCCGCCCCAGCCTCAATCCCACCCACTTTTGTCACCTTGCCAGCGGTTTCGCGTCCGTGTCTGCGTCGGCAGCCTTGCCGCCATCGCCGTCTCCGAGCCGACTGCGGCCCCGTCGTCACCAGCCGCCCTGTTGAGAGCCTGTTCCACTTCCGCGATTGTGGCCTTCCCGCCGTCGCCATCAAGTGTTCGTGGCCTCCCCGCCACCGCCGTCGTTGACTTCCACCTTCGCCAACCGCGGCGCCGTCACCGAGCGCTGCCAAGGGACAATCCGGCGCCAGACGGCTACACAACTACGACTTGCTCCACGCCCGCGTTACCGCCGGTTTCGCAGCGACCGACCCCTCTCGCCGATACTTCCGCAGCACATGCTGGATCTATCACAAAAAAAACAGGAAGCCGAGACCGTTGGCGTCTGCGGGCACGCCAGGCACAGCGTGAATATCTTACCGGACCTGCCACAGTCGCCGCAACGACGCGGCGCGGCGTCGGCACTGTCGCCGCCTACGGGAGTGAGGAGTCGGATAGTGCAACTGCGACCAATGGGGCCGAACGCCCCTGCCGCAGCAACCCCTGCTGTCCCGCGCCAGCTTGACGGCAAGTGACGCGACAGGACCGGCGGCGCACGCACCAATGCAAGTCTTTCCATGACTTTCGGGAATGGCGGGCAGAACCCAGCAAACTATTCGCTTTCTGCGATGAGAGCGATGCGGATCATGGTTTCCGCTCACGTGCTGGAGAAGAAGTGCATCTCTTTTTCACATAAAACTCCCATACAACTCGTTTTTTCAGTGTGACAAGTCCCCAAGAAGCACTGATACTTGTTCCCCGTCGCTTCTCGGCGACAGACTTAGGGGATCGAGGTGCGCACAAATTCCACCTTCTCTTCCTGCGAGCGACATTCCATGGCCAGCCCAGCGTGGCACCAACCTTGTCCAAGGCAAAGACAGCGACATGTCCAAGCTTCGCCTTGCAAGGCCAAGACAGGGCAGCTCGTTGCAGAGCGAGAAGCTTTGGGCATGCAGGGCCGTGACGAGGACTTCACGCTTGCGGCATGGGTGACAGGCGACTGTCGGAGACTGATGACTGATGAGTGCGCGATGCTGAAGCATGCACATTGGAGACTAGCAAAAACGCGAGCGCCTGCTCAAATGCCAACGTGGACGAGAGAGCGACCTCGTGAAAGCCAGCAGCGGGAGACACGAAGAGAAGTGTTTATTATAGAGCGCGCCCGGAAGCGACCAAAGAGAGTTTGCGCTCTACACGATGGAACTGCCCGATGACTTGGCCGCACGTAATGAGGCTTGCAGCGAGCGCTTGCAGCCGCACGCCGTCGGACACCAGTTCCTTGTTGAAGTAGACGAGGTTGCGGATGATCGTCTTGAGGTCGTTAAACACGCCCTCGATCGGTTGCAAGTCCGGGGAGTACGGCGGCAGCCGGATGAAGGGTATGCCATTGTTCTCAAGGAACGCGTCGCCCGCAGCATCGTGGATTGGGGCATTGTCAAAAAGAAGCACACAGTTGGGGGCTTGGAGGTTCCATGGAACACCGGGGGAGTACCGGCCCAAAGATGGCAGCAACCGCCCGAGAAAAAGACGCCAATCGTAGCCTGTCAGAGCGCGCTCGCAGATGACGGAGTGGAGTCCCAGGATCTTCCCGTCCGCGCCGACAGCCATGGTCGTGCTCACACGCTCAACGGCACGGGGGTCCAGGTCCCGCAAGTCGAGCCGCTCCGCTCGGAGCGCCCGCCCACAACGACGGAGCACGTCCCGCCCGTCCGTGTGCGTCTCGTCAATCGAGACGATGCACCTCGTGCCAGCCATCTGCCGCAGCACCGCGTGTTGCCGCCTACGCTCCGGATTAGCCGCATGATACAGCCGGATAATGACCTTGCGAGTAAACCCCAAACGCCGCAGCATGCGGTCGACGGTGCTTTTCGACACCTTGATGTCGGAGAACTCCGGGGTCGACCTCATTGCCTTCAACATGGCCGAGTGCTCTCGCAGCAAAGCCAGGGGGTGTTCTCGTACGAGTGCCAGCACGGCGCGCAGCAACTGGTTGTCCAGCCAGCACGAGTCCGCATGCAGGTTCTGGCGCTCGGGCACCCGCCAAACGCTTTGGCTCGCCCTCCAGTACCTTATCCACCTCTCCAGCTGCGCCGAACTCACGCCGATCACAGAGCATATGGTTGCACGTGGAACGTGGTGCTGCTGCATGGAAATGGCAGCATACCGCAGCGCTGCCGCGAACATGCTGCCCACGGCCACGTCGACGTTGACGACGGGGCCGATCACAGGACGGCCCCCACGTGCGCTTAGACGGGCTCGCCGCGCGATACGACCGCCGCGCCAAAAGCAAGAAGCGCCTCCACGAGCACGGCGACGGCCTTGGCGCCGTGGACGACCGCCGCGTCGTTGGCGAGCGCGGCGCTCAAAAACAGGACCACGTCCACGTGCGCCTCGACGACCTCGCCGCCCTTGGCGACCGCCGCGTCGTCGTTGTTGACAGCGCGCAGGTCGACGCCCGACGCCTCCCGCTCCGCGTGCGCCTCGACGACCTCGCCGCCCTTGGCGACCGCCGCGTCGGTGCCGACCGAGCGCAGGTCTACGCCCAGTGCCTCCCTCTCCGCGTGTGCCTCGACGACCTCGTCGCCCGTGGCGACCACCGCGTCCTCGGCGAGCGCGACACTCAAAAACAGGACCACCTCCACGTGGGCCTCGACGACTTCGCGGCCGTTGGCGACAGCCGCGTCGGTGTTGACCACGCGCAGGTCTACGCCCGACGCCTCGCGCTCGGCGTGCGCCTCGACGACCTCGCCGACGTTGGCGATCGCCGCGTCGGTGCCGACCGAGCGCAGGTCTACGCCCGACGCCTCCCGCTCCGCGTGCGCCTCGACGACCTCGCCGCCCGTGGCGACCACCGCATTCTTGGCGAGCACGACGCTAAAAAACAGGACCACCTCCACGTGCGCCTCGACGACCTCGCCGCCCTTGGCAGCCGCCGCTTCGTTGTTGACCAAACGCAGGTCGCCGTCCAACGCCTCCTGCTCCGCATGCGCCTCGACGACCTCGCCGCCCGTAGCGACCTCGCCGCCCTTGCCGACCGCCGCGCCTTCGATGACAGCGCGCGGGTCGACGCCGAACACGACGCGGCGAACACGCTCCTCCTCGATTGCGTCGCCGCCGTGGAGACGGTACAGGCCGTCCACCGCGACGACCGCGGCGCCGGGGTTGCAGGCCGATCGCGCCAACCGCGGCGCCGGTCTTGAACCACCTCGATCGCACCCGCTCCACGTCCGCCTCGGCGGCCTCGTCGCCGTCGCGGGCACCACTGTGCCCCAGGAGATCAAAATGTCGGGGCCGCATCACGCCAACGACATCACGCCGACGCCTTTCACACAGGCAGGAGGACGGCGATTGTCCTTGTCACGGGTTGCTTCACTCGAGAATGATCTCCCGAGCTGTCAAAACGGCGGGGCGCACGCGATCTGACACGCCATTGGTGGAACAGTCGAGGGAAAAAAAATTGGAAAAAAAAACACGCACTGTAACCTCTCCTGGGCGTGCCATCGATTTTGGGGGAAGTGCCATACCTAGAAAAAAAGTAGCATGCTCGTGGAGAAGACAGCATAAGTTTAGGCTGATCGTGCGCATTGGGCAACTGCCAAGATGGTCCCGATCTGGCCACGAAGTGTCTTTGACCGGTCTCACGACATAGTTGGGCCAGAAATCTGTGATTCGATTGCACAGCATAAAGCTTCCGGTCCTGTGGGGTCGGGCGACCACCACGCGGTGCAGCGCGGTCTGTGTGGGTCCCCGCGGACACGCCGCTGCCCGGCCGGCGCGGCTCCCCCCCCCGCGCGGCTCCGTCGGTGCCTTGCCGCCCGGTCCACAGCGCCGACCATTGGGGCGGCGCCCCCGCCCCGCCCCGCCCCGCCCCGCCCCGCCGCGCCCGTGGCGGCGACGGGGGGTCCCCGCGGGCGCTCCACCCCCGCGGCGCGGCGGCTCCCCCAACCGCCGCGCCGGGCGCCGCACGGGCGCCCCCCCCCCCCCCCCCCCCCCCCCCCCCCCCCCCCGCCCCCCCGCGCGCCCCCCCCCCGCCCGGCCCACCCGCCCCGACGACGGCGGTGGGGGGCCCCCCCCCCCCCCCCGCCCCGGCCCCGCCCGCGG
>Ga0115030_1000190_pt1 | contig 23384 bp, 34 predicted proteins | sample SidtaG_4_FD_87174 | JGI IMG/M metagenome (GOLD analysis project Ga0115030, IMG submission 87174) | Marine algal microbial communities from Sidmouth, United Kingdom - Sidmouth_Male1 metaG | ecosystem: Host-associated > Algae > Red algae > Unclassified | place: Sidmouth, United Kingdom | collected... | reverse complement strand
CCTCTTCCAGTGGAAGGGCTGTCAGGGATGCTGGGCAGGGGCCACTAGAGGCCCGGGCCTGAGACCGTGGCCCGTTGGGTACCGGTCCCCCCATGGTAGCGCCAGGGGGTCGGGATTGTGCATTTCCTGCGTCTTGCTTCTTAGGGTACATGAGTGTGTGCTTTGGGGTCATCGTGCGTGTTCGAATATATCATCGTTGCGTATGCGTTGCTTCCGTCGATTTTGTGCGCTTTGCGCGCAGAGATCCCGGCGTTCGCGTTGTATCTCCGGCGTGGCGATCCGCATCCTTTGCTTGGTTTTCCGACAGGGTTATACCCCGTCGGCTGTGAAGGCAGGATCAACTACAGTGCTGACTCTGGACGCGGTGTGCGACCCCTTCGTCCGATGTTCACGATTCGTGTCTCTCTATTTCAGACTTTTGTGCCAGAAGTGCCCTTTATTGACGCGATGTGGAGGGTTCCACTGGGATCATAGACACTTTGGCTCATGATACCCTCCACGTCAGCAAACGTGGCATATTCCAGTTCAGAACTCAGACCTAAGGGGAGACGTTGTTGGGTGTGATCTAACGAGGCCCTTCGACGCACGTCAAAAACCGGTACCGACCAAGGTTACCGCAGCCACATAGCTGTGCACACGTTGCTTACATTTCTGTTTCCGCCAATCGCTGGCATCCTTTGGCCTTCGATGCCCAGTTGTATGGGTTCCCAAGAAAAGACGCCCAAACGCGTTTTTCTTACTTGCCCTTCGCCTTTCCGCCGCCGCGCCTCCACGGTGTCGCTGGCACCGTCCCCCCACCACAGTAGTACCACGATCAGGGGGGTTGCCTCAGGAGGACGGAAGAAACGGCCGTCTAGGCCGCTCGCGCGACACCAGCTATGGGACTCGAGGTCCAGGAAGTCGGGCCGATCGAAACGCGAAGACATGAAGACGCGGTTTACGTGCCGGAGACGACGGTGCCTCCCACCGTCGTCGCCCTTCGTCCTAAACGGGCGGAAACCGTTGCCCGGGCTCACTTTCCCGACTGCTAATTGACCCGGGCAGTCACCAACCAATGCAGATAATTTCCTCCATGCTTATCAGGTCCCCCGAAGCGATCATTGCAGACGAGGGGGAGTGACCGTTCCGCGCGCAACGCGCTGCAACCGCCGCGTGGCGCCCGGTCGGCTGTCGCCTGCCGCGCCCTCTGGCCGCGAATACTCGGGCCCCCCGTGGGGCCCTCCTTGCAGTCACGGCGGCCGGGCACGTCCCTTCGCAGGCTCGTGCCCGCGCGCAGGCGGGCCCGCCGTCCCCGTGCCCGCGGCACCATTCCGTCCGTGCCTGCCGTCGTCGGCGTCGCCGACCACCGCCGGCCGTTGCACCCCTGGTGCCCCACCGGCGGTGCCTCCGTCGCCGACGGGGTCCCGTAGTACTACAACCACCCACCCACCCACCGGCGATCCCTTCTGTTCCTTTTTCACCAGCCTGATTTGATCATGGCCATCAACTCCTCATTGTCCAGTGTTCCTGACTCCGTCACCGGCGCCGTCGGCAGCCCACCGACGATCGCAGGCGTACGCACAGGGCGCCGTCACTGGCGCCGTGAACAGTCTCCCCCCAGTCACACTGTCAAAGAATCCGCAAGGGGAGTGGTAGGACCGCTGACCCACATTTGATACATGCCGAAGCTCCGAAGGGGCGGATGTGGCTTCCTAAGAGCAAGCCCAGCGGTTCGCACAAACACCAAAATATGGTGATTTCTTTCGTAATCGTGGCGTGATGTGAGTGTCTCCCCCATATTATGGTGCCCGCCATGATCTTTGTGCTCCAGCAGTGCGCGAACCATATCGCGGAATGTTGTGCTGACTTTTTCGTATGATTGTGCACTCTCTATCCAATTATGGCCTGCTTGTACGCAATACAGGAGGCCTTGATGGCGTCCGACTGCAGTTTGCAGGCCCGGGCAGTCCGCCCCCCCCCAGCCACGCGGGTCGAGGATGCCCCCGCACTCCGGCGTGGAGTCCGCTGCAGGTGGCGCACACGCCGCGAAACGGCTTTGATTGCGCCGCTGTAGCGCGGCCTTCAGTTGACCGCTCCCAATTGCAGCATCTTAGAGCCCGAAGGGGGCCGTCTTAGCGCGGGCGAGAAAATCAAATGGCGACTACGTCAAACCACTCCCCGGACCGACCACCTTTTTCACAGTTGGTTCCGTGGCGGACGAGGACGGGGGCTTCGCAGATTGACGGGGCAGCGCGGTGGCAATCAGTGGGGCTGACGCGAGGTCGTCGACATCAATCTGGGAGGGCACATTGTCCACGAGGTGATTAGGTGAAAAGCACATAATCCAATCATGCCGCTGCCATGCCCCGCCCTGTCGACCTGTGAAGTCCTGCTGGACTGTCAGGGAGGCAGTCAAAGATGATGTGGCCGTGAGGAATTGGGACACTTGGCAAGCGGAGAGCGCTTGGCGCGGGAATGCGAGCGTCGTGGCTCGCAATCACGCAAAGTGTTTGGTCACATTCCATTTGTTTCACTCTTTCCGAACGAGGGTTTCTTCGCATACGCTGCACCAAACGTTGGGATGCACTATAAATCTGACCACTGAGCACCCTTCCGCACCACAAATTGCCCACATTCGATACCCACGTGGCAGTTGCCAAAGGTCTCTACTACAGTTAGTTCTCGCTGTGAGTTCGGGGATGATTTAACAAAGTCCTTGGGTTTTTCTTATGTACCCCCCTTGAAGACCTGGAAACGCAGATCATTTTGGAAACAGTCTTGTGGCAGCTCTGCTGTGGGGGCTCTTGTGGGTCCAGCCGCAGATTTGTGTGGACGTCCCACAAGGCTGTTCCACAAATTCTGGAAGTCAAACCAGCTTTCTGCTGCTGCTCTCTTTCAGGAGGTCAGCGCCGAGGTGCAGGTGTCAGTCGCGGCCACGCGTCAGCAGAGTCGGACAACCCGCGAAGCTTCCGAGTGACCCACGCGACCAAGGAAGTGTCCTCACGAAGTATGTCGGATGGATTTCGAGCCCAACCGATCATCCTCGTTTCTGGCCCTTTACAAAGGGGCTCGACCCCACCTCAGAACTCCCCGCGGGAGGCCTACTATTTCTCGATTCCCGATCGACCGGCTGTTGTTCGACAGCTGGCCTTGCACTGGGATAGCTGGGATCTATCGTGAGCAGGCCATCCGATGGTGTCATAGCAATCAGGGGCTTCGGAATAATGATTCGGATAAAGCACCATTCTGTACGCAGCGGCATCCTGCTCGCAGCAACATCTTATGTTCATCAGTCTTTCCACAAAGAGCCTGAGCATGAGGTGAGCTTTCCAGCAGTGTCTTCCGTTTGGCTCTCACATTGGATGGAGAAAACATTCCAACGGATATATCCGGATATATCTGGATATATCCCAGACTCTGCTGAAAAACCAGGAGCCTGAAAGGACCTGATATCAATGATCTTGACCGGTTAACATTCTGTATCGCTGGCCGCCTGCCCTCTGCATCGGCATCGGAGAATTCTTACCGCTCTCGGCGCTCCATCAGTGCACCACAGGGCCGACACGAGACCCCCCCGCGCTTCTCATCTTCTCTTTGTGCACCTCGTGTGGTCTGGTGGTGCCCATCGGTGGTGGCCGCACAGCAGCTTTGTCTGTTCCAAAGGCCGGCCCACCGGCGTCTCGAGGCAGCCGCTCCGTGCCGTTGATCACTGTGCAGCAGTGGTGCTTGTAGCCCTCGACCGCCCGCGTTATAGCGAGGGTTCGGATTGTCCGCGGCCGTGTGCCGTAGCGGGGCGCCCGTCAACCCTGTCCTCTTTGATTGCGAGGGGGGGGACGGGCGGGCGCGGCGCCGTCGTTCGCGCGCGCTCTCTGCTGGCGCTCAACTTTTCCATTGCTCCGTGGGTCGTCGTCAGTCGGAGGCGGCTGCGCGAGCAGCTCGACTCCCGTCTCGGAGCACGATTTGCCTCTAAGGCTGTGCTGTTGAAAGAGCAGCGGGGGTGTGGCGCCGTTCGTAGCGCGCGCTTCTTTGCGAGCTTTCTTTTTCTTTCTGGCACTTTTTTGCCGCCCGTGGGGTCGCCTGCGGGCGGCGGTAGCCCGTGGGCCTTTGTAGCCTGGCCCTGCCGCCATGGACTCTGGTGGGTCTGACTCTGAGAAGTACGGGAGGGAATCCCCGCGCGCTACGGACGCCCTCGTCTGGTTGCATAGTGCGCCAGTGCTCCCTGCGGTCGGGGCGGCGGATGCTATCCACGTTCCATCGTCAGCTCAGCAGGACCTGCCGCAGTATTTTGCCAATACTGTGGTGGATCTGGAGGACGCTGCCGACTCGCACGAGTGCCACGAGCAAGGTCCTGATGAGGCGGGGGCGCGGGATGGCGGGGTACGTGGGCACGAGGATCCCACTCAGCCCGCGGACAATGACGTGCCTGATGCCATGGCGCGTCAGTTCGCAACTCCACAGGTTTCGACGGGCGCTTCACGCCGAGTGAGCCGACGAGACTTTCTGGAGTCTTCCTTGCCGCAGCTGGTCGAGAGCGAGCTCGTGTCGGCACGCGGGCTCGGCGCCGCTGGGTGGTCGGGCCCCAGATCAGCATCCTCCACCGCGGTCATACCTGTTGCGGTCAAAGAGCCATTGCCTTTATCAAGGGTTTTGACGTCTCCATTACGTGGCTCACACAGCGTCTGGGGATTTTTATCACTTTATGCTCGTGTGGGGGGGCCCAGCGGTCGTTTTCCGTCGAGACGCTGCACCGAAGGGCGCGGAGCAGCTCGCGTTGGCACGCCGAGGCGTTTCAAGCAGGGTTGTCGCGGCTGGCGAGACGGACGATGGTGGCCTCGCTGACCAACCTAGTGGAGGCGTACCCCGTTCTTTGCGACGACGGAGACGCAGCCCCCATTCCGGAGACGTACTTTACGAGTACCGTGCGGAAAAACCGCAAGGCTTGGGCCGTGCGCGACGACAAGATCTGGACCGCGTTGGTGCAGGCGGTTAAGTCGGCGTCCAACCAGATCCCACGCTGCAAGAACATCCTCTGCCGCTCACGGAAGCGCTGCGTACATGTCGCGGCGTACAGCACGTACCGGCGCGCCACCGCCGAGACGTCGCCTTCGGACGAGAACGACGGGGAGGTTTACGGACCTGACGGGGTGCTGCTGACGGGCCGCTCGCCGGAGGGAGACGAGGATTGGGCGTTCACCGCACACGCCTCCAAGGCCTGCAGCGTCAAGCGGCGCGGCCGCAAATTGTTGCCGTGCGCGGAGGAGGTGCGTTTTGCGAAAGTGTTTGACTCGTACGAGCGCGCGGGTCGCAGCTCCACGACGGGAACGGGATCACTGCTGACGGTGCTTCATGAGCGGCACTGCCTCCATCGCGGGGCGGAAAGACGTGGGCAGCCGCTACACATCCGGCCGGCAGTGCTGTACACAATGGGCGGCCGCATTGCAGTGCGGACGGGCTCATGGATATGCGACGGCGAGGCGTGCGGCAAGGACGTGGCCTACGATGGGTCGGACTCGGGTCTTGTCGCGTTGTAGAGTGCGACGGTCTTCACACGCGTCAACTTGGACGTTGCATTGCACAACGCGTTGTCCTCGCGGAGCAGCGTGACGGCGTCGGCCGCGGCTATGGTCTTTTCTCCTCAAGCGACTGCGGGCCTTCCCCTGTCGGCGTCCGGCGTGACGCGGCAGCTGCTAAACTTGGCCGTTGGCGCATTTTGTGAGACGCTTCTTGTGACCGCCGCCGCATACTCATGCATTAAGTGCGTGTCCAACGGAAAGTGCTTGTACGAGACTCTCGTTGCCGACGGGCAGACGCTCGGGTTCTTTAAGGACATGGTCGTCCCCCTTGTGCGGCACCTCGTGGACAACCCGGTCATCGACATCCTCCTGACCGAGGGTTCGGCGGTCAAGAATAGCACTGTGCGGGCAGCGCTGCGTAAAAGGGCCACACCAGGATCGGGAAGCCGTCGACCCTCACGGCCAGAGAGGTCAAGGCGCTCGACGCTTTTGTGCTCAAGAGCAGCATGCCCCGGAAACTTCCCACACCGGACAACAGTGCCATTGGCACTTCATCCCCTAGAGAGGCGGAGTGGGAGGCCGTGCACATCTACTCCTCCATCTTAAAGTCTGTCCCGGCCAACGACCCGGCCGCAGAGCCGACGGTCACGTCGGACTCCGACGCGGACAACAGCTCTTCCTCGAGAGAGAACAACGGCGACGACCTAGCGGAGCGTGGACCGGGAGGTCGACCGGACGTTGCCGCCGATGATGACAACGAGGAGCGGCACGTGGGCAGCCAGCGTTCCGTGTGTTTGCGCCTGTCAGGTGCCTTTGGCGAGGAACACACCATGGGCGTCCTTGCCTGCGAGCGCTGGCGCGTCGTCGAGCGTTTCGTTTCAAATTTCATGGCCGAGGCCATGATTGGCATCTTCTCGGGCTGTGACAAGGCGGCCATCGGGGCTCTAGCGCAAGACATCGTGGACGGCAAGAGAAGGATCGAGTGGGAGTCCTTGTCGACTGCTGTGGACCAGCTATCCCTCGTGTGGCCATTCTCGTATTTGGTGGGTGACGACCAGGACGCGGACCCGGACCTGGCAAGGCTCATTGGCGGGCTGCTGCTTCTCAGACTTGTCTCCGAGATGCCAAACGAGGTCTAGTGGTGAGATAATGCCAGCGCCGAGCAGAAGGCCTTTGCGCAGCGCTTTGCTGCGGGCGACCGCGAGACGTACCTGCAGTGGAAAGCGGAGGTCGGCATCGTCGCGGCGACCTCCAAGCTGGTCACGCACGAGCTTTCAACGTCCAGAGCGGCGCTGCAGTCGAAAGAGCAGCGGAGTGGCAGCATCTTCCCATGGATGACGCCCGTCAGACCCTTCACCCACGACAGCCGCGCCAGAACGAAGCGGAAGAAGGCGGAGCAGCGGCGCTCAACGTCCAAGGCGAGCAAGGTCCCCAAAGCTGGGCGTAGTCCAGCGCGGGGGACGCCTGGCAAGAAGCAGAAGGCGGCAGCCGTTGAGATCAAGAGTGGAAAGGACCAAGGTCTTCCTGATGACGACTGCCGCCAAGCGTTTGAGATGTCCCGTGTCTTCACTCCGGGGATGGTCAACTTAGTGTGCCCCCACGGTATCCTTGTCGGGTTCGAGCTGCTGGAGGGCGCCGAGAGCCCTTCGTGCATCGTTGAGGCGCTGTCGCGGTGGCTTCCTGTCTTGCCGAAGGTTATATACTTCGACACGGCGTACTAGGCCAGCCGCAACGCGGTGCGGAGGATGCCCTGATTGCTGCGTCTTTCGCTAGTGCTTTTTTTTTGAAGACAGGTTTCATAAACCTAAGCACGTGTGCTCGGACATCTTTGATGCGGCACAGTACCCGGGCATCACCAGCAGGGGTTGTCAGGATATTGTTTTTGGGCCGTGGTAGGATACGGATACGCGCTGATCCTTTGTATCTGATTACGGATAACTCCCTCAGCTGAGATCCGGATACGGATATTGGCGTCCGAAACCGGAAATATGAGCAGATTATATCCGTATCCGGATACGATTATTGGATTCGAATGTATTTCCGCAAGTCTCACGAACAACTCAATTACAGCCCAAGAAGAACGCCATCCAGCCGTGATTCGAGAGCTAAACGGACGTCAAGTACGACTTGACTTTCGCAGTTGATTTCAACCGCACAGCGGGCGCCGTCGCGGCGGTTCCCTGCCGTTTGCGTAAACGGACGTCAGGGTGATCGTTCGAAATCTCGTGTCACACTCTGAGAACAACGCAATCGGGTCGAGTTGCGTGGTTGAAAGGTTTTACCCGGGTCGGGCTGGATCTCCGCTTATCGCTGCCAAATGTTCGGACATTTTTCCCCCGATTTTCGGCACGCAAAAAGAGAGGACGACTGCGTTCAATCAGAATTCGTCATGTGCGAGAACCCGAATAACCATACATATCCCTGTATCCTGACTCTCATATCTGGGATACGGATCCGATGTAATCTCGCACTTTCTGTCGGTCAGGACAGATATATCCTTTCCTCCTGTTCTCATAGTGCATTTTGGATATGCGTCCCCGGCGCGTATCCGAAGTGCATACGGATATAAGGCACGGATATAATCCTCGCGGATATATTCATGACAACCCCTGATCACCAGACGCAACGAGATGTCGGTGGCGGAGATGCGGCACTCGCTCAACAAGCCCCTTGCAAACCAGGTCTCATACATGACTTAAGACCGGTTCATCACGCACATGCGACTGTACGGCGCTTTCAAAAACCTCCGTGAGCGGCAGAAGGTGGCTATGCAGCCTGAGGAAGACAAGCCTCGTCCAGAAGTCGGGCATTTCCCGCTGCCGTACTTTCTCCACCAGACGGTCGTATCGCACTGCGAGCGGCGCTCGTGTCGCTGCCGCACTCTGCCGGTGCTGCCCGAGGGTAAGAATTCCGACGATGGTGGTGGCCGTGGTGGTGGGAGCTCTGCTGATGGTTGGGACGGTGACCCGGGTTATGGAGATGTCGGTGGTGATTCGGGCGATCGGGGTGGCGGTGGGGGTACTGGTGGAGGTGAACGTGATGTCAAGCCAGTCGTTGTGGAGCCCGTCCAGCCCCGGAGTGGTCGACTTCCCGGGACTGATGTGCCCGAATCGGTTGCTCCTGCGTCGTTGACGGACAAGGGCGGGCGTGCTGCTGAGAGGGACCGGGACGATGGGGATGTTCGCATCGACGCCATCACCATACCAGCTTGCTCTTGATGGTAGCTGTACAGGATAGGGAAACATGCTCTTTAATCTCTCCCTATTGCACCTCGAGCGAGTGAGGCGGCGGTGAACAATGGCTGGTCTCACTTGATGGCGGCCATACAATGCAGGTGGTTTGGTGGCGAAAAAGCGGCCGTCGTTCTGGGTGTTTCCAAAACGAATGAGAAAGGAGAAAAAAACGGCACTAGTGGAGCGGTCGCTAGATCTGAGGTGCTCGTGACCGGCACCGTGCAGTGGGAGAAGAGGAGTGCCAAGCCAGAGATTTGGGGGCGGTCCTGGGGGGGGGGGCGACGACAGTGACGGTAGGGCAGGGGGGGGAAAGCAACAGCGGCGAGTAGTGGCGACGGAGGCGTGGTCGTGGGGCAAGGGGCAACAGCATGGGAGGGGGGGCGGGGCGCGCACAGCCAAAGTCGCAAGCGGTGGCCCAGAGACGTGGTCATGGGCTGGGGGGCCACATCAGAGAGGGTGGGGTCGAGGTGAGCAAGCGGCAGTGCCTAGCGATGGTGAAAGAGTCGTGGTTGTGGGGCGGGGAGGATCAGCAGCGGAGGTGGTGCGTGGGGGGTTAAACAACCTCGGAAAGCGGTGGCGCCAGAGGCCTGGTAGTGGGGACAGGGGCACGAGCAGAAAAGGTGGGGCGGGGGGTAGCACGCGACGGCGGAAAGCGGTGACGCCAGAAGCGCGGTCGTCAGAAAAAGGGCACCAGTAGAGGAGGTGGGGCGGGGGGGGGCACGCAACAGCGACAAGCGGTGGCACGAGGAACGTGGTCGTGTTGGGGGGGTGACAGCAGAGAAGGAGGCGCAGGGGGGGGCAAGTGACATCTGTATGCGGTAGCCCCAAAGTGGCAGTCGTGGAGTCGGGCGCGTCAGCAGTCGAGGCGGGGAGGGGGGTGCCAAGCGACTTTGTCGAGGACCCACGCGGGACGCGCGCGTGATCCGCCCCCGCAGACCCTGCGCGCCGCCGCGCCGCCCGTCGCGGCTGCGTCGGGCGCGCCGCCGCGGCCGGGGCTTCTTTCCCCTCGCTGTGCACCGCCCCACCCCCCCGCCCTCCCCCCCGCTACCACGTCTGGTGGCCGGTCCTCATGGGTCGTCTTCCCCGTCCCCCCACCCCCCCCCTGGTGCCCTTCTCTCCGCCGCCCGTCTGGGTGCGCCCGCACCCGCGTCGCCCGCGCCCGCTCCCTCCGCCCGCACCTGACAGACAGCGGGTCATCGCCCCCCCCACCCCTTCCCCCAACGGCCGCGCTGCTGCTGTGCCCCACCTCCGCCCCCCTCCCCGACTTCGCCGGCCTGCTCGCCACGGTCAGAATGCGGGCAGGGACTCCCGGCGGGGCTTTATCTTCGCCGCCGCCGCATCCAACGGGCGCCTCCTTCCGGGCGCACACCCGCTGCACGATTCGGCGTGGGCAACCGCCCACCCCCGCGGCGGTCGTGCTGCTGCTCGGCACCCTGCGGCGTCATCACTCCCGGCCAGCGGCAACAGCGGCGGGTCCCCCCCCCCCCCTTCCCCGCCGGCGGCGATTTCCGCGTCCGCGCCCGCCTCGCCGCGGCGCTGGGCAGCCGCGGGGGCCTCGCCGCCGTCTTTTTCGTCGCTGGCGCCGCCGGCACGGTTGCCGCCGCGGCGGCCGCCGCGGCGCTCGTGCCGCTTCCCGGCGGGCGCATCGCGGCTGCGCGGCTGGCGGGTACCTTCGCCGCCATGTACAACTGGGGAAGCGTCATTTTTGTGGCCATCGTGTCGTCGGTCGGCGTGGAGGGCGTCGGCGAGGCGGTGGCGGCGGATATGGCGGCCATAGCCTTGTATCTGGCGGCGCTGACGGCGGTGATGCCTCAGGGGGAGGCGGCGTCGCCGCCGGCGGTGGCGGATGCCGACGCGGGTTGCGGACACATGTCGAGGGCGGGAGCGCCGGCGCCTCCGGTGGGGGCGCCCGCGTCGCGGCCGCGGCCACCCGTGCCCGTGGAGGTGGCGGCGGCGGCGTAAACAGCCGCCGTCGCTTACGCCGCAGGCGTGTGTGCAGTCAGTAATTTGGTGGCTGCGACGCCGCTGCTGCGCGCCCTCCCGTGGGGGGGGTTGCGGTCCACTGAAACAGAGGATAGGGGCCTCATGGGGGCGAGGTAAGGGTCGTCAGTCGAGCGAGTCTGACTTTTCCCTGTGAACCATCGAATGCGACTGTGGGCTCTGGACGGGCGTTTCAGTCCGTTGACAGATCACTTGACAGCAGTGTCAGGATGGGTGCTCCAACCAGTTACCAGACAACAAAAAATGTCAGCCGCTCGAGGCGTGTGAAGGAGATGCTCGTGGGAAGAAGGCACGGCCCTGGACCTCATCGTCGTCGCTGCCACTTTGACATGTTAACGTGGCACATCCAATCACGCTGTTGCGAGGCGCAGTGGTCGCCATTCGGGTGCCATCCCCCATCGTCACCTCAAATTCACAAAGGCCCTTGCGATCGGAGCGCGTTGAGTGACGAGCGACAGTTGCTCAAGCTGGACATATGTACGCTAGCCATTCCGCCCACGGCTACGTGACATGGGGAAAAACCGGTGCTGACTGTCCTTGATTCTTGATTTCGTGCCTGGCTGGCTTCGACACGTATAGACGTTCTGGCAGCCTATCGAGCGAGCACATCGAGAGATGTGCGCGTCCGTGTGTGACTATTGATTGCTCTCACGTCATGGCAGACAAATTCTCAGCCAATCGACAAGCTCGAATGCGGGCTGGTCAACGTAGCACGCCTGTGCGAGAGCGCGCTGTCGTACGGCGTAGCTCTCAGTGCACCCTCGCTCCAGGCGGCCGAGTCCGGGCGAGGGATTTAGTCCTTGGTGGTCGCTTGCCCATTTTCAGTGACGCGAGCGCGCGATACAATGCTTATAGGCAGCGTGGCTCCCAGTGTCTTCGCGTTGACGACTCCCAATGCCGCACTGAATCATCCGCAATCTATTTACAGCTGAATTTGCAGCCCAGTTCCTGATGCTGATCCCCGGGCGTCTATCATCGAGCATTGTACCACGTTCCCATTGTCCCAGTCTGCTCCAGCCGCTCCCTTCAACTGATATGAGTGTATGAGTACACAGTGTGCATTGCACCAGACCCTGCCCGCCGAGCAATTTCGGCGCAATAAACGACCTCCCCCCTTCACTGTGAGCTCATACCAGTGCCACATAGCTCTCCAATGCCTCATGCCATCACTGCGTACCCCACTGAGGTAGTAGAAGAGTTCTTCAGACCGTCACACAGTACTGGACAGCGTGGCGTCGGTCCTCAGGCTCACATCCGAACACTTCATGTTCTCGTTGGCACCCTCAGAAGGCCATTCAGCACCATGGCAGCAGGCGACGTCTTGAGTACCGCTGCTGACTCAGCCAGTGTTCTCAGACGCCTTGTACTACTCATTCCGTATTCCTCACATAAACAACACGTGAACGAAACGAGGACCAAACCAGCACCTCTCTCCTGTGCCGATGTTCTCTCCCTGGCGACCCCCCCGCTTCGCCTGGGCAGCTTCAGTCGCCTGAAAAGTCGTGACCATAACACAAAAAGTGAATTCAGGGAGACAGCGCAGTGTCTCGGACGCGGGAGGTGGCAGGCACGGCCGTAGCTGCAACGGCGAAGAGAAGTTCACGCCGGCTGTAGGGGCTCCCTCAGGAACTCGGGGCCGCCGGGAAGCGGCTGGGGAGGGCGGCGTTTCAACGAGGGAAACCACAGACTTCGATGATCTGCGACGCAGGATCGAAGGCAAGTTGCGTGAGATCGAAGGCTGATGCACCAGTCACGTGACGAATCCGGACTTCTGACAGCACTTTCAAGGATCAGAGTCCGGTCCCAAAGTACACATCGCGCCCCCCCGTGGACCTGCTCCGCCCATGCCCCCCCCCCGCCCGCCCATACGTCCCCCCCACCACTCATCCATGCCCGCCCTTCCCCATCCCCAGTTTCTCTATCTCCCTATTGCCGCCACTCTCGGCTACCACTTCTCCTCTCTCCGGCCGCCCTCAGCTTCAGCCGTGGGCTTTTACGGTCGTCCGCCGCGCCGATCCCCAGCAACTACCGCCACCCATTGTCGCCGCCGCGCTACCGCTGCGCGGCCGGCGCTGCCCATCTATACACCACCCCCTGGCCGTGGCATGCGCAAATGTGACCCACCCCCTACTGCCACTCCGTTGCTGTACCGCTCCCGTGCAGTCGAGACCCTCAGTCGCCCTGCCAGGCCCTCTGTCGCCCTGTGCCCCCGCCCATCCGCCGCGCGTTTCCCGCGCCGCCGCGGCCCGCGGCAGATTGTCGCTGCTACCGCTGATAGTCTGTGCTTTCTCCGGCCACCGGCACTCGCGGTGGCAGCTGCCGACCCCCGCTGACGCCTGCCTGCCGTCGGAGTGCGGCGCGCCCCATCTCCCTCCACTTTCGACACCTCCCTTCCCCATGGACGCGGGGCTGCCAGGGGTGCTAAGAAATCTTCCTGCGTACAACTTGGCGTTGAACTCAGCGTTGGATTTGGACGGTGGGCGTGGAGGTGGCTCCCGTGGCAGGTGTGACAGAGTGGGGACGGGGACATGCAGGGGCGTACACATTATCTGCTCTCCGGTTGTGTCGGCTGCTGCGGGGTCACGACAGTCCGAGTTTCTCTTCTTGTATGAGGTGACGTTTATAGGTCGTCTACTGGACCGTATGACCCTTTCGTGGCCACCTATAGCCAGCCTAAGCCCCAGCATGGAGGTGGCGTATTGGTGCTTCCACGGCACGTGCAGGATCCCTATGCTTCTAAGGCGGGCTGTACTATGTCAGGGGTGATGTGGACGTACGTGGAGCTGTCCCACATTCGTAGGCACGTTGCTTTCACACTGTGGCGGTTCTGGACTGCTTCCGGCGCCACGGTGTGTTGGGGGTACCCCACGACTCTGCTGAAGCAGAATTGTAGGCTGTATCGAAAGGATGGGATGTGCTGATGGCAACGCACAGGGAGAATCGGGCATCAGACAGGCAGAGTGTTGCGGAGAGGTGGCGGCAGTTCTGGCTGCTGCAATCTTGGAGGGGCAGAAAAGGCAGGAAGGGAGCGTTCAAGCTCTTACCTACAGGCACCGCCGTTCATAGCGCACTTCATAGCACCAGAAACAACTATCTTTCGATAAATAGTTTTTTTGTCATGTTCGGCCCAGAAGTGTCGAACGCACCGCCGTGTCGGACCAGATGGTACCCGGATACTACGAAGTCACAAGACCAAAATTCTTCGCCTCACAGCTGGACTTAAAGGGTACAGGGTGCTATGGGAGCCACGCAGAATTGTTTTTTCTGCGTTTCAAAACGCAGAACGGCTGTATGCAGATAGAGAAGCGCAGGGTCGGAACCCACTGGATGGCACAGTGTAAGAGAAATCCAGGGATCCACTGGATTGGCCAGTGTCGGTGGCGATCTGCTGGTGCACGCTGGGTCTGAAAAACTGTCGAGGCGGTGCACCAACCCCTTTTGGCGGAGCTATCCAACCTTCTGTATCCATTCCTCCCCCGCTGACGCAAAGGTGACCATGTGTACATTCGTGACTGCTTATTTGCCCGCTCCAACACACTGCCTCTGCGCCCCCCTCCCGGCTGCCTCCCCCCGACCGCTGCCTCCCCCTACTGCAGCCCCCCCCCCACTTTGCTCGTCCCTCTCCCACCGCACTGTCTCCTCAATCTCAGTGGTGCCCCCCCACCAACGCTTCCGCCTCCCGTCACCGCTGCGTCCCTCCACCGTCACTGCCTCCTTCGATTGCCAATTCCCTAAAACCCGCAGCCTCCCATCGCCGCCACTGCCACCCCGAGCCGAAACTGCCTCCCCCTACCGCCGATGCTACCCTCACAGCGTCCATCGCCGCCCCGGAGGAAATGGCGACGGCGACAGCGGCTGCGGTGGGGGGAGCGGTCGCGACAGAGTCGAGGGGAAACGCGCAGGGGCGACGGAGGGATTATCGAAAATGAGGGAGCGGGGGACACAGCTGTGCATCTGATACGGTAGGAAGAGAAAACATGCGGTAGCTGGAGCTGGGGGGGGCAGAATGGACCGCGCCTGAGCTCCGTGGGGAAGAGTCATCCGAGCAATGCCCGATGATGGAGGTAACCGAAGCGACAGTGCCTGCCCTATGGGAAAGACGCAGCCTATCGATTAAAACATAACTGCCTGATGAGTAAGATTCTTTCCACTCCCCTGCCTGCAGACACGAGCTCGGCAAACCCGCCCTCGGAAAATCTTAGCAACTTACAGCTGTGGAATACTTCCACCCACAGGTGCTAATGGACCTCGTAGCTGACACTGTGACACGGTCGCGACGCGCCCTTCCACTAAATTGCGTTCGGTGGAGAAGGCGTCGCGTGGCAAGGGTGGGAAGGGCGCGCCCTCATGAGCCAGTTGTCGTCGGCCGCCTCCCGCACTCCCTGCTACGCAGCCAGCGCGGTCCTCTGCGACCGCACCGCTCTCTGCCGCAGTGTGATCCTCTCACCCTTCCCTGCCCCTCGACATCACCAGTCCCCTTCGTACTCCCCCCCCATCGCCACTCCCCCCGCCTCGACAACCCTACGGCGTCCCCCCCCCCGCACAGAAGCTCACCCCTGTCGCGACCCCCCCCGGCCACCACCGCCCGCCTCCGCAACGTGAGCACGTATTCCCAGTGGCCACCGTTTTCACCATCCCGCTGGAAAGTCCCCGCGACTGTATCGCCACCTTTTGTTTGTATGTTGTGTTTATCTCGGTGCCTTGGGTGTTTCTCCTGTGTGGAGGACGTATTACTCGACGCTGATTCTCTTGTAGATGGAGGAGGGAAGCACTGACCTGTGCACTGTGCGGAGGTCGACCTTGGAGGAGGTCCTGACGATATGAGCGTGTGCCCTTCTTGCTCTGCTCGCCATCTCCTTCGTGCATCTGGTGGGTTGGTCTGCTGTTTCTTTTCTGTTGGGTTTTATTTTTTCTTTCCTGCGCTGCTCCCGTATGCATTTTGCCCGGCTTGTCCTCCGATACAATTGAACAGGTGGGCATTCTCGGTGGCGGGGCTTGCCTTCGGTGTTTGGTGTATGCCGGTCGTTGTGTGGCACTACGCAGACCGCCCTGTGGTACTAAACAAACAAATTCTGGAATTGGTCAATGGACTTGCGCTAATAGCTCCAATACTGTTCTGACCTGGACCTGAGGACCAATCGGGGCGCGGCCTGCATGGTCCCGAGGACCAATCGGAAGCCAGGATTGTCCCATTTCTGAAGCACTTGGTCAATCACAATTGCTGAAGGAAGGAGTCTGTGTCAGTCACTATTGAGTGATGAAAACGCATCATGAGTTGCTGATGGCTCTTTTTTGAGTGATAGGTGCCTCACAACGCAGGAGAGTACTTCCCATAGCGCTGAGTGGCATCGATGTCCTGCTTCAGTACATCGAATGCTGCAGGTTCCACATCACGGGTCCGCGACAGGAGGAGAGGTGACCGACACAGCAGAATACCCAAGGCGGCGCAAGTAGCGCCCGCCAAGAGCAGCAGTGGCTGTTGGCGGCGCAAGCATCACCTGGCGTTCTTGATGATGGCTGCGGATGGTGGTACCCTCGTAGTTGACCATGCTGGCTTGAGCGCGGAGCGGTGGCGGGTCGCCGCTCTCACACAAGAGCTTGTGCAGACAGCTCACTTTCACGTGTGCGGAAATGCGGGAAAGAAGAAGCCTGCTGGAGGCACTGGAGAGGTCATAGCCAGTGCGCCATCGCAAACGACGCTTAAAATGAAGAAGCATGCTCTCTAGATGTCGCCATCGGTGCGGTGTCACCCCTTCCGGGTGCCGTCTGAGTACAGAGCTGCGGCGGCACAGAACGGGTGCAGACGTGTGCCCCGCAATGAGTGTCCGAGGCCGCTGCCATCCGCCAGCGGCCGCCGCTTCTCTCCTACTCTGCACAGATACAAGTCTAGGTGCATATGGTAGGCGTCCCCCTGCTATCATCCGGGAATAGAGGGGTGCCGCTGGCATTTTATGACACGCTCAGCAACAAGCTGTTAACGTGGAGCACCCGGAGCATATCACCCCACATCGTGCGCTGGCTTTATCGAGCACCCATTGGACGCCTTCCCGACAGTATTCAGGACTCATGCGCACAGCCGCCGAGAAGTACAGACTGACTTTGGCCAAAAGCACGACAACATGGTGTCGCCAGCCACGAGAAACCAAGGGGATGGAGGCGGCGCACCCCGGCCGAAGCCATTCGGGGTTGGGTCCTGGGCGAGCCCTTTCAGCTGTAGCTCCAGTGGTGCCGACCACAGAAAAAGAGCTTGCGACGTACCTGGTCTGTCCCATTCCCAGCACCCCAGCTGTAGTCGTTTACTATGTCCCACTCACAAACTGCCCAACTGTCTGCAGCGGCGCCTCCTTCATCCTCCCTCCCCCCGCCCCACTCCCTGCCGCCCGTCCCGTTTCGGCACGGGAGAGCTAGTCTCAGCTTTGTCGCGTGCGGGATAGTGGTTTGCCCTCCCGCGTGACGAGCAGCAGCTGCTGCCGCGCTCACTTCAGCCCCGCACCGAGACGCTGCGTGAGGGCCCCACGCACCAATTGTAGGTTCAAGTCATCCTTCTTCGCCACTTTCGCGACTGAAAACGCGAACCATGTGAGACAGTCTCTTGTCGTTTGCGCCTCGAGTCCATCGCATTGCATTTGCCGCCGGATATCATTGGGCAGGTGTTGAATTGGAACCAGCAACTCCCCAGGACCAGTCACACCGGTCTTGTGGCGTAGTTGGTGGTCGACCTCAACAGGTTATGGGCCCAGCATGCGCGGTTGGCTGCACAGATATCGGAAATTCGAGTACCGCGGCTTGCCCCAGGGTTTCGGGGCCGGGTTGGAAAATGCAGATTGGCAATTTCGAGTCGATCGAGGAGTGGTTCCCGGTCGCTGTGGAGTTGGGGGGAGTGTTGAACTGGATTCAGCAACTCCCCAGGACCAGTCACACCGGTCTTGTGGCGTACTTGGATTTCCGACCTCAACATCCTAGCCATACTCAAGACAATGCCTCAAAGCTCTGATCTGATTCAAAAGGGACCAATGTTGAGTATATGGGAGTGGACCGGAGAGCTACAGATTCATAAGCCCCTGCTGTATGGCAGGGGTTCTTCAAGGACTACGCCCACGTGGCACGGCCGCTGGCCGCGATGATGAGCTCCGAGAGACCCGATCTGTGGGGGACCCTGTCGAGCGAGGCGTAGGGGGTGTTCGAAGAGCTCAAGAGGCGGCTCACGGAGGCATCCATCTTCGCCCTACCGCGGCGACACGGTTACTACACATTGGGCATGGACGCAAGCGCGGGACAAATCGGTGTTGAGGCAGCCCCCGAAGCCCGCACTGGTAAGTCGGAGTTACCGCGGACTGCCTGGACAATTCCAGGAGTACTTATGCGGTGATCGGCTTGTTTGTTTGTGCCTGTGACATGCATTGCTGTATGAGGGTGATGTAATTACTTGTACTTGTATCTTGATAGGAGCTCATTTTGGAGCTGAGCTCGGGGAGATTCGCGTGGGCTCCTTGAGGGGCGTCGCGATTTGTGGGCTCTGTCACTGCGTTGGCGGGGGTGTGCCTCCAGGACGTTGAGAGAGGGGCACACGAGGGGGGTGAGAGGCTGCTGGCCTCGCGCCTCAGACCTGTCTCGAGTAAAGCAACGCATTCACCCACTCATCTCCCGCTTCACAGGTTATGGGCCCAGTTGTCGCTGGTGGTCATCATCGTTCTCTTCTACGGTCGCGAGGAGGACGACGTTGCGCTGGTTGCTGTGCGCTCCGGCGTTGGTTGGGCGGGTACAGCCGCTAGCGTCGACAGGGTGGTACCGGTCGGTGCCACGGTCGTCAACATGTCGGACCACGGCCGCTTCGGCGGCCCGTGGTTCGTACAGCTGGACGACGACTACAAAGTGTGGGCGGCGTACCAACGTGCGAAGCTCAAGAGGGAGAAGCTGTGGAAGGCGGTCGTGGCGGACCGTCCTGCTTCTGGGTCGGACGACAAGAAGGCCGACCCCGTTTTCGAAGAGTGGGACGCCATGAATGAGGCGGCTCTTGCGACCATCCCGATGTCGGTTAAGCCCGTGCATCTTAACACGGTGACGTCGGTCGACACGGCCAAGGAGGCGTGGGACGCACTCAAGGTCATATTTGAGGCTCGGGACAACGCTCAGCTGCTTCGGCTCATGGACGAGCTGAGCAGCTTGAAGAAGGGCGACGACGAGAGCATCATCAAGTTCGCGTCGCGCGCCAAGATGATCCGGGACGAGCTGGCCATGCTCGGAAACCCGGTGGACGACAACACGCTCGCGCTGCGTGTCTTGTCGGGGCTCCCGTCCGAGTACGGGATGCTCAGGACGGTCTTCAAGAACAACGACGTCAAGCTGGTCATGTCTGACGTGACAGCGAAGCTGCTTCCATTCGAGCAGTGGAACATTGCTGGAGGCTCGTCGAAGCCAGCTGGTGGTGTCAGGTCGCAAGCTTTCACTGTGGCGGCGCCAAAGAAGCCGTTTGACAAAAGGTCGTTCGTGTGCTACTACTGCGACAAAAAGGGGCACATGAAGCGTGACTGCTACGATAGGAAGGCTGACGAGGCCAATGGCAAGAACAAGCCCGGTGGCGGCCGCCGTGACGGTGGCCATGGGGGCGGGCCCCAGGCGGGTGCCGCTCTGGCATACACTGCCTCGGCCGGTCAACCCGGCTCCAGCACGGCTCGCGGGAGCACAAGCGGGTCTTCGAACTGGGTGCTCGACTCCGGTGCGACCAACCACATGGCCGCCGGGGACAAGGGCTTCACCGTCCAGGCGGCGGGGATCGGGGCCGAGGTCACCTTGGCCAATGGCGACAAAGTCCCGATCAAGGGGCACGGCCACGTCTCTATGGACGTTGGCAAGGGAAACACCAAGGCGTGCAAGGTCCTAGCAGAGGCCATGCTCGTGCCCGACCTGACTAGCAACCTGCTGTCAGTTACGGCGATTGACCGCAACAGCGGTGCCGTGGTGTTTGTCGGGGACGCCTACTACATCCTCAGCGACGGGGATGACGTTCGCTCGAGCGGAGTGCTCGACAAGGCGTCGGTCGTGGGAAAGGTCAACGACCAGGAGCAGTATGTGCTCAAAGTGACGCCGGTTCAGGCGTCGGCGAACGCTGTGTCCACGCGCATCGCAGGGGAAGCAGAGCTTTGGCATCGCCGGTTCAACCACTTGGGGATTGGGAACATCAAGCGGGCGGCCAAGATGGTCGATGGGATGGCGTCGTCGGTGGCCGACGCTGAACGTGTGGTCGGCGCTGTGTGTGTGCCGTGCGTGGATGGGAAGATGGTGCAGGCGCCGCATCCGTTGTCTTCCACCAAGACCACCAAGTGCGATTTGGTCCACACCGACGTGGGTGGACCTCTCACGGAGTCACTGGGTGGATCCATCTACTTCATCACGGCGCTCGAGGACAGCACTGGTTTCATCTCGGCGGCGCCCATCAAGACAAAAGGGATGGCGTCGCAAGTGCTTAAGACGCGCATCAAGCAGCTAGAGACGTTGACTGGTGTCCACGTCAAGCGCTTCCGTCACGACGGTGCCAAGGAGTACCTCACCAATGACCTGAAGGCATGATACGAGGACAAAGGCATCACGTCTGAGATGACGGCGCCGTACAAGGAGCAGCAGAACAGAAAGGCAGAGAGGGTCAACCGCACGCTGATGGAGCGCGTACGTGCTGCACTGCTTGATGCCGGGGCGAGAGAGGAGCTGTGGGCTGAGGTCCTGGCTTCCGTCGTCCATATCCTCAACCTGTCGCCCAAGGCGGGGCTGGACGTGACGCCGCTGGAAGCGCTGACGGGCGACGCTCTAACGTGTCGGGCTTCCGCGTCTGGGGGAGCCGCGCTTGGGCGCTCAAGCCCAAGAAGCAGCGCAAGCTGGAGCCGAGGACCGACGTGGGCCGCTTTGTCGGCTACACGGTTGGTGGAGAGGCCTACCGCATCCTAGAGGACGGGACAAACAAAGTCCTAGAGCGTCGCGACGTCCTGATGGAAGAGAAGCCGGACAAGGCTGACTCTTCGGGCGACGGTTCAAGCGCTGGTCCCCAGCTGACGATGACCGAGGACAGCGACAACAACGGCGGCATGGAAGAGTCAATGGACACGCTGGATGCCGAAGGAGATGGCGGGGATAAGAATCTTCCCGTCGAAGACTCCGAGAGTGAAGACGACGGAGATCCTGACAGCCTCGCGGACGACAACGATGACGAGGAACGTCAGGGTCAGAATGACTCGATCCTTCCGGTCGGTACCTCTACCTCGGATGCTTAAAATGCTGCTCCGGGGCCGCGTCGCTCTACACGTAGGCCAGCCCCCAAGGTAACCTGGTGGGAAGAGGACCCAAAGGCGTACCTGACCACCAGGTCTGAGTCGGCGGCCAAAGATGGCAGCGACTTAACCAGGCCCCTTGCAGACGATAAAGAGGCACGCGCTCGTCCGGACTGGCCGCTGTGGAAGCAGGCAATCAAAGGAGAAGTGGCGGCGCACAAGAAGCTCGGCACGTGGTCCACGACCAAATGCAGCAACAAGCAGCACACGGCTGTCGAGACACGTTTCGTTTTCGACATTAAGCACGACGCGGAAGGACAAGAGAACCGCTACAAGGCGCGGCCGGTGGCCCAAGGCTTCAACAAAGGTCCTGGGCGAGATTTCGACGAGACGTGGGCGCCTGTACCCAACACGGCGACGACACGGGCCCTGTTTGCCTTGGCAGCAGCCAACGGGTGGGAAGTCCACCACGTTGACGTAAAGACAGCCTTCCTCAAAGCTAAGATGGACAAAGAGATGTACATCAAGCTCCTTGAAGGTGTCGAGTGGGGGGGGCTTGCGGTGGTGCGCCGGCTCAACCTGGCCCTGTATGGGACGAAGCAAGCGGGGCGGCTGTGGGGCATCACGCTCAACGACGAGCTCAAGCAGATGGGAGCTACGCGGTCTACGGTGGACCCGTGCCTTTACGAGTGGAACCACCCTGTGCACGGGCGCGTCTTCATCCTCGTGTACGTCGACGACTTGATTGTGGCGGGCGAGCGCTTTGCTGGCGTGGAGGCCATGAAAGGAGGTGTCCCGGCCAAGTTCGAAGTGCGCGACATGGGGGAGGTCAAAGACTTTATTGGCATGAAGGTCATGCGGGATAAAAAGACCAAGAAACTCACGCTGAGTGACCCCGGCCACATCATGGCGCTGCTCCAGGCTTTCGGGATGGACTCGTGCACGCCCAACAAGACAGCGATGGCGTCGGGCGTCAAGCTGAGCAGGACGGGGGAGAACCTTCTTCCCGAAGGCAACCGATACGCGGAGCTGGTCGGCTCTCCACTCTACTTGTCGACGACGACGAGGCCGGACATTGCCATTGCCGTGGGAGTGCTCTCCCGCTTCATGTCGTGTTCTGAGCAAGACCATGTGCGCGCGGCCAAGAGTGTGCTGCGCTACCTTCGCGGGACTACTCGCCTTGGTGTGATGCATGGCGGAAATGAAGCTCTACAAGGGTATGTTGACGCAAATTGGGTGGGCGATATTGACGGCCGCCGCTCGACAACAGGCTTCACGCTCAACGGCGGGCCCATTTCGTGGGAGAGCAAGCGCCAGTCGACGGTGGCGACGTCAACGGCCGACGCTGAGTACGTGGCCGCCGCGATGGCGACCAAGGAGGAACTGTGGCTGCGTAAACTGCTGTTGGCGCTGGGCGTTGATGGCGGGGCCGTGCCGATGGGAGAGGACAACCAATCGTGCCTCGCGCTGGCCAACAACCCCGAGGCGACGGGGCGGACCAAGCATGTCGACGTCGCCTACCACATGGTTCGCGACTACCAGGCGCGCGGGGATGTGGCTTTCTACTTCCTCCCGAGCGCCGAAATGCCGACGGACGGGCTCACCAAGCCGCTGCCGCCGCCGGCGTTCACGGCTTTCCGGGCTGCTGTCGGGGTTGGTGAAGACCTAGGCGCGGTTGCGCGGGGCGCCGAGCTTGGCGACCCCACCTTGGGGGAGTGCCGAGACGCCATGGCGCCAGTGGAGGCGGCCAGTGGTGCCGCCCGGGAGTCGCGGCAGCGACCTCCGTCGACGTTGCTGCGGGCCGGAGTCGGCCGTGGACGGTTGCGGTACCATCCACTGGCGTAAGGCCGGCATTCGGGCGCGTTTGCGCGGGGCGCCGTCTCGGGGGACGGCCGGTTGGGACCGTCCTGGGGCGCTGCGGCGCCACTGGGGACGTCCAGTCGTGCAACCGCGGGTTCGCGGTGGTCGGTTTTGTCGATTTTGGCGCAAGTCGATTTTGGCCGTACCAGTAGGCCTACTGGTTACTACTAAGGAGAGAGGGGGCCCGCGGATGCCATGTGACGTTGTATTGAATAGTTGAGCTGCAGACGAAAAAAGAAAATCCGGAAACATCCAGAAGTAAAGAAGCAGTACAAAGAAGAGCCCTCGTTTGTACGAAAAGCGATGGTTTGTGCGCACCAGTGGGCGCACGCTCCGACCCAGGGAGGGAGGGAGAGAGGCGGAAAAACAGCGGACGTGGGGAGCCGGGGGAGCCGCAGGGATGCCGCGGGCGGCGTCTCCTTAAGCGGTCTGGAGGCGGATCAGGACCCCCCGTCTTTGTGGTTACAGGGGGGGGGCTGCCAAGGGCAGCTCAGTGCCACAGAAAACGGATTTCCTGTGGGATCCGATCCTCTCAGAAT
>Ga0115030_1000189_pt1 | contig 23457 bp, 29 predicted proteins | sample SidtaG_4_FD_87174 | JGI IMG/M metagenome (GOLD analysis project Ga0115030, IMG submission 87174) | Marine algal microbial communities from Sidmouth, United Kingdom - Sidmouth_Male1 metaG | ecosystem: Host-associated > Algae > Red algae > Unclassified | place: Sidmouth, United Kingdom | collected... | reverse complement strand
CTCTTCATTTCGATACTTGCGACGACGCTGATACGTGTCCTTCGTTGGCAACCACCCACTGCGGCCAACAACGCCGAGGCCAACGGCGCTCAGATCTTCGAAAGGTAGCCCACTCTGTTTCACCCATTACATTGCTCGTTGGCAACGCGTTGGCCCGTTGGCAACTGACCACTCGCAGGGCCACACGTAGCGGTTTCATTTCACCGTTTCAGACCGTTGGCCCGACATTGGTGGGAATGCTCTTATCGACATCCGCGAGAAGACCAAGAACTCGCTCCACGGTCAGCACTACCGGCTAGAGAGCTGGCCGGGTGTCGCAGGCGATCCCCGCGTCGACCCCGTGCTGCTGTTCGGTGCCTATCTGCTGCTGCGTGGCGAGAAAAGTGGGCTGCTGTTTGGCACGTTCACGAAGGACCGCGCTGGCAACGTGTTCCTCGACAACTGGAAGAAGGTCGACGCCGGTACGTTTTTCACCACCCGCAGTGGGCGTTCCTGCCCGACACGCCGGCCGGGCCGGGCGGCGGATGCCCCACGCGCCGCAGGGGAAGCGGCTAATTTCAGGCAGTGCTTCGTAGTGACTCACGGCATGCGTCATGGGTGCTCACGACGGCGATAAAGGCATGTTGTCGCCCTCATTGGTGACGGTTGCCTCCCTTGGCGGCGTGCTCGTGTCCACGCTCTTCGCCGCCGCCGACGGGTCGCCCGCGCTGGTGTCGGTCACGCCCGTCACCGGCTCGCCCGTGTCCGCCGTGATCGCCGCCGCCGACGGGTCGCCCGCGCTGGTGTCGATCGCGCCCGTCTCCGGCTCGCCCGTGTCCGCCGTGATCGCCGCCGCCGACGGGTCGCCCGCGCTGGTGGCGGTCGCGCCCGACGCCGGCTCATTTGTCGCCGCGGAGGCCTCGCCGTACCCGGTGGGTGTGCGAGTAGGGTCTTTGCGGTGGGCGGGGGCAGCGAGTTGCCCTTGTGTCCTCATTGGGAATGTCGCCTATTGGGGTAGTCATCGAGGGCTTGAAATGGCGCGAGGGCCAGGAACGACGGTGGGTTTGGAGGATCCAGCACAAGGTGTCTCTGGCGGGAGGAGGGGGCTGCGGTGTAGGCGGTGCAGGACGCGAACGGTCGCGATGGGAGAGATCGTGGTCGACGAAGCCAGCCCCAGTGGTCATGTCAATGATATTTCCGGCATGAACGCTACCGCGGGCTCCTCCCCGCCCCTCGCTTCCCCGCAGGCACCGTTGCTCTCGTCCGAACCGGCCGCAATGGATGCGTCCAGGACAGACACATGTAATACTGACTGGTGACTGGCCGGACCGAATTGTGCCAGTCTAGTCCCACATGCCGGGCAAGACGAGTGAAGAGGTATTCAATCACCCAGGACAGCGTCCTCATCCGATTGTGTAGCGGATGTGTAGCGGATGCGCCGAGGAATTGCGCAGCGGAAACTGCTGCCGTAACTGCGTCTTTTGCACCAGTCCACTCTCCTGAAATTTGCTCCAGGCCGTTCGGGCCGGGGAAAGGTCCGTTCGGGCCCGGCCACCAGAATGTGCCCGGGTAAGGTGACTGGGGCACTCCTTAGCTAATCTCGCCTAATCCGTCGGGCCCAACCTTTCCCGGGGCACAATAACCTGTAGTTGCATGGGCCTCGTCGGGTACGCCTCCGGCTGAGGCCCGTTTGCAGCATGTTTCGCAGTTCCGCGGGGCCCGCAGAACCGGGGTCCATTATTTGCGAAAGAACATGCGGGCACCAGACAGACCGTTACTTTATTTACGAGGCACGCGAGCCAAGTACATTTCCAGTACGATCCAATTGATTATCAATACTGGCCTGGACGTTCGAGATGGCCACCTTCGCACCGACTCGTACCACGATGTACCCGCCCGTTTGGCAGACTGCCGCCGCGACGCAGAGTAGAAGGTCACTGTCGTATGAAACTACGTTGTCGCCCCAGCGCACAGAATCAGAGAGGGTCACCTGCCCAGCTGAGGGAACTCGCCCACACGCCCTGCTCTACTCTCACCCGGTGACGCGGTCAATCAGGAAGAACCCCGAAGGCACGAAGAGGGAGGAGTGTCATAAGAACGCAGTTTTCTTTTATTAGAGACCTTCGGCAACTGCGACGTGGGTATCGAATATGGGTAATTTGTGGGTCGCCCGACTGGTTTTTTAAGGAAGCCACATCCACCCCTTCGGAGCTTCGGCATGTATCAAATGTGGGTCGGCGGTCTTACCACACACCTTGCGGATTCGCATACAGTGTGACCGGGGGGAGACTGCTGACGGCGCCGGTGTCGGCGCCCTGTGCGTACGCCTGCGATTGCGGGTGGACTGCCGACGGCGCCGGTGACGGAGTCAGGAACACTGGACAATGAGGAGTTGATGGCCATGATCAAAGCAGCTTGGTAGAAAAGGAACAGAAGGATCGTCGGTGGGTGGGTGGGTGGTGAGGGGACGGTTCCAGCGACACTGTGGAGGCGCGGCGGGGGAAGGTTGCTGGACATGTGAGAAAACAGCGATCGGGCGTCTTTCCTTGGGAACCCATACAACTGGGCATCGAAGGCCAACGGATGCCAGCGATTGGCAAAAAAAGCAATGTAAGCAACGTATGCACAGCTACGTGGCTGCGGTCTCCTTGGTCGGTACCACTTTTTGACGTGGGTCGAAGGGCCTCCTTAGTGATATATGGGATGGAAATGTGGGTCCAAGGCTTAACGTGGCGTGAAACGTGTCCCCGACCCGCGCCGTCGACCAACATTTGACATGCCGAAGGTCTCTATTGTGAGGACGCTGGGCCACGGGGGCCCCGCTGTCCCACGCCCAGTTAAGGTGGCTCTTACGGGTCCGTGCATTACACTCTCGATTTGAAAGTCCGGCAGCCACGTGCGGCTTTCTGACAGGCCCCCTGTTATTTGGGACGCGTCCCAAATAACACGGCCCTGAGAGCGTCTGAGGCTTGGGGACGCTGGAAGCTGTTGCCGACTAGTCGGCACACGTGGACAGCTTGTGCGTCGTCCGAATCATCAGTTTCGAAGCACGGACCGATTGACCGGATCAGGCGGTGAGCGTGCCGGGCTCGCCAGCGAGCCTGTGTTGCCCCACACCGAACAACGCCGGCCCATGGCGCCATCGCTGCTCTGCCATTCGGACCCCAACGGAGGAGAAGATGGAAGGGGACCGTCCACCTGGCTGTCGGAAGTGTGTGCGTTGAGTTTCTTCTGCTTGTTTTTGGGCTGGTCTCGTGGCTCCACCGCGTATGCTCGGTCTGCGGCGCGCGGCTGCTGATACCATTCCATGGCAAGCATCACGGTGTCCTGATGATTGGTCAAAAAAGTTTTTTTTAAGTGCGTGGTGGCAGACGGTGTGCTATAGTGAATTCTTGTCCTTCAACAGGTTCACGCCGGCGGCGCTCCAGACGATTCTTTCGGGGGAGATAGGGGCCGCACAGTCTGCAAGAGCAGCGCCGAACGACGGGGGAGAAAGACAGACCTGCCGAGAAGCACGTGCAGCACCGGACGGTGGGCGAGCACGACCACCCGAACAGTGCGAGCAGCACCAAGCACAGGGCGCGCACGGCCGACCGCACAGCGTGCACGATCATCACAGAACGGAGCGGGAGCACGACGGACTGCATGAGAAGTGAGGGTAGCGCCCAATGGGGGAGGAGCACGATCGACCGCACAGCCTGTGTGAGCAGCTCCGAGCGGTGGGGGAGCGCCACCGACCGCCCAGTCTGCCCGAGGTGCCCGGAGGGGGACGTAAGCACGACCGACGGATGTCCGGCACGAGTGGCACCGAGAGGAGGGTTGGCACGGCCAAAGTGCGGGATGGAAAGGAGGCGCGCGGGGCGCGCAGAAGGGATACATGGTGGTGGTGGTCGCGGAAGGGAAGTGTGTGCGGCTGCACGGCGGTGGCGGGTTTTGGTATCTGCGTCCAAGCAGAGGGGGCAAAACACCTCGGAAAGGTGAGGAACGCGGGTCTCCGCTGGCCTGCGATCGAGATTCCGTGGCATTGCACACTGGTCAGACTGGGCATTGGGGTCAGTCTCTCTCAGACACGTTTCTTTTTATGTCAAAAGCTCTCGCATCAGATGAAAATTACTGACAGCCCGCTATGCACCAATACATCGTACGAGTTGGTCTGGGTGACCAATGAGACTCGGAGATTGCTCTTCCGAGCCGCAGGAGCCCCTACACTGGGCCTTAACTGGGCGTGGGGCAAAAGGGCCCCAGATCCCACACAGTAGCCTCTCCCACGCCCAGTTAAGACGGGTCAGATGCGGACATCAGGATTCCGGCTCATATGTTGGCTACATAGGCTCATGTAAGCAGTTTCCAACGTGTTGCACTGGTTTGGAGTACGTGTCATGCGGATCGTTCGTCGTGTCTAACATTTACCTCCCGTGTCTCAGCATCCCACCTGAGGTGGCCATATCGCATCTTGTGGGAGCCCCATTTTTCGCGGTCTCTTGCACCGTCCCCCTCATTCAGACAAAGAAAGTCGGCCGATGCAGCCAATCACATGCCCGAGACGACTTGGCGCTGGCGCTTGATCGGGAACGAAGGCGGTGACACACCGCATCACCACATGTTCGTGTCCGGGCGGAAGTCGGCGGGGGGCACAGTGCCCAACGTGCGGCTTCTCTGGGAAAAAAAATAGCGGCAGCAAAGCACGAGTGTCTGATCACCACCCCTGCGCTACCCGGCGCCCATGGCGATTTCCTGGTCAGGGGTGGGCGGGCTCAGTGGGGCGCACTGTGTACCGTAAGCGACAGTTTTTCTCCCCTGATATTCCCTCGCCCTGCCAGAAAAAAGTAAAAACTTTGTCTACCTACTTCACGCCGTGCCCCACCCGGAGGTGTCAGAATCGCGTAGCAAACCGCGTAGCATTGATCAGTATGAAAAGCTCCATACGACTGCATAAACGACTGTAAAAGTACCTTCTGGTTCACGCTTGGTTCAGAGCCATGTGTATGAACCATTGCGCGCCCGGCGGCGGGGCGGTGGCGGCGGCGGACGACGACGACATGTTTCGACGGGGGGAAGCGACAGAAACTCCTCCGGCGCAACAGAAAGAGGAAGAAGCACACACTGCGGTCTCAGCAGTACAAATTCTGGGATCCGGCGGGGTCGGTGACGACGGTGGGGCAGGAGCAAGACCGACGTTCGTAGCAGGGGCAACAAGATCGAATGCGCCGGGAACATGTGGAAATTCTTACGTGGCGCCTGTAATGCAGCCACGTGTTTCAATCCTGATGTCCGCCTTTAACTGGGCGTGCTCCCATGGGAAGATTCGGAAATCCACAACAGTGGACCCCCCTGCTGTCAGGCATACAAATCAAGCAATGAATACGAATAAGCAAACGACTCACAATCAATCAAGGTTTCTGTCAGCCAGAGCAATGGCCCCGATTCAATCCAGGTGGCGCCACGTCATCCACGGCGCTCGGTCCCCCTGTGGCTTCCGTTCCAGCCAGGCGGCGCGGCGCGGCGCCGCGTAATGCGAAAGTCACTTCGAATGAGAGGACAAGTGATTTTGAGATGTGGCCCGGTGGTTGCTGTCCATCGCTCGACCAGTGCCCTCCAGACACGTCCATGTGCAACGTCGCTTTCGAAGCCAGCAATCTTGCCATCCGGCGTCCCAAAAGCGCTGCGTAGAACGGAAGTTAAAATTTTCCCGCCCTTTCGCCAACCACCGCGACTCTGTTCGACGTGAAGAGTGCGGGGATGAAGTACGTCCCTTCTGTCGTTGTCAGCATCAACTCATTTCAACTGGCCAACGGTGGGGGGGTGGGGGGCGCGCGGCAAGCAATGGGTTATCTTGGAGGGCGTGATCGCCAGGGTCCCCGTCTCACCCCACAGCTCAGGGGCGGCAGGGGGGGCGGGGGCGCTGCAGACAGAGGGAGCGCAAGGACAGACGGCAGCGAACGCATGGAATGGGCTTGCAGCAAGGATGGTGCAGGCTGGGCGCCTCCTGCGCTTGTTGGCACAGTCCCGAAGAATCCAGGGTTTCCGCCGTACTCTAGCGCGCGAACTGCTGGAGAATAGTGAACTTCGACCTCGACAATTTGGAGGAGCCACTCACATGGCGCCACGAATCCATTCGAAAATGCTGTACTATAGCGTTGGCGTGAACCGCTGGGCTTGCTCTGACAGTCCGGGCCCTGCCCGATCGGTTGACAAGGTGGACCCGCCGCTGTCAGCCGCGGTTGCCGTCCACGGTGGATCCGAGGAACATGCCGACCATTGGCTGCAGCCGCCCTGTCGGCCAGCGTGTCGTCTTTGTCCTGCATGGTCGTTGAGGGGGTTCCCCCAGCCTGGGAAATCACCCAGCATGGTCGTTGAGGGGGTTCCCCCGGCCTGGGGAATCACCCAGCATGGTCGTTGAGGGGGTTCCCCCGGCCTGGGGAATCACCCAACATGGTCGTTGTGCTGGTTCCCCCGGCCAGCGTGTCGCCCCAGCCACCGTGCTACAAACCTTTGATTGTGTACCAAAAACATCGCGCCAATGACCCGCTGCCCAATGGACTGGTGTGGTGGATGTCAGGAGCTTGGCCGTCCCGCTCGAGCACCAAGGCCACACGGAAAATGGGGACTGAGACACTGCGGGTGTAAGGGCGTCGCCAACAGCGCTGCAGTTGGGGAGACATAGCTCCGCCGCTGCGACGGGGCCACCCACCGACAGCACCCGTGGCGGTCGCGGAGCGGCAGAGAGGCGCGCCCAGAGGCCCTCGGATTTTCACGTCTGCCGCAGAGCGGCAGACGCCCGAGTCAAGTTTAAAGAGGGGAACTCGCTCCCCCGAGCCGAGGTCGCCAGACCTCCGCTGCCCCGCGCAACCTCCCCTACATTGCGCTCTTCCCCCGCCTGTGTCTGACATCCCCTTTCCTCTTTCTTGCTCCCCACCCCACGCCGCCATGTCCCCGTCGCGGGCCGTTGCGGCTGCCGAACGCCGCCCCCCTTCCCGCCGCCCCGCCCTCCTCGTCGTCGTCGCTGCGGTGGTGGCCGCGGTCGGCGCGGCGGCATCCGCCGCCGACTGCACGGCGCAGCTGCAGGCGGGCGTCCCCCCCCCCCCCGCTTCCGTGCCGCCCCTCCCCTTTGGTGCCATTGGGGCGGTTGTCGCCACGCTCACAAACGACGAGGTGCCTTTCCAGCTGCGTACAGCAGCGGCGCTGACGCGCGGCTGGTTCAACCTCCTCGCCGTCTACTCGCCCGAGGAGGGCGTCCGCACCGCCGACGGGGAGGCGATCCGCGGCTCCGCGCGCGCGCCGCCCGCCCTCCGCACCCCCGAGTCGCTGTCTGAGGCGGCGGGGGGGGTGTCTCTCGCCATCATGGGCGCGCTCTACGGCGACGCTGCCGAGGCGGCGGTCGCCGCGGCGTCGGCGGCCGCGACGGGGGGCGCGCCCCCGCCCCTGTCGGCCGACTGTGCCGACGACGCGCCGCCGTCCGACCCGCCGTGCCACGGCCACGTCGTCGGCCGACGGGTCGTGCGGCGACTCCGGCGGGACGGGTTCAACCAGGACGGCGCCGCCGGCGGGCGGTCGGGGGTCGCTCGGCGCCCGTATGCCGACACGGTGACGGGCTACACGCCGGTCAATGACGCCGACGCGCCGGCGCGGCTAACCCGGTGGGTCCCCCTCGTCGAAGATGTGCTCGGCCGCGGCACGTACATGACGCAGCGGGTCACCGCCCCGCATGCGTCGGTGGCCGCGCCGGCGGTGCTGCCCGCGTCGTCCCTCGCCGCCCGGTCAGCGGCGGTGCGGCGCCCCTACGGCGCCGAGCTATCCCCGGCAGACGTGGCGCGGGGCTGCCCGGGCGCCACGTACGACCGCCCGGCCGGTGACGGGGTGCCGGCCGACGGGACCGCCACCGCCGCCACGCACGCGCACGTGTGCGCGGAAGTGGGGGCGGCGGTCGACGCCACTGCCGCCGCGACCGACCGGCAGGCGGTGCTCAGCCACTGGTTTGACGCCAAGCTGACGAGCCTCGCGCCGATGCTCTTTGACGTGGCCGCCGGCCGCAACCTGTCCCTCGCCCAGATGATCACGTTTGATTTTGTGACCAACGCAGCGCTGTACGACGGGATGGTCGTGGTGTGGGCGGCCAAACTGCGGCACGACGCCATCCGGCCCGTGTCGGCACTCCCCGCGCTCCTCGGCCCCGCTACGCGGGTGCCGACCCGCGGGTCGGGGCCCGTACGGGCCGACGGCTGGGCGCCGCTGGTGCGGACCATGCCCCACAGCGAGTACCCGTCGGCGTCTGCCTGCCTCTGCAAAGCCGCCGCGGACGTGATTGGGCAGTACGTCGGGGGGTCCGAGGCGCCCTTCCCCATGCGCCGCGAATTCCCCACCGGCGCCTACGGGCCGACCACCCCGAGCGCGCCGCTGACCGTCACGTTTGCCAACGCCGCTGAGGTGTCGGCCGCTTGCTCGGAGAGCCGCCTGTGGGCGGGCCTGCACTTTCGACCGGCGGTGGCGGCGGGGGAGGCGGCGTGTGAGGGGATTGCCGACGAGGTGATGGGGCGGATTGCGTGTTGGGCGGGGCGCGAGGCGGGCGTCGGCCTGCCGCCGTGCCGGGAGTGAGGCGGACAGCGGAGAAAGGCAGCGGAAGGGAGGGAGTTCTAGGAGTGTGTTGGGTTGCGTGAGCGTCGACGTACTGTAGCACAGAGCGTTCCCGAGATGAGAGACTCGTTTACAAGAGAGTGTTTTGGGCACAAAGGAACCCACCCAATCCTCCGGCACGGCAGCGTCATCGGCTCATATGGGCTCCTTTGGCCCCCGTTCCAGGCCATATGCGCATGTCGGCACGGCACGTCCCCTGCCGATGACGCCTTGCCTGCGTCCTGGCCAATCAGCGAACGACATTCCGCAATTCCTGACCCAGCAGGCGGGGGCGACACCGGGTTAGGGGGCCTCTTTTCACCGGCCGCTATTGCTTAATTGTGGTCCCTGCCGGTGCAATTTTGAAATGCCAGGACCGGCCTCTGCAGCACGCTGATGGGGGGGGCTTAATGCTCACCGTCACCGAACCATTGGACGGTCATATGCTGTCAGCAAAATGCCGCACCAATGAAAATCGTTCATGAAATGTGACAGGGGACAGAATATCGGGCCATCCAGCACCTGCAAGGACCCCGCGTCAACCGACGCAGGGTCCACCTGGGCCCCGATTCGAGGGTGCCTGGGCGCGCGCGCGCGCACGCTAGCGCCACCTCCACCGTCGACGTGGCGCCCGCGCCCACCCGACCGCGGAGCGACGTCCGCTTCCCCACGACGAGCCCACTACCCGGGTGACAACACCCATGACCACCCCTACCCATCGTTCTGGACAAGTACCACGCCCTTTCATGCTTTGAGCGGTTGAGCATAGCCCACCGCACGATCCCCACGTGCTGCACTTTCTCCCACCCTCCACCCCCACCGTCCCCCCCCCCACTCCCTTTCCGCGGCTGTCCCCACGAGAGCACAATGGAGCGCGATGCCGCCGGCCAACCGCTCCGGCGCCTCCTCATGTGCGGCTTTCTTCAAAGCTTGCCAGTCGTTGAGGACAACGATGAGGACGCGTATCTCCCTCTAGGAGACACGTCGCAAGCTCTGCTCGTTCAGGCAAGGAGCGCCTACGCGGACTACATTGCCAACCACGACGCGGGGGACGCAGCGGTTGGCGCAACCCCCGGAGCCACTCACAACGACGGCTACGACGCCGATGGCGGCGGGCCACCCGACGACGCACAAGGCGCGAGCCACTCTGCGCCACCTGAAGCGGAAGAGGACGGACCGGGGGCGGCACCGACGCCGTCTGCGCTCTCCAAATCACAGCCAACGAGCCGCCGCCGACGACCAAAGGCGGCCACGTCGTCAACCGCGACGACCACCCGCCCCAAGAAGCCGCGCCAGCCCACCAAGATGGAGCGGGCGTACTCCAAGGAGGCGCTCATCGCGGTCTTCATCTCCGAGCTCCGCGTGGCCGTCGATCTGGACGCGCGTATGGGTGGCGATGACGAGCTTGAGGGTGGCTGCGTCCACGGCGCCAATGTCATCGGCTTTGTCGAGGCTTTTGACCCAATCTGCGTCTGGACGGCACTGCTCAAGGGCAAGGTCACCGCCTTCTGCTCCTGCGGGGGCGTGATGGGCAGCGGCTCAGCGGCCACGGTGGAGCACGCGCTCGAGCACGTCGAGATACAATGGAAGCGCAAGATGAGCTCAACGTGTCGCCATGCGGCGGCGCTTCTGGCGGCCTACCGCGTGATGTCGGCTGAGTTGAGCCTGAAAACTCCCGAGGCGTTGGTCAGCGCGATGCCGGTCTTGCGTGGCCCGGACGTGACAGCGGACGGAAAGCCGGACGACAAGGTCGTCCATGTGGTGGGCATGGTGGGCAGGCGGATGAACATTCCACTCTACGCCGTCTGCTACGACAACATCTGGTCGCCGGCCATCGTCCGGCCGGGTGGAAACCGGTACAAGTTGGCCACTTGCTGCCTTCTGTCCTGTCAAACCCAGCCTTGGGGGTGCCCGCATGCAAAGGCAGTCAACAAGTTCAACCGCGTCGAGGCCTCGACTGCGTCGGAGGCGGCGGCGGCTGCTCAAGAGGCGCTGCGATTTGGACCAAACGGTGTGCTAAACGAGATGGGCGACCCGCCACCTGTCGAGCCCGTGGCCGCCGCCCCCACCGCCGCAGCGGTGCCGCCGCCGCCTCCGCGCCCCCGACGTGCACGCAACATGTTCCCGTGCACGCAAGAGGTGGCGTTGTGCGACGTCTACAGCAAGTTTGTGGACGAGGCGCGAACGTTGAATAACATCTTCCGGTACGACTCGAGGCTGCACGTTGAGGAGAAGTGCATCGTTTGCCAGGAGCCGCGGGGCGAGTCGCTGTCGTCCCAGAGCATTGCCCTCCTCTTCACTATCAGGGGACGCATGCAGATCTTGGTCGGGCAGTGGGTGTGCGCGAATGGGCATGAAGTCCTCTACGACGGGGCGGGCGACGGGCTGTTCGCCGCGACCCTGGATACCGTCTACTCGCGTATCTTTTTGGACCTTGTGCTGGAGCTGTGTGTCATTGCGCGGTCAACCATGGCGGCCGCATGCCAATACCTCACGGCGCTGCTGCGGAACACAGCCGCCTATGGAGAGGGCGAGCCAGGCCAAGCCCGGCAGCTGCTTTCCGACGCGGCCGGCGAATTTTCCGACACGCTGGTGGTGCCGGCTGCGGCTTTCAAGTGCCATCTTTGTGGCCAGGAGGAGGCGGCCGGCGGCCCCTTCAAGTGCATTGTGTGCGACGGTCAAATGCTCTCGGTGCTCCAAGCGCACGTGAAGGAGATGATTCGGCCGAGCGGAAACGCGCCGCGCGTCGACTTCTCCATCCTGTTTGCGTGCGCCATCCGTAAGTCATCGATGAGGGGGCTGGTGCGGCGCCGCGTCCGGGCCAAGCCGGACGAGGCGGTCGAGCTGACCATTGCCGAGTCGCGTGCATGGCCCCAATTTGCAGCTGCATCAGACGAGCCACCTCCTCAAGCACCGCCCCTGCCCACAGCCGATGGGGTGGTGCAGCGCGCCCCGATCGATGACGAGCGGGCGCTCACATGGTCGACTGCCCAAGTCGTCAAGCACTTCTTTGCGTTTCAAGGCGGCGGCGATCCCGGGGCGCCGGCTGTACAAGCCGCGCCGGCCGCCGCGGTGGATCCTCCCCTACATATTGGCGCCAACGAGGACGGCGCCACCTCCGCCGACGAGTACGAAGACGCGGACCTGATGAGTGGAGAAGATGACAGCGGCAGCGACAACGACGACAGTGGCAACGACGAGGACGCCACCGACAGTGCCGATGCGGAGGCTGGCAGCGGTGATTCTGTCGGTGCCGCCACCGACGGTGGCAGCAGTAGGGTGGCGCAAGAAGACGCCGCGGCGCCGGCCGAGGAGACCAGTACGTCGGATGGCAGCCCAAGCTCATCGTGGTTGCCCGGCGATGGGGCATCAGCGATGGATGACACTGTGCCCCCCGTGTCGCGCTTTCCATCAGCACCGCCGCCTGCTACGCGGTCGGGCTCGTCTTCGTCCTCTTCATCCCCCCCTCCAACGAGACGCCGCCGAGATACGGCAGTTGCCGCCCGCGCGGCGCGCCGCACCCGGCAGTCGAGGCGTCGGCCAGCTGCCAGGGTTGGGACTGACGCGTGGCACCTGGTGGAGGGGGAGGTTGAGGAGGTACCGGCCGGGGAAAGGGCCAGCGAGGACCCAGTTGCCATCGATCGGGCGGATCCGCTGTCACCGCTGACGTTGCGCGCTATCAAGGCGACGGCTGACGTTATCGTCCCGCCGTCAGATGGCGTCGCCACCGTGCTTGTCAAGATCGGCCCCATTCCACTACAGATGGAGGACTTCCAACTGACGCTGCCAAGCCAGTGGTTTAACGACGAGCTCGTGAACGCGTACGTCGAGCTGCTGCGCGTCCGACAAATCAAGTTTGCATCCTCTGTACGGCCCAAACCGCAGTATATCTTCTTCAACTCATTCTTCTACGACAAGCTCGTCGAGAAGGGCCGCTACGACTACAACGCAGTGCGGCGTTGGACAAGAAAGGAGGTCGTGCTCAAGGCCAACAAGATCTTCATCCCGGTCAACGTGACTGATGCTCACTGGTTCCTGGCGGTTGTGATCCCGGCGGCTGGTCTAGTCGAGCTCTACGACTCTTTGGGCCGCGCGCAGGAGCATATGGGCAGGAACATTGCGCGGTGGACGAAGCAGGAGGCCGCTGTGCACGGCTTGCCCAAGAAGCAGTGGAAAGTCGTCACCATGCCCTGCCGCGCACAGGAAAACTGCGACGATTGCGGCGTGTTTACGTGCCGGCACATGGAGCTCATGTCCAAGGGCGAATCGGTCATCGGCTGGGGCGGGAGCTCGTCGTACCATCGTCGCCGGATAGCGGCAGAGTTGCTGTCCGGGTCTCTATGAATGTTTTCCTTGTTGCCTCTATCTCATGTCATGACGTGTCCTTTGCCTCAGCATCAACATGCCTCGATACACTGATGTTTGTTTGTATCCTAGTGCGACGGGCGCCAGACGAATAGACGCAATCGAAAACATGTTCTCGACAATGGCGTGTCAAAGAAGGCAGTTGGCACTCAGGCAAAAAGCAATGAGAATAGAAGCACACAAAGAACCCCCTCCCCCCGCCAGCGGCTTGTCGTCAGCGTCTCCGTCGGCCATTTCCCCGCTGATGGCGGACACCGCCTCGTCGGAGGCAATAGTTGGCTTGACGCGGACGCCGGCGTTGGCGGGCGCCACGTCCTCCGTCGTATCCAACGCCGCCGCGTTGGCCGGCTGATTGTCGCCTGGTGCGGCGGACGGGAAGATTAGGTGGCCGTCGGCCGCCTCCGTCAGTCGTGGCCATCTCTTCGTCGGCGATCATCGGCTTGGCGCCTTGGTGGCCACCGCTCCGTCGGCAGCGGCGGGCTTGGCCCGGACGGCGAAGGTGCGGGGCGCCGCCTCTTCCGTTTCCGTCATCGCAGCTGTGACGGCTGGCGGCTCCCCGACGGGCGTGGCAGGCACTTCCGGCAAGTTGATGTCGGCTGCTTCCCCCGTCATCGAGGCCATCGCCTCTTAAGCGTTGGCTGCCTTCAAGCGAACGGCCGGGGCCGCGCCCAGCGCCCCATCTGCCACCGTGACCATCGCCATCGGCGACGTCCGGCTGTACGACAACTGCGGCGGCGGTGGTCGCCGCCACGTCCGCACAAGCCACCTCCGACGTGTCGACAGACCACCCTTCTGCGGGCGCGGTGGTTGAGACCGGCAGCTGACCCGTGGCCGTAGCTCCCGTGTTGGAGGCCACCACGTTGCCGGCAGTGGTCGAGCAGCCGTCACCGGTTCCGGTGCCTTCGGCCAGTTCCACGACCTCCACTTGCACAGCCCATCAGGCCCAGCAGTGGACATGAGGTCGCAAGGTGGCGTTTCGACAGACGTGGCTTGTCCGGTATGCGCGCCACATTGCGGAGAGTACCGCGGCCTGAGTGGGTACTTGTTTCCCTCAGAAATAAATATGTGGCATATGTCTACAGTTCCTGGAACTTCTAGTACTTCGCCACGGCCACTGAGATCATTTGGCGAGCTCACCATATTCGGACCGTTCACCGCGGCAACCGCCACCATCTGCAAACAAGGTCAGTCGGCAGCCGCCAGATCGTGGCGTGGAGAGGCCACGGTTCGCAGTCTTGAGATGTGTGCCTTGTGGACCACTGATGCTGTCATGTGTGGGCCATGTCCTTTGGCACAACTGCGCGCGAGGTGTCCTTTCGAGACTGTGAGGCATGCCGGTGCGTACAGTGGCCTGAACGGGTACACCCTGCTGTGAACCCGATCGCACGGCTCCACTGTCGCACAACGTCGCGATCCTGGATCGGGAATATCTTCCTTGGCCAGTGACAGTCTGTAAGTGCCTGCAGAGCATCTGCGCGTGGATCTTGCCGGTGCCATGCCCCCGATCAGCCCTCATAGGCCCCTACCGCGGACGGTTCTCCCGCGACCACGATGTCCGTGCTGCCGGACTCTGTCGCGGACGCTTCATGCCAGAATACCCCTCTCCAGAGGTACGCTAGTGGCCTCCCTTTTGAGGGTATCACGACAGCGCTCTGCCTGTGGGTCGAGAGCCTCTTTCACACGTGAGGCAAGCTCCCAGTTCAGGTCACCAATGGCGTGCTCTGGCGCTGCTCCTGCCGCTTCTCCCCCCCCCCCCTCTCCCAACTGCTTTGATCTGCGGCTGCACAGCCCCTCCGCTGGTCCGTTGGGCCTACCTTCACGGCGACTGTCTGCCGTTCCGTCAGCGATCGCCCGCCGCCGGCCGGCCGATCGGGTTCACGGCCGACCCAGTGGACACCAACCCGACCGCTGGCGTCGAGTCCGTTACTTTCGAGACGTGAGTGGCAGCCGGCTGCGACGTGCTCGTCTCTTGTGTCGCGCCCGCCGACGTGCAGCCGGCCGATTGGCCGGTGGTGCAGCAGGGGGCAGACATTGCGGCGACCGCCACCAGTGCCGTCAGCGCCACTTCGACCGCCGCCGACCACGTCGTGGCGACCAGCGCAAGAGCGGTGGCGAAACGCAACCTGTCGGTCCCATTTTCCACGCCAACCGACAAGCCGCCGGCCAAGACGTCGTTGCTGAAGGGGACGGACGAAGCTCCAGCAGCTACCGCCACTTTCGGCGCCTAACGAGCCTCTGCGGACGAGGCGGTGGCCGCCGGCGAGGGACACGTCGCCCAAGGGAGGCTGCCGGTCGCGTCATCTGCGACCTCTGACGCGGTTCTCGCCGACGCGGCGTTGTATGTCGTGACGGCGAGGGGCCCACAGCCCCAGCCACTGTCGGCGCCACGTCGTGCACCGCCCAGCAGACGGCAGTCCCCGTCTAAGGGGCGTCGGGCGCGCGTAGCCTGCCCGTCACATCTGTGGCAGCCGCCGGCCAGCCGCCGGCCGTTGTGTCTGCGGTGGTGGAGACGGCAGTGGCGGAGATCTCCTCCGCCGCGGTCGCCGCCAACCGTACCTTCGCCGCCGCCGCGGTGTCTGTCAAAACGGGAGGGGAGGCGACCGGTACGACCAACGGCAACGTGCCGGACCTATATTCCGCGCCCGTCGCCGTCTGGCCAGCGCACGTGCTACCAGCTGATGTAGCGGCACGCTGCCGCTGCCTTCGCCGCCAATCCGAGCATCCAAGCGCTGGTCGCAGGAAAGGAGCAGGTAACCGTGCGCACGCTGCCGGCTTTCTTTGCAGCACACGCTGACGCGCTGCCGGTCCGTGTGTTTTCGGCGGTGAGCACGGACGTGGAGGCGACCACCGCTGCCGTCTTCGGCTTGAAGCTGATCGCCGTCCACGCGGCCCACACGGGTCTGGGACGTCATGGTGGATCCCGTGCCTATCGATGATGTGGGTGGAAATGACGGCAGCGCGCCGGCATCTAGCGGCCTCTTTCTAACGACCGTCGCGTCGGTGTTTCCGCCTACCGACGATGCCGACCTGGAGCTGGATCGGTGGCGCAAGGTGCGCGTCTTTGTGTCGGCTTTTTTGGCGGAGCCGGCCCTTAACGTCTTCAACGGCTGCGACATGCTCGACGTCGAGGTCTTGGCGCGCTCCCTCATTGCTGGCGTACCCAGCGAGTTTTGGCTCCACTACATGGATTGCATCCAGGGCGTCGTCTTCGTGTGGCAGATCTTGCTGCTGATGAGCGACCACATGGACGCTTCACCGGCGTTGAGCCGCGCTGTTGGAGAGCTCTTGTTTTTTGCCTGCCGCACAGACGCGCGGGCGCTCGTGCTTTGGGAGGCCAAGGCAGGCGAGGATGCCAAGGCGTTCAAGGACGAGTGGGCAGACGCGTCCGTGGAGAAGTATGAAGCTTGGCTGGCCCGCCAGGGTGTCCGCGACGCCGAGACTCACGTCGTCGCCGTCGGGCCATCCACGGCCCGCGTCATTGAGCAAGCGAACGAGTTGCGCTCAGGCCAGGTCTGGCCCGGACGCAAGGCGGTGCGCGCCTTCCTCGAGGACTACACCGCTGTGCGGCAGCGGAAGAAGGCGGCGGACAAGCGGGCTACTGACAAGGCCGGCGGCAAGACCGGCGGCAAGAAGAAGGGCGGCAAGGACGGAGACAAGGCCGGCAAGAAGAAAGAGCGCAAGGCCTGGGATGAGGACGACTGCCGTCACCATTTCCCTGACAACGTCCTGCGCGCGCCGGGGGTGCTGACATTCATGTGCGGGTGCGGATACATCGTCGGCTTCGAACTGCTGCGGGAGACGGAGAGCCCGGCGCACGTCGTGTCGTCTCTGGCGCAACGTTTTATAAAGCTCCCACGGGTGGTTTATTTCGATACTGCTTGCCAAGCACAGCGCAACGCGCTTCGCCGTGTGCCGTGGCTCCTTCACCAGTCCCTGACGGCATGGTTTGTGGACCGCTTCCACCGTGTCGGCCACAACTGCTCGCCGGTTTTCAACGCCGACCAGTACCCGGTGCTCTCCCAGGGGCACGACACGTCGGGTGCCGAGAGGCAGCACTCCATCAAAAAGAAGTATAAGAACGCCCTAACCTATATGACGCAGCGCCGCTTCATTGTTCGCTCCCGCTATATCGCGGCACACAACAACATCCGCCTGTCCCAGAGGCGACAGGCCCGCAAGCTCAACGCCGCGGGCCGCCTCCCCGGCGAGGCCAAGACGTCCAAAGAGATTCAGCATCACCCAGTTGAGACATACTTCCATTGGAACATCGTGCAGCACTGTGAACGTGAAGGGTGCTTGTGTCGTGAGGGGGATATTGGGCAAGGCGAGGCCTTTGGCCTTGAGACCAAGTTGTAGAAACAAAAGTTCTCCCAAGATTCTAAGCTCTTTTGATCTCAAGAAAGAAAGAACTCTATGTAGAGTATAGATGAGTTTCGGTTTGAGGAAGAGTGTGAAGCAAGCTGCCGACGCCGCGTGCGGCCACAAGCGCTCCCCGAGGCGGCCGGGACGGCCTCCTCTCATCCCGGCCCGCTTCTTCCCCCATCCTGCCGCGAAAGGCGTTGACGACCTCACACTGCAAGGGTCGACCGCAGCGGTGAACAGAGGGCTGTGCGTACACGAAGAAACGGATACCACCAGAGAGTCGGCCCAGGCACCCAACGCACGCCCACCGGCGTCTTTAAACAGCGCTTCTGGATAGTGGGCCAGTGTTCAACTCTTGCACACATTCTACGGAGCTGGCCGAAATGGCTGTCTGATTGCGACCGCATAGGGGACTTGCCGTGCCGACACGCACATATGGCCTGGAACGTGGGCCAAAGGAGCCCCATATGAGCCGATGACGCTGCCGTGCCGGAGGATTGGGTGGGTTCCTTTGTGGGCGTAGGAATACCTACGATCCGCCGGCACGGCGCCGTCACTTGGGCGTACGGGCTCCACTCTGAGCCTGCGAATGGGGAACTCCTGCTATTGAGGAAACAGTCAGACTCTGGTACCACCGCAGAGAGACAGGAACAGCCCATGGAGCAGCACGCCACTGACAACTGATCATGCCCGAACAGCCCAGCAAACCTCGCATGGCTGGCAAGTGAGTAAGCACGGGATGACTGCATCCGTATTCCTGTGGGTAGCAGGAGCGCTCCCACACCGAAGGAGAGAAGAAGGAGAGGGACGCTGCAAGGTATCCCAACCAGGGCTTTCCGGCCCTGACACGTTAACGCATTCTGCGTGGCTGGCCGAACTGGTTGTCTGATTGCGACCGCATAGGGGACGTGCCATGCAGACACGCGCATAGGGCATGGAGCAAGGGCCAAAGGAGCCCATATGAGCCGATGACGCTGCCGTGCCGGAGGATTGGGTGGGTTCCTTTGTGGGCGTAGGAATACCTACGATCCGCCGGCACGGCGCCGTCACCTGGGCGTACGGGCTCCACTCTGAGCCTGCAAATACGGGAATCCTGCTATAGCGGAAACGGTCAGAATGAGATCATACCGCAAAGACACAGGAACAGCCCAGAGAGAACCACGCCCCCGGCAATTGAGCATGCCCGAACAGCCCAGCGAGCGGCACACTTCTGTCAAATGGGCATGGACGGGAGAACTTCAGCCATGTTCATGTCGGTAGCGGGCACGCTCCTACACAGAAGGAGCGAAGCAGGAGAGGGCGCGCTGCGAGGTATCCGCATCAGGGCTGTCCTGCCCTGACACGTGACCCCACCTTAGCTGGCTGGATCAGCGGGTTTCAAGCTTCTCCGACAAGCACAGCGATGACCACGATAACTGCCCTCACAAGCCAACAATTTCTGTCAGCAACACTAGCTCTATTGGGGAGATGTTACATCTCGCACGACCTATTCTTGGATACATCTTGAGTGCAGGCTTTCATTGGCGGACAAGGTCCGTGCCGGACTCTGCATCTGACACGTCATTGTGGATGTCGGGCTCACACCGCCGATTTCCCGCTGAAGGACGCATCCCGTCGCGGTGTAATTGCAGGCCCGCCAGGCATCCTCCGGCGGTTGGCTGCCGCGCTGCTGCATGTTCTCGACAGTGTTCTGACACATCCATCCAGGACATCTGATGGGCCTCAATGAGGCTGAGGGGCCACGACACCGGTCAATGCACTCCATGCACCCGTGCCGCGCACGCGCTCTGTTGCGCCACGCGTCCATCGCATCAAACGGTCTCCCAGAGAGCCACTGTCTCACCGCTCGCACTGTGTTCCTCTCCCTACAGAGCTGTTTACAGCGTAGCGTGGCTCAAGATCTTTCCCACCAGTGCGCCATGTCCACGTGATGGCCTCACGCCACGCCGGGGCCCTCAAAGCGGCGGATTGCAGTCACCCAGCGGCTGTTTTCGGCGGGCCCCTCCAGGAAACTTTTCTGGGCCACGCCCTGTTGCTCCGTAGCGCGACACTCGTGGCGTCGGCCGCTTCCAGCCCGCTCTCTCATGACCCTGTGTTGCGACGCCCTACCCGGTGCCCCACGGCCCCGTGCCGTAGTCACAGCGGTTGCGAGCGGGCTCCATACCTTCCTTGTGGCAACTGTTTTTCGGGCCGGTCCCGCTTGCCACAGGACCTGCCGGCCTTGGCGGCGGCCCCTAATGGCGTGGACCTCTTGACATGCGAGCTCCCACTTTGACAATCGACTCCTCTTCGATGCCCTTTTCATACTTCACCCTCCCCCCTGTCTTTCGACCCGATCCCCCCCTGCATGCAACCCCCGAGCCCCGTACGTGCTACCCCCGGGACGTGGCGGGGGCGACGGTGAAGGACTTGTCGGCAACCCCTGCCGTCGCTGTGGCCGCCAAGCCAACGGCCACCGACATCATGAAGTCCATCCACAAGGAGGCGGCCGAGGTGAAGCCGCCCTTTCTCTTTGGCGCACTCTCCTACATGCAACCGGCGGACACGGCGGCGGTGGCGGCGACGGACATGTCGGTGGCGGCGGCCGTCGCCGTTGGCGACAAGCTGATGGCCGCCGACGAGTCAGTTCTCGCACATGAGGCGCGGACGAGCGCCTGACAGCAGCCGGTCATGCTTCCAGCCCTCATGTACAAGCGGGCGACCGACGCATCGGCGGTTACGGCAGCACACGTCGCGGCCACCGCCGCCCCCGTCTTCGGCACCATGAGAACCACCACGGACCAAGTGGGGACCATTAGAATATCGGTGGCGGCCGATGCAGCTGTTCTGGACGTGTGCACAACTCACACGGCCAAGCATCCGGCCGACGCGGCAGCGATTGTGGTGACGGTCGTGCCGTCGCCAAAGACCAGCAGCTTCGACGTCTCAACGACGGCCGCCGACCAGTCGGAGACAGCTAAGGAGACTGGGGCGCCCGGAAGGAGCGCGCAAACGCCCACTCTACTGCGTACGGAGATGTGAGGCCGGTTGAAGCTGCGTCGATGGTGGCACAGTACCTGGTGGGTACAACTGCCGCCGCCGTGGTCGCTATGCCAGCCGCCGCCGACGTGCTGGTGGCCTTTGAGACGGGGAAGGCGGACGGCGGCAAGCTGTTGGCTGCTCCTGCGGGTGGACGCGGTGGTGGGGGGGTCAACTGTCGCTGTCCGCGAACGCCACCGCCGCGGTCGACGCTAGCCCGACCGCGTGACGGGCAGGGTGGTGGCCACCAAGTCGGATGCGGCCAGCCCAGTCTTCTTCGCCCGTCCGCTGAGCTCGCCGACGTGCAGCTAGCCTGCGAGGCGACGGTTGTGGCAACGGACGTGGCAACTACCACCGCCGCCGTCGCCGCCGCCGCGCTGACCGCCGCCGCCGACATGTTGGTCTTCAAGGCGGGGGAGGTAGCCAACGACAGACTTTTGATTTTGTATTCTTCGGACGCGGACGTGCTGTCGACCAGCGCGGCGGCTCGATTGTAGGCAGTGTCAACGAGATAGCCAACAAAGCAAGCTAGAGGATTAAAGCGAGACTCGAGCTACTCAAACAAACCGTGCGACTGCTGAATAACATCTTCGGCTGCCCCCGCCGCACCTCGATGTTCCTTGCATGTGTATCCAGGGTCCGTGCAATAAAGCAAGTCCCACATACTACCAGCAAACTCTGCAGCAATCCTGCGGTGGTACCGGCGACACTCGGTGTCTGAATGGCCCTCCGGCACAAAGAGCAGCTCACATATCATGATGCAAAAGGTAGGACGCGCAAAACACCCCTTACCCACGGTCCGCATCAGACGCTGCGCCGCGAACATGTTGGCTTGGTTGGGCTGCGGCACCAGCTTGACCACGTGCCCCGCCACCATGCGAAAAACCTCCTCCGAGATGAAGGCGGAGAGGGGCGGGCTTGCCTCCCCGCGCTTGACCGCCGCCAGGTACTTAGGGTGCTTCAGGGGCAAGGTGCGGTCCGTGTGAGCGCACACCGGAACGCAGGAGACGTTCATTGCCAGGGAGTGAGGGAGGGGAGAGAGCCAGGAGGGGAGGTCAAATGGAGAGTAAGGGGGTGAAGGGGGGATCACGAAGAGAAGTGCACACGAAGGGGGGGGAAATGGTGAGGGAGAAGATGATGCTGGGGAAAAAGGAAGCCATCCAATGGCGTGATGAACTGCCGGCGTGATCACTTATGGACCGAGCGGAGTGGGGTGCCAGCGACTACCGCGAGCGCAACAAGCCGCTCGCCACGGGCACGCGTGCGCGCCCCCCCCCCACCTCCGAATCACGCTCTGGCACAGCACCGAAAAAGGCGGTCAACCGCTTCTCTCGTCAATCGTACTTTATCATCAAGTATATTATTTAAGTTGATTCTGTCAAATGGTCAAGTGTTACTTATAGGCAATGATGCGGATCTGCTGCAGTAGACATCAAATCCCACGGCGAATGCAAAGCGCTTTCGTCTTGCGCTCGCCGCCTTCCCAGACCTGACTCGGGGTTTCCTGGAGCCTCTCTGGGAACCGTACGCTTGGCACGCAAGCGCTGCAGGGCCTGTTACTCTGTCGCTGAGCTGACCACTGCATGATAAAGAGCTTTCCGTTGCATACGCAGTCCACAAAGAAGCCGAACAAGTGACGCACTCAAGCACGTGATAAACGCAACACAAGGACAAAGACATTTGACGGTCCTCATATTCCACACCCTTGACCGCCGCGCCCCTTCTTGCGCGGCGACCGACGCACCGGCTTAGTGGCTGGCGCTGCGGGCGCCGACTTGGCGGTTGGCTCTCGACGGATCGACTTTGCGGCCGGCTCTTCTGCGTCAGATGCAGGGGCTCCAGGTCTGGCTCGAGGCCGCTTCGACCCGCGAGGACGGGCTCGCACGTCCCCATCCCCTCCAGCTGTCGGGCGTAAAGAAGCCCCGCCGTCCGCCCCTGCCGACGTGCCGCCAGTCGCCGCCTGTGGAGATAATGTCATCGCTGTATTCATGGCGGCTACTGCCGCCGCAATACCGACGAGAGGGGGACTGGGTGGGCAGCGTGCCGTGGCGGTGGGCGTGCGGCTTCCTCCCGCGGCGGGCGTCGGTGTAGTCGTGCGAGTTTGCTCTTGGGGGACCACCGCAGCGACCTTGGCGGTCACCCGCGTCGCCGTTGCGGGCGTCCCCTTCCGCAGCGTCGCCTTCGTGGAAGCTCGGGTCGACCGCGTCGCCGGCAGCGTCGCGGGTCTTGACGCAGCCAAATGCAATGACGCGGCGGACGCTCGTGTCGCCTGCGCACGCCTTGTCGATGGCGCGAAACTTGGAGGTGCTGCACTCCGTGTGCTCGCTCCTCGTCTTGTTGCTGCCGACGGCGTCGACGTTGGGGCCCTGTTTGGCTTCTTTGCCAGCGGCGGCTTAGGCGGCAACGGGGGCTTGGATGCCGCCGCCAGCTTGGGAGAAACTCGTGCCTTGGCCGGCAGCGGCTTGGCGGCTGGTCGCGGCTTGACCGGCGGCGGCGTCTTGGCCGCTGCCGATCGTTTGGGGGCTGGGGGCGGCTTGGGAGCGCCAGCCGAAGCGGCGGCTGCCAGCTGCCTCGCCGCCATCGACCTCACCGACAGAGCGAGAGTTCCCGCCAGCGGCCTTGCGGCCGCCTTTGGTCGCCGTGGGGGTGCTCCGGCCATGGTTCGCCCTGAAGCTGGTGCGCCAGCACCCAAGGGGGACGCTGCGTCGACGTGGTTGGCGTCCTCGGCCTGCTGCTCATCGGGTGGCCGCTTTGTGAGCGAAAGCGCGTCTGGCAGCAGCTTGTCAGGCGGCAGCGTGTTGGGCGGAAGCTGGCTGGGCGGAAGCCCGTCCGGTGGCGGTGAATCTGCGGAAGGACTTCCGGGAGCGGGGGAGCCGACAGACGGGGAGACGGTGTTGGGGGGCGGAGTTTTCGGCTCTAGACGCAGAGGCGCCCGAGAAGCAGGCTTGGAATCTGGGGCTAATGCGCCTGCGTCTTGCGGAGTCGAAGACAATAGTGCTGCGGGCAGCCGCGTTGGGGCAGCAATAGCGGTGGGCACAAGCGGTGACGATGTGGTAGGGACATGGGGGGGGGAGGGACATCGGGGGGGGAGGGGCAATGGGGGGGGATGGGGGGTGGGGGGGG
>Ga0115030_1000185_pt1 | contig 23694 bp, 39 predicted proteins | sample SidtaG_4_FD_87174 | JGI IMG/M metagenome (GOLD analysis project Ga0115030, IMG submission 87174) | Marine algal microbial communities from Sidmouth, United Kingdom - Sidmouth_Male1 metaG | ecosystem: Host-associated > Algae > Red algae > Unclassified | place: Sidmouth, United Kingdom | collected... | reverse complement strand
CCCGGTGGGGGGGGGCGTGGGGGCGGGGGGGACGGGCCGGCCGGGGGGGGGGGGGGATCGTCGGTGGGGGGTGGGGGGAGCGGGGGTTTGGGTCTTTCTTGTGTTCCCCCCGTAACGGTGCTGTGGCCATGGGCCGACGCGCGGGGGGTGGCGCGCGCCTTTTGGAAGCAGTCTGCTGCGCTGCGCGCCGAGATGCGGCACCGCGTTTGTGGTGGAGACCGACGTCGGCGGTTGGGGCGGCGGCGGCGGCGGCGGCGGTGGGCCGGCAGTCGGCTCGAGGTGCGGCCGCCGCCCGTCGCCCGTCGGCCGGGCGCGAGGTGGGGCCGCCGCCCCACGCCCGTCGGCCCGCGTGCGCTGACACGTGGGCGGCAGCGCCGCCGCCGCCGCCGCCGCCGCCGACGGTGACAGCATTGTGTTGGGGACGTGGTCTGACTCGCCGCCCGTGGCGGCGGCCGACGCCCACGCGCCTGCTCCTTTCGTGCCGCCGCGCGGCCGTGAGGGCCCCCTGGGGGACGGGCGTCGGCGGCGCCGAGGCACTCGCAACGGGTCACGCGTCGGGGCAGTCGTTGAACGAGTGAAACAAACAGTAGTGGAGAGAGAGAGAGGCTGCATGCCCGCGTGTCTACTCTACCGGGCGTGGCGCGTGGGCGCACCCGCCCGCCGCCCGCAGGCCGGCGGTGGACGGCGGTGGGCCTCAGTTGCGGATGAGCGGGCGGATCCACCCCAGCTGCGGGCCGGTCTGGACAAACATCTCGGGCGTGTCCTTCCTGCACCCGCACCTGACGAGTTTGCAGATGGGCGGGGCAAAGCCGAGCTGCGGGGCGCCCAAGCACGGCAAAGCACACGTCGATGGCGGTGGGTGGATTCCTGTCGGTTAGCATGGTGATCGTGGGCGCTCCTCCGCCACGCAGAGGTCGACCGCCCCCGCCACACCATGGGCACGTGCACGCCGGTACGCGCGTCTCCCACCCCCCTCCCCCCCCTCCCCCCGACCAAAGGCACCCGCCCATGCAAAGTCGTACCGAAAAGATGCCGTGGACGCGGGCGGTCACCTTGCGGCCCGACCGCTTGATGGTGTACAGGGGGCCGCCGCTGTCCCCCGCACAAAATGAGGCTTGGTCGTTGACCGACACGCAGAAGTCAAAGGTGGTGTTGTAGACGTTTGGGGGGAAACGAAGAATCTTCCGCAGCACCGCCGCGCACTGATCGCGCGTGGCGATGCGCGTCTTGGCAAAGAACAAGGTGGTTGGGGCGACGCGGGGGTTCCTGGGCGACCAACCTGCGGGGCGAGAGGGAACCATGGGGTGGGGCGGTGACCGGCAGCGCACACAGGGAGGGTGTGTGTGAGCATCGTGCTCAGACGGAGCCCCCCACGGCAGTGCCGCCTCCCTCCCCCGACGCACGACCCGGGCGTTGCACCCGATTGTCCGCCGAGGCGGCCGAAACCCCTCCCTGTAAAACGTACCGACAAAGGAGACTGCATCGTTGAACCCGACCTCGTTGCGCCGGCCCAACTCTGCTACCGCCACGTCGCGGCGCTGGCGGAGGTTGATGGACTCGGTGAGGTACACGATGGCAAGGTCAATCGGCCACGGCACGCGCCCCCGCACCGCGGCTCTGGGGTGAATAACGATATTCGCCACCTGATTCCCTCGGCGGCGCACGTCCAGAACGACAACAAAAACAGACAAGAGGGGGATTGCCACAAGGTCAGTGGCACACTCTCCATCGTACTGTTGACAAACGGTGGTTGAGCGCCACGCGCCGCAAGGCGGCGCCCGGTCGTGTTGACAACCGATGAGGTGCCCGTGCCCCGGAAAAGGTTGAGCGGAAAGAGGGGTGTGCTTCTTACCTTGTACTTGCGACCGTTGCGATACTGGAGGCCGCCCACACGGACAAAGCCTTTCTTGAGCAAGCCCAGAGACACTTCTGGTTGCAGACGCGTGTCCACGCAGTGGGCGCCAGTGAGAATCGTGCGCCGGCCAATCAGCACGCCTACGCAAGCAAAGAAACCGACAGGAGGAACCAAGCACAGGACCAAACGCGACAGACCAGAACGAGTACATCTGTTAAGCGACGCTCAGGGGTGGAGTCTGCATCTCTCAGCACTCACAGCGGGAACCTTTGGTCGACGACAGCGGGCTCCAGAACATAAGGAAACAAGGTTCTCAACGCACCTCCGCACCAGAGATCACCTCCAGTCTCTGAGCCAACTGGGGGAAGGTAGATCCGGGCATGGCTGTGCAGACGAATGCTCAACAGACGGACACATTGCAAAGGCAGGCAGCAGACAGAAGAGAGCAAAGTCGGTCAGTCAACAATCCTCATACGCCTCACAGAGAAAAAACGTAGCTGATGCTGCCTGGACACAAAGGCACAGTTGTCCACGCACAAAGCATCAGTTTCTCCGTCCGAAAAGAAACGTACAATGGGGCGCCCGTGGCGAGGTCTCTGGGCCTAGTCACCCGCTTGGCCAGCGGACCCGCCACTTGCGGCAAGGACATAAAGTCACTTGCTGCCCCGTCCGAAGCGGAGATCGCCGAGGCCATGGAGGCAAGGAGTAGCGCCAGCATCAGCAGCACCACACGAAAGACGGCCATGTTGAAGAAGAGAGGGGGGAGACTGCAGACGCGCTTGAGCGACCGTATGGGAACGGCACATTTCCGATGTCACCCTGCCCAAGCCGTCTATTTGTACTCACCCGCCGGGGATACGTTCACGCCACAACGCCCCATCCGGTCCACAGTGATCGCCGCGGATTGGGGAGCAATCGACATGGTCGGACATCGGCAGCGCTACCGCTACGACCGCACTCAATCTCCAAGGACACGGCCTCCAGTGCGCACAGCGGGACCACTCTGCGGTGGCAGATGCAACAGAGCAACCACGACACAGCGTCGGGGGACGAGAGGCCATCGGTGGCTGCATCAGGTCTGCCCGAGCGCCCGGCCGACGGCGACATGTGGCGCAGCCAGCGAAACCCTCAGAAAGAAACGGCTCCACGCATCTTTAACAGTGTCTACTGCAAGAAACCTGCCCCAGACCGATCCATTTCATTGGGCACCGGACAGACCGGCAGACAGACCGCACGGACGGACCACCCAAGTGGTAGATTTCAAGGGCGGATGCGTTCGCAATCGCGTTACCTTGGCGATGAACTGCACGAGGATCGACTGAGAGCCTTGCGGCATCCCACACAGCGTCCTCCACCGGTGCCGAGGTCTCTTAAACGATCGAGTCGGCGGCATCGACGATGGTGTCGTGTCTGACGGCCGACTGCGTACGCTTGTCCATGGCCGGCAGTCAAAGGTCGGCGACGGGTGCTTCTCGTCGCGAGACTGGCCACCGTGTGTGGATGCCATCCACGCAGGCGATCTATCAATGGCTCTGGATGGGTCGGCGTTGAGAGAGGTGGGCGGGGTTGGCAGACGCTGCGTGGAAGGAGGCGGTCTCGACGCGGCATGGACGATGGCGGCTGCCGACGACCAGCAAAGGATCGCGCAATGACGTGATCCGTAACGTCATGGCAGACTCGTGGTTGACACGCGGGTTGACTCTGACTGGGGTCGCCCAACAGGCGTGTGGGAAAAAAAAAAACTGTTCTGAGACGGAAATGACAACATGTCAGACGGAAATGTCTCATGTGACGGAGATGACAAGTCGTCCAGGAGTTTTTAAGTCGCTGAGGAAGTGACTTCTGCTCCACATCCCTGATGCGAGTTACCACCACTTCCAGCTAACTTGTAATTCATGAAGGGCAGTTTTACTCAAAGTGAGATTAGGTGTGCTACCAAACACGATGAATGCCAAAAAACAGTGCATCTCACCTGGAAGAACGCGGTTCGCAACACCGGGGCTGGTGCGCCATCCGCATCGCCCCACGATTCCACCGGCTGAGCGCTGGGTGTCGTGACGACAGAGCTCGTCAATGCAGCCCTTCCCCATGACGCCACCGTCGGCAACCCGCAGGGCGCACCGGGCGATTCCGCCGCTGCTGCTCTCATATGGGATGATAGAGGCAGAGAATGAGCCATGACTTCTTCGTCGATTAGGTGATGATGTCTGTCCTCTACTTCGGATAAGAGAGGGGCCGCTCATAGCACAGAGGCGGCCGATGTGTCACTGGCCGCCGCCGGCAGCGCCTCCGGCGGGGGCAGTCGATGGCAACAACAACGCGGGCGATGCACCAGGGAGTGCGTAAACGAGGCGCGAATGTTGAAGCCCCCAGCGACTGTCAATCAAGCACGATTCAGAGCTGTACTCACTCGATGTCACAGCAGAACATCACCAACGAGCAGATGCATCTTCTGGGCAAAGAACGTCGGCGGAAAACAAAACCAGGTGTCGGCGAGTCTGCTCCCATGTGGTACTGAGCACAGCGCACGTTTAGCGTATCTGGTCGAGTTCGAAGGTACTTCAGCTGCGTTCGTAGGCGCCGCTAACGACATCGCAATCCTGTCGCACAGCAATTGAGCTGGTCTGGAAAGATGCAAACACTATGAGCGGACAAGCAATGATCCATTTTCAGGAAGAGCACACAGTCGATTCGACGGAGCACGAGACTACGATGGATCCCGCGACCAAAGGAACTGAGCTGTGCGGGGGGCCCCAGCTTGTTCACATAGCCGCGGGGCCGCTTGCTGCACAGGGCCAATGAACGAGAAGAACGCGGGAGTGTCAAGCCCACTGCACGGGTCCTTGCGTCTGTACATGTACCGCATCTGTCCATGTCAATGGGCACCTCCGAGTTGAGATTCTCATATACTCGCTCAAACAACCGGTGCTACTTATATGCGGTCTCGACCGATTGGTGTTCTGGCTGGCTACTTGCACGATCGAAAATTGGACCCGTCATTCGGGGTTGAGTGCCACTGCTTGTATTTGTGCTTCCGTCTCGACTGCGGAATAGGGCCGGCAGAACCAGGGATGATGGAGGTAAAAATATCGCTTGATAACTATCACCGTCATTCTTTCACACTCATCGAAACCATGGCTGAGAGCGATGATAATGATCGCCAGCCTGCCACGTGTTCTGACTTATTTTCCCTGGCCTTTAGGTCAGGGTATCTGCCAACATGGTGAAGACCGCTTTTCATGTATTTGAGAGCTACAGCACGTTGTGGGAGTACTTGCTGAGCCGAAAAACACATTCTTTTCGCTCCCGCTGCAGCCCCTGAAAGTTTCGCAACCGTATCTTTGCGCTGGGAACGTTGGTACGGGTAGTCGGGTCCCTCTTACCAAGCTGGACGCAATGGGGTGGTCTCGCTCGCGCGTACGGTTCGCGGCAGTGTTCATGGCGCCAGAAGCTGGAGGGAAAGGGTCGTGAGGCGGGGTGCACGGTCTGCGGGGCCCTCCGGCGGTGCGGCGCAGAGTAATGTCATGGTACTTTGCGAGCGGCGGTCTCAGACGTCTCTGAGGACGTTTTTCTGCAGTCGAACGCTTGAAAGCAGGACGTTTAGATGTGTACGCCGTGAAGGGTGCGACCGTGGCACTGGGCGCGATGCGTGGGGCGGCGAGGATGGTGGGTGACTTAAAAACTGCGGGAGTGGCGGGCAAAGGGCTCATTTGTCTGGTGTCCTCGACCAGTTCGCAGGTGTGCTCCTTCGACATGGGCGTGGTGCATGTACTTAGAGCATGTCAGACAGCAAAGCCAGTTCGGGCCAGGGTATTTGCACGATCGTGCCTGCAGTTGCCGTGATTCTTTGACATTGAGTAGGTGGCATGGCGGGGAGCTGGACTGACCGTCTCGGTCGCAGTCGGTCCTTGCCGGCGTTCTTGCAGAGGCGGTGACGGCTGCTGGATGACCATGGGCTGGCTCGCCGGGACCATGTCGGCACAGATGGTGTAGTGCTCCGTTCTCTTCCTACCATTCCTTGACGTTGTTCCGTCACCCGCGCCTGCATGCCTCGCCCCCCGGCTGCCCCACCAGCACCACATTCGCTAGAGAACTCTCGCCGCCTCCCGCCCGCACCATCTGGCCACCCGCCGCCTTTCTCGACAGGCCGTACGGCGATTTCACCCGCCTGCGCGTGGGGAGGCAGCGGCAGGCCTGCACCTTAGCGTAGACGGGATTTTGGCACCCGTGTGGGGCAACCACCTCGTCCGTCAATTCCGGCTTTCCTAAATCCTCTTCGGTCTACTCCCCCCACTCCCCCTCCTCTGGCTTGGCCGCCCCCGGCAGCAACCCCGCGCCCACAGCCCCGAGCGCCGCCGTCAGCGCGCCCGGCTCCCCCGATAGAAGCCTCTGCTGCAGCCAGGCGTCGTGCCCGTCGGAGCCTCACCACCCGGGGTCATGCTAGAAGAAATCACGCCGTACGTCGTCACGCCAGACGGCGTCGAGTCGGTCTTCGGCGAGTCGCTCTGCGTCAGGCACGACAGCGCCGCCTCGGTCTCCCACAATCCCGACGGCGACGCCTCCGTCACTGTCGATCCCGACGGCGCGCCCTCCGACACCGCGAAGCCGCTCGGCTTCCAGCCGATCCGGCACTTCGCCGGTAGGCGTCACCCCGACAAGCGCTCCGCCAGTCACTGCCGCGTCCGCCGGCGCCACGCTTCACGTTCTTTTGGCACGAATAAAGGGAGCCATGCGGTCCCGTTGAAGCGCCGTCCAGCTCCGCGCCGCCCTGCTCCCCGTCGATACGCACCATGCCCCCAACGCCCAGATTTTAGTCCCTCGTCGGCTCCACCCCTGCCGGCTGCACGCCGCTTGGATACACCACGGCCGGCTGCACACCGCTCGGCTGCATCCCCGTCTTTTGCAAAGAGCCAAACAGCGTCAAGTCGGCCAGCATCCCACCGCATAGCGTCTACCCCTCCGGCGTCGTCCCGGTCAGTGTCGAACCGGCTATCGGCTGGAAGCTGGCCGCTTCGGAGCCATTTGGCAACGTGACAATCGGCGCCACGTCGGTCGACGTCGTGCCCGACGGAGCCACGTACGTAGGCTTCACTTCTGACGGCTTGAACCCGCTCGCCGTCGCCCCCGAAGTTGCCGTCATTCAGCGCCGCCGCATCCATCGTCGGCTTTACGGCGGACGTTGTGGAGCTGGCCGGGGCCAGGCCGGTCGGTGCCATCCGCATCGGCTCAGAGCTTTCGGCCTCCTTTGGCTCCCTGCCCACCACCGTCCACCCAGCCTGTGTTGAGTCGCTTTCCGCCGACGGCGTAGAGTCGGTTCCCATCGAAGGCGTCGAGTCGGCCTCCGTCGACGGCGTTTCCACCGCCCACACCTCCCGCACCCACGCCTCGGTCCCACAGGCCCCTGATGGCCGCACCCCCTCGACCGACAGCGGCCAAAAGACTCCCAGTTGCGCGCCTCCTAGCTACGCGCCTCCTAGTTTCGCGCCGCTCAGTTGCGCGCCTCCCGTCCGCGCTCCGCCCATCGGCGAGCCGCCCAGGTGCGCACCGCCCGGCTCATCGCTGTTCGGCACCCAGCCGGATGCGCCCAGCGTCAACCTGCTCGTCGGCTGAACCCGTCCGGGATGCTGCCCCGTCTTCTGCTCCACCACGCCGTGCTGCTGCCCACCGCTTGGCTGCGAGCCGCTGGCAGGCTGCCCAGCCGGCTGTGTGCCAGTCGGATCCTACTCATTCGACTGCACGCCCGACGGGAGCACGCCAGATGGCTGCTCCCCGTTAGTCGCCCTCGGCGTGGAGCCGCCGCCGGCTCCGCGCGCGACTTCTTTTGACCGCCTGGCTCTCCGCCAACCGGGACGCCCGCCGCCTCCGTCGGCTGGGTGACCACCGGTGCCACCTTCTCAATCGCCGCGGTCCGCTCGTTGCCAACCGCCGCCGGCGTCACGCCTGACGCCGATGGAGTCGACTGCTTTCCCGCCACTGACGGCCGCTTCCGTTTCTTGCCGGCCGCCGACATCTGCTTCGGCGCGTGCTCGCCACCCTCGACAACGGCGTCATGCCTGTCTCCCTAGGCATCGCGCCCGCCGCCGATGGGGTCTTCCAAGACTCTGGCGCGGCCTCCACCGCCACGTCCGTCTTGTCGGGCATTCCCGCCTTCTCCTCGGACTACTCCCCCCCGTCCCCCTCCTCTGGCTTCGCCGCCACCGACAGCGCAGCCGCGCCCACAGCCCCCAGCGCCGCCGTCAGCGCGCCCACCGCCCGTGCCAGCAACCTCGGCTGGTGCAGCCGGGCGTCTCGCCCCGAGGCGCCCCTTTCACCGCCATCACGTTGGACGGCGTCACGCTGGTCGGCGCCAAACCTGACGGCGTCGAGTCGGTCCTCGGCGAGTCTCTCGGAATGAAGCACGGCAGCGCCACCTCCGTCGCCGTCAAGCCCGACGGCGCCGCCTGCGTCACCGTAAAGCAGGGGGGGGGAGACGATGGTGCACTTGTGGGCCCAAGCCATTCATGGCGGTGGTGGGGGGGGGGGCGTTGCGCCCAAAGGCGGGGTTTGTGGTTGGGCGGTGCCAAAAGAGCGGCTGTGGGCGGTGAAAAGAAAAGGAATATGGTCAAGTGTGGTATAGGGACCGGCTTGGAGGTGACCAGAGGCGTGGCGGCCGCCGATGGAGGCGTCTGGAGGGGCGGCTGTTGTCCATACATTCGGGGGCCCTGTGACACACAATCGCGGTTGAAGGGAAACATCTGCTGGATACCTGGCTCGGACTCCTAGCCGCGATCCAATCCAGGGCGCCACTAAGCAGCTGTGTGGCATTGGGGCTTTGAGACGAAGTGAAAGCTTGCTGGTTTTCGCCGCGCTCCCTCGCCCGCGTCTGACAGATTTGTAGCAGCAATATTGACCACGTGCACAACTACCCGCACCCACCCCCTAACCAACCACAAGCCCGCGTCCTTTCCAATCACGGCGTTTTCGACTGCTGCGTTTCAGGCTGTTGCTGCTGTGCGTGGTGATAGCCAGCTTGATGTCGTGCGCGGCTGTCAAGGCCTTGAGAAGGACAAAGTCGGATGGCATCTCGGAGGCGTCGGGCTGTGTCGCATTACGCGGCCTCAGTCCACGCCCTTTTGCTGGCCAGGAGGTCGATGGGGCGCCGGGCGACGAGGATGACGAGTCATGCCCCGGTTCGGACAGGTGGCGCTGTCCTTGCTGGTTGGGGTCTTGATTGATTGTGGGTCGTTTGCATTTGCATGTCAATTGCTTGCATTATCTGCTTTATAGTAGGGGGGTCCACTGGCATGGATCCCCAGATCTCACCTTGGGGAGGCTACTGTGTGGGAATCGGGGCCATTTGGGCCCGTTTGCTCGATTAGCTTAAGGGGACAGCGGGGCGCCCGTGGCCCGGCTTCCCCACAGAAAAACAACTGCGTTCTCACCTCCTTCCTCTCTCTTTGCGCCTTCGGGTGGTTTCCTAGGTGACCGCGTCACCGGGAGAGAGTAAAGCACGGGTGTGCGGGCGGGTTCCCTCAGCTGGGCAGGTGTCTCTATCTGTTTCTGTGGGCTGGGGTGACACGGCGTGTTATGCGACAGGCTGGTCTGAGCGGACGATGTACCGCGGGTCCAGGAGGTAGGAGAGGCTGTGCACAGGTCTTACGGTGTAAGTCGTTCGCTCTCGCAAGGGCTGGAGCACGTGCTGCCTGAACAGGAGACGCTCACTCGAGGCTGGGTAGTCTAACGACGAGAAGTGCTGGTGCAGTCGGAACAGGGATGATCGCACCATGCGAAGGCAGCGGCCATCCGACTGCCCAACGTCCATCGCCACGGCAAGCAGCTCCAACAGCTTGGCAATCATTCTCGGATCTTCCCAATTGATGTCCCGCTTCACCGACTGGGAAAAATGCTCAGCCGCCTTACGCTGCTCGACGGAATCCTTCAAGACGAACTCTTCTGCCTTGAACGTGGCGTCCACAACGGCCATCTCCATAGCACCTTGTGTCTTGAGCAGCGCAGTCGCCGCAGAGTTGAGACTTCCACCGGGTGGCCCCAGGCCGCTGCAGCTGCATCACGCAGCTGAACTATGCCTGATGGAGCCGCTCGGGAACATACTTGGGGAGCCCGTGCAGCCGCCAGTACCGATTTTTGCTGCCGCAAAAGAAGAGGGAAAGAGGCATGCAATGGGTGCTTGCCAATGTCAGCAAACAGAAGGTCCAGGCAACAGGCGGCACACTGGATCATCACCATGCACGGGTAGCGCACCTGCAGCGGGTCCCACACAGTCTTCATCTTGTTCTACGAGACTTACACCAACGCACCAACGTTGCGGGGCCCCAGCGAGTCGATGTGCGCGGCGACGAAAGCCGCTGTGTTCTCCGCCGTTTGTCTGCTCTCCCTTCACATCTTGGTCTCAACTTACAGTGGATGAGAAACGAAGAGAAAAATACTGTAGACGCTTTTCATCAGCCGGTTAGACCAGCCGTAGCTTTCGACCACGGCAGTTCCATCCCTAACGCAACGCTGGACAAACGACTCAACGAGAAAGGAAAGGTCCATGAACTCCTTGTTTAGAAGCGGGCCAGCCAGCATTCAGCGCGACGAGGGCTTGTATGCGGAGTTGAAGGCCCGGGTGAAGGCGCGAAAAGAGAGGGACTCGGTCGACAGCAGGGGCAGAGCGTTGTGTTAAATCCAGTTGGCGCGCAGGACGTTGAGGCTCTTCACTTTCTTTGAAGTAAGCACCTGGACAATTTACGGAAGTGGGCCCGTCGTGGACGTAGACAGACCGACAGCAGAGCCCAAGGAAGCGCCCTTGCGGGCTCTCTTGTCCGTGGACCCGTCGTGGCGACACCTGCTACCATACCTGCCAGGCCCATGCCACACGTTTCAGCCCCAGCCTTGCGCTTGTTTTGATGTCAGCTTGCGCAGAAAAACATGTCGGACGTCATCAGACGTGTCGCATTTAGGTCCCATCTTGTGGCGTTTGATCACAGTGGGCTGGCCGCCCAGCTCCTGTTGGAATCACATGAATTTAAAGAACTTGGGCCGCGTGCCCGGGGTCAAGTTGTCCCACACGAGGTCTTCGGAGGCACCCATGACACAAATGGCGTCGTTTCAGCCGCCGTGTATCCATGCCCGAGAGGTAGGTCGCCGGCAGCGGCAGAGCAGCCTGCACCAGGGGTGTGGCCGTCAGCGGAATAGTGGGATGCCGCTGAAGGGTGCGCCGGCGGTGAGGGGGGTGGCCGGCAGCGGAGGGGTGGTCGGCAGCGGGGGGCTGGACGACAGTGGGGGAGTGGCGGGCTGTGGGGGAAGGACGAGTTGACGGTCCGACTTGCAGCAGGGCGGCGCCTCGGAGCTGTCTGGGGGCCGGGTGATGTCAGCCCCTGTCTTATACAATACCGCACACCTCTAGCGGGAGGCAGCGACGGTGTTAAGCCACAACCGACGGTAGAGCACACGCGCGGCCGGGGATGAGACCGGCGACTGGCGGTGCCTCTGGGAGAGAGATTAGCATTGCTAATGTCCATGCCTTGAAAGCGGTCGGTCTGTCGCAGGCCAAGTCCGTCAGCTGTTTCCGTTCCGGGAACTTGCGGGCAGAGTACAGCGACCGACCTGCCATGGGCTCGGGGGGGGGGGAGGTGAGAAACGTTGTGGCCGTGAGGCTGTGCAACGTCGGGCGCCTACGGCGTGGGCATCTTGTTCGCGTTAGAGGCTGCAAACGTACCAGTGGAGAACGATGAGGACGTCACGCATTTGCGATCGTCGAAGATAGAGCACTTTAATTTTGACGCCGATGGTTTCTGAAACCATGGACAACATTGATCGTTAATAATCGAGAAAAGAAATCATCAAATATAGTTTCATAGAAATGTAGCAAGACTGGGCAAAACGCCCCTTTCTAGGGGGCGCCGTAAGCGTGTCTCGACGAATCTTGCGCCTTTGATGCGCCCGTCGAGACAGTCACGGCCAGGGTTGTACGTTCATGCTGAATATACAAATGGTTCCATGAATCAGGTTGATTTCAAGGAATGAGCTAAGGCATGCGAAGAACGACTTGATTGCCCTTATTTTACCTCGCCGTGACACGCAACAGTTGACCACAGCACAAAAAGCATCAGAAATGAAGCAACATGTGAGCTCACACAGGAAGCTGATGCGGAAAAGGTCGGATATAGGTCAGAAAGTGAAGGTGGCTACCTGTGGTGTCTGATATCAGACCGTGACAAGATGCCCGCCCACGTGCGCTGTATGCACTGAACGCCAACCTCCTCTACTCGCTGATTCTTGCGCACCACATGTTACCGTAACTTGTAGGGAACACGCACGCACGTGCGAGGGAGGGCGCGAGCGCGATGCCGACGATGAACTCATCGACGCTCAACAGCGACCGACGTAGGAGAGGATCCTTAACGGCGCCGTATCAAGACTGGCACCGGAAGAATTGTGAATCCCCACGGGATCCACCAAGTATCAGAGCCGCCGGGATTCCACTATTGGTAACAGAAACAGGGAGCATTGAGACGTCCAGTCCGTGAGGTCCTCTTTGTGCTCCCCGAAAGGAGTGAGGATTGCATTCAGGCAACCATCTACGGCGCCACAGCTGTGATGAAAAGAAAACTTGAAAACGGCTGCCAGACCGAATAGCATAACCACGCTTGCCTGCGATGTGAAGCGCAATAGGTTAGTCAACCGCACATATCAATCGAGAGAAAAGATATGTTAGCTATACAGCAATCCACAACTCGGTATCGAGACCAGGTCGAGCAATCTTGATGCGATCGCCACGCACCGTGCTCACGCATGGTCCTTTCCATCAACGGAGTCACACATATCTTTTCAGTCCGCTCCGAAGACGCCAAGTCGTAATAACACAAGAGAAGTCGCCGAGGAAAGAGAAAGATCGCACAAGCGTACAGACCCCTCCAGCAGACAGCGTTACCTGCCATCAACCTAGCAAAGTCCCAGTTAAGTTCCTGCCACTTGGCACAACCTGGCCACTTCGGCTTTGGAAACCCCTTGAGAAGCGCATTGATGACCGGCGCGCAGTGCTTGGAAAAAGTAGAATCAGCAACGTCGACCGTCCGAGCGAAGACGCGCTGCTTCCGACCCGGTGCCACCCAAAACGAAATGAAAAAAAGACGGTATGCCGGTGGTATTGTGGTGGGACGGCTAGAGGAGCGCGGAAAGCGCGGGGTTTAAAAGGCAAACAGCTCATCAAAGTGGGACGACGTCATTCTCACATCTCGGAAGAAGCTTCTCTGTGTGATGAGTTGTCGATAGAAGCCGCCGAAGAGGTCGCGCGCAAAGGGCGCCACGCTGTTGCTTTGTCCAAGCACCCCTAAACCAAGTCCAACAACTCAATCAAGTCAAGCAGCGCAGCTGGGTCACAATCCTTCCCCCCGCCCCCCTCCCAATTTCGACGTCATTGAGATCAAAGCACGGCGGGCGACGCACCAGTGAGGGGCGGCGGACGGGTCATGCCCAGCGATAAGATCGACTAAACTCGTGGCCCATCACAGGAAGCCACCGTCGGTCGTAGATGAGCTCTCGAGGTTGGGATACGGACTGGACAGCCGCCATAGCCGCGATAGCCTCGTCTACATCGGGATCGATCCCGCCGGCCAACAACAGGGAGTATATGGCCAACAAGTTCAAATCTGAGGGCACTGACATGTCAACAGTGGAAGATACAAAACATGTGAGGAAGAGCCCCGTACGCACTCGAAGCGGTCGACCTGTCCTCAGGTGCCGTTCAGACAAACGCCATCTTGAATGAGGCACGGAAATGCAAAATCCATCGACCCCGTCCACTCAAAAGCTACGGGAAGAGCCCACTTGCTATGGTGGTTACGCATCTCAAGCGAGCTTGCCACAAAGTCGGTGGGAATGGGCGGTCACGCATTGCCAATGCAGTGGGGGGGGGGGGGGGGGGGGGGACAGTGAGCCGGAACTGGGCCCGATGAGGCGGGAAGTGACGGCCGCGCGGTGCCAGATGCGACGCTTCCGGAGCGCTGTAGACGCGCCGCTTCGTTGGCGGTGAAAGACGGGTGGGAACGAGGGGCGCAGCGACGCGCAGATGGAATGCACGTCGGCTGCCAGTAGTGGATTGGCCAGCCTTAATCCTTTTTCTGATGAGTAAGAAAATTATTTGTGACAAGCACACACAGATCCTCCTGCGAGATCCTTCGTCTTCGGTCCAGATTCTTAGACAGGTGGCGAGGAGACGTGTCCACCATAGGGCAGCAAGGCCGATTCCCGTAACACAACTACCAGCAACTGTGAACAAGCCTCGGGTGGGCCCCCGGGGGGCGAACCTAGGCCACGTGGCCATCGTGCGGCCGGTCCCTCCCGCTACCGGGCGAAGCGGTCGACCGACAAGGGGAGAGGGGGCCGCCTCGCGGGGCCACGCGACCGCTCTTCCTTGGGGTGCTGCGGGGCCGGTACCACCCCATCGCGCTCGCGACCTGCTAGGCCCACCGAGGGACCAGCCGACATCTTCGCGCGAGGACACGGATTGAAAGTGCATGACGGAAACGCGGTGATGAGTGACATGCACGGACCCTAGTGTCTATGCTACTGGAAAAAGGATCAAATGAGCTTGAGCTGAGAATCATATGAGATTCCCTAGATTGGGCAATTTTGACCCATCTGAGTCAGAAATCGGTCGCTGAGACGCCTACGTAGGCATGTTGTAGCCTTTCCTCGCCACAGCACGAATCGTAGAGACCATATCCCCCCCCCAGGACAAGGATGACATATCCAGGATGCCTGATACAGGAGTACCTGGTGATATAACCGCGCAGGCGGGCACGGCAGCCTGATTCAAACATGACCTCCCCCCGCTCTCCTCTTGTCCATGAACGGTGTACAGGAACTTTCGGACCGTCTTGTGGCACAAGAGACTGTGAAACATATCCTCGTGGGGTCCAGTAATGGAGAAGACCACACCGGGGCAATTGAACCGCCTTTTCCATGGCGCAGTACACGCCCCACCATCTTCTGAGTCCTCCCCACCCTCGCTGTGTATCTGTCCCTGTTCACACTGTGGATTTGCTGTGCAGCAGTGCTGAGCGACTCTGAAGGCCTGTCAAGTTTCTGCAAAAGAGCCACAGTGGCGACAGAGAGGGTGTAGCCCTGATGAAAGGCTGACCCAGAGGGTCTGGGCGCGGGGAGAAGCTCTCCTTAACGATTTTTAGAGATCTACGGCTGCCGCCAAGGCCCACACGCTGCGGAGGAAGATTCTCTTGCATGGCTTCCCCTCCAAGAGGTCGTCCGTGAGGTAGGCTTGGCACCACGTCGGTTCAACCACGAACGGCCTCTGGGGGTTTACCGTGGGGGAGGGATCCGTTTGGGGCGCGCCCGCCGCACCACAGGGGCGTGGGCGGAAGCGGGCTTTACGCGCCGCGTCATCGTACAGAGGGGGCAGGGACTTGGGCGGCGGGGGACTGTGGCCGACACCCGCACGGGTGTCCGCTCAGAATCGCCCCGCCACGATCGTCTTGAGACGGACGGGGATGCCACTTCACGCGAAGAGGGGGCTGTGTAGCGGTTGCGGTCCCAAAGTCGGAAGAGGCGCCGCCCTTCGGCGGTGGACAGCAAGCCACGCGGGCCCACAAATAGGTTTTCCTGCCGGTTGGCCAGACGGATTTGGGATTTCGGATCCAAAAGGGGACTGGGCTCTTCCTCAGAGGTTAGTCTAGCCCTCCTACTTCGTTCGTGTTTTCCTTGAATTGGTGGGACTTCTCTGTTCTGGGAACTTTTCGGGCGTCTACATTGGCCGCCGGGGTTCGGGTTTCGGGAGAGCGTTTATTGGGTGGGGAGACGACCCTCGTTGTCTTAGCCCGATAGAATCAACTGTGCTCTGGCAGGAGATTCCCCCCTGGGATTTGCAGTGATCCTCTCATCCGTTGGGGAATGCTGGGCAGTGGCTCGCAATTATTGGCAGTTTCTTCGACGGGCCGAGCAAATCAAGGGTCGCAGAAGATCGATCAACGAAGAAGCAAAACGGCGCTGAGAGCCACAACAGGTGGCACATCCCCCCGCATCAGAGCGTCCACCGCGCCGTAAAGGCGTGAAGGGCTCTGGGAACCTCCCGGTGGGTGGTAAGGGACCTACTGGAGGTCACACAAATCCAGTGGCAGCGCCGCCCGGCTTTTTACCGAGCGCATTCCTAACCACTGGCGGCCAAGGACAGAGACTTTGCGAAGGCGTAGATGGAGCGCTGTCCGGAGTGTGGCTTTTGGACAGAGCTCCCGGGACGAAAAAGGACGGTCCAACCGTGACGTTAAACGAGTTCTCGACGTCTTCGGCGGGTAAGCAGCGGATATTTATCGACGCACGCCATCAGAATGCGGTCATCACGGACAGGGACTTCCGATACAAGAGCTTGAAGGAAAAATCGCCGCAGCTGCATCCGGGAGATCACCTCCTGGGGTGGGACTTCAAAGACACCTACCACCGCGTTCCCCTCACAGAGCTGTAAAAGACCTTGTTTTCATTCCAGTGCATGAGACGGGTATTTTCTTGCAAAACGATGCCATTCGGGCTTGCGGTGGCGCCCAACCTGTGGAAGAAGGTGCGTCGGCCGGTCTTGGCAGATCTGAGGCGAACGGGCTTCCTTGTTATCGCGTACGTCGACGTCTTTGGGGGGGAGGCGCCGACGCACAGCAAGTACGGCGCGACCAAGGCGGAAGCGGTGGCCGGAGATATGTTAAGGCGGCTATTGGCCTCCCACGGTCTGACGTTCCACCGGAAGAAAAGGGTGTGGGACGGCACGACGTGTCTCCCTCTCCTCGGTTTCCTGGTGGGCACCCGTCGCCGAATGCTCTCGCTGCAGCCGTCACGGACGAGAGAGATTATCGGGATGGCCGATCAGCTGCTGGTGGAGGCCAAGACGCACAGTCTGCTGGTACGCCACTCGGCGCTGCGGAGCTTTACCAGCGCGACGGCTTATACGCACCTGGCGGTGCCGTTGTCCCACTTTTACCTCATATCCCTCTACGCAGCGATGCGCGACGACGAATACAGGGGCAGAGGCAGCGTGCGGATTGGCCCCCAGGCCATGAAAGACCTGGCTTTGTGGCAAAATCTCACGCCGCTCTCCGAGATCGGGCGGCCCCCCTGGCAGCGGCCACCCGACGCAACAATGACAAAGAAAGCCAGCAGTTACGGGTGGGGCGCCACGTGGGACGGCACAGTACCAGCGAGGGGGTTTCAAGATGCGCCCTGCTCCCACCTGCACATCAATCTTCTGCAGGTTGGGGCTGTGCGGCTCGGCCTGCTGTCGTTCGCGGACTTTCTCAAGCAGACGCAGATGGTGGCCCTTTTGTGCACCGACTCGCGGGTGACCATGGGCGTGATGAACGCTGGTTCCTATCGATCTTTCGCGCTAATGTCAGAGCTGCGGCGGCGGCAAAATATCTGCCTGTCGATGCGTGTCACCCTCCGGGCCGAGCACGTGCCGTCCGCTCTCATCTTTTGGGCCGACCGCTTGTCGCGCACGAGCGATTCGACCGACTGGACCCTGTGGCGCTCCACGTTCCTCAAGCTCGAAGCCCACCACCGGCCGTACACCATCGACGTGCTCGCCACAGCCGAGAACAAGCAGTGCGGCAGGTTCCTCTCCAAGTTTCTGTCAGCGGGCGGCACGGGCGTGGACGCCATGAAATTCTACTAGCTTGACGAGCAGTACTGGTGCAAGCCACCCCTCATCATGCTCGGCCCGGTCGTCCACGAAAGAATCACCCACGACGGCGCGCTGGCCACGCTTTTCGCGCCCGTCTGACCCACCAGAGCCACTCATTCCCAGTGGGAGTTGAAGGTAGTAAACCACGCATCACCCCAGCGCATACGAAGCCCAGTGAGGCCCTGTCGTCACGGCGGGGGCAGGGCGTGCATAGACACGTGCTAGCCAATGGGAGTGCGTGGTTCTGATCACACCCCAATCACGCGAATATGTTTAGACCTGAACTGCCCGACAGTGAGATCCCGCGCCCATAAGAAGTACGAGCTACAAAGGGCTCGTTTGGCGCACTCGAGCCGAACACGCTCACGTCCACGAAAATTTCTTCTGATATCTCGCGCACGTGGACGAGTTTGGAAAGGAGTATCGCACCTACGTTTGATGGCTTCCGCAAGAATGCTTGGACGAGAGGGTCCGTCAGGGTTCAACTCTTGGATCTCGAGATGCCAGAAGCGTGCATTTGCACTCTGGTGCTCGAGCGGCGTGAGGCCTGCGCGGTGCAGACGTGTCGCCATGCCTGTTCTGATCCCAAACTGCACGCTCTGTGTTCCTATTTGTGCGTCAAGACAGACGGTACCGAATCACGTGTTTTGCCGCGGACTTACGACGATGTTGGTGCCGAATCACGTTCACGTCCCTCGCCGTGAAGATATGGTCAAAAAAAGCAAGACATAAATCCAAACAATAGTAGTCCAAGATGAAAACCCTTGCGGGGTTGGGAAGATGTAACGGTGACCTGATTTGGGTATACACTTCCGAGTTTCGGTATTCCAGCTAGTTACTTTTTAATCCGTTAACTCGGCCACTTAGAGGTCCTCTGCCAAACTCTCTCCATGACTTGGACGGGAAAGAGACCGTGAGCCCGTGTGGGAAGGTTGGCATTTACCGAAAGTTGCGATTCTGGATACCTTTTCCCGATCGATATACCGATTTACCGGTTTCGTACCAAGATCTCGGTACCCTGATTATTTTAATAACTCCGGTCATGTGGGATGTATGGTTCGAGCTTCACTCGCGCGCGCACCCTCTCTCGCACACTGCAACGATCACCAGATGACCCCGACCGTACCAACCGCTCGCTTCGGCACTCCACCCGACCAACGCCACGACCACCACCGCGACGGACATGGGTTAAGTTTGACCCGCCCCTTCGCCATCACATCACTGAGTCTCCTGCGTACTATGCCACGCCAATTACGCATCACACATCAAGGCACGCATATCAACACCAAACTGCTCGCCCACCTTGCTACCAACAATAACATTGAGCGTGGCCATAGGGCTAATTGAACTGGCGCGGGAGTGTCTGTATGCCAAACACGGGGGCCTTGTGCGCTCAATAACGTATCGGAGCTGGTCTACTGGTCTGTCTGATCCGCGACTGGTGAGTTTGACGAGTGCCTCGCTCGTTGTGTGACATCGGTCGAGCTCTCCCACTCTTAAATATTGTTTTAAATACCGTACCGACGTGTACCGACCGTTGAGCAAATCGACCGTACCGATTTTCGATCGGGATACCGATCCTTACCGATTTGGTTTATCGATCAAATTTTCCGATCTGCCAGTCTTACGTGTGGTACGCTGCGATGTGGGACTCTAGTCGAGCCAGATCTGGACAGGTGACCGGGGTAGGTGGCATACTTCCACACCGACGGCCTGCGTGTGCATCGCGTTAGGTGGGGCGAGAGCGCGGTAACTGCCAGGCTTCTAGTGAACAGAAACTGTTCCGGCTCCACCAAGAACGCCTACATGAATTCGTGGGAGCAGTTTTTCGACTTTCGCGACCGCATCAGGCTGTCGTGCTCGCTTGTGCCGCGGCTCAAGACGTCATCAGCAAGGACAACGCCTTCAAAGCGGGCCCTACCCTTCGCCGCTTAGCAGACGACGACGTCAAGGTCGTCGCCAGCGGCTGGAGCGGCGGCTCCATCGGCGGCAACGACGGCGTCACGCTCCCCGTCGGCGCTACCCGCGACATCCGCCGTCCCCGCAAGACCAGCCACAAGGGCATCAACGTCGTCTAGGGCGGCCTCTTCAGCGTCAACCCCAAGGACAAGAAGGTCATCCTCGCCGTCGTACGCAAGGCCGTCGTTGATCAATTCTTCGTCGGCCGCTCTTTTTGTCGGCAGAGCTCGGGCGACGTCTCTAAGGCCGCTGCCGACGTCGAGGCGGCCTGCCCGACGCTAGCCCGCGCCCAGTGGAGCTAGGCGGCGTGCGCCCTGCTCGCGCCCGCCGTCCGGCATCGCAACGAGGCTGAGGCTCGCAAGGTCGAGGAAAAGGTGGCGGAACTGGCGGCCGCGTCCGCGGCCACGTACAAGACCCCCAAGGCGGCAGAGGTGGCGACGCCCGAGCGGCACTACACACCCGTAGATGACGACCAGGATGCGGCCAGCGGTCTCGGCTCCGACAGCGACGGAGCAGAGGACAGCGACGGCGGGGAGGCCTTTCTTTTTTGTCTGTGACCTTTCGTGTACCACCACTAATGTAGTGTTATCGTTGTGTCATTAAACATTCGCGAGCTAGCTCTTTAAAGTAACAACCTACTGCATATAACGTCCTACATACTAAACCATGAATGCCGAATTTGGGGAATGATTAAATGGAATATTCACGTATCGGTACAATTCGAGATCCTGTCCAGGGCCGTGCACCTGCAACGTCGCTCTCCATCCCTATTGGTCGATGATAAGATGAATGGATGCGCGTGACCGAGCTCTGCCGCAGTCCCTGGTTTTCGTGGTCCTCATGAGCCCAGGTATGCCGGTTTTTTTGCAGTGAGGAGGTCTGAGACCGGTCATTGTCTCACTGATGCCGGCTTTTTCCGGAATACTTGGGTCCCCTGAAGGGCCCTGTGGTGTGTCCCAAACTTTAGGAAACCGGAATAGTTCTCGATAGGAGTATGCCGGTTTTTGACTCCGGCTTTTTCCGTAGGGCTGTCACTGAGCTGCCGACGCTGGGGTTTCTGAAGTCTGATGCCGAGCGGCGGCGCCGTTGCGCCCGTCTTTTCCTGGCTTATCTCATGCTCAACCGCTCGAAAGCAGCCGCCATCTTCCGAGCTCGCGACCTGCGCCTCAGCAACTCCGAAGTCCAGGTGCAGGTGCCCGATTATAAAGTATCGGCATCCTTAAGCTCGGTAAGCACTTGGCATTTACAATCCCGAAGGCGGCGGGGGGGAGGACGGCGGACGCGGCATTTCAGATCGTCCGCCGCGTTTGGACTCTGTACGTCCGCAGCGGCAGATCGGCGGACGAGCATCTGTTCGCTTCCCCAGGCCGCATAGCCCTCCAGCCTCTGTCGACCATGGTGGCGACGGCCTGGATGCAGGCACTGCGACCACTCACCACCTGCACCCCGCCACTCGTACTCAAGTGGACGGGTTACTCCCTGAGGGCAGGCGCGCTGCGTCCTCGGCCTACGCCGTGGGCTTTCCGTAGCTCCTCATCTAGCATCTGATGGGCCTCTAGTAGTTGGACACCACGTAAAATCACTACATCAACGCGCAGTGGCCGTCGACGCCCGCGGCACGGTCACCTTTAACCCACTTCCTGCCCTTGCGTCTCTGAAGCTCGGACGTCGCTGTCATCTCCCACCCATGCTGACACCCACGACCCACTCCAGCGATAATCCCCTTTGAACCCCATGAGAATGGCCGGTACCTTGTTACCCGGCCCGCGTGGCCGAGAGGGGGAGAGTGGCGCGCTGGCAACCGGCGGAGCAGCAAACGGACGATCGGGCCGATCGTCGCGGGGTGGCTCCTGGTGCTTTCTTCGCGGCGGCCTGGTGGTTTCAGCGACGACAGGGAGCGGGGGGCAGGTTCCACCCTTCCCCCTGGCTGGCGGGAGCGGCGCACGGCGGCGCCCCGACGGAAGTGGCGGCAGGCGGTACCCCCGGCCCGCGCGGAACTGTGACCGGGCGTCGGCGGCCGACCTCCATTCCCCCATTCTCCCCCCGTCCAGCAGCGGCTGGCGGCTGCAAGACGGTGGAAACGCGGGCACGCCGGGAACCTCGAGCCCGGCAGCGTCTGTTGACTCGTCTCGCGCCCCTGTCCTCCCCGTGACTTGGCGTCGCGCTTCCGGTCGGGCGTCCCTGTGTTGTCTTGCGGGCGCAAGCAACCCTTGCTTACTTTGCAACTTAGCTAGGTAGCTCTTCTGACAGTTTTCCAAGCGTCAACAGTCTACCTTTCTGGCTTCCCCGACCCACCCCAGCTACCTCTGCAATTACCAACGCGGACCAGGCGGATGACCAAGAGGTAAGACAGGAGAAAAGAAAAGAAACTAGACGGAGCTACATGCCATGCACTTTCTTTGCAACCTCCGGGTACGACTGGGTGCCCAGGGGTACCTGGAGGTTTTTTCTTCTCTCCTGTTTTCTTACCTTTTGGTCGGACTGTCGAAGTGAAGCTGGACTGTTGGACTTGCTTGCGAAACCCACAACAGTTGAAGAAAAAGGGGGCTACAAGAGGGGCGGGACGGCACCAATAAAATGCATGCATTAAAATTAATCGATTTAATTAACAGTAGTTCTATACTTATCAGTTGCCAATATCTGTATTGTTGAACTTCGTACCAGGACTGTCGCGTCGGGTCTCAGCCGCTGCCTTTGGAGCGACGCGCGTGTTGATTGCTGACAGTGTGGATGTGGGGTGGTCATGGCGGGGGACAGCGGCAGCGGCGGGCCGCCGCGGCTTCATTCACCCTCACCTCGCACTGGACGGACAACAGCGACCACCTCGGCATCCCTGCACTTCCTCCCCCCTTTCCGCGATGACCGACGCGCCACTCTGCCACGCTGAGCCCTGATGAAGGATCAACTGCCGTACCGTCGCGTGTCCGACGACCCCCCTCCCCTTTGTGGTCGCCCAGTCCTCAGGCAGCAATAAAACAATCAATTCATAAAAAAAGATACTCAATGGGTTAATCTATAGATTCATCGATCCGAGATGAAAACTCGCGATCTTTTCCAGCCCTTCTTGTGAGGCGTCTCTACAGGGCGTGATTGGGCGTGACACGCCCACCCCGCCCTCCAAAAAGAGCCCTTCTGAACCAGCCCTACACGTGGTTGCTCGACAATGTCTCTTTTGACGCGACGGGTTTGTATTCTCGTGGACTATGGCTGATCCCCCAATTCTGTCCTCATCGACCCGGAACGGTACGGTTCCTGCTTGAAATGGAGGCCCCTGATTGGCCGAGAGGTCTGCGACGGACGCCTTTCCGGCCCGATCTTTACACAATGTGTCCACACCGCCGGCAATCGCACAACCCATCCTCTCAGTTCTCTGGAGTTTTCTGCGATTCTCAAGCGTTCTCCGGGATAATATCAATATCTCGCGACTCCCGGCTTCCTCTCCACAAGAAAACGAATAAAATCTCAAGAAAAAACGAGATCTCGAGTCTGCACGGACCTGGATGCATTGCAGCCAATGGGACACCTCAGATATGTGACTTGCAGCACTTCTGGACCAATGGTTAACCGGTTCTAAGAACTGTATTTACCGTTCCCAGAAGGCGTTCCAACGCGTTGAGGACAGAATTTGGGGATCAGCAATATTGATGGCCATCCAATGGCGTGCCCGCGCGGACCGTGCGCCGCCGCCAATGATCCGCGTGGCCTCTTGCCGCCTTTTTTCGTCTCGCACCCGTCCCGCCGCGGGCGCGCGCCCACGCTGGCGCCACGGGTCCGCGGCGCCGCGGCCGCCGCTGGTTGGCGGCGCCCCGACAAAACGGCTGGCGTGCCGCCGACGCGGCCCGCGCGGCGGGCGGGGGGGGGGGCGCGCCACGCGGCGGGCGGCGGCGCCCCGCCGGCGCGTCCGTTTCGCCCCGCCCCGCGCGGGCGCCGCTTGGGCGCGCCCCGCCGCGCCGCCGCGCCGCCCGCCGCCCGCGGGGGGGGAGCGGGGGGGTGGCTCGCCGCCCCCCCCGCCGCCCCCGCGGCGCCGCCGCCGCCGCGCCCGTTGCGTGCGGGCAGCGGGGCGGCGCCGGGCGCGGCGGCGGGGCGGACGCCCCGCCGCCCGCGGCCGCCGTGCATCCGCCGGCGGCGGGCGCCCGCGCGGGCGGCGCGGCCGTCCCGCCCCCGCGCGGGGCGCGCGGGTCCCCCCCCCCCCCCCCCCCGGGGGGGGGGGGGGGGGGGG
>Ga0115030_1000182_pt1 | contig 24009 bp, 32 predicted proteins | sample SidtaG_4_FD_87174 | JGI IMG/M metagenome (GOLD analysis project Ga0115030, IMG submission 87174) | Marine algal microbial communities from Sidmouth, United Kingdom - Sidmouth_Male1 metaG | ecosystem: Host-associated > Algae > Red algae > Unclassified | place: Sidmouth, United Kingdom | collected... | reverse complement strand
TACGCGCGCCCCTTCCCCCCGCCCAACGCCGTAAGAGGCGACGCCGCCGCGTCTTCCTCCCTGGCCGCCGGGCCCGGCACGTCCGCTGTTTTTCCGCCCCGCCCGCCTCCCATGGGGTCACCACGGGTCGTGCGCCTCGCACGAGCCTGTGTTTTTCTCTGAGGCGGGCTGGGACTTGTTCCCACCCCTCTTCACTTCATCCTTCTTTTCCGGGGCCCGACTATTACAGATAGAGACTTATTGGCATACGCGGCTCCCTTCCCTTGTAACCAATAGAAGCTGACTTCCCATGGCATGTTTTGGGAATGAGCGGCTTTAATCGGTTTTCCGTGGATGGATAAGGTGGGCTTGTCAGGCAGGTTGGTACGCTGTGCAGCAACAGACACCCGCGGCAGATATGCAAGCGGGAACCAAGGGGTAGGCGGGGCACAGCGAGCCCAGCCCCTCTCTTTGCGAGATACTGGGTGGTGCGTGCACACAAAACAGAGGTAGCCTGGTCTTGAAATGTCCCGACTAAAAGAGAGTGCGAAGAACAAGCGTAGCAGGCGGCCCCATTCTAAGTTTACGGCAGAAGTGTTGAAGTTAACGATGATACCTTCCTCTTGGGAACGGACTTGTACGAATTTTGATTCGCACATAAGCAGCCCCCCTCCAGTGCCTGGAAACGGGGTTTCACACAAACACAAACCCACACACAAATCTACGGGAGCTGTGAATAGGCCTCAGTGGTGCTTATCGTGTGTTCACGCGCAACCGCGTGTCTCTATCTGAAAGCTCCTTAAAATTCTTGCGGACCCCTGTCGGCGGCGCCGGAAAGGGCGATTTCGCCCACAACTACTTTTGCAGCGAAAGAGCGCAACATCCGGTTTGTCAACTTTACACCATTCAAAGCATCTCGCAGCGCTGAGCACGCCCATATCCATTCCTCAGACCGGTCGCCGCATTCTTGCGTTTCACAAGAGGTTGAGGCACGCTCTTCTTGCGGAGGGAGTCCAGCTACAGAGCGATCGTGTCGCGTTCGCCGTTGGCGTGTACAATCTCCCCGCAGTCAGCAGGCCACGAATCCGGCGAACAACAGCCACACAGACAGTGACAAAGTCGAAATTGATTGACCATTGGGTCAGGAGATCCTAAGCCGTCATGGCGATTGGCTCCGTGCGGTTCTTGACCGCAAGAGATTTTCTTGGTAGCAGCTTGTGTGTCACTCCCCAGAGTGTAACCCACAAGATTCTTGCGACCTCTCCCTCATTTCGTCCACACTTCTTCCACAAGTCGACGTCCTTGCGAGGGACCTTGCGGAGGGGGTTTCGGAGCTTTCTACAAGAAAAACTCGCTTGCGTGTGAACACACGATAAGCACCACTGCGCGGCCTGTCAAGTCATGCACGTCACCTTTATCAACGGGTGGCTCTGGTGGCGCCACAGCCACTTCTTATCTCTCCCCAGACGGCCTCGCGGGCTGCCCGAAGACTCCTTTCTCACTAATCTCCGTCCTGAGCTGACACTCTGTCACAATTTTCACACACATGTAGACGTCTCACTCGGTCACAAGTCATCCTCACAGTAAGGTGCAATCTCGCCACACCCCCAACGTCAGTTCCGAAGGTCCCGCTCGTCCGATGGCCATGGGCGCCTTGCACGCGACTTGATACGGCCAGTTCCCCAGAGTGCACATAAAGGCAGTGTTGGACCCACATTACTCAGGGTTGGATCCATTAGTATGGGTAGGATCGGAGTCAACTACGAAAACTACATCAGCACCCCAGCTGTCAGCTGTTCGGATTAATCCTCGGAATGTCAACACGGCCGGCCGCACGTGGGCGGGGGGGTACGGGCTCCACGTGCCGAGCCGATGCCACCGCGCCGTTGCGATCGCATCGACTTGGCCGTGTCCAAGCCGTCGCTTGCGTTGCTGGCGTCGTGACCCCGGTGGACCCACTACGGACCAGCATGCAGGTCAATACGGTGCCAGTGCACGATTTGGATGCTCTTCCCCCCCCCCACGCATCTGCGATGGAGTCGCCTGTGGAGAGAGTTGACGGCGAAACTTGCGGTGGCGGTGCTAAGACGCCAACAGCGTCGTCCTCGCGAGGACCGAGTCCAGCCAGCCCCACTGCGCTTTCACCTGTCCCATAAAGGGTCTCGTGTCACCTTAGCTAACAGAAACAGATACGGACACCTGCCCAGCTGAGGGAACCCGCCCGCACACCCTTGCTCTACTCTCTCCCGGTGACATGGTCACCTAGGAAAACACCCGAAGGCGCAAAGATGGAGGAAGGTCGTGAGAACGCAGTTTCGTTTTCGTGGGGAAGCCGGGCCACGGGCGCCCCGCTGTCCCCTTAAGCTATCCGAGTGAGCCGGCCCGAGTGGCCCCGAATCCCACACAGTAGCCTCCGCAAGGGGAGATCTGGGGATCCATACCAGTGGAATACTATAAAGCAGATAATTCAAGCAATTGACAGTCAAATGCAAGCGACCCACAATCATTTAGGATCCCAACCAGCAAAGACAGGGCCACCTGTCCAAACCGGGGCATGCCACGTCATCCGCGTGGCCCGGTGCCCCGCAGACATCCGGGACAGCGAAGGGGCGCGGACCGGAGACACGAAATGCAAAATAGCTCCCTTCTCAGCGTGGGCCGTCCCCGGCCAGCCCAGGCGGTTCCCCAATCGACACCTTGTAACGACCCTTCGGTGTCCCGTGGGTCTCGTGGCGCGGCGTGGTCGCCCGGATCACCCCCGTATCGTGCTCTCGGTTGCCCGGTTCCCGAAGCGTGCGTGGGCCTTAAGGTCACCGATTCTTGGTTGGGCGGGTTTCCAGGGGTAAGAGCGAGGAGGAGGGTGCGTGCCCCAGAGAGGGAGATCCCCCACGTGAGTCTCCTTCCCACCTCGTCTTGTTCTACTGGTGCGCACCGTGTCCCCGTGCGGCGCGGGGCCCGTCACCAGGCATGTCATACCAAGTTTTCACCTTGTCTCCCAAAGAAGATCCGGTGTTGGGGCGGCCGCGGGTCCTATCAAGGTGTCCCGGTCCAAGGCCAAGGCGTCCCTTGACAAGGCCAAGATGTCGTCGTCGGCGTCCGAAGGCTTGGCGCTTGCGTCGGGTGACCACTCTGGGGATCACGGGGTCCCCCCCGGCACCATCTCGACCACTGGCGGTGGAGTCACCCCGGGTGTGGCCCTGTTGGCGTCGGAGATGGGCGACGCGGCCCCGCCGAGTCTCTTGGCGCTTTAAATGCTCACGCGTCTGTACCGGGTTGCCGTTGGTGTCTTTACGGCGCCTCCCGAGGATGTCAACACGTCTGAGCGGCTCCAGGACCTCGTTGCGATGCACCTCGACCTTGCGACGAGTTGGGCCTGGGAGCAGCGCCGTGGGGTCTTGACGCGCTTGGACATCGCGGTGCTGCTGTCCGCGGACCGCGGGACGGGGGAGGCCCTGCGCATCCCCTGGGATCGCCTTCGGGTCTGACTGGGAGCCTTGTTCCGCGGGTAGGGCTTGGGCGACCCGTTTTGCCGGCCTCCCCGACTGCCTGTTCCGGGATCCCTCCAAGTCCTACGAGTCCATCATCTCGGCGCCGGTCATCCGCGCGCCGGTTGAGAATGAGTACCGCCTGTTGTTGGCGGCGACGGTGTCTCGGGTCAAGGCCATGGCCGCCCTGCCGGCGTACCCCAACTTGCTCTGCATGCCGATCCCGGGTCCGTACTTGCGCCGTCTGCCCATCCTTCCTTCATCATTCCACGCCAACTCCGAGGAGCGGGCGCGTCGCCGCGGCTTCTTGATGAGCTGAAACCATCAGGAGGTTTTGCGCCTTCCGCTGGTGACGTGCCCCCAGCTCTTTGCGGAGGTGCCCGCGTGGTTTTTCCAGACAGATACCCCGATCTGGTGTAGCATCGGGGGCTCCTTGGTTGCTTACTACGCCCGGGATGAGATCTACAGGTCTTCTTGGGACGCCCATTCGGTCAAGATGGCCATCCGGGTGACGGAGTACTTGGTGATGGCGGGCAAGCGCTGGTACGAGTAGGCGAGCTACAATCATTTCTGGTTGTCATCGGACGCTCTGTTCGGCTGTGTCAAGCACCTCAAGCCGGAGGATCTCGCCGGAGAAGATGCCGAGTCGTGGACATTTCGAGTCCATGTTGACTCTGCGGGCGGCTCCCCCAGTTTATGACCGGGATTTTAATGAGGCCTTGCGCCGCTTTGACCCGTCCAGAAGTGACAGGGACGCGTGGTTAGCTGTGCTGACACGGAAATACGCCGACGGGGCCCGCATCGTCATCCATAATCTGCTCGAGGCGGCGGCGTGTTCGATTCCGGAGGCTGGCATGGGGGCGCCCCCGGAGGAGCCACTTCGTCGGGCACAGGTTCCAATCGCGTCTGTCGGAATCCCATCGGGTTGGGCGTCCGCCGTGGCGCAGCTAACCGGTCGATCCGACTTTTCGCCCTCGGGTTGCCTGCCCCTCCCGGGTCATCAACTTTTCCGGCCTCCCCGCGCCGCTCTCTTTGCCCGCCCGGGTACCTTGGCGACGACCGCCCCGTCTTCTGGTGCTGGTCCTGTCACCAGAGCGGTGAGTACAGTGGCCCGGATTGGGACGGCCAACCGCTTGCCGTTGGCCCCCCGGGTGCCCGACTAGATTCTCCTGGCTGCCTCGAAGAAGCTTGGGTCTGCGGGTGAGGCATGGCTGGGGCGTCTTGTCGGGCGCCTCCGTGGTCCGTCGGCTAGGTTCCCCACGAGCGTGCTCCTGGTGTCCATGAACGGCCTCCTTGGGATCTTGGCCAACGACTTGTTCACCTGGGCGGAGACGCACCCGGTGCGCGACCCCGATGCCCTGGAGCCGGTTCTTCAGGGGTAGTACCGTTCGGGTGTGAACGGCCAGCTCTGGCGCATTCTGAACATCCACCAGCAGCGGCAGGACAGCAACCTCTGGCGGAAGGAACCGGCCAGTACTTGACGCGCAGGTGGGTCGGGGACAGGTCACCGTCGGGATGATGGCGCGGTGGCACGCGAGACGTGGTACCGGGATGCCCCTGGGAGTCCCCAGCGCGGCACAGGCGGTGTCCGCACCCAGTACTGGGGCGGAAGGTACTACAAGGAGGCTCGACCGCTCCCAGGAACACCGGGGGAGAACACGCGTGGCTATGGCCGAACGCTTCGTAGCCAGGAGGGGCTGTCAGGGTATGAATGCCCGTCTGCCACCCTTCGTCGTCTGGATTGAGGCGAGGTGTCCGTGGTGGGCGCTGGTTGTCTTTGCCGGCGGGGGCGCTTCGTGTTGGCCGGGGTCACTCCCAGCCCCTTGGCGTGTGACGCAGTGAGACATAGAATATGCATAAATGAGGTTATTACTGTGCCATGGTTGTCCCGTCACGCCTCCTGGGCGTCGTGCCCCTGCTCCGGCTTATCCGGGCCTTGCTGGAGAAGCCCCTTGTGTCGACAGTACCGGTACTCCGCGGCAACCGGACGGCGCTCCGAGTGCTACGAGGTATCTGCTTCCGGTGCATACCCAAACCATCCGACCAGGAACAACAGGACCCCCTCAAGGTCTCAGGTGTGGTCAATGAACCATTCTAACACGAACTAGGACCCAACAGGTTGGAGCGCGTCAGGGACCGCCACTTGGGGTCGTTCGGGTCTGTTCGATGGGTCCGCTGGTCGCGCCGGCAGCACATGGTCGCCGCTAACCCTGTAGGGTAGGCCGTTTTGTTTGATAAGATATGCTTCCCGTCGGTCTCCAGCACCTCGAACGGTCCCGTCATCTTTGGGTAGAGCTTGCGCTTCCGGGTGTAGTTGCGCAGGTGGTTCCAAACTCCACTCGTCACCGACACGCGGCGAGGGCGGAATTTCTTTTCATAATCCCTCTTGCACCGGGCTTGTGTCTTGGAAATAAAGTCCGGCGCTTGGGGGAGCAGGGCCTTGAGCGTCTCTAGGAACGCGTCCTGGGCCTCGGCCACCGACTGGCTCGGGTCCGGCGTCTTGCCGTCCGGAATCCGTTCTAGGGAGACTTGGCTAGAGCGCTGCGGGGTGACCAAGTCCATGGGGGCCACACCTCTTGTCCGTTGTGGCCTCGAGTTTTAGTCCAGTTCCAACGCGGAGAGGAGATCGTCTCAGTTATCCTGGTGGTCCTAGATGTAGTGCATAAACATGTTCACTATCGTGTTACTGAAGCGCTGGACTTGACCATTGGTCTGCGTGTGGTACGTGGTCATGTACAGGTTCCGGATTCCCATGAGGCTCCACACACCCTGGAAGAACAGGGAGGCGAGATGGGGTCCGTTTCCCACCAGGACCGTGTCCGGGGGCCCATAAACGGAATTCCAGTCCCTGCAGAACTGAGATGAGGCGTCCGTCGCGGTAATACCAGCCAGGGAGACGGCTCGTACCAGCTTCGAGAGCAGGTGGACCATGATCAGGAGGAAGACGTTCCCGGTATTGGTCTTTGTCAGAGGTCCGAGGAGGTCCATGGACAGGCTCGCGAAGGGGTCCATTTCCGGGAGCAGCTTGAGCAACGCCGTGCGCCTCCTTGGTGCCATGTTGTTCCGGGAACAAGACGCACTGCTGCCCACCCAGGCGTAGACGTCCGCGGCCATGGACTCCCAGTAGTAGTGGCGCCGAATGGAGGCATGCATCCGGTCGACCGCAGGATGACCAGCGCACACGACGTCATGTTCCAACCGGAGGAGGTCCCGACGTAGGATGATCGGGACTTTATTTTGTTAGCACCGTCCAGGGGGGCGACACGCGCGTGTAGCCCCTCCTTCGTCTCCAAAAAGCGCGGTGCTCGTTCTGGTCCATTCTATCCCGTACTTTTTGGCACTGCTAGTCATCTTTCTGCGTGGATAGCATGCTCGCAAGCGTGACCGAATGCTCCTTTTCTATCTCTCTGGAGTGAGGCGCGACGCAGTCACAGAAAGAGTCAGCCAGAACAAGGCAGGAATCTTCTTCCGGGATGACAGCCCGGACTGGCGCCAGCGTTGGGAGACGCGACATAGCGTCGGCACAGAGAAGCTCGCTTCCCGGTGTGGTGCACATCTTGTATCGGAAATCCGACAAGCGGAGGCGCCACAGAGAGACCCGTTCTTTTGCACTGTTCATGTTGAGCAGCCAGCGTGAACTGTAATGGTCCGTATTGATCAGGAACTCTTGTCCCACTAGGTAGGGGCGAAGGAAAGAACAGGCACAGACCACAGCCAGGCGTTCTCGGTCGGTTTTAAAGTTGTTTTATTCGGCCGGGATGAGGCCCCGGATTTAGTATCCGACCGGAACTATGATCCTGTCTGGTTGCTGCTGAAGGTGTACAGCCGACTTGGACGGCGCATGCGTCGGTATCCAGGATGAAGAGACCCTCGCTTCGGGGGAGTGCCAAGATCGAGGTCGATGTCAGGCGCTCTTTAAGGTACTGGACGGCCTCTATCTGGGCGGCGTCCAGCGTAGGGAGCACGTGCGGGAGTTTGTGGCTGGTGAGCTCGGTCAGCGGTTTGGTGATGTGCGCGTAATCCTCAATGATGCGCCGGTACATGTTACACATGCACAGGAAGCTCTTGAGCTCCGTGTGGTTGAGCGGGAAGAGCACTTGCGGCAGGCTCTTGATGTTCTTCTGGTTCCCCCGCAGCCGTCCGGGGCGTACGACCTGCCCCAGGTACTCGAATTCTTGATGGAACAGGTGGCACTTGGAGGGCTTGAGTGAGAAACCGGCCTTACCCTGCAGGACTAGGACTTCTAGAAGGTGCTGTATGTGGTCGAACACAGTCCTGTAAATGACAATCACATCGTACCGGTACAAAAGCCACGTTTGCCAATGTATGCCGCACAAGATGATGTCCAGCGCACCTTGAAAGGAGGCTGGGGCTTTCACTCGACCGATCAAAAGACGGAAAAACGGAAACAAGCCCGTGTGAGACGTGAAAGTGGTTTTTTCCCTGTCTTCGGCAGCCACGGGAATATTCCAGAACCCGACGGTACAATCGCGGGTGGAAAACACCGTGGCGTCGCCGAGAGAGTTCAGGATGTCGTTTATTCTCGGTATGGGGTAGACGTCATTGAGCGTGCGCTTGTTCAGACGGCGGTAGTCCGCGCAAAACCGGAAGTGGCCACCTGGAGTCTGCACGACTACCACCGGGAAAAACCACTCCGCGTCCGAGGGCTCGATGACACCCAGGTTGAGAACTGTCTTGACCTGCTTCTCAATTTCTCGGCTACGGTGAGGCCCAGCCCGGTATTGAGCCGAGTACACGGGCTTGGCGTTTTGCTTGAGCTGTATGTGATGCGTTGTATCATTGAGCATACCCAGAATCCCCGACCACAAGCCCCTGAACTGGTCGAGGCGGCCATACTCCTTGCCAGCAAGGTCCTTGGGCACGCCCGCTGAGTTCACCTCTGGCGTCTCCTGCTCCTTGGCGAGAGGAACAAGCGGTGGCTCCGACGTTCCCTCCGCCCCAGTCGTGGTTGCCTCGTTGTCCAGCTCTTGCGGCGCCGCCAGCTCCTGTTGGACGGCCAGAAGTCCCCCCTGGAAGAGGGGTCGCGCCTCGCCGGTGTGCGGTTCTGCGACCCCCACTCGGGTGCCCTTGGAGAACGTGTTGGTCTTGAGACCCAGGTTGACCAGGATGACAGAGAAGGTCCCGTGCCGGCGCACCTTTTTGTCATGCCCGTGGGCAAGTGCAGCCCGTGCTTGTCCGGGAGCACCGCCGGCCCTTGACTAAACAATTCACTGAAGAGAAGGGGTTGTCAGGATACGCTTTTTCGGCCGTAATAGGATACGGATACAGGCCGATGCTTCAATGTTGATTTCGGATATCTCCCTTAATAGAAATCCGGATGTGGATTTCTGCCTCCGAAACGGGTTATTAAACGGGAAAAATCCGGATCCGGATACGATTATTGTATCCGATCATATTCCTGCAAGTTCGACGGAAAGCACCATTAGAGCCAGAGAGGAACAGCATTCAGGCAATGTTCAAGTGTCACATGGACGTCAAGGACATGAGATTCATATGTGGTTTGCGCGCCCCAACGAGCGCCGCCAAGGCTTTTCCCCGTCGTTCTTGTGAACGGACGTCGGAATGACTGCTCTGAATCTCGTGTCACACTCTGATGACAACGCAAACGGGTCGAGTCGCATGATTTAACAGTTCCTTCCGGTTGAGTCAGGATCGCCGCTTGTCGCTCCTGACAGATCGCACATGAACCAGGGGTTGTCAGGATACCGTTTTCTGGCCCTAATGGGATACGGATACGCTGCGTTCCACCATCTCCGGATAAGGACAGTTCTCATCTCTCAACATTAGGATCAGAATACAACCTCCCCCAGCCAGATTATTAGGTGGAATATATTCATATTCGGATACTGTTATCGTATCCGAATAAAATGGCTTATATCCGATCGATGACCTCACTACAGCAACAGGAGCCGCACTGCGATAGCAGAACAGCAGAGAACTACTACGTGAGAGCTGTTCTTGTTTTTAAGTGTCAACTGCCCCCGTACAGGCGGTTCTACGAAGCATGCAATAAGATACGATCGTCGTTCTGTGCTGGCGTTACATATGTTTCAAAAACTTTAGATGGATCTGAATGATACCACGGCTATCACCGATTCACTCAACTACGCTGCTGGTATCCGGCGCAGTACGGCCTCTTTGTGGCTGATGCTGGCGTGTTCCTGCGGTCGCTCACCCCCTCAGGGCCTCCTGCAGCCGGTGCTCTCCACTGGTGGCTGCCAGCAACAGCCGGATAGCCTTGGCGCAGCTGTTACAATTTCACAAGAAGCCGCAGCTTGCGCCGTCGCCCACGACCCGCCACGTGACCACCGGACGCCAACCTCGGTCTCGGAGGCTTCAGACACACCTTCACAGGCCTAGAACACGCGTGGGGTGGCTGAGGTGTGAAAGTCGCCTCTGGCTGTCGGCGTGGCCCCCTTTCGCCCTATTTCTACGGAACGGCGACTGCAGGGGGGCCGGTGGACTAAAAACATCTGGCTACAGCCGTGTGCGTCACCCTTCCGACACCGCAAACCACCGCCACGGCTCTGGACGGCGTGGGCGCGGAGGCTTGAAAGCTGACGCCGTCGCTTCCGGGCACCGCGCCCTTTCCCATTGTAAACGTAACGACGGTGGCCGGGGGATCCGTAGGGGCGGGTTAGTCCTCCGCAGCCATTAGCGGCACCCCGCCCTAGCTCATGAACGGCACGGCGGCTCGAGGGCGGCTGGCGACAAGATAGAAGTGGCGGAGAGCTTCTCTGCACCCGTGTCGAATGATACTGCGCCGGTTGTGCCGGTGGTCACGGACGTGTGACAGCAGGCGCCGGCTTTCAGCGGCGCCCCGACCCCGCCCATGGTCTACTGGGCGGCGACGGAGGGAGCAGCGGCGGCGGTGGGTCATCTAGTGATCGCTGTTGGCGTCGCTTCGCGAACAGGCTCTGTGACTTCGCGAATGTTAGGCGTAGCTCAGAATCAACAAGCACCAAATATACAGTACGTACTCGTAACCGCAAGACGAACGATGCATTCTCTTGCGAGTGTCCCACCCATGTCGCCGTTCTCGCATCAACTGCTGCTTGCTGTACCGAAATGAGCGAGCCACACCACGAGAGATACGCACTGGCAGGTCCTTGAATAGGATGTTTCCGTCGCTACCCGCATCCTCATCCGAACAGATTTCTCACAACAAAAATCACCACTCTCCGCTGGCTTTCCGTCTTCGCCGTAACCGTGACCTCGTCAAGAACCGTCTCCAAACATGGGAGACCTCATGCCGATCGGATAAACTCGAATATATTAAATCGCCAGAGAATACGATATAATCTGCCCCTTGCACTGTCTGGAGGATTATTATACGCTCGGACAGAAAAGCATACTCAGATCCGACTATGTCGTCGAGACCCATATTCCGGATTATTATGTATATAGTGTCTGGATATATTCCTCAGAGATATATCCGTGACAGCCCCTGACATGAACCCCCCGATTGCGGCCACGCGAAAAGGGCGGTCGACTGTGTTTACCTAGAATTCTTTATGCGCGAGAAGTTTTGTAATCTTATATATCCCGGTATCCTGACTCTTTACCTGGGATACGGATCAGATATAATCTAGCACTTTCTGTCGAATAGGATAGACATAATCTTTGCTCTCTTTCTCATAGTGCATGTTGGATATGCGTCCTCGGCGCGTATCCGAAGTGGATGAGGATACAATGTGAGGATATATTCCTCAGGGATATATCCATGACAACCCCTGCTGAAGACCATGTCACCACTCAGACCTCTGTCTGGGTGCCGCGGGGAAGGACCGTTGCCTCTTTCAGTGTCAGCTCGCTCGAGTGGACCCGCGTCCTGGCCGGTTCCGTATACTGGCGCTCCCAGGCACCAAGATGGTAGCACAGGATGTCCGAGACAGCGCCCGTAGACCACTCGATCTTTCCGTCATGAGTCAGGATGGCCTTGGTGTACTGGCTCTGGAAGTCACACCCAATGATGAGCGGGACAGAGTGGCGCTTCTGAACAATAAATGGGACATGCGTAGGTCTGTCATGAACATTCAGGGTGAGCGGGAGTCGAGCAAGAGCCATGAAAGCCTGCCCGGATGCATCCACGATTAGGGTGCTGGTCGGCGCACGCCACGCATGCGCGCGCCAACCCGGCGGGAGCAGGTCCTTTCTGACTCAGCTAGGTCCGGCCCGTGCATCCACCACCGCGGCCACAGAAACCGGGTCCTCCGCCCCGAAAATCAAGATGGTCCTATCCTTAATATTCTCCTTACAAACGACGAGCACGGTACCCCGACAGGCACGCGGTTTCCAGGCGGCTACCTTAGCGCGTAGCCCACGGCCGCACAGGCCCAGGAACGCAACTGAGGCCGACTCAGGATCACCGGGACATGTGAAAGACGGGAGGGCGTCTACAGGCGCACCTTTCCCACTTCGTTCCCAGAGCCCGAGATACCCGTGGTCTTCGTCTCTTCCTCGGGATGGGAGTCCCAGTCCTCCCGGCAATCCTTGTACACGTTCTTCTGGATGCTCCGCAGGATAGAGACCCGTAGGTTGTGCACCTTTGTCGAGTCCCGCCCGCCATGGGAAGCTCCCTGTTCTATTCGGTCTTCCCAGCGCACGGCCTTGGCGAACTGGATGCCCTGGCGGGCTAGCTTGTCGTGGAGCTCCTTGGGAACTTTTGGACAGGCCGACGCGATGTGTTCCTCCTTTTTTCACAACCGGCACGCCCGTAAACGGTGCAGGCGTTTCCCCCCCCGAGTATCACGGGGAGCAGAGGGCGTGAAAAACCCGCTCCAGCGCTCCAGACGGCCGCCGGTCGGCGACAACTGTCCCACGGCAGTATCCGGCGTCTTGGGTGCTGCCCAACTGCACGGTCGTTGCGGGTACATCTTGGGGGACGTCGCCTGGAGTCTCTGGAGCTCCTTGACCTGTTCGTGCTTTCCGTGGGTGAACGACGCGAGCTGCCGCAGGGTTTGTTCCATAGAGTGGAGGTTGTACTCCTGGGCATGCGCCTGAATGTGGTTGGGTAGGCCCTGGATGAACTCCATCTTGAGCCGGTCCTCGCCGTACGCCGTTCCGCAGGCCTCCCCCGGGTCCTGTTAACGGGTGCGAAGGCTTCAGGTACCTCATTAGCGCCCAAGGAAGCTCCGTTCACATCAGAAACGGCCTGGTTCATGGTGATGGAGTCCGTACATCTGACCAGGAGCGAGTGCGCCGCCTCAGGGAATGATGCGACAGTCCGGCCCTCGACGTGACCTGCAGTATCTGGAAGGATCTTTTGGAACCGAGTGGCGGCTGCCCCGATCAGAAAGGAGCCCAACAGGTAGAGCACGCTGCCCTACCAGACGCCTCTGTCGTTGCAGGCCCGGAAATGTCGGCGCAAGAAGGAGAATAGCTCGACCGGCTTGGTCCTGTCAAAGCCAACCATTTCCATGGAAACCCTAAGTTTATTCCGGTCGTGTGAAATCCGTAGACGCACCCGCATTTTGAATGTCTGGTTCTGGTTGTCCAGCGGGTAAAAGTGCAGTAGGTCAGCGTGCTGAGCAGGCTTTCCCCGAACTTGTGGACAGGAATCTGGAAATCCACCAGTGCCCGACGCACCGTCTCACCGTCACTCCGGGAGATCGAGTCGCTCGAGGAAAACCCGGGGCGACGCCGCTGATGGCTGCGCTGGCTACGGCGCGACCGATGGTCGGGGCTAGAGTCCCCACTGGTACTCCCGTCCGGTCCCCCGTCGTCACTTTCGCCTCCACCTGTCACCACCCGACTCTCCGACGGCCCCAGACCGGCGCTTGGGGAAGCCAACATGCAAGGTGTGCGCCCCGCGTCGAGAGTCTGGACCGCCTCAGCCATGCTTACCGGGAGCTCCTCGCGGGAGGATTCAAGGAAAGACCTCCCCGCCGGAGAGGATGTGACGTCAGGGGGTACTCGGGTCGCAGCACGTCGATCAGAGCTAGAGTGAGGCGGGTTCCACTCCTTCTTTCCTTTGGACGGGCCGGTGTTCTCCATCGCGGGTATCTGCATCTACGTATTGACGGTAGTTGTCACCCAGGACAAACCACCATGCCCGGCCCGGTCAGCCGGCGTAGGCGGGGGCGGATCAGGACCCGAGGTAGCAGGTATCCCAGCCCCATCCGGAGCCGGGGGTGTTTCCGTTGACGGACACGCCGGGGCGACGTCTCTCCCAGAGAGGACGTCGGGGTCGGCACAACGATTTCGGGCGCTCAACAACCTGGCGAAACGGGTGACACGTACGACCAAGAAAGAAGGTGATGGCAACGAGGTACGAGGTGGAAACCCCAACACAAGTCGGGAGATTGCAATCCTTTCCGAGAAGCTACACGCACACGAGAGCTCACCCGTTACATGGGAGAGATCACCCGATACACGCGTACTGTCACGGAATGTCAGCCAGACTCCCGTGTTGCTCCCATCACTTGTCGCATAAAACGTCTTGTGCCACCCCAGCGCACTGAAACAGATAGGGACACCTGCCTAGTGATGTCGAGTTGACCGCCACGTATGGAAAAATACGGGAAATTTCCGTCCTGCACGCACAGGGGCCGTCAGGGCCGATTTCTTGAAAGAGAAATTTCCTTTCCATTCAACTCGAAACTGCCCAACGTGGCACCCATAGTGCTTTCCTATTGGTGAGTACTGAAAGCGGAGCTCGTATCTCCAGCCGAGCGCACGTCATTGCCTCCACGCCGACGCTTCTCTGGCACCGACTGCTTGCTGCGGCCGTCGCCAGCGACACTGTTCTGTCTCGGACCAGTGACTATGACCACTCCCTTCACGGTCCCCGGTGATTCTTTCACCGGCGACCGCCCCTCGAACTAACCCCCGTGGCACCCGGCGCAAGCGTGGTGCCCCCGCCGGACAAGCGGACCGGCGCGTGGCTGTACGTGGACGTGGAAACCACCCCGTGTCGGATGGAATGTCGGGGCGATGGGTGCCGCTGGAGTAACGCCCCGAACAAATCAAGGGCGAGGGACCATCTGGTCGGTTGTTTGGCTGCCACGCGGTCGTTCCCGGAGATGATGGGTGTCTTATTACCGGCTGCAAACAACCTTGGTGCCCCACCCCTCCCTGTGACGCTCGAGCAGCTCCGTGATTGGCGGGTGCTGTGGGTTGAGGCGATGTGTGACTCGTGCTTGCCTTTTGGCTGTTTTGAGACGGACGCGTGGCGGGCGGCGCTAGGCGCTGTCACTGGTGGTCGGTTCCAGGGCCCAGGTGACTGTCGGATGCTGGCCTTGACGTAGGTGCCCCTGGTGGCCGCCAAGTCCGACGCGCAGACCGCCGAGCGCTTCCGGGAGGCCGGTTCGTCGGCTATCTCCATGGGCGGCGCGACGGGCAACCGTCAAGGTGTGTACGACTTCGTCAATTATTCCCCTATTGCCCTGCTGTACGCCACGAAACGATTGGGCGCCGTGACGCCGACGGGTGACAACCTTCTGAGAGCCCTTCAGGACTCCTTCCAGCAGCCCATTGAGGCCGTGGCTCGCCTCGGTGCCAGTGCCGGAGGGGGGGCTGCTGATCTGGCGCCGCGGTGGCGCCGCTTGCTGGAGGAGCGGGCGCCGGCCGTCGTGTGCGACTCTCCCCGCGCTATGGTGCGTATGCGGAGGGCAGGTGTAAGCGACGGAACCTTTGTGTTTAGCTATGGCTGCGCGGCTCACGCAGGCAACCTCGTGGCGCCAGATGCAGCCAAGATCCATCCGTTTGCGTTGGCGCTGCGCAGCTCGCTGTGCGCGTCCAGTTTTTTTAAGCGCTGCGGACGCGCGCGCACACCGCACGCCGCCACTGTCTCCAGTTTGGCCGTGCCGGGGAGCTGACCCGTCCGTGGTCTACAAGGTAACAGTCGGACCCGATGGGTCGGGGAAGCCAACACGATTACAGCTGTGGAGGAGAATCTCCCCGCCCTCCGTCACACCGTTGTTGCCAACACGCTGTCCACCACCCTACTTGAAGTTTCAAGTAGCGTCAAGGAGGCGCTCGAGGCGCCAAGTCGGGCATCCATTGGACAGTCGACTCCTTTCCTCAAGCCACTGGCGTCAGTGCTCTCTTTGCTAGAGGCCGATGCCGCACCGCTGTCTTCCTTTGCAGGCCTGTTTTCGACGCTGCGGTCTTCATTGGACACCTACTTCGTGTGGGGCTGCAACGAAGTTTGACCGCGCGCTACGCCGACTCCTCTGACCCGATGGTTGCATTGGCTTTTTACCTGGACGGTTTTTGGGGCCCCGCCCGAGGACGGGTGGCTGGCTTGCGGTGAGAAATGCGGGAGGGGGAGGGGGGGCTGAAGCTGTCTGAGCTGCGTGACGCGGATATTGCGTCCCTGGCTGATGGCGACACCGCGTGGGCCGCACAGCAAGAGGCGCAGCTGAGCGAGTTTCTGGCATTTGCTGCACAGCCGGCGCGCGCTGACAGCAGCCGCCGCCTCCACCCGAGGAGCTGGTGGCGGCTCTTTGGTGAACGCTTTGTGCTCTGGCATCCCATTTGCTTGCGTCTGTTTTCCTTTCCTGCGGCGGCAGCGGGCGGCAAGCGCGCATTCAAACGACTGCACCAAGTACGCACCACCCCGCGCAACCGCCTCTCCCCACAACTCGTTGACCAGCTGACCCGTATTGCCTTCAACAATGCGCAGCTGCGTCGTCCTGACCCTGTAACCTCTATTTAAAGGTCTTCAACCGAGCTCAAGTAGCGTCGTTTTTGTGTTCTCGAGGAGTAAGCCGTGGATGGGGGGGGGGTCGGAGTAGGTGGAGCTGGAGAGGGGGGTGTCGGAGTGGCCGCCGGGATCGATGCGGACACCGCCCTTTCCGCAGCCGCAGATGACATCGCCGACGACACCGGAGGGAGTGGGCTCGACTGGTGGGAGCTAGAAGAGGACGCCCCCCCTGATATCGACCCAGCAGACGTAGATGCCATAGTGTCTCAGCTGTTGCTATAGCTATGAGCACAACAGCAACATCCATACTTTTTTTTGGTCCAGGTGAGAGCCATGCCGTCGGCTCGATGCGGGGCGCAAGTGCGGTGTGTGCCTGACATTCTGACGGGCACCGCGGTGGACAGTGAATGGCTGGAACGGATTTCCCGAACTTTCTTTGCATCGCAATCTTTCCTTTGAAACGAGGACATCTCTACACCTGCCCAGCTGAGGAGTCCCCCCCGCACACTCTTTTTCTACTCTCTCCGGGAGACACGGTTAACTAGGAAGACTCCCGAACGCGCAAAGAGGGAGGAAGGTCGTCAGTGATTCTTCTGGGACCCTCCGGTGGCGCACCAGCCCGGGTGGTAATGTACGTGGCCTTCAGATCGGCCGTGCCGGTGGCTGGACGGCTTCTGTCGGCCCTCAGTTGGCCTCGTCTCGCGGACGGATCGTGCATGTAATGTCGCCGTGTGATTGGCCCACGTGCACTTCGACATCTTGGCCGTTGCTGGAGGCGGTTGACAGACGTAATGTTTCTTTGATTGTATTTTTCAATGTTTGGAGGGACTAGATTTTCGTATTACGGGTGGTCTGCAGTGGCCGGACCCGGTTGGAGGCCGCGCTACGGCTCCCCAGGGTCGTTTGTTTTCACAAAAATTCGCGGTTGGGACCGAATAGCGGCCACCCAGCGAAGGCGCCTCGTCTGCCTACTAGGGGCCGGTGTGCTGGCGTGTGTTGGCCCGCTGTGGCTCCGCTAGGGGGCCGCCGTGATGGCAGCTGAGGGGACGTCTCGGCCTCCCCCTCGTGTCCAGAAGAGAATCCAACCCAGCCTTGGGTCTCTTGCTTCCTCGAGCTTGTGCCGTAATACCTTTGTCCCCCCCCGTGGGGCAGGCGTGGCTTGCACTTTTCCTTTGTCGGTTCCTTCTGGGCCTCTGTCCTTTGGGCCCCAGGGGTTCTTGGTTTCCTATCCGAACAGAACAGAAAAAAGCGCTACATTCTTTGTTGAGCAGCAGGGGAGGGACAAAATTTTCTCCCGTATTGGGACGCCCCTTCTCTTTCTTTGGCCAGACCCTTCTTCGCTTCTGTCCGTTTGGGTTCTCTTCCCTCTTCTATTCTTACAGGACGAGTACGGTGCGGTGGGGCCACCACGCCGGACCCTCTTGCTTGTGGACGGGGTCGGGATGCGCCCCCGGGCGTGTCTCTAGTTTCTCCTGATGGCCGAGAGGGAGGGACAGGTCTCTGTCGTACTTCTTCCGACGGGGGTCAGACCGGGCTTTCACCACGTGTGACGCCCCCGCCCCCTCCTCCTTGTCTTGACGACCCGCCAGACCGTGCTGGGCCGTCCCTGATGCCAACTGATCTTCTGTTTGTGCTTAACGCATTCCAATCGGACATGCTAGCCGACGTGACGCGGGCCCTGAGTGAGTTCCCTCGACGGGATTGTGGGGGAAACCCCCTGTCAGGAGTGAAATGCCCCCCCGGCATGAGCCGGGAACGGGTCGTGACCAGTCACGTAACACCCCCCTAGGGGGGTAGCGTGGGACAGCCCCGTTGGGCGGGTGTCCAGGGAGCCCGAGGGCCACACACGAAACGACCCCTCTAGAGGGGCGCGAGGCGAGGAACACCCGATCGGGCTCCCCTGGAGGGGTCTGCCACAGCCAAGGGAGACACACGTCTTCCCGAATCCGGGCCCTCCGGAGGGACCGGGAAGCTTGCGGAAGCTTCCGCAATCCGAGCGTCAGCCGGACCGAGATAAGATCTCGACCAGGGATAAAACCCCACCGGAATTCTATCCGAAAATTTTGAAAATTCTTGGGATAAGTCCCGAGGTTTTGGTTGTGGGTAATTCCTGAAATCTAGGAAGTCTTAGTGACTTTCCTGCTTCTGCCCGAGACGGGCGGGGGTCCTCTTCCATTGGAAGGGTTGTCAGGGATGCGGGGCAGGGGCCACTAAAGGCCCGGGCCTGAGACCGTGGCCCGTTGGGTACCGGTCCCCCCATGATAGCGCCAGGGGGTCGGGATTGTGCACGTCCCGCGTCTTGTTTCTGAGGGTATATGAGTGTATGCTCTGGGGTCATCGTGCGTGTTCGAATTGATGAGCGTTGCGTTTGCCTTACCTCCGTCGTTTCGGTGCGCTTCTCGCCCGGTGATCCCGACGGTCGCTCTGTATCTCTGGCGTTGCGCTTCGCATCCTGTGCTGGGTTTCCCGAAGGGGTTATACCCCGTCGGCTGTAAGAGCAGGCTCCACTACATTTGGTGGATCAGCGGGGGACAGGGTCAAGCCCTTCCTGATCAGTCGGGCCGTCCCTGTGTCGTTCTCTCACGGTGAACTTGCTCTCTTTGTCTTACCCTTGGGTGTGACTGGTTGACTGTTTGATTGGATTCTCCCACGGGGGAGTAGGGCTTACATAGTTATGGATAGCATGAGGGGGATGTTGTCCCGCGCGCAAGGCGCGGGCTCCTCTTCACGGCGTGTCCGTGACGGAGCTCGTGAGGGCTCAGGGCCGAGTGGCCCTTTGGGGGACCCTCCTCATGTGGAGGGTCGCGCGCGCTTGTCCACGAGAGTGCGTGGCACAGCGAGCGACGGAGGCGGGGACGGTGACGGATTCCCGTTCCCCCCTTCTGTTGAGACCGCCACAAGGGGTCCAGAGCGAATCTCCCCCACCGTGCCGGGACCCTTCGGGGGGGTAGGACAAGAGGTTCCACCCCAAGAACAGGGTCAGTATGACGGTCAGGCTCGGCGGGATAGGCCCGTCGGCCTACCCCATACACCCCCACAAGTCAGTGGGGTTGGGGTTCCGCAAGGGGCCCTTGAAGGGGACGCCTTTTCGGCGGCCCTATGAAATTCACTGGATGCGTTCATCAGCCCCTCACATGAACGGCTGTCTTTCCGGGAGACAGCCCTTGGGGCCTTCTGAAGGTCAAGGCGCCGTCGGAGCCGACTGAGTTCCTCCCCTTCGGATGGGGAGTACTCCGGCGGAGATGGGGGACGTCATGTCACCCGAAGTGCGGTAGCGCGCGCCCTAGGGCGCGAGCTGGAGCGAGCCTCTCACAGTCGACTCCCCGAGACGATCATACCTGCGGATGATCGTTATGCAGCGTTTCTAGGTTGTGTATCGTCCGCTTTAGCGAATACGGACGTCCGGTATGACCGGACGATGGCACACGGCCTAGGCCGCCTGCGCATGGATTATTCGGCCACTTTTGGTCGAGACGCAGAGTGGGATGGGACGCCAGCCTTAGGCGTCTTTGAGTTCTTGAACCGCTTTGTAAAAGAGAGGAATGACAATGATGTGTCAGAGGGCAGAGCCCTCTACCTCATCCCGGAGTTCACCAAGGGTGATCTGAAACGTGAGATGTACACCATCATGCCGTCCCTCCAAGGAGGGCGGAGTGGAGAGGTCAGTTCCTACATGGAACTGGTCAACTGGCTCCTTCGCAAATATGCGGACGAGCAGTCGCTAAGCGACCAGGACGTTCTGTTCCACGGAGCCTCCCAGGAGGATCGTGAAGCAGAGAATGATTTCTACGTACGCTTCAGGGGGTTCCATCGCCTCTGTGGGCATATCCACACAGAGGGGAAGATGAAGAGACGCTATATGCAGGGGCTCGGTTGGGAGATTCGCGCAGATGTGCGCGAACACAGAAACGGCAATATGCCGATGGACCTCCTGGTGCATTATGCCCAGAGGAAGGGTGACATCTGTCGCAGACGTCACGAGGAGCAACAGGCCGAAGAGGCCCGGCGGGCCGAGGCCCGTCGAGAGCGTCGAGCCGCACGGCCGACACCACGCAAGTATGTTACCGCGGCGGTAACAGCCCCATATAGGGTGGGGGAAGTCCCGTCAGGTCCTTCCCCAAGGGGTAAAGGGCGCTTTGGGCAACCAAGGAACTACAATTGCCTCGCATGTAACAAGCGAGGACATTTCTTCCGTGAGTGTCCCCGCCTCGACGCTGCGACCAAGGCCCTGCTAAACAAGGCCTACGAGAAGTGTATGGCAGAACGTCCTCAAGAGGACCAGCGCCGTCCAAATCAGACAGTAGCTGCCGTGGCCACAAGCCCAGGGCCGCCTTGGTCATCTTCGGATGACACTCCATCCCCAGGGGTGGAAGCCGAAGAGTTGGTCCAGGAGGACAAGTCTTCCTCGGAAAAAGAAAAACGGGGGCGGTAGTCGCGCCTCCCTTAACAGATCTGAGAGCAAGAAGGACGTACAAGTCTTCCCGGAGAGACGGGAAGAACTGGCCTAAGCGGCCACCGGGGGTATCCCAAGGGAAACCCCCTGAGGGCACGGCATGTGTGTTCATGCCCTCTTCGAGCTATAAGCTAGTCGTCAGGTTATTCCTGACGGAAGTTTTCGACCTTACCACCCGGGCCATCCTGGAAACAGGGAGTGGCCCCACGCTTATAAGCCGGCAGTTACTGCCGGACGACACCCAGCTACAACCGCTGGGTGAGTGGGCATCTATGTTCCATGATGTCAGTGGAGGCTCGCTCCCCATTGTGGGTTCAGCGTGTCTCGGTGTGGCCCTTGGGGGCCAGACCTCCTACATCTCTTTTGGAGTTGTCGACAATATGAGTGTCCCAGCTATACTGGGCACCTCCTGTATGGATATCGCAACAAAGAGTATTGCGACACAGGAGCAACATGCGGAGCTCCTCAATGGTATCAAGGTATTTATCCGAAGAGACGGTGCCCGCAAGGGGCACCCGATCGCGTCAGTCAGCGCGGTATGTGCGTGCCCCCAAGGGGGTACAGGTAAGCTAAGTCCGGAACAGAAGACCTGGGTACAACCCAGGACCATCGCACACATCCCCGTGAAGAGTACGTACACGGGGCATGGCTTCGTTACATGGCGACCCCCGTTAAATCACAGCCAAGAGATACATGTCGCTCAGGGAACGAGCCAATAACCGTCCAAGTGATGCACTTGGGCGCTATGCCTTTGCGGCTGACAACCGATATGACAGTGGCGTATATCGACCCCTATGAGGGGCCGACCTATGGGGTGTCCCGGGATGAGCCCCAGGGGCGCGACGGGACCTCTATGGAGGAGAAAGAATCCCCACTCCCAGGAGTGGACGTGTCGTCGGTACACGAAGAATGGTCAGAGGCCCTTACGGCCCTCTTGAAGGAACATGCACCCCTCTGGGGGGATAACTTGGGGTTGATACGAGGTGTAGAACACCGCATTCCCTTGAAGCCCGGGGCTGTCCCCGTGAGGCCACTCCCCTACAAGGCCGGGCCTTTGGCCCGGGAGAGAGAGAAAGCTGAAGTCGAGCGCATGCGGTCGATGGGGGTTGTAGAACCCTCCACTGGGGAATGGGCTAGCCCAGTCGTTATGGTGCCGAAGCCTGATGGCTCGGTTCGCTTCTGTATTGCTTGCAGAAAGCTGAACTTGATGACCGTCAAGGACGCGTACCCCACTTCAGGGATGGAAGAGTGCATAGATTCACTAGGGGATGCCAGGGTGTTCTCCACCCTGGACTGCAACGCGGGCTCCTGGCAGATACCAGTAGTCGAAGAGGATAGACAATTTACGGAGTTCACATTCCATTCGGGCGCGTGGCAATGCGTGCGCCTCCCCTCTGGGTTGTGCAATGCCCCCGCTAGCTTTCAAAGGGCTATGGATATGATCGTAGCAGGGGTCAAGTGGCAGATATGCCTCGTATATCTGGACGACATTATCGTCTTCTCCCGTTCCCCATAGGAACACTTACAACACCTCCATGATGTGTTGAAACGCCTAGGAACGGCAGGGGTCACCCTGAAGGCGGCCAAGTGCCACTTCTTTCCAGAAGAATTGGAGGGCCTCGGCCATGTTATCAGGCCGGGACGAATACATGTCCTGGAGAAGAATATCCGGGCCATGAGGGGCCTTCGGTATCCGGAGACCCAAACCCAGATGAAGAGCCTCCTGGGTATGTGCGACGTATATCGTCGTTTCGTGGCCGACTTCACCAAGATAGCGAAGCCCCTAACAGCCTTGAAGAGCACCAAGCTCTCCAAGAGACTACTTCCCCCTAGGGAGGAGGAGTCGAAGGCTTTCGAAGAACTACGAGGCCGGCTTTTAGCCGCCCCCATCCTCGCTCTCCCCAGGAGAGACGGGCACTAAATCGGCGATGTAGACGCCGGCTATGAACAGCTGGGCTGTTGCTTACAGCAGCAACAACTCGATGGGGAGTATCATCCCATGGGCTACTATAGCCGCGCTCTTCTCCCTGCGGAGAAGAACTACTTCGCCACCAAGATAGAGGCGCTCGGATCGTCTGGGCGGTGACCCATTTGAGGTCATACCTCGAGGGGGCAGATGTTTTGGTCCGGTGTGACCACCGGGCCCTACTATCGTTACTCACAAACATGAGTCCGAGCGCGCGGATAAACCGCTGGCGATTCCGATTAGCGGAGTACACATATGTGATCCTGCATAAGCCGAGCACGGACCATCAGGTCGCGGACGCGCTATCGCGTCTGCCCACGAAGGGACTCGACTCGACTGCCTTGGACGAGGATACCCCGTCCTGGCCATCGAAACCCGTGCGAGTGACGCCCTAGAGGCCGCATCGCCAGCCAAAGCCCCCATGGAGGCGCTAACGGCCCAAGATATCTTCCTCAGCCAAGCCGAAGATACCTTCTGTTCAGAATGACTGAAAGAACTGGACACTCGCCGGGCGCCGCGCCCACCTGCATCTGGATGTCATTTTATGCATCCCACCGCATCTTGAGCGCTGTACACGTTATCGGGACGGCTCTGGACGTGCTCCAAGAAATACATGTTTGCATATTGTCGTCTTTTTCTGGTCCGTATATGTCATTTCTCTGCTGCAATGTCATCGGCCGCGACCGGTCTATTCTAAGACTGAGAGCGTGAGGACTTGACCGCAAACCTGACCTTAGGGCAGTCCATAATGATACCAAAGGCAGGTCAATGCGTGCAGCCATCCGGCCATCCGCAACAACTGTGTCGGCTGGAGTTCTCCAATCCGGTCAGGACATCATTTCAACTGCATCTCAAGCGTTAGGGTTGGTCCTCAATCGACCCCCGTGCATCCAGTGGCCCAAGGGAGCGTCGCCGTACCTGGAACCAAACATGAGAAACGTTTTTTGACGACGTGCCGGAGGGCTACAGGAAGGAAACCGAGTCCGTGCAGGACCGATTGCAGATGATTCGTCGGACCTGTGGTCTAACAATCGCCAATCAAGCAGGTGTGCCTTCTCGACGCCACCAGAGAGACCCATAGGGAGGACAGGCACCTCTAATGCGACCGCGACTCTACGTTGAACAGCTCTCACGGCCAAGACACTCCCGAATGACTTAGGCTGTGCGCGAGCCTCAGGAGATGGGCCTTTGAGGCCGTCTGAGAGCTTCTCTATCACAGGCTTGGGAGTGATTCAGACTTTGAGTTCGGCGCCATCAAGTGCGTCGCCGTCGAGGCCCGCGTCGCCGCCGGCGGCGCCGCCCCCCCCGCCGGCGGCGGCGGAACCCCCCTCCAGCCGGAAGCCCCCTTCAGCACGTACGTGTGCACGTGGAGGTGCGCGTCTGCAGGGCGCACCAACCGCGGCACCCCCCCCCCCCCCCCCCCCCCCCCCCCCCCCCCCCCCCCCCCCCCCCCCCC
>Ga0115030_1000181_pt1 | contig 24018 bp, 27 predicted proteins | sample SidtaG_4_FD_87174 | JGI IMG/M metagenome (GOLD analysis project Ga0115030, IMG submission 87174) | Marine algal microbial communities from Sidmouth, United Kingdom - Sidmouth_Male1 metaG | ecosystem: Host-associated > Algae > Red algae > Unclassified | place: Sidmouth, United Kingdom | collected... | reverse complement strand
TGGCCGCAACCGCCGAAAAAACACCGCCGGTGTGCGGGGGGGGGGGGGGGGGGCCCCCCCCCCCCGCATTCCCGGGGGGGGGGCCCAACAGGGCCCCCCCCCGGGGGGGGGGGGGCCCCCCCCGCCCCCCCCCCCCCCCCCGGGGGGGGCCTTTCTGGGCCCCCCCCCCGGGAAGCCCGGGGGGGGGGGCCCCCCCCCCCCCCCCCCGCACACCGGCGGTGTTTTTTCGGCGGTTGCGGCCGCGGGTGGTGCTGCTGGGGCCGGGCGGCTCACACCTAGTTAAGAGTGCGATTCTGCGGTCTTGCGGCTTTTTCGCCTTTATCAGGCATATCATTGGTCGCCAGGCCTCTCACGCTTGCATTTCCGTCAGTCTCAGGCAGGCGAAAGGTGACCGGCATTCGAAAGTGGCGCACCAGCTGTGATGGGTCCTTGGGCACCTGTGGAGGGGTCAGCTTTCCAAAATTTCAGACTCGCTTCGCCAACGTTCCTTCCTGTCCGTCCGTTGTCCCACGAGGCTGCCGTGAGTGCCGTGCTCTACGTGCCCCCTTTCTTCTGACCCCCGTTTTGGGTGTGTGAGAGGCTGTGTGGGGGGCGGCGGCTGTTTTCTGGGTGTGTCGGGTGCTGTGTGTCTGCATTCCTAGTGTGTTGGGAGGGGGTGGGGGCTGGCAACGTGTTTGCTGGCTGTGGGAAGTCGGTGGGTTGGGGTTGTTTGGGAACAAGTGACCGCGACCGCGTCTATGTCTCCTTGGGCCCGCAGCGACCACATGGCCCCGCCTGGCTTCCCACCGACCCGAGCCGGCAGCACACTAATCCACTCTGTTGGCCCGATTTGGTTGCCTGGCCGCCATGGGACCCCACCCCTTCCCGGGCATGCCTTCTTGCCGTTTTACTGCCTTGTCCTCGGCACCACTGCCGACCCGTCTGCTCGCGCCCCTGTCTCCTCCTTGCCCGTTTCGAACCGTTCTCATTGGCCGCGCAGCTCACCGGACCTGGTTTTTATGGCCGCATCCATTCTCAATCTCATGTTGCCTCCCCAACGATCTCGCTCGCTAGAATACATCGGCGGTGTTTTCCCTCACCTCCCGGTTCCTGTTGCATTGACCCGTAGTCTGTCTTCCAGACACCTCCGTGCACACCACCCCACTCCCTTTCCAGGGTCTCGCTCGTCGTCAGGGGAGCACATCTAATCACACAGGTCTTGAGTTTCTCTCCATCCTCCTTGCAGTCGCGTTTATGACCGCAGCGCCGTCTGGTGCTCTGTTCCTTCTGCTGGCTTACTTCTCCGTCGGACGTTTCTCTCGCTCCAGTTAGGCTCCTCCTGTATCTGGTCTGTATCTATCCACCCGTCTTCTGCGATGTTCTCACGTATGAGCTTTCCCACCCAGCTCCCCCCACATGTGGCAGAACGCATAGCGTCTGTCGCACTGTCGTACCAGCGCAAACGGTGCGTGCCTTGCGAGACGTCTCCTGTTTTTTGCACTGAGCGTCGGTGGGGACGAGCGTGCAGAAGATGGCTGCACTGTGCCGAAATGGGAAGGGACATATATATCTCTCTAGGCCTTGTACGGGCAAGTACGGTGGGGACATGAAAGAGGGGGGTATGAGTGCGGCACTGCGGGCTGTGCGACAGGCGTGGCGTATGTGTTGCTTGCATCGTACTTTTGGTTGTTGTGCTACTGTAAACCACTGGCCGGCATGTGTACACGTCGGCCTTGTTCCCCCTTTGTCTGTTCGTTCCTGTGCTTCGATGCATCGTCTGTAATGCCCCCATCCGCCTTTTTTTGGTTCGTGTCGCAGTTGAGTCGTGGTCTTCTCTCTCCTTGTTTTTACTTTCCACTACCCAAGAATGAGAACTAAACCAACATCCAACTCTTCCTCTTCTAATACATCATCTTCTGCTTCTCCATCCCCCAACGGGTGTTCGACCGAGGCCGCTGCCGCCATCTCGGGCGCTCCTGGTGCGGGCGCCGCCGCCGCCGCCTGGCCGAGACTTACAGCGGCGGGGGCTGCCCCATTCTAGGCTGCCACCTGGCGGCGCCTTGCGCGGCCTGCTGCGCCGCTGCAGCCACGGCCCTCTGGGCTGTCTTTGCCAGGCGTTTATTGTGGGCATCAATTGTGACGACCGCTTTGGTCGCGCGTCCCGCTGCCCAGGAGTCCATGTCCGCCCGCTCCTTACGAGCGCCATCCGTCGTCTGACGGTTGTCGGACTTGTTGGCTCGCAGCCGACCATCCGCCGGCGACTTGGGCTTCCGTCCACCGGCGACGGCCAACTTGCGGGTCGTTCCGTTCCTCAGGCTCTGCCCCGCGAGCGGTTGCCGCTCCACCGCAGCGCGCTGCACGAGCTGCGCGCACGACCCCAAAAAGGAGTCTGCCGTGCATTGCGCACGCGCGTGGTTAAAAAAGGCGTGCCAGGACTCCACCGCCTGCTCGGCGTAGGAGCTGAGTGAGCCAAAGCGCCGAAGGAAGTCAGGGGCGTGGTGTGTAAGAGCGTGGAGCTTTGGTGAAATACTCAACCAGGGGAAAGCAACAAGCTGGGCGGGTGCGAAACGTTGCACGCTGGTGCAAAAGTCCGTGATGCCCCCGGCAGGAATTTCCTACGCCCGGTTGAGAGTACGTACCATGACAGCCCACTCCACCCACGCCGTCCGAAGCGCGGCGAGTTGTGTAGCAGGTATGTGCCCGTCCAATGCGTCGCACACAACAGCGCCGCGCAGAGTAATGCGATGGCACTCGCGCCCAGCAAAACCACCGCCATGGTTGGGCACCGGCCTGACGCGCACATCCTCGAGGAGGGCGGCTGCAGCTGTGGGAGCCGCCCGCGCGGCGGCCGCACGACCATCATGCAAAGCGGCTGCCTCAACACCTAGGCGCAGCAGGACCGTGACAACGCCCAGCGTCAAATGCAGCGGGGCCACGAAGATCTGACACGGCTCCACGCCAATTTGCGGGGGATACTCGATAGAGAGGTGCTCAGCGGGGGTAAGGGGTATGGGCCAGTCGTCGTGGTGCTCCTCCTTCAGCGCGTTTCATATGGAGCCTTGTGCGTAGGGCCTTAGGAGCATCCTGGATGGCCCGCATATGGCCGTGGGCTTCCGTTGCAGCCGCATTAGCCTCGCCCGACCGACCAATGACGAGGCCCCACACGCATGGCCGGCGAAAAGACGCCCCCCTGTGTCCGAGGAATCTGCTTAGGAAAGCAATGTCACCCGTCAAAAACAGGCGGACCGCGCGCAGTTTGCCGTCAACAGTCACCCCGTTGTCCAGCAATGCTTGAACGTTACCCATCCACGCCCCAATCATCTCGTGCAAATCTGCGTTGTTGTCTGAGTCGCACGGCATCGTGGAGAGAAGGATGCAGTTGGAGCGCGACATAGGGTGGGCCTGACTGGGCGTCGTGGCCACCAGCTTGGCCGTCGAGGTTCCGCCTCCGCCCTTGTCCAATCCTAAGCAGAGATGTATGTCAGCCACGTCATCAGCATGCTGCCCGTACGGTAGCTCAGGCCCCGGTCGAAAGGTAGTTGTGTGGGGCACAGGTTGCCCGTCCGGACCTCGCACGAGTCGCTCTATGAATTTCCCTGAGGCAACCAGCTCAGCCACTCAAGCGCGTACCGCAAACTGACAAGGTGAGCCCCGCGCTCGTCCGTCCACACCTGCCGCCCCGCCTCGGCGGCAATCGAGCGCAATGCGGTACGTATGACCTCCCGTGACGAAAGCCCGCTCTCCTTGCCAAGCACTTTCCGCAGCTCACACCACGTAGATTGGCTTAGTTGGTGCTGGGTCAAAAACAACGCCTGTTCCCGCGGGGTTTGGCGCCGCTGCCCGCTTTTCGGGACGGCAGACACCCCCTCTCGGCATTGCGCGGCACTTAAGATGTCCTCAATCGCTAGGCGACAAGCGGGCCTGTCGGACTGCGTGCCGTTGCCGGCCGCCCGCGCGACCGCGCTTGCGCGCCGCCGCATCTGCCGCGTCTTCACCACTTTCTGGCGGTTGAGCGTGCTCACGAGCTCGTACCGGCGGTTGACCCCGTTCCGAAACGAGCAGGATATATGCGGCGGCCGCACAGCTCGTTGATGCGTCTCCATCAGCGCATCAAAGAGCTGCAGCTCGGAGGGGCTGAGCGTGTCGTAACGCGCCATCAATGTTTCTAGCGCGATGGTTGGCGAGGGGGGAGGCGGGTCAGGAGCAGCCGCCTGCGCAGCGGCCACCGAGGAAAGCAGGTCCAGACCGCTAGATGGGGCCTCGGGCGAGGGCACTGAGCGAGGTGCGCCCAACGCCCGCCGACGCCTGTCAACTTTCGAGCGACAGGCGGCACACAGCTTGCGCCGCTCGTTGGGCTTTGCGGCGGCCTCAGCGGCGGCCTCAGCCGTCGGCCATAGCCACGGCATGGCCGCCGGGCTGGGTACGTAGTTGGACAGCCCCTCAGTTCCCTCCTTTTGCGGAAACGACTTGCAGTTCTCAACTACTCGGGCAGCCGTCGACTGGTGGATGGATGATACAGAGCAGCCACAGCCCTCCCCGAAAGAACTCCGCTAGGGTGTACTCCGAAGGGCGGCTTGCGCGTGCTCTTGCGTAGCGTGTCAGCAACTCCATGGGCGGCTAGCTCGCGAAGGTGGTGGGATATGCTCGCGAGAAAGTTCTCGGTAGCACTAGACGGGGTAAGAAAGCCGTGGGAGCAGCCGGTGCACCCAAAGGCAAGAGACGTGCCAGTGGAAATGGAGAGGATGTCTTTTACTGATGCAATAACTTTATCCAAAGCACTGCATGGACAGGCGAAAGACACAGCAGCAAGCAGCAGGGCGCCCCGCACAGGTTAGACATGGTCCATGGGCAATTGTTCTACTGACGGAGGCGGGACAAGGAAAAAACAAAATGGACCCCCGGGGTCCACCGGACCGCCGACACGCGCCGGTCGCGCTCATGCGCTCGAATCTCATACACCCTTCTCGCCTCACGCTACTTCATGCGCAGGAACGCGGACCATACCTCATCATGGCAATCTCAGGCAGTTCCGTGTCGCCCATTATCGGCCGGAAGGACCATGGGACCGCGGCGGACGTACAGAAAAGGCAGGGGGAAGATGCATGAAGCCACCGTGCACCGGGAGAGAGCTCCGGGCAGTTGTAGAAAGAAGGGGGCTGGCAGGATGCGTGTGGACGGCGACCACAGACACGCTCGAGCGCCGGTGGATCGAAAAAGTGAAGCGCTTCCACATCGTGCCACTCGAAGGGGGTCGCTGTAAGGTCTTCCACAAAACCTTTGGATTACTTTGTTCCATACGACCGCCCTTAACTGGGTGTGGGCTGCGTCCATTTTCCGCTGGCCCTTTTTTATGTCCCGGCGCGGGAGTTACGGCGTCCGTCGGCCCCCCCCCGGGAGGCGGGGGTGCCAACGCTTCGGTCGCGGCCGCTGTGGCGGCGGTCGGGGGTGTCGCGGGCTTTGGCTGGGGTGCCGGTGGTGGTGGTGCCGGTGGGGTGGGGGAACATGGTGTTGATGTTGCTGCCGGCGGTGCTCATGCTGGCGGTGCGCGTGCCGGCGGTGCTCGTGCTTTTCCTCCTGTCGGTTCTCCCACTGTCGGTGCTTTTCCTTCCCTCCCCCGAGGATCAAGGTCGGGCGGGGTGTGTTGTTGGTGAGTCGAGGGTGGCGGTGGGGGGTGCCTCTGCTGGTGGGGCGTGTGGTCAAGGGGGGGGTGGTGGACACAGAAAGGCAATGACGAGCCCGTTGACCCCACCCTCCCTGGCGGTCGCCCGCCCGTGGATGGGAGCTCCCCTGGTGCCGCCTCCACCGCGCGTCAAAATGACGCGCGTGTTCGGGGGGGTTGGCGGCCTCGGTACGGCGGCGGTCGCCGCCCGTGGCGGTCGTGGGGGGGGTGCTTTTGCAGTGTCGCCGGGTGGTGATGCGCCCGGCGGTCGCGCGCCACGTGTCGGCGTCTTTCCTGCGGGCGCACCCGCCCACGACGGTAACGCTTCCCTCCACCCCGGCGAGGGGTGGACGCTCGTTGGTCGGCGCCGCCGCCACGGTGCGCGGTGTGGCGGGGGGGCTGTCGAGGCGGGCTCGACGACCGGTGCCGGGGTTGCGCCCGGCGCCGCGTCTGCCTCGGCCGCCCCCACCCCCCCCTGTTTTCCACGTGTTGCTGACGGTTTCGGATAACAAGATGGAGAAGAAGACGGCAAGAGGGACAGGAATGTCAGGATTGACTCCGACATGACGAACAAGACGGCCGTCAAGATGGTGGAGTGCCATGCGCCGGGGGTTGGTACGTCTTATGCATTGAGTATTTGCGGTGTTGCCCCGCGCCGTGCGGTCGCGCGGGGCGACTGGCTTGCGGTAGTCGCGGGCGGTGCCCCCCGCGACGAGGGTGAGCGTGTGGTGCAGTTTGGCGGCGCTGTCGGCGCGGAACGCGGCAGGGAGCGGACGCAGCTGTCGCTTGGCGAGGCAGACGCGGATGCGCGCGTGGCGGCGGCAGCGGCGGAGCGGTCGGTCAACCGCCGGCGGATGCCCCCCCTGCTCGCCCTCGAGACGGTGTACGTCTCGTGGATGTCCTGTGACGTCCGCCAGCACCGCCTTCGCGCGCTGCTTGCCGACGTCACGGGCGTCGACGTCCACGCATTTGTGGACGTCTACCGCTTCGGGGCAACGACCGCGTTGACGCTCGTCGCCGACGCGGCGGCCGAGTTTGGCGCGGCGGTCGGCGCGGGGCGCGCGGCGGAGGTGCTGCGCGTTCTTAAAGGGCTTGACCCGTGGCCGCCGGCGCTTTTGGGACCGGCGCAGCGTCGCGCTTTGTGCGGCGGTACGCGCGCAGCCGAGGTGGCGGCGGCGCTCTGCCACCAACGCCTTACCGGCACGTTGGCGCAGCTGGAGACGCGCGCCGCCCTGCCGACCCTCGTGCGTCACACGCTGCATGTCCACATCCAGGGCATGTTCAAGACCCACGCGCGGGGTGCGGTGGCCGCTGTTGCACCTGCCCCCGCTGCCGCGGCGCGTCCGCTCGGTGTCGCCGCTCGCGCGGCGGCCAAGCCGGCGGGAGCTGTAAGCCCTCCGCCGGATTCGGTTGGCCCAGAAGGGGGGAACCCCGCCCACGGATCAAATGCGGGTCAGCCTGCGACGCAGCCGACTTCCGGGCGGATCTCCGGCGGGGCCACGGAGACGGCGACGACGGCGATGGCCGGCGCGGTCGCCGCCGACCCGGCTGCCGCCAATTAGACCGTTGCAGCCGTCAGGGCTGCCTCCCCCGCCGCCGCCGCGTCGCCCATTGCCGGAGCACGGCCTCGAGCGTCGTGGAACTCGGTCCGTCCGCGCACCAGCGCCGTCGAAGCTGCCGGGGCTTTGTCGGCCTGAAGCAGACGTCGCCCTCGGCCTCGCGGCCACTCGCAGCGGCCGTGGTCACGTGCGCCTCGTCCTCGGCGATTGTTGGCGCTTTTGCAGCGCCGTCGAGCGCGGCGACGTCCTCGTGGCGGGCGCGCACGCGCGTGTGCCCCGAAGGCCAGCCGGGCCCGTTCTTTTCGGTGAGTGACGCTTTCGCCGCGCCTCTGCCCCCGCTTTTGGCCGCATGGACCGCGGCCCCGGGCTTTCCGGCTCCCTTCCGGGTGCCGGCTGCCACAGCCTCGCCCCGCCGTCACCGTCGCTCGCCGACCGCCACACCCCGCGGCGCGGCACGCACGCTGCGCGCGTTTTCGTGGATAGGGCTGCCGCCACCGCCGCCGCGGTCGTGTACGCCTTCGGCGGCGGCGATTGCCGTGGCAGTGACGGCCGCTGCGGTGGTGCTGCCGTCGGCCCGCGGCATCCGCGAGCGCACGGCCACCGACGGCGTCGGCGACGGGACGGGTGGCGCCACGCAAGCGCTCCGCCCGCTTCCGTCGCCGCCCCGGCTGCCGAACACGCCCGCTGTGGCGCGCCTCGTCGGTGCGCCGGTGTCGCTCGGCCGGCCCGCGCGCCCGTGCTGCTCTGGCCGCCTCGCGTGTTCGCTCCTCGTCGCCCCGGGCGATACCGGGCGGCGCCAAGCGGCACCGTTTGCGCTCGCCTATACCCGCTACGTCGGCGGCCGCGTTGGCACCGCCCGGCAGCGCCTTTGCGCGCTCGATGCTTGCGCTCTAGCGCCTGCCTTCCCTCTCCGCCGCGCCTGCGCCTTGTCGGCCGGGCGCGGCGGCCCGCGTCAGCAACGGGGGTCACCATGAGTGAGAACCCCGTGGCTGCCGCGGATGCGGGCCTGGGAGCGGTGTATTCAGGCACCACGCCCTTGTCCGCGGGAGGGGGGGGCCCGCCTGCTTCTGCGGGTGCGCCTTCGGGGGGTGGTGTGGCCGCGGGGCCTGCCGGAGATGGTGGCGGCTCTGCGGCGGGCGGCGGGGCGGTCGCGGTGGAGGCACCGGGGGTTGGTGCAGCGGCCTAGACGGGTGCGATCGGAGGCGCGCCTGGTAGTGGTGCGGTGGCTGCCGCGGCGGGACCGCCTGGAGTGGCGGCCGATGGCGCGTTGGCCGCGGTGGCTGTGACGGCGGACCCCGCGCTGTGCCCCGTCCTGGGATGCACGGTTATGCTATTCGACGGGATCCGGTCGGTGCGGGGCTTGGCTCACCTCTCGCGCGCCCACGTGCTCGGGGAGTGGGCGGCGCGGGTGGCGGCGGACCCCGGGTTGGGGGGTTGTTGATGGTGCCAGCGGCCTTTCCGCTCCGCGCGGGGGCGGAGCGGGCAGAGCTCCCTTTCCGCCCATGAGGCACTGTGTCGCGCCATCCATCTCCGCCAGCGCTCGCGTGCGGCGGCGCTGGCGGGAATGGCCCGTTCTGCGGGCGGTGCGGTGGTACTTGCGGGCGGTGGCGCGGCGGCGGGCCTGGCGGTACGGCGGCGGCGGCGGGGACTCCGGACGCGGCAGCGGCGGTGGGACCTGCGTGTTGAAGCGCAGTGCGGATAGGGAATGGGGGACCGCTGTGAAGTGGTTGAGTGGCTTGAGCTTGTGTGTGTGTGTGCGAACGAGCTTTGTGGGTTGTCTCTTCCAAGGGCCCCACTTCCCATCAACGGCACTCCTCAAGTAGTCGAATTCGGACCACTCAAGCCCACCACGCAGCCCGAGCAGCTCGCCCGTGCACGCGCCCGCCCACACTCTAAATCAAATCGCTCACCAAATCAAAGCATCAGAGATCAAAGCAAAGCCTACGCAAGTCGAAGCATCAGAAGCGCAAGAACAGAAATGTGAAATCGCAAAATTTTCACTCAACATCGCACGGGTACTAATGTCGAATGCACCAGCGGTCACCAAACCGCGAGGAACTCGCATGGGTAGCCAAGTGGGAAGAAGGCCCCAACTCTCATCTGGCGAGACCTTCGGGTCGCGCCCGGGAGTCCGGGGTTCGAACCCTCGTAAATACCTGGTTTCTTGAATGCTGCTTTCACAGCAGCAGGGCTTACAGCGGCGTTGAGCATGACGCTCCAGCTCTGCGGTCGTTGCACCGGCGGCGGGACGGGCCGGTGCGGCGGCGGCTGCCGCGGGTGCCGCGGCGCCCGCTGCGGGTGCGGCGGCAGCGATTCTCGTTGTCGAGGCCGACCGGTTTGCGGTCGACCATGTCGCCTGGGCGCAGGCGCGCGCTGCGTTTTTGCAGCGCGTCGCACACGCGGCCATCGACTGGGTGCCGCTTGTGGCGCCGGGTGCGCGCACCGTGGAGCACGTGCCGTCGGCGCTGCTCGGCGCCTGGCAGGCGCTCGCGGCGGACGCCCTGGACTGGGTCTGCCGTGAGCCTGAGCACGCCCGCGCGTGGTTGTGGTTAGGGGTGCTGCCCACCCTCCTCCTCCACGAGCCGTGCTCGGCGCCCACAGACGCGCCCGATCGGCCGCGGCCGCCGCTTTCCTTCAAGGAGCGCGCCACGGCGATGCTGGGCGGCGACTTCTTCTCCGCGCTGGCCGACCGTAACGCAGGTGTCTGGCGGCCCGGGTTGGTACGGCCGGCGGCGACGGAGCTTCGCGCCGATCCGCGCTGTGGGAGGCATGCGGCAGTGCCGACGCTATCGCAGCGGCGCGCACTGAAGCTGGTGCGCGCCGGCCGCCTGAGCGCCGCTTCCAGCGCGCTGGTCAGTGACCCGCCAGCGCCGCGGTCGGCGGCGATTTGGGCCAAGGCTGCCGCACGTTTTCCCGCCGCAGTGACGGCGTCGGCCACCGCCGCCTCCGTCAAAGCGTAGTTCTTGGGGGACCTGGCCGCCGCCGCCGCCGCCTTTGAAGACGCTCTCACTGTGCCGCGCGCCGTGCGGAGGTATGCGGTCGTCGACGCCATCCACGGCGCGCCCAAGGCGTCGTCGCCGGGCCCGTCGGGGCTCCGCTCCGAGCACCCGTGGGCGCTGTCGGCGGCGGGGCAAGACTCTCACGTCGACGTCGTCCTGCTGCTGACGATCCTGGCGGCGGTGTCTCCGATGCCCGCGGTGGCGCGCCACGCCTTGGCCGGCGCCGACCTCCTCCTCGTCACAAAACCGGGGGGGTCGGCGCCGACGGCTCGCCACGCTTCCGCCCCATTGGGATTCCGGAGGTGATTCGCAAGCTGGCTGCCATGGCGCTGGCGCGCACGGTCCGAAAGGCGGTGGCGGAGCTGCTGGCCGCGGCGCAGCTTGGTGTGGGGGTGTCCAGCGCCTGCGAGCACATCCTCCACGAGGTGGAGGCTCACCTCTTTCTCCACCCTGAGCACGCGGGGGCGCAGCTCGACTTCCGTAACGCGTTTAACCTCGTGTCGCGGGGCGTGGCCAAGGCGGTGCTGACTCGCGCTTTTCCCGTCGTCGGCCCCTACCTCTAGTAGGTCTACGGGGGGGACGGCGCGCCCTCCGTCTCCGGCTGGGCGGGGGACCCCGACGACACCGACGCGCCATCGCCGACGGGCGATGGCTACCACGACGGCGCCGACAGCCCACCCGCCCCTCCGCCGTGGCGGCTGATGCTGCCGGCCGAGCGGGGCGCCCAGGAGGGTGACCCGCTCGGCCGGCTGCTCCACGCGGACAAGCTGTGGCTGCTGCTACGCCGCCTCCGCGCCGCCCACCTTGGCGTGCTTGTACAGTCGTTCCACGCCGATATCGTGGCAGTGGGGGCGCCGGCGGACCTGGGGCGCGTGATGGGGGCCGCGGGGACGGCGGGGGCGCTGAATGACGCCGAGTTGGCGCCGGCCAAGTGCGTCGGCTGGTCGCCCTCCGGCGCGCCGGCGCCGGCCTGGTGGTCGGGCGCGTGGGCTGCCGAGGGGGTCGTGCATCTCTATGCGTCCCTCGGCGGCCCCGCGTTTGTGGAGGTGGCAATGGACCGCCTGACGGCGGACCAGCGGCGGCTTGTCGGCGCCATCGCCGACCTCCCTGTCGGCGACCTGCAGTCGCAGCTGTTGTTGCTGCGGTTGTGTGCGGGGCCGCGAACCAGCTACTGGTTGCGTGTCCTGCCCCTTGCTGCGGCTGAGCGGCTTGCGGCGGCGGTCGACAACGACGCCAAGGTGGTCCTCACCCGGCTGGTCCTTGACGCGTGCGACAGCCCCGCCGTGGTCCGGGCAGGGCTGGAGTGCGCGGCGTTGCCGCTTGGTGCGGGCAGCTGGGGCATGGGCGAGCGCACGAGCGTTGTGCCCGCGGACAGGCTCGCGTCCTCGGTGGACGCGCTGCGGGCGGGGGCGCCCTACTAGGCCGCACTTCGCGCGACCGCCGATGGGCTGAGGGCGGTCGCGATAGCCGACGCAGCAGGCAGGTTTGAGCCGGCGCCGGCGCCGGCTGCTGGGACAGGTGGAGCGATCGCCCCGCCAGCTGGCGTGGCAGAGGCCGCGCCTGCTGGTGATAGCGGCGGGGCGGCACCCGCGTGGCCGTCGCTTGCGACTCCAGTCGGTGCTCGCGGCGGTTTGTTTGCCACCGGGCACCCGCTGGCGCCGGAGCCGGGCGCGGACGGCGGCGGGCCCGCGGCGGCGCGGCCGCCCCCAGCTCCTGAGAGCGCTGTAGGCGGCGGGCCCACCACCGCGGCGCCGGACAGTGGCAGCGGCGTTCCGTCCTCAACGGGTGCTGCGGCGAGTGCCGTCGCTGGCGGCGGTGAGTCTACTGGCGCGGGGAGGTCTGTGCCCGCGGCAGTGGCCGCGCGCTTGGCGGCTTCTGCGGCCTCAGCTCGCCCGAGTGGCGTCTGGTTTTCGGGGGCGGTCGGCACAGTGGAGTTCCCTCCACCCCCCTCTGTGGCGGAGCTCGCCCACCCCCAACCCCCGCCGCCGCCCGACCCGCCTCCGTCGCCACCCACCCCGCCTGCCGCTTTCGCGTTGCGTCGGAGCCTGCTGGAGCTTCTCAACGCCCAGCCGGCCCACACGATCGCCCCCGCCCAGGCCGGCCTGTGGACCCCGCCGACCTCTGACGGCGCCGCCGCGGCCGGCGCGGACGCGGACGCCCTCGCGCTTCCTCTGGTGTACCTTCTGCCCCCCTCTACTGACACCGGTGCAATCCGCACCCCCGCCGACGGCACACACTGCCCGGCGTCGTTCTCGCCCGTCACCTGGCGGGCTCTTCTGCGGGGGGAGGCGCAGGCAACGCTGCGCGAGCTGTCTCACTCCGCGCACGTCGCCGCCCGGGCGCGCATCTACCATGAGCTCCCGCTCTGGAAGCGCGCCGGGTCGGCGGCTTGTCAAGGGGACGGCGCCGCGGTGTGGCTATCCGCGTTGCCCACCCCGGGCATCGGGGGCACTGAGATGGCGGGGGCGGCGATGCGTGTGGCGGTGCCGTGGCGGTCGGGGGTTCCGCAGTTGGAAGGGGCGTGGCCCCTCAGCTGTGGACAGCACACCCCCGGGGGCGCCCCAAAATATCCCGATCCGGGCCAGCACGGGAATGACCTGTCTGAATCTCAGGGAGATCGGATCTGTTCAGGGGCGGGGTTTTCCCCTGTGGTTTTCCCTACTCCGCTACTACTTGTTTGAACTTTTCGCTTTGGAGGGATTTACCTGTTTGGCGCATTTGGGGTGGCTACTTTGGCCGCCGGCGTTCGGGTTGGGGAGGGGTTTATTGACAGCGGGGACGCCGTCACCGTCGCCGTTTGATAAAACCAACTGTGCTTTGGACTAAGATTCCCCCCTGGGCTTTGCCGTGATTTTCTCCTCCCGTGGGGGGAAGGCTGGGCTGTGGGTCGATTTTCAGGGTAGTCTCTTCTGCGGACCGAGCTGACCAAGAGGTCACTTCGCCTGGACGATGAACCAAAGTGGTGGTGCCTAGAACCGCTACAGGTGCGCCTGTGGCTGGGTGACCCCCCGCCGTCGGTGCCGCTCGATCGGCGGTGCCTGTGCGGACGGGATGCGGACGCTGAGGGCCGCCATTTCCTATTGGCGTGCCCGGAACTGTCTTCTCGGCACGCACGTCTCCACCACCACCTGGCGCATTCGGCGATAGAGGCGCTGCGGGCTGCGCCGTCGTGGACGGACGTCGTCGCTGAGATCGCCCTTGCGACCTCCGGCGGCGCCTTCCGCCTCGACCTGCGTGCTACGCACGTCACGTCAAGCGTCGTGGTATGGGCAGACGCGTCGTTGACGTCGCCGCTTTCCCTCAGCGCTTTGGCGAGCGCGGCGGCCTCGCCGCTGCGGCTGGTGACAGCCTTCGCGCGCGAGGCCGCCAAGACGACCAAGTACGCGCTTGCGCTGGTAGGGTGAGGTATGACCCACACTTTCACCCCGTTGGTGTCGGGGGCGATTGGTTGCTTTGGTCCGGCCACCCGGCGGTGAGTGCGGGACGCGCTGGGCGGGCCGCTGCGGGCGGGGGAGCGCGCCATGCTGTTGCGTCGGGTGTCGGTTGCCTTGTGGCGGTCCCACTTCCGCTCTGTAGCTATTGGGTACAGCCGGTGCTTTGGGGTCGCTGCTGATCCTGTTGCGGAGGAGGAAGGGGGTCTTTTTGTTTCAGTTTCATCGGGTGCCAATATTGGTGAGTTCGTGGGGTTACCCCCGAACTGGTGTGTTACAGTCATTTTTCAGTTATATCTATCGCCATTTGTTTACAGTCGCTGACAGTAGTTAGCTTCTGTTGAGGTCGAAAAGCCAACTACGCCACAAGACCGGTGTGACTGGTCCTGGGGAGTTGCTGAATCCCATTTAACAGCTTCCTCTCACTGAACTTGCGATCAGCTGCCATGAGGTGATTTTAATACTAGTGGGCAGATAGAGAAGTACCAAAAACAGCATTTACATGGAACTCGGACGAGGTGAAATTCATTTTTACGTGCCTTCGCAGAACTTGATCACGCAAGAGTGTGCCTCGTACCAGCCCACCATACCCCATCACTCTTCATGGTCCGCCCTAGCCAGAACCACGTCAACCGTCTCATGGATGGCCTCTTCATCGGTCTCAGCCACCACCCTGCGACGCATCACCTGCGCATGATCTCGACCGGTTACGCTCTGGAAATTGGGCTGCAGCGTTGTGTTGGTCGTCATGGCCACCAGAGAAGCCATGTCCAGCTTCTCGTTGTCAGCAACATGCTGAACGTCACAAGGCTGGCGTCTGAGCTCAGCGTTGGTCCTGTTGGGGAGGCCATCCGCCCTCAGGCAGACCAGCGGACAATCTGCGCGGGCAACATTGCGTTCCATTCTTCCAGGATGAGCTCGGATTTGTGTAAGTTGATCCTGCCTGACAATAAATTCAACAGGTCGAACATAAATGTGCTTGCAGTCCTCATTCCCCGTTCTCTCGGCGCCTGTGGTGCGTTCTTCGGTCCGGTTATATCCACTGTGGATATAACCGGGACGGATTAAACCGAAGAATGACTGTATGGGGAGCTGATCCTCTGCCATTTGATAATCTAGTCCCCTTGACCTTAAGGCCAGGGAATGTTCTCACATCCGCCAACCCGCATGTCCACTGGGAAAACCTACACGGACTGCAAGCTCCAGCGCGTGCTTCGTCCAGTAAAAGCACTGAACAAGTGGTCCACCCACCTTGCTTTTGCAGGTCCTGTAGATCCGTACGCAGGCCTTGCCTGCACGGCGCGTGTACGGCGTGCACAGCCACGTGGTCACCAATGGGCGCGCGTCGTTCCAATCACATCCCAATACGCGTATATGTTTGGAGCCAAACTGACAGACAGTGCGGTTTTGAGCACGAAGGGGTTGAGAGCGAAAACGGGCTGGTTCGGGGCATTCCAGCCGAACACGTTCATGTGCGGCAGTACATCCATTATGTCTCGCGCACATGAACGCGATTGGGAACGAATGCCCCCCAAAGATTGAAACATCAAAGCGGGATCCGTTGACAGGGGAGAAACTTTGGACACTGGGCGCTTTTCACAACCCTGGCGCATTGAGTTGGGCGAGGCCCTGTCCTCAGGGCCTGGGAGTCGAAACCGTTGCGTGGCCCCGCTTTACTTTGGTGTCTATTCTACCGCAGCGTCACTTGATGCGAATCGCATCGAATGATGCCCATTTTAAGGGCTGCTTCTATTTTGCTTTCCGGCCTCTGACGCGTTATGTTGACAGCAGCAACGCACTCAGCGCTGCCTGTGTGGTATTGGGTTAACTCGGCTGCATCCCACTCTGAGGAAAAGCGCGGCGTTGGCGCCGGTTTCTGCGCACCAATGGCTCATTCTCGCCATGGAATGAGTGTCCGTCCGCCCTCGTTGGCGCCTGCCATGCGGGCCTGGAGTCTCCCGCGACCGCACGACAGGGCCACTGACATATGAACTCATCTGTTGGCGTGTCGTGGGTGGTCGGAAGCAGCCCACCCCGCTTCCCTGCACCTCCGCTGCACCGGTGTGGCCGTGATAGCCGCAGCTCAGCGCCCCGTCCGCCTGCGAATGCCGCCGTGATGCCCCTTCATGCGCCCCCTTTCGCCTCCCTGTCCTTCCTGTTCGGTTCGTGGGATGCTTTCTGCACTATATCAACCCACCCGGCGAACTCGCTACACACCCGTCATGCAACCCACCTCACCACCCCGCCTGTCGACCTCCCAAGCGACACTGGCACCCCTCACTCCACCCGCTCGCAACCCCCCCCCCCTTCCGCGGCGCTCCGTCCTCCTGCCACCCGCCTGAGGACACTTTCCATGGCAAGGCGGATGAAGACTGGCCCGGCCGCTGCCTCGGCGCGCCACCAAACGCTCCCGTGCCACGCTACCGGCGCAGCGGCGGCCCAGTCCTCAGCGCTCCCCGCTGCAATAGGTACTCAGTTTCAGTTTCTTTTCTGAACATGTGAGATGCCAGAGCAGCGACATAGCCGTGTGCCTGGCCGCCGCTGCCGACTACGGAGGGGGGCCAGATACTTCTATGGCCACCCAAGTACGCGCACGAATGGCCAGTGCAAGCGGCGTGGTTGGGATGCACAAATGTTGCGGGGACCCCCGGCGTCTGTTTGCACCCACCCAACCCGGTAGTCGCGTCGTGGACGCACACCGTACGCATGGATTGTACTTCTATGGCCAGTGACTTCTATGGCCACTCCAGTACGCGCACGGATGTCCAGTGAAAGCGGCATGGTTGGGATGCACAAATGTTGGGGGGACCCCCACCTTCGGTTTGCACGCAGCACACCCGGTGGTCGCATCGTGGACGCACACCGTACGCGTGGTTTGGACTTGTTCGGCCAGATACTTCTATTGCCACCCAGGTACGCGCACGGATGGCCAGTGCAAGCGGCGTTGTTGGAATGCAGAAGAATTGGAAATGCGCCCGCCGTTGGTTTGCACCCACCACACCCGTAGGTCTCGTCGTGGACGCACACCGTACGCGTGGTTCGGACTTTTATGGCCAGATACGTCTATGGCCACCCACGCACGCCCGCGGATGGCGCGTGCAAGCGGCGTGATTGGGATGCAGAAATGCCCGGGGGGGCCGCGCCGTCGGCTTGCAACAACCGGTCCCAGTTGTCGCGTCGTGGACGCACACCGTTCGCGTGGTTTGAACGTTTATGGCCAGATACTTCTATGGCCACCCCAGTACGCGCAGGAATGGCCTGTGGAGGCGGCGTGATTGGGATGCAGTATTATTGAAAGCGCCCCCGCCGTCAGTTCGCACGCAGCACACCTTGTAGTACGATGGATCGCGATCACCTCGGAGAGGAGGGAAGTAACGGCTGTCTCGGTCGCTTGCGCGACACCCGCTATGGGACTCGAGGTCCAGGAAGTCGGGCCGATCAAAACGCCAAGACATGAAGACACGGTTTACTTGCCGGCGACGACGGTGCCTCCCACCGTCGTCGCTCTTCGTCATAAAAGGGCGGAAACCGCTGCGCGGGAACCGGGGCCACTAGTTGGCCGGGTCCCGCGCTGCCAAATACCTACGATACAGATAATTCCCTCCAATACATGACACTCCTCCATCTGGATTGACCCGCCCCGCTGTCATCACATGTCTAGCCAACGAGTTCACCCGGGCAAGTGCGCCGAAGGCGCTCACAAGCCGCAGCGGCGCGCCACAAAGGCGACACGCCACCGGCCGGCTGGCGTCCGCGCACCAGCGCCCACAGCCACCAGTAGAACGCCTCTGGCGTAGTACTACATCTCGCCCGTCTGAGACTGCGGCATCCGCGCCTCACGACGGAGACCGCCGATAGCGCATCGACGCGCAAAACGGGAGACCCGGAAAACCGCCGCACACAGTGCGCCCGCCCAGGGCCGCGTTGCCCAGGAGAAGAGGCGATCCCGTGGCGCACACGTGAAGGCCGACAGCATCCGACACCGACGATGGAGACTCCCCCAGCAACACAGGCGGACATTGCCCGCCCGCTACGGAGAAGACGAGAAATCCGCGCCCCGCCCGCAGGGCAGGACGGCCGCCGATTGCGTCGTAATCGATCCGGCGGCACCACCGCACCGCGCCAGCACAAGCACCCCGTCGTTGCCGCCGCCGCCGCCGCCCGCCAGGGGCGGTGCGCCCCCAGGCCGAGGGCGATGCGGCCCCCGACATCCCCCTACGCCACGGGGAAAGCACGCCTCGCGGAGCCCGCGCCGCCGCCGTCGCAGCGCGAATCGCATGGCGGGAGGACCTGCCCCCGTCGGCATCACCGCGCCCGCCGACTACGAAGGGGGCAAGCGAAGACGCGCGTCGCGCGCTGGAGCCAAGACGGCCGCCGATTGGGCCGTGCTCGATCCGGCGGCGCCGCCGCAGAGGACAGAAAATCTTGCAACGGCACCGCCGCGCCCCAGCGCCGCGCCGGTGGAAGCACCCCGTCGTTGCCGCCGCCGCCGCCGCCCGCCAGGGGCGATGCGCCCCCACGCCGAGGGCGTTGCGGCCCCCGACATGCCCCTACGCCACGGGGAAAGCGCGCCTCGCAGAGCCCGCGCCGCCGCCGTCGCAGCGCGAATCGCATGGCGGGAGGCCCTGCCCCCGTCGGCGTCACCGCGCCCGCCGACTGCGACGAGGGCGGGCGAAGACGCGCGTCGCGCGCCGGCGCAAAGACGGCCGCCGATTGGGCCGCGCTTGATCCGGCGACGCCGCCGCAGAGGACGGAAAATCTTGCAACAGCCCCGCCGCGCCCCAGCGCCGCGCCGGTGGAAGCACCCCGTCGTTGCCGCCGCCGCCGCCGCCTGCCAGGGGCGATGGGCCCGCACGCCGACGGCGTTGCGGCCCCCGACGTCCCCCTACGCCACGGGGAAAGCGCGCTTCGCGGAGCCCGCGCCGCCGCCGTCGCAGCGCGAATCGCATGTCGGGAAGGCCTCCCCCCGTCGCCGTCACCGCGCACGCCGACGCCGGCGGGGGCAGGCGAAGACGCGCGTCGCGCGCCGGCGCCAAGACGGCCGCCGATTGGGCCGCGCTTTATCCGGCGGCGCCGCCGTACAGGACCAAAACTCTTGCAACAGCCCCGCCGCGCCCCAGCGCCGCGCCGGTGGAAGCACCCCGTCGTTGCCGCCGCCGCCGCCGCAAGCCAGGGGCGGTGCGCCCCCATGCCGAGGGTGTTGCGGCCTGCTTCTTTCCCCTACGCCACTGGGAAAGCGCGCATTGCGGAGCCCGCGCCGCCGTCGTCGCAGCGCAAGTCGGTCGATGGGAAAACCTCCACCCGTCGCCGTCACCGCGCCCACCGACGACGACGGGGGCAGTCGCAGACGCGCGTTGCGCGCTGGCGGCAAAACGGCCGCCGATTGGGCCGCGCTTGATACGGCAGCGCCGCCGCAGAGGACCGAGAACCCTGGAACGGCGCCGCCGCGCCCCAGCGCCGCGCCGGCGGAAGCACCCCGTCCATGCCGCCACCGCCACCGCCCGCCAGGGGCGGTGCGCCCCCACGACTAGGCTGTTGCGGCCCGCGATATCCCCCTACGCCCCGGGGTAAGCGCGCCTCGCGGAGCCGGCGCCGCCGTCATCGCAGCGCGAATCGGACGACGGGAAGCCTTCCCACCGTCGTCGTCACCGCGCCCGACGACCACAACGGAAGCAGGCGCAGACGTGCGTAGCGCGCTGGCGGCGAGACGGCTGCCGATTGGGCCGCGTTTGATCCGGCGGCGCCGCCGCACAGGACCGAAAATTCTGCAATGGCGCCGCCGCGCCCCAGCGCCGCGCCGGCGGAAGCACCCCGTCCATGCCTCCACCGCCATCGCACGCCAGGGGCGGTGCGCCCCCACGCCGAGGGCGTTGCGGCCCCCGACGTCCCCCTACGCCACGTGGAAAGCGCGCCTCGCGGAGCCCGCGCCACCGTCGTCGCAGCGCTAATCGGTCGACGGGAAGACCTCCCCCCGTCGCCGTCACCGCACCCGCAGACGACGACGGGGGCAGGCGAGGACGCTCGGCCGCGGCGCATTGGCGTCGCCGTTTCCCATCCTCGATGTCGCCGACTGTCGCGGTTCCGCTGCCCCCGGCGCGCATCGCGTCGACCCGTCCACGACCCGTCCAGGGCCGGGTGCTGTTTGCCAATCAGCGCCCGCGCCAGAGGGCATTTTAGTCGCCATGCGTGCGGGCGAGGCCTGAACTGTCGGCTCTATCTCAAGTCCGCGGAAAAGGAGGGCGATGCCGACCATCGCCATTGGCGACGCCGAATTTGATCGCATCGGCGACGCCCTTGACGCGTCGCCATCACAATCTTTGCCGTCCTCGCCGCCCGACATCCAATCGCCGTCCCTCACGACCGTCTGTCCTCAGGGTTGGCCCGCGCGTCCAGCGCGCGTGCATCCCTGTCAGCGGCATGATTCGTCTGCGGTTTCCTTCTCGCGCCACCTCCCCACGACGCGTGAGCGGCCAAGCCGCATGGGACGACGCCCCGAACGGGCGTCGCGGCTCACCATCCCAGACATCATCCCGGGCCCCCGCATGAGCGTCACCCTTCCCCCTCCTCAACGACGCCAACCATCGCGGCGTCGCCGCCCCCGGCACGCATCGCGTCGACCCGATCACGCCCCGTCTAGGGCAGGGCGCTGTCTGTCGATCAGCGCCCGTCCCAGAGGGAGGGTTCGTAGCCATGCGTGCCGGCGGTGCCGGGACCGTCGGCTCGATCTCAGTTCGGTGGAAGAGGACGGCGACGCTGATCTCCGCCCGTTGTGCCGACGCCTCCGATCGCGTCGGCCACGCGCTTGACGCGTCGCCGTCAACGACTCAGTCTGTCACGTTGCCGACGCGCCGCCGGCGTCGTCGACGACCATTCGGCCTCGGGGATACCCTGCGTTGCCAAAGAGCGGCAACCCCTGTCAGGGGCGTCACCCACGGCTGCGCCTCTGCCCGTGCTGTCGTCCCCACGACACGGAGACGGACAGGCCGCGCGCGCCGACGCCCGGAACGGGCGTCGCCCCTCCCCCTCCTCGACGGGGCCGACCGTGGCGGCTCTGCCGCCGCAAGCACGCATCGCTTCGAGCCGACCCGACCCCTCCCGGGGCGGCGCGCTGGTGACAAGGCAGCGCCCGCTCCAGGAAGGCGTCTCGTAGGCGTGCGTGTCGGCGGGGCCGGTTCCATCGGCTAGATCTCGGCTCGTTCGAAGAGGACGGCAGCGCCGATGTCTTCCCGTCGCGGCGCCGACTTCAATCGCGTCGACGACGCCCTTGATCCGTCGCCGTCAAAGACTCAGTCTTCGACGCCGCCGACGCGCCGCCGGCGTCGTCGACGACCATTCGGCCTCGGGGATGCTCTGCGTTTCCAACGAGCGGCAACCCCTGTCAGGGACGTCAACCGCCGCTGCGCCTCTGCCCGTGCTGTCGTCCCCACGACATGAGGACGGACAGGCCGCGTGCGCCGACGCCCGGAACGGGCGTCGCCCCTCCCCCTCCTCAACGGGGCCGACCGTGGCGGCTCTGCCGCCGCAAGCACGCATCGCTGCGAGCCGACCCGACCGCTCCCGGAGCGGAGCGCTGGTGACAAGGCAGCGCCCGCCCCAGAAGGGCGTCTCGAAGGCGTGCGTGCCGGCGGGGCCGGTTCCGTCGACTCGATCTCGGTTCGGGGGAAGAGGTCGGTGGCGCCGATGTCGGCCGGCTACGGCTGCGGATCCGACTGCGGCGGCGCCGTTGATGACCACACGTCGTCATTGCTGTCGATGCTGAGGCTCCCGACGGCTCGTCGTCGTTATCGCAGCAGCCCCCCTTGTGTCTTGGGCTGGCCCCATTATCTGCTTCCTCCTTCTCTCGCGTTGCGCGATACAAGTCGCGTCTTATCTTTCCAGGTCCTTCTCGCAACAAAGTAGCGATGTCTTCCGAAGTACCTCGCGTGGGGCCGGAGGGTCTCTGAGAAACTTGACAGGGCGTCATCACCGGAATGGGCTGCCACGAGCGAGGCCCTACGCACAGTTCCGGCGCCTCCGGGGGAAGACACCGATGGTGACGACCCCGCCAAGAATCTTGGTCTTCATCCGCCTCACGCTCCTCCGTCGATTACCCCGCCGGGTATTCATGGGAGGGCTCTCCAGCGCTGAGCACCGCCGCTTTCCGGGTCGCCAATCCGGTGCACCAACGTATCCCAGCGCCAAGGACGCCATCTCAGTCGTACCGCGGCGCGGTCGGGATGACCTTGTTAGAGACATCGCTGCAACCGACACAGCTCACCGGCCAAGCACTGCTTGACGTCACCCGCGCCCCAATGCGAAGCGGCCACCGTCCCATAGCCCGGCGAGCCTTGATTCCAGGGGCTCGTTGGAGGCCCCCAGGCGGCCATCGCGGCACACCGTGCCCACAGCCACCCGTTCCGGATGATGGGGGGACGAGTCCCGTTGGTCGGCGTGTGGCCGAGGTCCTTGTGTATGGATTCCACCTCACCTACCACCGTACCATAGCCGCCAAGCCGGGGCCGACCCTCTGCCAAGCACCCGGTTCCCGGGCTGGCCGCGCAAGCGTGCCGTCGTCTCCCGCCGATGGCGTGGTAGCCCTTGATGCTTGTCAGGCACGTCGATCTACCACGCGACATCGTTGAGCGGGAAAGGAGAGGGAGATCCGCAATCCGAAAAGACAACAGGAAGGACGGTCCCTCGGGACGTCCTCGCTCGACCGTCAAATGTTCACCCAAGAGAACCCCTCTGGGGTCACGCAATCGACGCACCAACATGGTTCGCCCCCGGCACCGCGCTAGCAATGCCAGAGTCTCACTCAGAGCGCCAAATGTAGTACGATGGATCGCGATCACCTCGGAGAGGAGGGAAGTAACGGCTGTCTCCGTCGCTCGCGCGACACCCGCTATGGGACTCGAGGTCCAGGAAGTCGGGCCGATCAAAACGCCAAGACATGAAGACACGGTTTACTTGCCGGCGACGACGGTGCCTCCCACCGTCGTCGCCCTTCGTCACAAAAGGGCGGAAACCGCTGCGCGGGAACCGGGGCCACTAGTTGGCCGGGTCCCGCGCTGCCAAATACCTACGATACAGATAATTCCCTCCAATGCATGACACTCCTCCATCTGGATTGACCCGCCCCGCTGTCATCACATGTCTAGCCGACGAGTTCACCCGGGCAAGTGCGCCGAAGGCGCTCACAAGCTTCAGCGGCACGCCACAAAGGCGACACACCACCGGCCGGCCGACTTCCGCGCACCAGCGCCCACAGTCACGAGTACAGCGCCTCTGGCGTATTACTACACACCCGGTGATGTCGTCGTGGACGCACACCGTACGCGGGGTTTGGACTTCTATGGCCAGATACTTCTGTGCCCACCCAAGTACGCGCACGGATGGCCATTGCAATCGGCGTGGTTGGGATTCACGAATGTGAGGGGGACCCCCGGCGTTGGTTTGCCGGCACCACACCCGGTGGTGGCGTCGTGGACGCACACCGTACGCATGGTTTGTACTTCGAAGGCCAGATACGTCTATGGCCACCGAAGTATGCGCACGAATGGCGCGTGCAAGCGGCGTGGTTGGGATGGACAAACGTTGGGGGGACCCCCGCCGTTGGCGTGCACCCACCACACCCGGTGGTCGCGTCTTGGACGCACACCGTACGTGTGGTCTGGAATTCCGAGGCCAGATACTTCTATGGCCGCCCAGGTACGCGCACGGATGTCCAGGGCAAGCGGCGTGGTCGGAATGCGGAAATAAGGAAAGCGCCCCCGCCGTTGGGTTGGTCGTACCACACCCGTGTCGTCGCGTCGTGGTTGCACACCGTACGCGTGGGTTGTACTTCTATGGCCAGATACTATGGCCAGGTACTTCTATGGCCACCCAAGCACGCGCACGAATTGCCAGTGCAGGCGGCGTGCTGGGTTGCACAAATGTTGGTGGGACCCCCGCCGTCGGCCTGCACGCAGCACACCCGGTGGTCGCGTCGTGAACGCACACCGTACGTGTGGTTTGGACTTGTACGGCCAGATACTTCTATGGCCACCCAGGTACGCGCACGGATGGCGCGTGCAAACGGCGTGGTTGGAATGCAGAAATATTGAAAGCGCCCCCGCCGCCGGTTTTCACGCACTACACCCGGGTGGTCACGTCGTGGACGCACACCGTACGCGTGGTTTGGATTTCTATAGCCAGATACTTCTTTGGCCACCCAAGTATGCGCACGAACGGCCAGTGGACGCGGCGTGGTTGGGATGCACATATGTTGGCGGGACCCTCGCCGTCCGTTCGCACCCACATCACGCGGTGGTGGCGTCGTGGACGCACACCGCACGTGTGGTTTGGACTTCCACGGCCAGATACTTCTATGGCCACCCAGGTACGCGCACGGATGTCCAGTGAAAGCGGCGTGG
>Ga0115030_1000175_pt1 | contig 24317 bp, 22 predicted proteins | sample SidtaG_4_FD_87174 | JGI IMG/M metagenome (GOLD analysis project Ga0115030, IMG submission 87174) | Marine algal microbial communities from Sidmouth, United Kingdom - Sidmouth_Male1 metaG | ecosystem: Host-associated > Algae > Red algae > Unclassified | place: Sidmouth, United Kingdom | collected... | reverse complement strand
ATTTATAACTTAGTTGTAATCACATTCTTTAGAATAATTTTTAATACGTGCGAACAGATAGGCACCAAGTATTTAAAATAAAGTATTATTTAGTGCTAAGTTAAATCAGTATCCTTAAATCTGAAATTCAAATATTTTTTTTCTACATCGAAAATGTAGGGTAATGTCGGTAATTTTGTCATCGTGTAAATTTTATGCTCTAAATCTTTAGGGAATATGTACTCTAAATCCCAAATATTTTTTCGGTTTCGGTTGCTTTGTCCTTTAGTAGAGTTGAGGTTCTAAAGGTTGTTAAACTAGTAAGCTGTGAGATTTTATCATTACAAAGGTGTTTATTGTAGGTCTTAATTCACAGTATTATTAAATTTTACTTTCTAAAACAGTAACGACATTATTTCTTGTGAGATACTGATTTATTTGTAGTATATAAGAGACAGCACTTTGTTAATATGAAAAAGAATGGCAACAATTAACAAATAAGTTGTCAATTAGCGGGACAAATTTACAAGAAGAATTTTTAGAAATAAATAGGTTACTAAAGTCTTATTTTTATAGCAATGCTTTAAATTATAGTTTTTTAAAAGAGTTTAGAGGTATTATATTGAAAAACGTAAAAGAAGAGAATATCAGTTTTTTAGTGGGTTTAAACAAGCACTAGAATTAGTTGATTGTTTTGATATTGAATAATAGACCTATAAAAATTTGATTAATTTATCAATCTAAATTCAAGTGTTGCGTTTATGGCTTGAATCCACCATAGTTTAATAATCAATAATTTCATCTTTGTTAAAATAAAATTCACTTTCGATAACCGCATTTTCATTGCTATCAGAACCGTGAATGGCATTTTTGGTTACAGAACTTGCATATAAATTTCGGATGGTACCTTGGGCAGCATCTACAGTAGTACCAATCAAGGCTCTAAAATCGTCTACAGCGTTCTTTTTTTCTAAAACAGCAGCAATAACAGGGCCGCTAATCATAAAGGTAACCAATTCTTCATAAAACTTTTTTCCTTTATGAACAGCATAAAATTCAGCTGCTCTTTCAGGACTTAATTGGGTAAGTTTTAAGGCTACTATTTTAAAACCAGAATTGGTGATTTTTTTAATAATAGGACCTACATTTCCTTGTGCTATTGCATCAGGCTTTATCATTGTTAATGTTCTATTATTTGCCATACATCTTAACATTTAGGGTAAAAAGCTAATATACTTTTTTCATAATTATATTTAGGTCTTTGCAAGCTCAAATTTAATTGTATTTTAGCAGCTTATGAATGCAAATGATATCAACGTTTTAAAAACGTATTTTTCAAAAACTAGAAATATAGTTTTAGTAGCCCATAAAAACCCTGATGGAGATGCTGTAGGCTCTACCACAGCAATGGCAATGTTTTACAAAAAATTAGGTCACAACGTACAAGTAATTTTACCCAATGGAATACCAGAGTTTATTTCTTGGATACCTGGAGTTGATGAAGTGTATAGGTATGACCTTCAAAATGCACAATCTAAAAAAGCTTTAGATGATGCCGACGTAACTTTTTTGCTAGATTTTAATGCACTACATAGAGTAGGTGATGATATGCAAAAGGGTTTAGAAGAGTTTACAGGTGATTTTATTATGATAGATCATCATCAACAACCAGATGATATTGCCATGGTAACTTACTCTGATACGTCTATTTGTTCAACTTGTCAAATGGTGTATCATTATATAGATGCTTTAGGACAAACAGATGTGATTGATGCTGCCATTGCATCAAGTTTGTACACGGGAATTATGACAGACACGGGTTCGTTCCGTTTTTCATCAACTACAAGTACTACACACAGAGTTATTGCCAGTTTAATAGATAAAGGGGCAAAAAATGCAATAATTCACAATCAAGTGTTCGGGAACAATTCTTATAGTAGATTGCAATTACTAGGAAAAGCGTTAACCAATTTAAAAATAATAGAGGGGTGCAAAACGGCTTATATTACTTTAACACAAGAAGATTTAAACTTTTACAACTATAAAAAAGGAGATACAGAAGGTGTAGTGAATTATGCATTGTCTTTAAAAGGAATTGTGATGGCAGCCATTTTTATAGAAGATTCAGACCAAGAAATTGTAAAAATATCTTTTAGATCTAAAGGAAAATTTTCTGTAAATCAATTTGCAAGAAGCTATTTTGATGGAGGTGGACACGATAATGCCGCAGGAGCAAGGTCTATAGCATCTCTAGAACAAACAGTTGAAAAGTTTACAGGGTTGGTAGCAAAACATCAACAAGATATTTTAGTTTCTTATGAAATATAGTTGGCTTTTTATAATGAGTTTATGTTTAATGGCGTGTACAGAAGTTACACCCAGAAGACCTATTAATAAACAACAGGGGCAGAAAAAAGAATACTCTATTGCTTTTAATAAAGCTTTAAATAAGTATCAAGAAAACAAAATTCAGCAATACGTAGCTAAAGATTCATTGTTAATGTATAAAAATTCAGCTTTTGGCTTTGTATATGCAGTAACATCTCCATTAAAAAAGCAAGGGCTAAAAGTTAAAAAAGGCGATAAAGTTACGTTTTTAAAAACAGTGTATTCTTTAAAGGATGAGTTGATTTACCCAGAAGAAAAGATAACAACTAAAATAGGGAAATCTACCGAGATTGTTGGGATCCAGGAAGGACTGAAATTAATGCAGGAAGATGAGGAAATTAAATTTATTTTTACTTCATTTGTAGCCCATGGATTTCATGGTGATAAAAATAGAATTGGGAGGAATACTCCACTAATTGTAATTATAAAACTTTTAACAATAAATTAATTAAGATGAACATTATTAAGGGATTAGCTTTAGGATTAGCTGTAACAGGTATGGTGTCTTGTAACCAAGAAGCACCAAAGAAAACTTCATTAGCAACAGAGATGGATTCTGTAAGTTATGCTTTGGGAGCGTATGTAAATGCTAACTTTAGAGTAAGTGAAGATTTTAAAGATTTAGACTTAAATGTATTTAACCAAGCATTAAAAGAGTCTCAGGATACTGCGGTAACCTTATTAGCTCAAAAAGAGATTGCTCCAATTTTAATTAAATTCACAAAAAAAATTGCAGAGAAAAAAGGAGAGTCTGTTAAAAAAGAGGGAGAAGCATTTTTAGCAGAAAATAAAAATAAAGAAGGGGTTGTAGTAACAGAAAGTGGATTGCAATACGAGGTAATAACAGAAGGTTCTGGAGACAAACCAGTTGCTACAAATACAGTAAAAGTACATTACCATGGAACAACTCCTAAAGGAGAAGTTTTTGATAGTTCTGTAGATAGAGGAACACCAGCAGAATTTCCTTTAAACAGAGTGATTAAAGGATGGACAGAAGGAGTACAGTTAATGTCTGTAGGTTCTAAATACAAATTTTATGTACCTCAAGATTTGGCTTATGGAGCAAACGCGCCTCAAGGTGGAAACGGACCTATTAAGAACTACATGCCTTTGGTATTTGAGGTAGAGTTGTTAGAGATTGTTAAATAAAGTATGCTTTTTAAGAAATAGATAATCTATTACCATATAAAAAAGACCGTTGAAATTTTCAACGGTCTTTTTTATTTAAAAATAAGTGTAAGGTTTGCTATACTGTTTGATACTATAAATAGTATACTAAATAACGCGCTGCTTTAGGTATTGATATTTGTAAAAACATAATTTATAATTTAGAACTTGTAATATAGACAGACTATAAATGAATATTTAAAAGAATAAATTTCTGCTTTTATCTTAACAAAGTAAATACTAAAATAGAGTTTAAGATTGATTGTAAACTTAGATTTAACAAAAAAGCTAGTGATTTAAAATCACTAGCTTTTTGTTATTAAATTAAAAGGGTCTTAATTATTAGTCTCTTTTACGTCCCCAAGATTTGTTTTGAATACGTCCTGAGGCTCCGCTACGGTTAGAAGAACTTGCTCCAGAATCTCCGTCTCTACGAGGTCTTCTATCACCACCACCATCTCTACGAGGTCTATCTCCGCCACCGTTTCTTCCACGGAAATTTCCACCACCACCATCTCTACGAGGTCTTCTATCTCCACCACGACCTCCGCCACCACCAGTGCGACGTTTTTTCGTAATTTCAACATTTACATTTCTACCTTCAAACTCAGGAGCATTTGCTAAAAATGCATCAATCGTTTCTTTTTCAAAATTCTTATCTAATTCAAAGAAAGAGAAAGTATCTAAAATTTCAATTTGTCCAATTTCAACGTTGTTGGTAATATTTTGATCGTTAATCAATCCCATCAAGCGAGGAGGAGTTAAGCTATCTTTTCTACCAATATTGATAAAGAAACGAGTCATGTTTTCGTTATCTCTTTGTCTTCCTCTATCATCTCGTTCTCTAGCAGGTCTATTGTCATTAATGTCGTTTGCTTTAGAATAATATTCTAAGAAAGCATTAAATTCAACAGAAATAAATTTTTGAATCAACTCTTCACGAGACAATCCTTCAAACTGAGTATAGATGTTTTCTAAATATTCAGTAATTGCTTCTGTATTGATCTCTGTATTTTTAACCTTTTCAACCAGTTTAAACAATTGAATTTCACAAATTTCTTTTCCACTAGGAACCTCTTTTTTGATAAATTTCTTTTGAATTTTACGTTCAATAGGTCTTAACTTGTTAACCTCTCTTGCAGTAACTAAAACAATAGAAACCCCTGTGTTACCAGCTCTACCTGTACGTCCACTACGGTGTGTGTAAGCTTCGTTTTGATCGGGTAATTTATGATTAATAACGTGTGTTAAATTGTTTACATCCAATCCACGAGCAGCAACATCAGTAGCTACTAACATTTGTACTGTTTTGTTACGGAACCTTACCATTACATTATCACGTTGTGCTTGAGATAAATCTCCGTGTAATGAATCTGCACTGTATCCGTCTGCAATTAATTTTTCTGAAACTTCTTGACACTCTCGTCTAGTTCTACAGAAAATAATTCCATAAATTTCTGGGTTTACATCAGCAATACGCTTAATAGCAGCATAGCGGTTTCTTTCAGTAACCACATAATATTCGTTACTTACATTATCAGAACCTGTGTTTTTAGTCCCTGCAGAAATTTCCACCGGTTCATGCATGTAATTACGTGCAATAGCTTCAACCTCTCTAGGAAAGGTTGCAGAAAATAATAAAGTTTGTTTTGTATCTGGAGTAGATTCTAATACAGCATCCAAATCATCTTTGAATCCCATATTTAACATTTCATCAGCCTCATCTAAAACCAACCACTGTAGGTTTTGTAATTTTAGTCTTCTTCTGTTAATTAAATCTACAGTTCTACCAGGTGTTCCAACTACAATTTGAGCTCCTTTGTTTAATTTTCTAGTTTGGTCTTCAATACTTGCTCCTCCGTAAACAGTAACAACTTTTAAACCTCTAATGTTTTTAGAAAATTTTTCTATTTGATCTCCAATTTGTATCGCTAATTCACGAGTAGGTGATAGGATAATAGCTTGAACATTTTTGTTTTCAACATCAATTTGTTGAATAATTGGTAAACTAAAGGCTGCTGTTTTACCAGTACCTGTTTGTGCAAAAGCCTTTAAGTCATCAGTAGAACTTATTACTTGAGGAATTGCTTTTTCTTGAATTTCTGAAGGAGTTTCATACCCCATTGCAGTTAAAGCAGAAAGAATTTCTTCTTTTAGCCCTAATTCGCTAAATGTCGACATATAAATTTGTTTATGATCCACAAACCTATACGACTAGTTTGCAAATCTGATTATAAAAATGCAAACGTACGGTATTTAAACGAATTTACCTAATGAGTTATAAATTGTGAAATTCTTTATATTCCAACCATTGTACATATAAGTTTTCTGTTTTAGATCGTGCCCAAGGCATTGTTCTTAAAAATTTTAAACTGCTTTTATAACTAGGATTGTTTCCAAAACATTTAATTCCTGTTTCCTTTTCCATTTCTTCCCATCCCAAATTTTCAATCAATTCAGTAAGAATGTCGGCTAATTTTATTCCGTGTAGCGGATTGTTTTGTTGTTCTGTAGACATATTACAAATGTATAACAATATGTTCTTTAATAAAATAAAATGGATCGTAACTAATATAGTCTTGATTTTGTACTTTTGCATTAAATTAAAAAGTAAGAGTCATGTTAACAGTTTCAAATTTATCGGTACAATTCGGAAAAAGAATCTTATTCGATGAGGTAAATACAAAATTTACGCAAGGAAATTGCTACGGTGTTATTGGTGCAAACGGAGCAGGAAAATCAACATTTTTAAAAATTATATCTGGAAAAATGGAGCCTACATCTGGACACGTTAGTTTGGATGCGGGTAAGCGTATGTCTGTATTAACTCAAAACCATTATGAATTTGATGAGCATACTGTTTTAGAGGCTGTTTTAATGGGGAATAAAGAGTTGTATAAAATTAAATCAGAAATTGATGCGTTGTATGCAGATTATACAGATGAGAATGCAGAGAAAATAGGGGAGTTACAGGTTATGTTTGAAGAAATGGATGGCTGGAATGCAGATGCTGCCGCAGCTACTATGTTATCTAACTTAGGAATAAAAGATGACTTACATTATACTTTATTGGCAGATTTAGACGGAAAAACAAAAGTACGTGTTTTGTTAGCGCAATGCTTATTTGGTAACCCAGATGTGTTGATTATGGATGAGCCTACCAACGATTTGGATTTTGAAACCATCAATTGGTTAGAAAACTTTTTGGCAAATTATGAGAATACAGTAATTGTAGTATCGCATGACCGTCACTTTTTAGATTCGGTTTGTACTCATATTTCAGATATCGATTTTAGTAAAATCAATCATTTTTCTGGAAACTATACATTTTGGTACGAATCTTCTCAGTTGGCTGCAAAACAACGTCAACAAGCAAATAAAAAAGCAGAAGATAAAAAGAAAGAACTAGAAGAGTTTGTTCGTCGTTTTTCTGCAAATATGGCAAAATCTAAACAAGCAACCTCTCGTAAAAAAATGATTGAGAAGTTAAATGTTGATGAAATTAAACCCTCTAGTAGAAGATATCCTGCTATTATTTTTGAAAGAGATAGAGAAGCAGGAGATCAGATTTTAAATATTGAAGATTTATCTAAAACTTTTGAAGGAGAAACTTTATTTAGCGGAATAGATATTAATTTATCCAAAGGAGATAAAGTATTGGTAGTATCTAAAAACTCTAAAGCGGTTACCTCATTTTACCAAATAATTATGGGAAATGAAGCTGCAGAAACAGGAGAATATAAATGGGGAATCACCACCAATCAATCTTACTTGCCATCAGACAATTCATCATTTTTTGTAGATGAAAAATTAGATTTGGTAGATTGGTTACGCCAATATGCAAAAACAGAAGAGGAGAGAGAAGAAGTGCATTTAAGAGGTTTTTTAGGGAAAATGATTTTTAGCGGAGAAGAAGCTTTAAAAAAATGTAACGTTTTGTCTGGAGGAGAAAAAGTACGTTGTATGCTGTCTAGAATGATGATGACAAGAGCAAATGTTTTGGTTTTAGATGAGCCTACCAATCACCTAGATTTAGAATCTATTCAGGCGTTAAATAATTCTTTAAAAAACTTTAAAGGAACGGTATTGTTCTCTACCCACGATCATGAGTTTGCACAAACAGTTGCAAATAGAATTATAGAAATTACACCTAAAGGAGTGATAGACAAATATGCTACTTTTGACGAGTATTTAGACGATCCTAAAATTAAAGAATTAAGAACCAAAATGTATCAGTAACATATATACGATATTATATTTACAAAACCAAAAAGACTGCTTAATAGCAGTCTTTTTGGTTTATAATACTATTTTGTTAGAAAACGTTTACTTCAATTTCAAGATTTATTGTAAAATCACTATATATTTTAGCTTGTATTTCTGTAGCAATTTTATAAATTTCTTTACCAGTTGCATTTCCGTAATTTACCAAGACCAAAGCTTGTTGGTTGTGAACACCAGCATTTCCAAAAGATTTTCCTTTAAATCCGGCTTTTTCTATAAGCCAACCTGCAGCAATTTTAATTTCTGTATCAGAAACTGGGTAAGAGGGTACTTCTGGATATTGTTGTTTTATTTTGTTAAATACCTCTAAAGAAATGATAGGATTTTTAAAAAAACTTCCACTATTTCCAATCTCTTTAGGATTTGGAAGTTTACGGTTTCTAATAGCAACAATAGCATTGCTAATGTTTTTGATAGTAGGATTAGGAATTTTTTTTAATTCTTCTTGAATAACACCATAAGAGGTGTTTGTATGATGCTTTTGTGTAGTTAGCTGAAATGTAACAGAAAGAATAACGTATTTATCTTTTAGTTGATTTTTAAAAACAGAGTTTCTATAGCCAAATTCACATTCTTTATTGGTAAATTTATGTATTTCAAGTGTGTTTTTGTTTAGGGCTTCAAGATGTAAAATAGTGTCTTTTACCTCAAAGCCATAAGCTCCAATATTTTGAATGGGACAGGTACCTACGTTTCCTGGAATTAAAGATAAATTTTCTAAGCCTCCATAATTTTGCTCAATACACCAAAGTACAAATTCGTGCCAGTTTTCTCCTGCATAGGCAGTAACTTCAACACTATTGTTAGCTTTGTTATTTACAATAATCCCTTTTAAATTTAAGTGAACCACTGTTTGAGGAATATCTTTGGTCAAAAGTATATTGCTTCCACCTCCTAATAAAAAAATATCCAAATTTTGTTGTAAAACTTTTTTTAATTGCTGTACAGAAGATACAGATATAAATTTGTCTGCTTTTATATCAATACCAAAAGTATTGTGGTTTTTTAACGAAAAATTAGATAAGTATTTCATGAATAAAGGCTATTTTAAAGGTGATAAAAAAAGCCCATTTACTCCGTTTTTTAATAAGAGTTTTACCCGTAGCGCTTTTAAAAGCTTTGTGAGGAATTGCAACTTATTTGAGTACATTCTTTATTATTTTTAATATTAGAGGTAGCTATATAAACATTATACAAGTGCTTAATTTTTAAAAACAAGCATTTTTTGTTCGTAAATACTAGCAATAACTAAAGAAAATAAAGCAATGGTAGCCGTTTTATTTTTTATTAGAGCAGATGGTTTATTTTGTTCTTAAGTATTTATAATCTGCATAAAAAGTTCCAAAGGGTAATAAAGAGCATACTAAAATGATAAGAAAGTCTTTGGTAACCCATTTCTGTTCGCTTTTTAATAAAAAAGCAAATAATATATAAGTAACAAACAGTAAACCATGTGGCATTCCTAGCTTTTTAACCAAAATATCATTTCCAGTAAAATATTTTAAAGGAGAGCCAACACCTAATAATAAAATATAAGAAACCCCCTCTAGGAAGGCTACAATTCTAAAGTTTTTTAAAGTAATCATATTGGTTAATTAAAGTTTTAAAAGCTTAATATAGTTAAAACTAAATTTGTAGCTACAAATTTAGTTTATTTTTGAGGGTTACTTTTTATACTAGTTGATGTTTTCTTAAAATTAGAAGGAATTAAGTCTATATTTCTCTTTTCTGCAGCTTTAAGAACAAAGGGTATAATAATACTTGCTCCAGGAAGTAATACAAACGGAATACCAATTCCAGCTATTTTAAGCATGTCTAAAACATAAAATTTTAGGAATTTTTCACTTTGTTTGTTAATTTTTCCATAAACAATGTATTCTTGAATAATCAAACTAGTTTTTTTAGTGTCAGATGCACCGTTTTTAACGCCTTTAAAAAATAAATTTAGAGCATTTGTAACAACAGTGTTGTTTTTTTGTACAAATTCTTTAAAAATTCCATAGGAAATAGTTGTTTTTATATTTGTCATTTTATAGCAAGGCTATTATAAAGAATAACCAAGATAAAAGCAAACTCAATCCGCCTATAGGAGTTATAGGTCCTAAATATTTAACAGAATTGTTACGGCTTTTTTGAATACAGATTCCGTAAATACTTCCAGAAAATAATAACACCCCCGTAATAGCAAAAATAACAGCTAATGTGCTATAGAGGTTGTTAAAAGGTAACGATATTTTTAGTAGTATTAAATATAAGGCGTGATACATTTGGTATTTTACTCCAATTTCAAAACTATTTAAAACATCATTAGACCATTTTTTTTTAAGTAAATGGCTTCCAAATGCACCTAATACAATAGCAAAAAAACCAAAAAAACCTGCAAATAGAAGTGCTATCTGTTGCATTAGTCTTCTATAATTTCATTCTTAACATCTTCAATTTCTTCTTCTAAGATCTCGTCTTCAACATCAGTTGTTGTTTCTTCTTCTTCTGAAAAAGAAGTTTCTTCTGTATACGCATTTTCGCTTGTTGCATGAATAGGTTTTATTTCCTCTTCTTCATCAAAATAAGGAAAAATATCTATAATAGGAGATTCTTGAATGCTTGGAATTGAAAAATCAGAAACGGTGTCTGAGAATTGATCTAAAATATATTCATACGCATCTTTTACATCATTTGCTTGTACTAAAATGTAGGTGTTGGTTCTGCGTTCCAAACCTTTGTCTTCGTCTAAAGTAACTAAAGACACTTTACATTTAAACCATCGATCTCCGTGTTCGCTTGGAAAAATTTCAGAAAAATTAGCAACTTTAATGTTTGTTATTTTAAAACCCTCAGAAAGGTATTTACTCATTTCTTCGTTGGCACGTGCTTCTGCTTCTGTAAACGTTAAAGCATCAAATAAATAAGGTTGATTAAAAGTTTTAATTTTTTCATTATCGTCTATTTTACTATATTTAACCTTTACTTCGTACCACATAATTTTTGTTTTATTGTCAGCAAAAATAATCAAACCTACCTTAAAATAATTTTTTTTTTCATAAAATATAAACAACTTTTACTCCGTGTTTTATGTAGATGCACATTGTTTACGGATTTATGGATAGAAACTAGCAAGAAATTTATTTATAATATAAAGAATAAGAAACAGGCTAATTCTCAAAATAAAGAAGTGATCTATGTTTTTAAATTAAAAGAGTTGTTTACAGAATTACTAAATTATTGATGAGTAATTTGATTAAGATTGCAAGAATTGATAAGAGTATAACTTATTAAAAAAAATGTTTTTGTGTAAAACAGATAAACTTATATTTAAAAAAATTAAAGTTTGTCTAAAGTATTACTATAAGAATTTTATTATTTGTTTACTAATAAAGGTGTTTTACTATAAGCAAGATATAAGTTCTTTAATTTAAAAACATAAAATTGGGTACTGTTTTAGGTAGAATTTACAGATGTTATATTCTGATATGTAATAAAAGTAAAAAGCCAGTAAATAAAAAATTTACTGGCTTTTGTCGGGGTGGCAGGATTCGAACCTGCGACCTCCTCGTCCCAAACGAGGCGCGATGACCGGGCTACGCTACACCCCGAGATAGTCATCTAAAAAAAAACACCAAATAAATGGTGTTTTAGAGCGAAAGACCGGGTTCGAACCGGCGACATTCAGCTTGGAAGGCTGACGCTCTACCAACTGAGCTACTTTCGCGTAATTAAATATATGAATTTCATAAAAAATCTAGAGCGAAAGACCGGGTTCGAACCGGCGACATTCAGCTTGGAAGGCTGACGCTCTACCAACTGAGCTACTTTCGCATATGCAAATATACTTAATTATTTTTTACAAAAAAATTAGAGCGAAAGACCGGGTTCGAACCGGCGACATTCAGCTTGGAAGGCTGACGCTCTACCAACTGAGCTACTTTCGCTTATTTTTTATTTGGTAATCATTTTTTTAAAGAACTTATTAGTAGCGAGAACGAGAGTTGAACTCGTGACCTCCGGGTTATGAATCCGACGCTCTAACCAACTGAGCTACCTCGCCATTGCGGATGCAAATATAGTATAAACTCATGTTGTTGCAAAATAAAAAACAACTTTTTTTAAAGCTTTATTTTAGATGCTTTGTTTTCAGTTTGTTAGGCTTTAAAGTTGTTTTTATCCTTTGTAAAAAGGAAGTTTTACAACTTTTGCTTTTAGTTTTTTCTTTCTAACCTCTATATAAATATCACAATTTGTTGTAGTAAATTCATTTTTTACATATCCTAAACCAATAGCTTTGTTTAAACTTGGAGACATAGTTCCAGAGGTTACAACACCTATTTTATTTCCATCCATATCTACAATAGGGTAATTCTGTCTGGCAATTCCTTTGTCTACAACTTCAAAACCAATTAGTTTTTTAGCAACACCATTTTTCTTTTGTGTTTCTAAATTTTCTTTGTTGATAAAATTTTTATTGAATTTTGTTACCCAACTTAAACCCGCTTCAATAGGAGAGGTGGTGTCATTTATATCATTACCATACAAACAGTACCCCATTTCTAAGCGTAAAGTATCTCTTGCTGCCAACCCAATCGGTTTGATTCCAAAGTTTTTTCCGGCTTTAAATATTTTTTCCCAAATGAGTGCTACCTCGTCGTTTTTACAATAAATTTCAAAACCACCCGCACCTGTATATCCAGTTGCAGAAATAATTACATTTTTAATACCTGCAAAATCTCCTACAATAAATTTGTAAAAAGGGATATCAGATAAATTAACAGAAGTTAAACTTTGTAATGCTTCTATAGTTTTAGGGCCTTGTATGGCTAGTAACGAATAAATATCAGATATATTTTTCATAGCAACATTTAGGTTGTTATGCTTTTCTATCCAATTCCAATCTTTTTCTATGTTTGATGCGTTTACTACTAAAAGGTAGAGTTCTTTTTTTACACAATAAATTAACAAATCATCTACAATCCCCCCTTGCTCATTGGGCATACAGGTATACTGAGCATCTCCAATGGCTAATTTGCTGGCATCGTTAGAAGAAATTTTTTGAATTAACTCTAAAGCATTAGGTCCCTCTAATAAAAATTCTCCCATATGAGAAACATCAAAAACACCCACGGCAGTTCTTACTGTTTGGTGTTCTGCTTTTACTCCTTCGTATTGCACAGGCATATTAAATCCTGCAAATGGAACCATTTTGGCTCCTAGTTGTTTGTGTATGTGTGTAAGTGCTGTGTTTTTCATCTCAATAATTAGTAGTCTCAAAAATACATAAAATAATTACGAAATAAAGGAGGTGTAAGGTGTAGAAATCTATTCGACAGATACTGTTTTAGCATATTCCATAAAATAAGCATCTAAGCCTTTTAATTTTGGATGCATGTTTTCTGAGTAGAGTACAAACTGACATTTTTTTACACCTTGAGTAATAGAAAGTATTGAGGCGTATCCTGTGTTTTTTGTCAAGAATTCAGCATCATCAATACTAAAGAGTATAAATTGTGAGGTGCTAACACCATTAGACATCAATAATTTATTCATTCCTGTTGCTGTCGTGATAAGAATATCTACTCCTTCTAGTATTTCTGATTTTTGTGTATCTATATGCAAACGATCGTGTCCCACATAAACACGTAGTGATGTATATTTTGTGTATTTTATAAATGCAGCATATAATTCTAATGCTTTTTCTGAATTTTCTACCAAAACAGCAGCTCTTGGAGAGGTGCCAACGGCTTCACATTTTAATTTTTGTAAAGTAGTTAAAATTAATGTTGTGGTTTTTCCACAATCTTTTGGAGCCGTGCAAAAAACATTGGCACCACTTTTTATAATAGGAATGCTACTAATTTGAAATGGAGTAGGAGTTGTAAATTCCAAAGTTGTTAATACCTCTTTTATTTCAGAATGTAATTTTTTAAAAGGCATTGGGAATGTTAACATGATTTGTTGATTGTAATATTTATGCAAATATACTATCTGTATATTAAATAAAAGGAGGAGTTTTATAATTTAATCATTTAAAATAGAACAAATAAGGAGTTTTATTTTAAGGTTTAGTACCGTAATAAATATATAAATTTTTACAGAGTTCAATCATTAATGCAAGTATAAAAGGCTTTTGAGAAAACCAAAACGAATAAGTTAAAAGGAACTGTCAAAAAAAAATGGACTTTTAACAGATTTAAAACGAGCACCAAGCTATAGAGCGTTTTGCTCTTGAAAATTTTCCGTAAAACAGACTATTACTAATTTGTATCTATTAATTGTAATACTTATATCATCATAAAAAAAACGATAGATTTTGAAAATTGAAGATCCAGCGTACCATAAAGTAAAGATAATACGTTAAGTTGTCTATATTGATTATTTAGGCAAAGAATACAAAAGCATTAAAGCAATTGCTCATGTTTTAGAACACATAAAACTTGTTTGTGCTAATTAAGGGTGGCTGATTAGATGTTTCAATCATCAGTCAAATATTACAAATTTTTATTGATACAATGGATTTTTAAGAAAATACTAGTAATGTAAAATAAGATTTAATATTGATAAGCTTAAAGAAAAAAAAGTAGTTAAAAAGAAACGCTATTAATTAAATTTGCAATGTAGAACACTTAGGCAATGAACCTCAAAATAATATCACTATTAATTATGTTACAAACAAACATTTCTCCCAAACTTATCTTTGATTTTAACACAAATGCAAATATTAAAAATTGGGTAGTTGTAGACGATGTGGTGATGGGAGGTATCTCTAACGGAAATTTTAGTCTTAATAAAGAAGGGTGTGGAGTGTTTAAAGGGACTATATCTTTAGAGAATAATGGCGGTTTTTCTTCCGTTCGGTATAATTTTGAAAAAATTCCAGTAAAAAACCATACCCAAGTTTATATTAAGTTAAAAGGTGATGGTAAAAAGTATCAGTTTAGAATAAAAGTAAAGAGTAGTGATGACGAAGCTTATATTACTTCTTTTTTAACCACAGGAGATTGGCAAGAAGTTAGGCTTAATATAAAAGACTTATATCCTACTTTTAGAGGTAGAAAACTAAATCAATCAAATTTCTCTAGTCCTACATTCGAAGAAATCCGTTTCTTAATAGCCAACAAAAAGGAGGAGTCTTTTTGCTTATTGATTGATAAAATAGAGTTGAGGTAATATTTATCATACATCTACTTTTTAATAAAATGTAGTTTGTAGATGCTTGCTGTTATTTTATGCAGGTAAACCTTATATTTGTAGATACAATCTATTTGTATGAATGAAAATTTAAATCCTGAGAATACTAATTTTACGAATGATGAATTGGATGTAGAAAAAAAACTACGTCCACTTTCTTTTGATGACTTTTCAGGGCAAGAGCAAGCTATTGAAAATCTTAAAATTTTTGTAGAAGCAGCCAACAGAAGAGAAGAAGCTTTAGATCATACCTTGTTTCATGGCCCACCAGGATTGGGAAAAACCACTTTGGCAAATATTTTAGCAAACGAGTTAAATGCCGGAATTAAAATAACTTCGGGGCCTGTTTTAGACAAACCAGGAGATTTAGCAGGTTTGTTAACAGGCTTGGATGAACGTGATGTATTGTTTATTGATGAAATACATAGATTGAGCCCTATTGTAGAAGAATATTTATACTCTGCAATGGAAGATTTTAAGATAGATATCATGATAGAGTCTGGTCCTAATGCCAGAACCGTTCAAATTAACTTAGAACCTTTTACGCTAATTGGAGCAACAACAAGATCTGGTTTGTTAACAGCTCCTATGAGGGCTCGTTTTGGAATTTCAAGCAGATTACAATATTATGATACCGAATTGTTAAGTACCATTGTGCAGCGTAGTGCCGGAATTTTAAACGTTCCTATTAGTATGGAAGCAGCTATAGAAATAGCAGGAAGAAGTAGAGGTACACCACGTATTGCCAATGCTTTGTTAAGAAGAGTTAGAGATTTTGCACAGATTAAAGGAGATGGTTCTATTACTATTAAAATTGCAAAATATGCTTTAGGCGCTTTGCATGTTGATGCTTTTGGGTTGGATGAAATGGATAATAAAATTTTAACTACCATTATAGAAAAATTTAAAGGAGGTCCGGTAGGTATTAGTACCCTGGCAACTGCTGTTAGCGAAAACCCAGAAACTATTGAAGAGGTGTATGAACCTTTTTTAATTCAACAAGGTTTTATTATGCGAACGCCCAGAGGTAGAGAGGTTACAGAGTTGGCTTATAAACATTTAAAAATATCTAAACCAGCTAAGCAAGGAGGTTTGTTTTAAATAATATACATGAAAAAATGGATTCCTATTTTAGAATGGCTACCAAAATATAATGCAAAAAAAAATTTAAAGGCAGATATAGTTGGTGGTTTTACAGTAGGAGTTGTTTTAATTCCGCAAGGAATAGCCTATGCCCTAATTGCAGGTTTACCCCCAATTTATGGTTTGTATAGTGCTTTGTTACCCCAATTAATGTATTTAATTTTTGGAACTTCTCAAAGAGTAGCCGTGGGGCCTGTAGCAATGGATTCTTTAATTGTAGCTGCAGGAATATCTACTTTAGCAATAGGGGGTACAGATGCCTACGTTACATTAACTATTCTACTTGCTTTGTGTGTAGGTGTTATTCAACTTTTGTTAGGTATAGGTAAGCTAGGTTTTATTGTTAATTTTTTATCAAAACCCGTAATTAGCGGATTTAGCTCAGCAGCAGCAATTATTATTGGTGTCAATCAATTTAAAAACTTATCTGGAATTCCAATTCCTAGAAGTAATAGGTTGCAAGAAATTGTAATATCTTTAGTTCAAAAAGTAGAAAAGGTAGATTTGCAAACACTTTCTGTTGGGTTGGTAACTATAACATTTTTATTAATTTTAAAGGTTACAAAATCAAAATTACCAGCACCTTTGTTAGTGGTGGTAATAGGTATTTTAGGATTGTATTTTTTGCACCCTGTTTTACAGAATGTGGCTGTGTTAAAAGAAATTCCATCAGGTTTGCCCTCTTTTTTATTGCCTACAATTACATATAAATCTATTTTAGAATTGTTGCCTATTGCTTTAACATTGGCTATTATAGGTTTTTTAGAAACTATTTCTATAGGAAAAGCTATAGAAAAAAGTACGGATGAAGTACTAATTTCGCCCAACAAAGAATTAATAGCTTTGGGAATGATGAATATTGTAGGATCCATGTTTAAATCATATCCCTCAACAGCAAGTTTTTCTAGATCAGCCGTTAATGATGATGCTGGCTCTAAAACAGGATTGGCCGCTTTGTTTTCTATATTGGTTTTAGTATTGGTTTTGTTGTTTTTAACTCCCTATTTCTATTATTTACCCAAAGCAGTATTAGCAGGAATTATTATTGTTTCTGTTTTAAAATTAATTAATTACAAAGAGGCAATTCGTTTATGGAAGTTAAATAAAAGTGATTTTTGGATGTTGATAGTCACTTTTTTAGGAACTCTGTTTTTAGGAATTAAAGAAGGTATTTTTATAGGTGTTATTTTGTCTTTAGTTATGCTAATCGCCAGAACATCAAGACCTCATGTAGCCATTTTGGGTAGAATACCCACTACTAATGTTTTTAGAAATATAAGCCGATTTGAAGGCGTAGAGATAGATACTCATGTTTTAATTTTAAGATTTGATGCTAGAGTTTATTTTGCAAATGCCAATTATTTTAATGAAATTTTACAAATTAAAGCCAAAGAAAAAGGACAAAACTTAGAGTTGATACTGTTAGATTGCGAATGTATTAATGGAATTGATAGCACGGCTATTCAGATGTTAGAAACTGCTATAGATTTTTATAATGATAAAAAGATTGAAGTTTATTTTTCTAACATCAAAGGACCTGTTAGAGATATGTTAACTAAAAGTGGTATTGTTAACAAAGTAGGAGCTCAAAAATTTTTTATCAACAACAACGATGCACTTACCTATTATAAAAAAGGTAGGTTAGATAGAGATCAAGATTTAACTAATTACATAGAACAAGCCAATATTTAATTAAGCTTGATGCATTGGAGATAACAAATCAGTAACAGTTTTTACAGGGTTGAAAGTTTCTATAGGAACTTCTACAAAAACAGACAACCAATTTTGCATGCCTCCATTCCACAAACCAGGTAACTCTAAGCATTTAATTTGGTTTCCATTTACAGTTTTATCTGTGATAAAAACAGCATTATGATCTACATATTTGGTCAAATCAAATTTATTTCCTTCAAAATCCTTTACACCACACACAATATCTACAGGGTTAAAATGTGTAGATTGGTGGAGAATATTTAGTTGAGATTGGTTTGTTTTGTCAACTTGAGCACCTTCTATAATTTGTATAGAAATTTGGTTATTAGAATCTTGAATCCAAAAAGGACCACCACCCGCGTCTCCTTGATTTTTAATCATTCCACAAACTCTAATAGGCCTGTTTAAAAAATCATAAATAGGTTGTAGGTTATCGTCTTTTGTGTAATCAACGAAAAAATTCTTCTTTAAAAATTCATGAATTTCATTTTTGTTAATTTTCTCAGAATTATTTTTAATCAATTTTAAATAATGGTGCGTTTTTTCTTGAATCTTTAACAATTTACCTGCTAATACCTGTTTGTATTGAATAGTTTGTTGCATATGATTTTGATGACTCACATTGTCTATGTTTTTGATAAAAATGAGATCAGCCTCCAAGTCATTTAAATTTTCAATTAAAGCTCCATGTCCACCAGCTCTAAATAAATAATTGTTATGAATATCTTTATATGGAGTATTATTGTAATTTAGAGCAATGGTATCTGTACTTGGTTTTTGAATAGAAAAAGAAATATTAAAGTGTACTTCAGAGTTTTTGTAATTAGACTCTATGTAACTTTTAACGTTGTTTTTAAATAGATCTATAAAACAGGGAGTTACTGTAAAGTGAATATTTACAGATTTATTTTTACCAATAGCATAAAAGAAACCTTCATCAATTTGTTCTTCTAGTGCAGACTTGTTATCAATATCATATTGATGAAATTTAATTAGGCCTTTAGGGGTTTGCTGATAGTTTAAGCCCTCTTCGCTTAAAATAAAGTTTAAAAACAATAACTTGTTTGTTAAATTATCTAATTTTTTTATTTCAGGATATACACAATGAAACTCAATAATAATATCTTTATAAAAAGGAAACTTGTGTAAATTGTTAAAAAAATATTGAGACATTGGGTTATTTGTCTTAGTGTTATAAAACTCAGACAATCCTTTAAACATTCTAGAGGCTAATCCAGAAGCAGGTGTAAATTTACAGATGTTAATTTTAAATTTTTCTTGTTTGTAGCAGTTTATAAAATTACTTTTATCAACATCGTTTATTTTAACAATTCCATCTCCAATAGTGGCTATTTTTTTTAATGCAATAGAGGTGTTTCCTTTAGCAAATGCAAGCATTTGTTGTGCCAACATTTGTTCAGAAATACCTCTTTTGTCAATTTCTTGTTTTAACTTTTTTTCCAGTTCCATTAAATTAAAATTTAATATATTTTTTCTTGTTCAAAAGCAGTACCAATAACCACTAAAGTAGCTCCTGCATTATGGGCATTACCAATATCAAGTTGTGTTTTTAAACCACCACCTACAATAATAGGAATATTTAGGGAATTATTTACTTGTTCTATAATGTGTTTTTCAATAGGTTTTTTTGCACCACTTCCTGCCTCTAAATACATTAATTTTTGCCCCATCAATTCTCCTGCTTTTGCAGTGTTTTTAATTAGCAAAATGTTGTTTTGTGGCAAAGGTTGTGTCTTGGATACTTTCATGGTACACGTTTCTGTACCACCATCAATCAAAATATAACCTGTGGAAACAATTTCTAAGCAACTTTTTTCTAAAAAAGGGATTGATTTTATTTGCTGTTGTATCAAATATTCAGGATTGTTTCCTGATATTAAATTTAAAAACAACAAAGCATCAGCTTCGTTAGTTAGATGAGAATAATCTCCAGGGAAAAGAATAATGGGTTTGGTGCTGTTTTTTTTAGTTTCTTTAGCTATTACTTCAGTTTTGTTTTTACAAACAACACTTCCTCCCATCAGAATAAAATCAATAGCACTTTTGTTAATTCTATCACAAATAGTTTTAACATCCATAATTTCAGTCTTGTCAGGATCAATTAAAACAGCGATTAGTTTTTGATTTTCTTTTTTTGCGATTTGTAATCTTTTAAGGATGTTCATTGGTAGTAGTGGCTATAGCTAATGAATAATTTTCTATTTGGTCAAAATAAATAGAACAATACTGTTTCATTTCAGGAGTATTTATAAAACCTTGGCCTTGCTCCATGTTAAACTTGTCAACGATTAAATCGTTTTTAAAGTTCATACCACCACAAGGGTGAATTTTAAACATAGACTCTTTGGCTCCCCAAATAAAGGTGAGTTGTTGTACATACTCTTTATCAGAAAGATTATTTTGTTCTAAATCTGTAAATCTATGTTTTATAATTTTTATTTTTTCTCTATTTTTTTCAATATCAATTCCAACACATTTATTAGAAATCACAATTGCAGAAAAATCATAAGAATGTGTAATAGAAATATGTTGATTGGTTTTTAGCAAAGGTTTTCCAAACTTATTATAATACAAATCGGTGTCATTTAAGTTAATATGCTTTAATAAATGGCGAATACTTAAGAAACCTTTTTGATGTTGCATAGATTTCATCAAATTTAATCTATTTAAACTGTTTTCAGATAAGTCTATATGCCTTAACTCTTCTATACATTCACTTATTTTCCAAACAAAAATAGTAGTGTTTATAGCGGTTTGGAATGTTTTAAATAAAGGCATTTATATAGTAAGGTTTTTGTAAATTTGTAGTCTAAAAGCAACAAATATACTAATATGAGTTTAGAAACTACATACGTTCCTTATAAAGTAAAGGACATTACATTGGCTGACTGGGGTCGTAAAGAAATACACTTAGCGGAAGCAGAAATGCCAGGATTGATGAGCATTAGAGAAGAGTTTAAAGGTGAAAAACCTTTGGCAGGAGCTAGAATTGCTGGATGTTTACACATGACCATTCAGACGGCTGTCTTGATAGAAACATTAGTAGATTTAGGAGCTGAGGTTACTTGGTCTTCTTGCAATATTTTTTCTACCCAAGATCAAGCTGCTGCTGCTATTGCTGCTGCAGGAGTACCTGTTTATGCTTGGAAAGGTTTAAACGAAGAAGAGTTTGATTGGTGTATTGAACAAACCATCTTTTTTGGAGAAGATAAAAAACCATTGAATTTAATTTTAGATGATGGTGGAGATTTAACCAATATGGTTTTAGATAAATATCCAGAATTGGTTTCTGGAATTAAAGGATTGTCAGAAGAAACAACTACAGGAGTTCACCGTTTGGTAGAGCGTGTAAAGGCTGGAACTTTACCAATGCCTGCTATTAATGTAAACGATTCTGTAACAAAATCTAAGTTTGATAACAAATACGGATGTAAAGAGTCTGCAGTAGATGCAATTCGTAGAGCCACAGATGTTATGATGGCAGGAAAAGTAGCTGTAGTTGCTGGATACGGAGACGTTGGAAAAGGTTCTGCTGCTTCTTTACAGGGGGCTGGGGCTAGAGTAATTGTTACTGAAATTGATCCTATTTGTGCTTTACAAGCAGCAATGGACGGTTTTGAAGTAAAGAAAATGGATGATGCTATTAAGCGTGCAGATATTGTAATTACCACTACTGGAAATAAAGATATTATTGTAGGTCGTCATTTTGAAGCGTTAAAAGACAAAGCAATTGTTTGTAATATTGGGCATTTTGACAATGAGATTGATATGGCTTGGTTAAACAATACGCATGGAGCTTCAAAAATAGAAATTAAACCTCAAGTAGATCAATATACAATTGATGGGAAAGAGTTTTTAGTATTGGCAGAAGGACGTTTGGTAAATTTAGGTTGCGCAACAGGACATCCTAGTTTTGTAATGTCTAACTCTTTTACCAATCAAGTATTGGCTCAGTTAGAATTGTGGAACAATGCAGACGCTTATGGAAATGATGTATATACATTGCCAAAACATTTAGATGAAAAAGTAGCTCGTCTACATTTAGCAAAAATAGGTGTAGAGTTAGATGTTTTATCTAAAGATCAAGCAGAGTATATTGGTGTAACGGTTGACGGACCTTTTAAACCAGAATATTATAGATACTAAACACAAAAAAATAGCTTGTGTTTTTATATAGTTAAGCCTCACATTTGTGAGGCTTTTTTTAAGGAAACTCTATAGCTGTATATGTTTTATTCTATGAATCTCACTGGTATCTTCAGTTTCTATCAATAAAGTTTCTAAAGACTTTTTTAAAGTAGGATGCTGATAATTATCAACTATTTCTATCAAAGGAATTAATACAAATTTTCTATCCTGCATTCTAGGGTGGGGAACTGTTAATTTAGAGCTATTGATAATTTCCTGATTAAAAAAAATAATATCAATATCTAAAGGACGTGCTACATATCCTTTTTGTAGATTATTTCTTTCTCTACCCAATTCATCCTCAATAGTTAAAAGTAGATCAATAAGTGTTGATGAGTTTATTTTTGTTTTCAAGCAAAGTGCAATATTGTAAAAATCATCAGACTCAAAACCCCAAGGCGGAGTTTGATAGACAGAAGATATTTGAGCAACAGTTCCAAGTTTGTTTAATTTAAGAATAGCTGTTTTTAAGTGTAAAAGTTTGTCACCTAAGTTGGTTCCTAAAGATAAATAAGTAGTGTTCATAAGATTGTGGGTCTGTAAACAAAGAAATCATTTATATTTGTTTTAATAAAAAATTGAAGAATGAATTTTATCAAAAGTGTATTATCTACAGTGGTGGCTATATGGTTGGCTATTCTAACAATAGTACTAATTACGGTAGGTCTATTGGTTACTTTTTCTAAAGATATTGTAAAAGAAATTCAACCAGAATCGGTGTTAGAAATTAATATGGAAGGAGAAATGAATGATTATCTTCCTTCTAAAATAGATCCTTTAACAGAAGTTTTTAATTTTGATGAAAAAAAAGTAGGATTTAACAATGTTTGTAAAGCCTTAGAAGTAGCAACATTTGATGAAAATATAAAAGGAATAAGTCTTAGAGCTATTCCAGCAAATTTAGGATGGGCTCAAGCAACAGAACTCAGAAAATTATTGCAGAAGTTTAAAGATAAAGGGAAATTTATTTATGCTTTTGACGATGTATACTCTCAGAAAAAATATTATTTAAACTCTATTGCAGATTCTTTATTTGTATCTCCATTAGGAAGAATAGAATTAAAAGGATTGCATTCAGAAGTTTTGTTTTACAAGTCTCTGCAAGAAAAGTTGGGTGTAAAAATGGAGGTGATAAGACATGGAAAATACAAAAGTGCCGTAGAGCCTTTTATTGCCGATGAAATGAGTACTTCTAATAGAACTCAGATAAAAGAATTGATAGATGGATTGTGGAAAAATATACAGGTTGCTATTTCAGAATCAAGAAACGTAAATGTAGAGAAAGCTGTAATGGAGTTGCATGGAGCCAGTTCATCAAAGGCTTTAGAACATCATTTGATAGATGGTGTTTTGTATCAGGATACTTATTATCAAAAACTTAAAAAAAGGTTAGCAGTTAAAAAATTAGCTAAAATTTCTTTATCAGATTATATAAACAATAAAGTATTATTACATCTTTCTTCAGAAGTTTCTAAAATTGCTGTAGTATATGCTCAAGGGCAAATTATGTATGGGGAAGGAGAACTCAACATTATAGGTCAGAAAAAAATGATTAAAGCTCTTAATAATGCGGTTGAAAATAAAGAAGTAAAAGCCATTGTTTTTAGAATAAACTCCCCAGGAGGTAGTGCGTTGGCTTCTGATTTAATATGGAGAGCCGTAGAGAATGCCAAAAGTAAAAAGCCTGTAATTGTTTCTATGGGAAATTTAGCAGCTTCAGGCGGTTATTATATTGCTTGTAATGCAAATAGAATTTTTGCAGAGCCAACAACCATTACAGGTTCTATAGGAGTTTTTGGAATGTTGCCAAACGCAGCCAAGTTAGCAAAAGAAATAGGAATTAACGCAGAGGTTGTAAGTACGCATAACAACGGAATGTATTACAGTGCGGTACTGCCTGTAGACCATCGTTTTAAGAAAGCTGTAAAAAGCGGAATAGAGTCTGTGTATGATACTTTTTTAGAACGTGTTTCTAAAGGAAGAAATCTATCGATAAAAGAAGTAGATGCTGTTGCTCAAGGGAGAGTGTGGATAGGAACAAAAGCTTTAGAGATAGGTTTGGTAGATGAGTTAGGAGGCTTAGGAAGTGCAATAGCTTATGCAGCTAAAAAAGTATCATTAGATACCTACTCGTTAAAAGAATATCCAGAGTATAAATTAGATTTTAAAAGTATGTTTAGCGTAGAGTCACTTATCAAATTAAATCTTTTAAAGTCTAAGTTAATTTCTAAAGAAGGTTTAGATAAAGTAGATGT
>Ga0115030_1000174_pt1 | contig 24342 bp, 18 predicted proteins | sample SidtaG_4_FD_87174 | JGI IMG/M metagenome (GOLD analysis project Ga0115030, IMG submission 87174) | Marine algal microbial communities from Sidmouth, United Kingdom - Sidmouth_Male1 metaG | ecosystem: Host-associated > Algae > Red algae > Unclassified | place: Sidmouth, United Kingdom | collected... | reverse complement strand
TACAAAAAAATAAAAGTATGCTCAGACTCCAATTGGAGCGAGAGAGTAGCGGGTTTTTGGCCAACCCTTTAAGGATTCTTATCTCTTAAGAATCACACGTCTTTTTAAGCGTGTGAGTGTCAATCAGATAGTCGATAGCCAATGGTTATTGACTTTTTTGGTGGCAAATTTCTAGTTAGAGTCAAAAAGAGATCGCTATATCATTTCATGTCATTAAATCTTGTTGCTGTTTCACTTCTCTATTTCCTCAATAGATAGAATAGTCAATACAGTGACTCGACCTAGAATCTTTGGTCGAAAATTACTAGAATTACTGGTATCAAAATTAGTGAGATGAGTAGCGATCGCAATATATGAACCTGACACCAATTTGGGGTTCGCTGACAGTTTTTATTATCTGTCCTTTATTGGGCGGGCTTCCCCTTATAGACTGGATTACCTACACTATTACTGGTCGTGAACTACGCAAATTAGGAACGGGCAATATTTCTGTATCCGCAGCTTTTTATCACGGTGGCAAGTTGGCAGGAATTACCGCCGTACTCTCAGAAGCAGCTAAAGGAGTAGCAGCAGTACTATTAACCCGATTCTTCTTCCCTGGGGGTTCGCCTTGGGAGATTTTGGCAATTATTGCCCTAGTGATGGGGCGTTATTGGATGGGCAACAGCGCGGGAACAACTAATGCTGTCTGGGGAATTGTGGCACACGATCCCATTGCAGCAGGACTTACGTGGTTGATTAGTTTGGTTGGATTTACGATTATTCGCGATCGCATTATCGGTAAATATGGTGCGTTAGTTTTATTAGTAGTTATTATTGGTTTACGTCATCCCCATCAACCAGAATATGCGATCGCTGCTTTGGCTTTAGCTAGTTTGCTGGCTTGGATTTATCAAAATATACCCGACGATTTAGATTTAAATAACTCTACAGATCAAGCTAGTACGAATAAGATGTTTCGTTTTTTTCAGGGAGACAACAATATTATTACTTTAGACGGTAAATTAGACTCTAATAAAGTAGGTCAAAAAGCTGCTAACCTTTCTTTGCTCAAACGCCTTGGTTATCCTGTGGTAGAAGGCTGGGTATTACGCCCAGGAGATGATTCCCAAGCCTTAGTTAAACGGCTACAACCTTCTCCTACATCTCCGTTAATTGTCCGTTCTTCGGCTATAGGAGAAGACTCAGTAACAGCTTCTGCTGCAGGGCAGTATGTAAGTATTTTAAATGTAACCAATCAAGAAAAATTGCGATCGGCGATCGCCCAAGTGCAAACTTCTTATACAGAAGCTAACGCTCTTGAATATCGTCGTCATAATGACCAGCAAGAAGAATCGATGGCGGTTTTGATTCAACAGCAAATTGAAGGACAATATAGTGGAGTTGCTTTTAGCCGAGATCCTGTCAATCAATTAACCGAAACAGTGGCAGTGGAAGCTTTACCAGGAAAAGCTACTAAAATTGTCTCTGGTAAATTTACCCCCCAAAGATATCGCGTTGCCATTCCCGAAGCGGATTCTGAAACCGAAACGGGCAACAGCAAACTCATTACCGTTACGCAAGAAAATTATCAACCAGAACAAGCCAATATTCCCCTAGAAATTATTGAATCAGTAGGACTCTTAGCTAGGGAAATGGAAGAGTTATTTGAAGGTATTCCTCAAGATATTGAATGGACTTACGATGGCGAAAAACTTTGGCTATTGCAGGTACGTCCTATCACTACCCTACAGCCGATTTGGACGCGACGCATTGCCGCCGAAGTTATTCCTGGTAAAATTCGTCCCCTTACTTGGTCGATTAATCAACCCCTCACCTGTGGCGTTTGGGGTAAACTGTTTACCATTGTTTTGGGCGATCGCGCTAAAGATTTAAACTTTGAATCGACTGCCACCCTTCACTTTGCCAGTGCTTATTTTAACGTCACTTTATTAAGCACGATTTTTCGACGTATGGGGTTGCCTCCCGAAAGTTTAGAGTTTTTGACACGAGGCGCCAAATTTAGTAAACCACCCCTGATGTCTACGATTAAAAACATTCCTGGGCTGTGGCGGTTGTTAAAACGAGAATGGAACTTAGGCAGACAGTTCAGGAGCGATCGCGAAAAGATATTTGCCCCGATTTTATCGGCGATCGAAAAACAGCCTGCAACAGAACTATCCCCCACAGAGATCGTCGATCGCATTGACACAATTTTGGGACTATTAGATAAAGTCACCTACTATAATATTCTTGCTCCTTTGAGCCTGGCAATCCGTCAAGGAATCTTGAAGGTAGACGAATTTGAATTAGACAGTAGCCAGATAGCAGAAGTAGCAGCAGCAAGTTCTTTAGCAGAAGTAGCCTCTGATACCCGCAAGCTGTTGGGCACGGAGAAAATTACTTTAGACTCCTGTGCATCTCTTTTCGCTCATATAGCCGAAAACCCAGAAGGAGAAAGTATTATGCAGCGTTTTACTCTTTGGTTAGAACAATATGGCTATCTTAGTGAAGTCGCCACCGATATATCTGTCCCTCGTTGGCGAGACAAGCCAGGTATCCCCCGACAAATGTTTACGCGGTTTTTCTTTGATGCACATGGAGCAAAAAAAGCCCAAATAGCTTCTACTAGATCTAGTCAATCTATACCTGCCAAAATAGTTCAAAAGAGATTAAGTCTCAAGGGTGCAGTCGCCGAAATATACAATAAATTGCTGGCAAATTTACGCTGGAGTTTTCTGGCATTAGAACAACATTGGTTGAATGATCATAGAATTGATCATTCTGGCGATATTTTCTTACTTAAGTTAGAAGAAATTACCGCTGTGGTAGCCAATGAGAATAGTCAATCGGCTCTAAACTTAACCAATCTCATTGCTAAAAGAAAACAACAGTGGTCAAAAGAACGAAAATTAACCACAGTACCCCGATTGGTTTATGGCAAACCAAAAATATCTAACTGGACAACACCTACCGTTACAGATTTTCGAAGTAAGTTTAGGGGGATCGGTACTAGTGCAGGACAAATAGAAGGCAAGATCGCTGTTATTTCTAGTCTCAATAATTCTCAAGCGATTGATCGCGATACAATCATTGTCGTTCCCTATACTGACGCGGGTTGGTCACCTCTTTTAGCTCGTGCGGGGGGCTTAATCTCGGAAGTAGGGGGGCGTTTATCTCATGGGGCAATTGTCGCCAGAGAATATCAGATACCTGCGGTGATGGACATTGCTAACGCTACCCAAGTATTTCAAGATGGTCAAAGAGTAAGAATCAATGGCAATACAGGAGTAGTGGAATTATTAGCTAATGTTAGGTAACAATCTATTTCTCTGATTTCTTCATTTGGATCGTTAGTAACGCGATCGCACAATTCTGAAAATACTTCTATCAATAGACTAACTTGTTAAAATCTTGGCGTAAAGCAGCTATTCCCCAAACTTTGATCCATAGCACCTTAATGTTATTCATCTTGATTTACGAGCTGCGAGTTTGTCTTATTAGAAAAGTTTTTAACCTCTCTATTGGCGATCGCACTTGTTGATTTTTCGAGTTTTTAATCATCGCTCTGAATCTTCACATTACGTCACCCCTTATTATGAAGTATGAAAATTTCCATTGTGAGCGAATTCCATACCAGTCATCAAGCTCAATCCCTAAGTTATTGTTTTGAAAATATTGAAGCTCAAATTGCGATCGCAATAAAAGAACACTTTCCTACAGGAGATGCAATGTTGCCATTTCTCTTAGGTTTGTCATCACAAAGCGATCGCAATTTCCTCCTAATAACCGCATAACGCAATCTTAAACTGCTGTAGTTAACTCCTGTTCACGCTCTTCGCTGCTAACTTCATCGTCAGATATAACCGCAGGTTGCTCGATCAATTTTTGACGCAGTTTCTGGTTAATTGCGGGAACATAGAACATGACAGCAATACCCAAAATAACTAACGCCGAACCAATCCAGGTTAGGGCTGTTACCCAAGCGGGTTCGCGTTTTACCTGCAAAGTAGACTGTTGCAAATCCCCAGGATTCCAAGAAGCTTGGGCAATTTTCCATCCTCTATACCAGGTTGGGTGATTCATCCAGACTTTGCGCCGTTCGATGTTATTATTACTGGGATCTTCAATGCGGATTTGACTCGTCCACATGGCTACTGATTGCGAGCCTTCGTTACGTTCGACGATAAAATCTTCTAGCTTAATTCCAAAGGGTATTTGAAATAATTTGGGACTAAAGGCAGCATAAATGAGATCGCCATCCTGAATTGCGCTAGCTTCGCCCCAAGGTAGCCAGGTTTCTTGTCCAGAAGGGGTTTTTACTAGTAATGCAGGAGTACTTTGAACGGGTGTAGTTTGGAGGTTTCCTCCACGCCCGATGGTTTGATTTTGTCGCTCGCTGGTGGGAATAATTTTTCTTTGTACTTGAGTGTGGGGTAAAAATTCTGCCAGAGTAATTTCAAAATCAGCCCACCCAGGAGTTACTGTTTGTCCTGGTTCTATAGTTCCCGATTTGAATTGACTAGAAGATTTGGCAGCATAATAAAGTTTACCGTTTTCTGTGGTAATTACTTTAAAGTAGTCTTTGACTTCTGGAGGCTGTACTTGATAGTTCAAGCTGATGTTTTCTAGAACTTCTCCTGAGAGGAGAGTTTTTACAGGAGGGAAATCACCTTTAGCAAAGACGTACCAACGCTCCTTGCCAATTTTAGAAGTTACTTCTAAAGCGATCGCAGGATTGTGGTAATTTTCCGATGCTGTAACTGGTTGCTTGTCGCGATCTAGTCGAAAATCGGGATAAAAGCCCGCGATCGCTATTTTTAAATTCCCGATCTTGACTGTTCTCGATTTATTTGCCTTGACATCAACAGTACGGCTTTTAGCTGGGGTCGCAATGGTTAATTCTCCCCAAGGATGGCGATCGCTCTGGCGAGGATTTAACAAACCCCAGAGTGCATCATCGTCTTTCACTTTGACTAATTCCAATTGTGCAGGACCCAATCCTATCTGACTATATACTGGAGGAGAAAGTACCAGGGTACGTTCGATAGTTTGTCCCATGCGATCGCTTGCCAGACTCAATTTCACTCCTGGGTTGGCGATCGTTCCCCCTTCACTGAAGTTGATTTCTGATACTGCATTATCTGTATAGGCTTCTAATTCTAATCCCCCGATATGTCTTGGACTTACCGAACCATCTTGCTTAATAAAAATGCTGCTTTGTTCTACTTCTCCTGCTGCATTGACTACTTCTAATAAGTCTCCCTCCATTCTCAAGCGATCGCCAGCATCGCTATTTGTTCTTACTAATAGCATGCCTTCCATGTTCAGGTGAATTACGGCTGCCGAACCTGCAATAATCACAATTAAACCAAAATGGGTCAGGGCAAAACCTATTTTTCTCGCTCCACGCCATGGATAACGCGACATTGCCGATATACCCAGGTTTACTGCCAGCATAAACATTAATGCACCAAACCAAGGACTTTTATATATTTCCTGTTGTACTGTGTTTGAGCCTACTTGAGATTCATAAAAAGTAGCCCAGATTAAGATGCCAATAATAATAGTGAGTAGAGGTACAGCTAGTTTAATTGAGCCAGCAAAACGAGTCAGGCGATCAAGCATAGGTTTAATTAATAATTGATAATTAATAAATTATTTTTTTAGTTAATAATTTGCAAAATAACTTTTTACTGTGAGGTGAAAAAATACATAATTCTGTCTATGTATTTTATTAACTATCGATTTTACTTAGTTTTTCAAAATCATTTGTTTTAAATTAATAATATTGTCGATATATCTACTAAAAACAGTATTTTTTGTTACAAAAAACTAGATAAATATTGTTAATTAATATTATCAATCAATAAATTTAACTATATTTTAATTGTTGTTAATATTGCTATGATAGTTACTATACGGTGATCGCAGTTTGTTTACAATCTAGCTCCACAGAAGAACACAACTAGTAAATCAATAAAATGCAAATAAAGCATCGGGTATATTCAAAAATTAAATCATATATTTTTAATCGTATATTTGGTAACAAAATAGGGTTCCCAGCTATTCTATAAATCTATAGAAAGATATAAACTACTATCCTACAAATTACCTATCTATCTAAATAAATACAGATAGATAATTAGCTCGATAACATATACCAATGCTGTTAATTTCAGTTTAAGATAATCTGCAATTGAAAATATTATTCTAATTGCGAATTAACATTAACTATTGAAAAAGCGATTTATTAAAAATTAGAGGAGAACATAGTAAAAGATGTCTTTACAAGTAGAAACATTAGAAAAAAGCTTTGATGCCATCAAACCTCAGGCAAACGAATTTGTAGCTAGTTTTTACGAAAATTTATTTACAGCTAATCCCGAAGCCAAGCCGCTGTTTGACACTACGGATATGGAAGCTCAGAAGAAAAAACTCCTCGGTTCGTTAGTTTTGGTAGTGGAAAGCTTACGCAAGCCTGAAGTATTAAACGGTGCGCTGCGTGGTTTGGGAGCGCGTCACGTCAAATACGGAGCTTTACCCGAACACTATCCTTTGGTGGGTAGTGCTTTGTTAACTACTTTTGGGCAGTATTTGGGAGAACAGTGGACTCCCAATGTCAAACAAGCTTGGACAGATGCTTATGTAGCCATTAGCGAAATCATGCTCGATGGGGCAGATTATTCCCAAGCTGATATCGCGCTACCTACTCCTGGTACTCCTGAGGCAGCCCTAGAGGATACACCTTCGGATAACGCAGAGGCTGGTCTACAGGTAGAGCTATTAGAGCAAAGTTTTGCTGAAATTAAGCCCAACGCAAACGAATTTGTAGCTAGTTTTTACGAAAATTTATTTACAGCTAATCCCGAAGCCAAGCCGCTGTTTGACACTACGGATATGGAAGCTCAGAAGAAAAAACTCCTCAGTTCGTTAGTTCTGGTAGTAGAAAGCTTACGCAAGCCTGAAGTATTAGACGGTGCGCTGCGTGGTTTGGGAGCGCGTCACGTCAAATACGGAGCATTACCCGAACACTATCCTTTAGTAGGTAGTGCTTTGTTAACTACTTTTGGGCAGTATTTGGGAGAAAAGTGGACGCCAGAAGTCAAACAAGCTTGGACGGGCGCTTATGGAGCGATTAGTGAGATCATGCTTGATGGGGCAGACTATTCCCAAGCTGATATCGCTCTTAAACCTGAACCTAGCAATACTGAAATTGCTGCCCCCGAAGCTCAATCTTTGACTAGCGCAGCTAATGGTGCTGCTACTGTTGGTGTTGAACCAGAGACAAAAACATTTTCTCACGACTCTGGTAAAGCGACTATGGCTGCTTTTGCTGGTGGGGGAATTATGGGGATTATTGCTACCATCTTGGCATTGCTATTTTAGGAAGAAGAAATGGCAAGAAACGTATCCCGTGGTTTTCGACCCTTGGCTTTATTAGGTTCAAAGTTCGCCATTATTGCTTCAATGGTAGCTTTAGTCCTATGGTTGGGTTCAGCTTTTGCTCTTGATAGTCAGAGCGTTTTTTTACCTGGAGAGACCTCTAATGGTCATGTTTTGTTTGAGACTTCCTGTAAGTCGTGTCACGAAGGCTTTAAACCAGTCAGTAACGATACTTGCAATCGTTGTCACGAAGCAGAAATGGCAAAAGACATCCACGGAGCAAAAAAGTTTCGCGATCCTCGCTGGGCAGAGTTACGAGAAAATATTGACGTGCTTAGTTGTACTGCTTGTCACCGAGAACACGAACATATGTTTAGTCGAGGGGTAAATTTACAGCCTGACTTGTGTATGGCTTGTCATCAAGGAGTTATTGAAGGTGAATTAGCTAGTCATGATGGTTTTGAAGCTGATGGTTGTTGGACTGCTGGCTGTCACAATTTTCACGATCATCGTTCCATCTCGACGGGTTTTTTACGCCAAAATCTCGACCAACCTTGGATGTTACCCAAACCAGCACTACCCAATAGAGTCGTGAAAGCAGAGTTAGATACTGCTCCCAAACCAGATTTAAGCCAAGAGTTTTTGGGAGGGAAGATATGAGAAGTCAGAAGTATCGATTAACTATTTTTTCGATCTGTTTAGTATTTTTCTGGTCTTGGATGTTTTCTGATGTGGCATTGGCACAGAAGGTTAGTCAAAGTCAGTTAACTAAAATTGAGCAGCAATGGCAAATCAGTGCCCATGCACTGGCAGAGGTCAATTGTTCTAGCTGTCACCAAAATGAGGAGACTAAAAAATTTGTAGCAAAACCGACAGAAGAAAGCTGTAGAAGCTGTCACGAAAATAGTGTTGACACATTTTTGTTGGGCAAACACGGTATTCGCACCTTAGAAGGATTATCTCCCCTAACTCCGGCTATGGGTCATTTACCGATGCAAGATAGTTCGTTGGACAAGCAGATGAACTGTAATACTTGCCATAACGTTCATACAGTCGATACCTATCAGGCATCTGTTGACTCTTGTCTAACGTGCCATGCTGATAATCATTCTTTAAACTATAAAAACTCGCCTCATGCCAATATATTTCGTGAAATTGGTACGCTACCCCGTCCTAATTCTGATTCTGTTACCTGCGCTACCTGTCATTTACCCAGACAAGCTTCTGGAGACGATGTGCTAGTCAATCACAATAATACTTATACATTAAAACCACGCGATCGCATGGTGCAGGAGGTCTGCATGAATTGTCATGGTGTAGAACACGCCTACAACAGCATCTTCGATGACGAACTTGTCGAAGCAAACTTTGCTCGCCCACCTAATCAACAATTGCCAACTTTCCAACTAGTTCGCGATCTTGAAAAGAAAAGGTCAAGCAAAGGGAATTAATTCATCCCACAATACTCAACCACAAATATCCAAAACTATCCTAACAATGAAAAACGTAATTGAGAGAGTAAAAACTAAAACTATTGCTTTAGTAGTTCTAGCTATAGCAGTCTGTTTTAGCGCGATCGCCTGTAGCGGTGGAGGCTCTACCCAAGCAGCAGCAGGAATTTCACCAGAAGTAGCAGTAGACTACGTACATACTGTATTGCTGGCAGATCGAACAGCTTATACTAAGCACGTCGTTAGTAGATTAAAAAAATTAGAAGGAAAAGATAAGCCTGATGGAGTAATTTCTGCTGAAGCTACAGAAGGCTGGGAACAAACGGGAGGCGTACCTTTACCTGCCCAAATGTTCCGCTTGGGTTCGGAAGTTGCAGCGGAGACTGCCGATGAAAAAGGCATTGGTTTTACTTATAACTTAATCTCCACTTGGAATATCAACGACAGCCATGCGCCCAAAACCGAGTTTGAGAAAAAGGCAATGGAAGTAGTTAACGAAACAGGTGAACCCTATAAGGAGTATCAAGAAATTGGCGGTCAGAAATATTTTTCTGCCGTATATCCAGATAAAGCAGTCAGCGAATCTTGTGCAACCTGTCACAATACTCATCCCGTTCACCTAGAACGCTATCCCGACAAAACATTCAACTTGGATGACGTAATGGGCGGTATCATCATCAACCTACCTATTGAAGAAAGTTAATTTTTTAGTTATTAGCTAACTATCTTTGGTGGGCAATTGATGTACTTTTAGACAAAATACATAATTTTTATTGCCCACCCTACAGTTCAATGTTGAATGATAAATGCTTAATGCTCAATGATCAATGAAGCCCAAGTTTTCCACTTTAATCATTCTTACCTTAATATCGGCAGTAATTCTCGCTCCTTTTGCGGTGAGTCCGATTTATATTCCCATTTTTAGAAAGAATGCTTTTGATGTTTTATATTTTCTCCAAGCTAATCTTTATAAACAAATAACGGGCTATATATCTTTGGTATTTGTTATTGCTGAAATGATTTTGACTGCCCGCAAAAGAGGTAAAGGCTGGAAAATAAAACTATCTGTACCTGGCTCAATGCAATTATGGCGCAGATTACATATATTCTTAGGTGTAGGTTTATTAGCAATAGTTTTAATTCATACTATTGGTGTGGCAGGAATTAATTTTAATGCTATTTTTCTGTGGGTATTTTTCGGAGTTAGCCTTTCTGCTTTAGTTGGAGTTGTTGCCGAAACAGGAGTAGTAGAGTCATCTCAAAAACGTTTTTTTCCCATGTTTAAAACTGCCACAGTTGACGGTAAAAAAATTCCTGGTATTTCTAAAGGTAATATGGTGCGAAGTATGCGCGCTTTATGGCTAAATACCCACATCATTTTGGTAGGACTCTTTTTTGTAATGTTAGTTTTCCACATATTTATGGCTTATTACTACGCCTAATATCATTCAAAATTTAGCTTAACTTCTCAAATTTAAAACTGCATAGTATGACTTTAAATATTAATCTTTTAGAAGCCAGTTTCAATAAAGTTAGAAATAATGCAGTGGAGTTTTCTGCTAGTTTTTATCATAAACTTTTCTCTTATCATCCAGAATTAAAGCCCTTGTTTGAAAAAGCAGATCAGGCTGCTCAAGAAAAGAAATTAATTACATCCTTAGCCATTATTGTTGAAAATTTGCGTAATCCAGAAGAATTATCGATGGCGTTGAAAAGTCTCGGTGCATATCATCATGAAGTAGGCACAATAGAAGAACATTATCCTTATGTCGGACAAGCTTTAGTAGAAACTTTTGCTGACTATTTAGAAGATAAATGGGATCGCCATACCCATCAAGCTTGGTTAAATGCTTATAGTTTGATTACCAAAATAATGTTAGAAGGTGCCAACAATCCAGAGGCTTATTTAGGAGGAGAATTAACATTTTACGAATGGTTAGATTTATATGGAGAATCTAGCCCTGAAGTGAAAAAGATGATTACTGAAAATACTCGTTTTGAATACCGAAATTATAAAGCTACTAATTAACCTGTCAGAATATTTGTTCATTACTCAATCCTAATAATTAATTTTTTTTATTATGAGCAATTAAAATAAATGACTTTATTTTCTCCAGAAATAGTTTTACAGAAAATTCAAGAAGAATTTGAATTTAGACAGGCAGAACTTAGTCGACTAAAACTAAATGTGGCTAAGATTGATCGCGCTAAATTTATTCAATGTTATATGCGCGGAGTTGTCTTTACTGATGTATCTGGTAAAGGAGTTAGTTTTAAAAGTACTAATTTAGCTTTTGCTAAGTTTAATCAGGTTAATTTATCAGAAGCGATTTTAGAGCGAGCAGAGCTTAATAGTGCTGTTTTAGATGATGTTATTTTAGATAATGCTAATGCCTATAAAGCGAAATTATTTGGTGTCATCTTGAATAAGATCAAAGCATCTTATGTAGACTTTTCCTTCGCTGATTTACGAGAAGTTCAAGGTAAAAATATTTTTTTCAATAGTGCTAATTTTAATAAAGCCTTTTTAAGCAAAACTAAATTTGAAAACATTAATTTTGAACGATCTACTATTACTAACGCTGGTTTACAGGGCGCAATAATTAATAATTCTCGTTGGCATAAGGCAAACTTACAAAATAGTAACCTTATGAAATCTAAAATCAAAGATGCCTATTTTAACGATGCCAGTTTAGTTAGTTCTAAATTTCAAGAAGCATATCTTAGCAATGTTGATTTTATAGGAGCAGAATTATTAGAAACAAATTTTTATCATGCCGAATTAAATAATATAAATTTTAGTAAAGCGAGCGCTATTTCGGCAAATTTTGAAGGAGCAAAACTATCAAATATAAATTTACAAGATGCAAATTTACAAGATGCAAATTTTGAAAATACTATCTGGGTAGGTGCAGATTTTACTAATTGCCAGATTGACGGTGCAGTATTCTCTGACGCCCAAGGTTTAACAGACGAACAAAAACAATTTTTAAAGAAAAATGGTGCTTTAAATGTTACTTGATTCTCCTAATAATACAATCAAACAATCAAAGACTACTAGCTCTAAAAAAACTTCTAGTACTAAGAACATTGTCAATATAATTATCGGTTTAGTTCTGGGGGTTTTAGTCTTAGTCATTCCTATCAATCAATTTCAAACTTCACCAATCGAACCTCTGCAAAATTTAGCAGTTCAATTAGATGGGCGCAAAAAACCTTTAGATACAGTCGCCAGAGAGACGGTTGTCCAAATACACGGTAAAACTAGCTACAGGGCAACAGATGGTCAAAAACTAGACTATTTAGATATTTATCTTTCCTTGTGGTTTAACGATCGCGATTGGAATCAAGAAGAGTTTATTCTGTTTAACTATCGCCCTCTAAAAGAACAGTTGGGGTTAAATCCAGACCAAAAATACTTTTCTTTTGCCCAATTAATGCAGTCAGATCTAGGGCAAGTAATTATGGCAACTAGAGAAAAGCAAGCAAAAGATCTTGACCTAAATCGAAATGATCGAGAAGCCCTAACCATCGAAGATCGACTGGCGTTAACTATTGCTACCGTAGGCGATAGTCAGTTACCCCTAGTTCCCCATCCCACAGATCTCAAAGGAACTTGGATTGGTATTAATAATGCAGCAGAATATTACACCCCTGACCAAGCTACTAAGGTTCTACAAGACTATCAACAGCTAAAACTAGCTTACCGTAATAATTCCCAAGATAAAGCTAGTTTAGGCGCGATCACGCTTAAATTACGCACAGAATTAGCTGCCCTTAGCCCAGAGATTTATCCCGATACGGCTACTCTAACAAGAGAGGTTAAATTTTATGAGTTACATCCCTTTGCTAAAGCCTGGATACTTTATGGTTTAGCGTTTATCGCGATGTTAATTGTAACCCTGTTTGAGTCAGTCGAATTCTACTGGGGTGCGATCGCCATATTTAGTACTGGATTACTAATTCACGGCTATGGCTTTATCGAAAGAATGCAAATAGCTGGTCGTCCTCCCGTAACCAATATGTACGAGTCGGTAATCTGGGTCGGATTTGGCATTAGCGCGATCGCTTTATTATTTGAATTAATTTATCGTGCCAAATACTATCTTTTGGCTGCTGCACCTCTATCGGTAGTTTGCTTGCTGCTAGCCGATAGTTTACCCGCTATTCTCGATCCCACCATTAAGCCTCTCGTCCCTGTATTACGCGATAACTTTTGGTTAAGTGTCCACGTCCCCACTATTACCCTTAGCTATGCTAGTTTTGCCTTAGCTTTTGGCTTAGGTCACATTCTCTTAGCACAGTATTTATTGGCATCGAAAAATACTAAACGCATTCGTAGCCTCTCCAAATGGAACTATGGTGTCTTGCAGGTAGGAGTTTTGTTACTAACAACGGGCATTATCTTAGGTGGTATCTGGGCGCACTTCTCCTGGGGGCGTTTTTGGGGTTGGGATCCCAAAGAAACCTGGGCTTTGATCGCGTTAATGTGCTATGTAGTTCCACTCCACGGACGCTTAGTCGGCTGGTTAAAAGACTTTGGTATGGCAGTTACTAGCGTGGTAGCATTCAATGCAGTCTTAATGGCTTGGTATGGAGTAAACTTTGTACTAGGTACGGGATTGCACAGCTACGGCTTTGGTACAGGAGGATCGCAATTACTTATTGCTGTTTTCGTTGGTTTAGATTTACTCTTTGTTAGTGTTACCGCAATGAAAAAACAAGGATGGCTGACTGAGAAACAATTGGCGAAAGCAGATCAATAATCAATCTCTAATATTTAGATCTCAACATAGCTTTAGGATTAAAACCAGGAAAATCTTGTTATTTAGAACAAGTTAAATTCACTAAACAACCGAGTATAGTTAAAGTGAATATTGCGTTTTATTGGAGCAAAGCAACTAAAGGAAAAAGCAATAATGATACTCACTTCCAACACGTTACCTTTCTATCAACAGGGGATGAGGGCAAAAACGCTTATCCTCTTATCCTTTTGAGCTAGTTGTCACCCCGTCAAGAATCTCGTAGGAGCGCCGCTCCGCATATGGTACACCTACAGATATACCTAATACCATTTGTCAAAAATAGCGAGATAGATATTTGGGGTTGGTTAAGGGAAAAAGGTTAATATACAAAGCTTTTACCTGATTGATTTAACTCTAGCTAAAATCACCAAGTCTCTTATTACTTTTCAGAATTGGTATAAGCGCGAATCCTTGTTTGATAAATGGCAAGTCGCTATCGCATCAAGGTAGAGTTTTCAGCAGTTATAAATCATTTCCAAAAAAGGGTCGCACAGCGCAGATTCGGATTTAAAATCCGAATTGCGTGGCGACTGAAAGTATTCTACGCTTCGACTACTTAATTTACAGAAAAGATCTTAGCCTCCCAGCTGGTTTATAGTCAGCCCTAGTGCTGCAATATTTTTCGCGCCTATTGACGACTTCCACCGCTAAACGCTTCACGTTTTAACGGGGGATTCTTGCTGAATGTTAACTCTAGCAAGCCGCATCAAGCAGATCCTAGACAGTTCAACGAAGTCTTTGTGCTTACTTGTGATTTTATGTTTTTCAAAATACCATAAACTGTCAATCAAACTGTGGAATGTCAGTCTTGTTACCGAAAAATATAAATGAATTTTTAGCTACTACCAGCAATAAAAGAGTTAAACACAGCTGTTATGAGTATTGTGTTCCTTATTTTCTTATAGAATCTGGCATTTCTAGAAATGACTCTGTAATAGCTATTTCAGTTACTGCTTTGGTTTTATTAAGCTAATATCATTTGATTTTTCATGAAAAATCAAATGATTCTAATATGTTTAGGTATTTTATATTACTTTGTTGTTCAAATTACATTTAGATACTAATTAAAACCAAACTACACTTTAAACAATATCATAGTAATAAAGTTGCCATAAATTACGAATGAGTTAACATAATTGCTGTTTATTTAAAATATACTTTCAATAACTTTACTTGGTTATATGCCTTTTATATTTAGGACAAAGCTATCAAATCTGAAGAAAATCAAATGCTTGTTATTTTTTAGCAACCTTATTTTGTACTCTCTTGTGGGAATCCCCGAAGTATCTGCACAAAAAAAGGTTTTAGTTATACATTCCTATAGCGAAGAATTTTCTTGGACAGAGAGTATTAAACAAGGTATTGATGAAACATTAGCTAAAAAGACTGATGATCTTAAAGTTTTTCACGAGTTCCTAGATGCAAAAGCACATCCTAAACTACATCATAACCAAGCATTTTTAAATTATATTCAAGAGAAATATCACCATAAAAAATTAGATTTGCTTATGGTGTCTGACGATCCTGGATTAATGGTTGTTACAGAACATAGAAATAAATATTTCGCCAATATTCCGATTGTTTACTTGGGAATTAATAACGTACAGCCGAACATTCTAAATTTACCTGAAGCTACAGGAGTTTTTGAAAATAGAGATGTTGCAGAAACCATAGTAGAGGCTGCAAGGCAAACAAGTTCCGAGCAAATAATTATCATAAATGATACAACTCAAACTGGTCAGGCAAATTTAAGTAAGATACATGAATGCTATAAATTAAGTGGCTGTCCCCAAGATATGATAATTATTAATGATTTAACTCCCGATCAGATTCACAATGTCTTTAGGCAATATGACAAAAATACTCCTGTCTTATTAATCGGACAGCTGAGAAAGAATTCTTCTCAGGGTGAGCTATATAGTCTTGCAGATTGTACTCAGATACTCAGATCGCAAGTTGAAAATCCAATCTATGGTTTGAATCTAGAAATGTTGAATCAAGGAATTGTAGGTGGTAAATTCCTTGAGGGTAAACATCATGCTAAACAAGCTACAAAAATAGCAGAAAATATTTTGCAGGGAACATCAGTAGATCGGATAGAACCGATTATTGAAGCTGAAAATCGCTGGATATTTGATGCGGAGGAACTAAATAAATTTAAGATTGAATTCAAAAACTTACCTAACAATGCAGAAATTATTAGTCATAATCTATCTTTTTATCAAAAATACAAGAGATTAGTTTGGTTTACTGCTTCTGCTTTTGGTCTTTCGTTAGTAGTTATTTTGTTACTCATAGAAATAATAAGAAGAGAAACAATTACCAAAAGAATATTGAGCGAAAATAAATCTCGCTATAAAGATTTGGCAGAGTCAGGTGCCAATATATTTTGGGAAACAGACACAAATAGCAAAATTTGCTATATATCTGGAGATACACAAAATTTTTGTGGTCAAAAATCGCAGGATATATTAGGTAAAGACTTAAAAGAGATATATAGAAAAGACTATGAACTTGATTTTCCTTGGGATAGTTTTGAAACTACTATTGAAGATCGTCAGCCAATCACCAATTTAATTTTCAGAGTAAAACATCTCGATCGCGAGTTACGAATTTTTCAGTTAAATGGTAAGCCGATTTACGATGAAAATAATCAATATTTAGGTTATAGAGGAATTAAAAGAGAAATAACCCAAGAATACAATCTTTCTCAAACTATTGCATACCAAGCTTCCTATGACTTTCTAACTGGATTAATTAATCGACAAGAGTTTATTAGTCACCTCAAAAACCTAGTAGATGAAACTTTAGATTCTCAAATATCTTCTGTACTATGCTATCTCGATCTAGATCGTTTTAAGTTGGTAAATGATACTGCAGGACATTTAGTGGGAGATTCTGTACTGATTGAGGTAACAAAACTAATTAGTAGTTGCTTAAGAAAGCAAGATATTTTAGGACGTTTGGGGGGAGACGAATTTGGTTTATTGTTAAAAGGTGCTTCTATATCAGATGCACAAAATATTTGCCAGGACATAATAAACCGCATTAATAAAAATCGTTTTCAATGGAATAATCGCTTTTTTGATGTTGGTATTAGTATTGGCATAATCTCAATTATCAATAATCCATTTGATGCGATTGATTTATTAAGTCAAGCGGATTTAGCTTGCTACAGGGCAAAAGATTTAGGTCGAGGTAGATTTTGTATTGCTGGTACAGAAAACATGGATTTGAATAATGTTCAAATGCAGATGGAATATATTTCTAGCGTTTCTCAAGCAATTGAACGACAGCAATTTTCTTTAGTAAAGCAACAAATAAAATCGATTGATCGCTGCGATCCTCATCAGCATTACGAAATTTTGCTTAGATATAAAGATCAAACTGGTAAAAATATTTCTCCAGGACTTTTTATTCCTGCTGCCGAAAAATATGGTGTAATTACTATTATTGATCGCTGGGTATTAGAAACGATAGTCAAAAATTATCATGATAATTTTCCCGATCACCAAACTATGATCTCAGTCAATATATCTGGAATAAGTATCAGCAACAATGATTTTGTTGACTTTGTCCTTAATCTTTTTAGTTCATCAAATATAGATACTAGTTATATTTGCTTTGAAATTACTGAAACTGCAGCAATCTCCCAATGGCCTCAGGCTCTGAAATTTATTGCTACTATGAAAAAATTAAAAGTTAAATTTGCTTTAGATGATTTTGGTAGCGGATTATCTTCTTTTAGTTATCTCAAAGATCTACCAATTGATTATTTGAAAATTGATGGCAGTCTAATTAAAAATATTGTTACAAAACCCTCTGATAGAGCAATTGTTGATGCTATTAATTCTATTGCTCAAATAATGAAAATAAAAACCATTGCTGAATTTGTTGAAAATGAAGAAATACACCAAGTACTATCTGAAATTGGCATTGATTATGCTCAAGGATATAGTATTCATAAGCCCGAAAAATGCCAACAAAAAACTTTGTCCAAAACTATAAAATATTAGGGCGTGTCACGATCAAATCATCCCATGATTACAAAAAGCGATGTAAGGACATACCGCGCATTTTTCCATCGTGGGAGTAGCGCTATAGTTACCTAAATATATTTGTCTAGCTAGGTTTTCTGCTTCAGGTGCGATCTCCTGTAATTTTTGATCTTCAAAACTATAAATGCGATCGTGGCGTAAATAAGCAATATGGGCGTTCTTAGATCCTATTGCTTGAGCATAAGCCCAAAGTTGAAAGCGATGATCCTCTGGCTGAAAAATGCGATCGCTTTTGTAATCTAAAATCCAGTTATCTCCCACCAAATCGATTACACCATTAAAAGTTAGCTTCCCTAGCTGTAAGCTAACTGGTTGTTCTTTGGCAACTGCCGTATTACGGAAGTGTTGATACATAGGTAGTTGAAAGAATCTATGGGCTAAAGCGATCGCATCGGTAAATACTTCTGTGTTCCATTCTCCTTCTGCAAAAGGTACTAATTGTTCGGCTTGGGTAAGATTATTTTCTAATGCCTTATGTACTAATGTCCCGATCTGCATCCCCGAAGCCATACCTTCTCCTAACCCAGGATGTCCGTCAATCAGGTGTAGTTTAAAACGTTGGGGACAACGGGCGTAATCTGTCAAGGCGGTAACGGGAAGTTGAGATAATCCCGAACCCACCGAGTTTAATAATAAGGGTGGTACTTTGTCGGTAATAGCGGGAGTTTGGGGAATGGGAGGTAGGGCTTTGGCTTCGGTGTAAGGAACAGTAATAGTAGGAATGTTAGCAGCAGTTAGACCCTTTTGTAAGCGGTTTAATTCTCCTTTATAGGGTTCGGCTGCACTAAGAAATAAATAATCCCTCGCTCTAGTTAAAGCGACATATAATACTCTGTAAGCTTCTGCCCTGGCTTGATTATCTTGCTGGTATTCTAGCCAACTATATAGAACTGGCTTCTGTATTTCTCCTCGATCGCTTTTACCTTTAATTGCCACTCCCAATTGACTATCAAAATAAACTGGGGGAGAGTTGTGGGGGCGTTCTTTACTGAGATCGGCAACGATTACTAAACCCCATTCCAAACCTTTAGAAGCAAAAATAGTCATCAACGAGACAGCATTGTTTACTGTTAATACGGGGCGAGTTACGGCTATTTCATTTTCATAAATACTCTTAAGACGGCGTACCACCCCAAATAAGTTATATGTACCCCGTTCTAAATCTTTGACTAGCTGCCTAAAACCATGCCAATCAGCTAATCTACGTTCTGCACCAGCAAGATTAGCAATTACTGCAGTATATCCCGTTAGGCGATCGCATATTTGTAAGAGACGGGAGGGTGTTTGAGACTGACTAGCGATTAATAATTGGTTTAATACTCTGACGGGATGTTCTAATTCAGCAAATAAAGCAGCTTGAGTTTTTAGTTCTTGCCACCAGTAGCTATTATTGTCTTTAGCTGGTTTTTTAAATCCTTGTCTTATTTTAAATAAAAGGCGATCGCTAATGGCAAAAAAAGGACTCCGCAACACTGCAACTAAAGCAATATCGTCTTGAGGGTTAGCTAAAAATCGTAGCAACGCGTTAGCATCCTTAGCTTCTCTGGTAGCTAATAAATTACCACCCCCTGCAGGTGCAACGGGAATACCGATGGCGGATAAAGCTTCGCTGTATATTTCTAGAGGTTGCCAAGTACGAGTCAGAATAGCAATATCTCGCGGTTGAATGGGGCGAGTTTGTTGCGTTTGTCGATCAAAAACAGGAGCTTTATTATCTAACATCTGCTTAATCTTCTCTGCCAGATTAAACGCCTCTACCCTTTGACGTTGAGCTTTATTGGGTTTGGCTGGCTTGTCTTCTCCTTCTGGGTGAAAAGGAGCGCCCACGATCAAAACTCGCAAATAATCATAGTTACTTCCTGCTTCACCAGTAATAGGAGTAGCTGCGCGAGAAGCATCAAGATCTTGATGATTTTGCTGAAGTAAGGGTGCAAAAATTTGATTAAAGCGATCGATTAAAGCTTGATGAGTACGAAAACTGGTACTAAGAATAACTTCTTGACCCCCACCTTTTAAAATGCGATCGCGAAACTGTTGAAACACGCGAATATCTGCTCGTCGAAAACCATAGATCGACTGTTTGATATCTCCGACAATGGTTAATTCTGTCTGACTGGTTAAGGTATTAAGTAACTCTGCTTGAGTGGGATTGGTATCTTGAAATTCATCGACTAAAAATACCTGCCACCGTTGGCGATAATATTCTTGTACCTGGGCATGAGTTAAGGCATCAAGAGCATATATTTCAAGATCGCTAAAAGTAAGTATTTTGTTTTGCAGCTTTAGACGAGAAAGGTAACTGGTTACTTCTTGGTAAGCTTCGTTTAAGGCGGGAAAAACTTGTTTTAACTGTTCGTCAGCATCTCCTAGTTTTAGATCGAGTAAACCTTGTGCAATCACTCTTCTCACAATTTCCCGCAGTACTTTTAAAGCGTCTTTAACAGTTTTCAAACTATCATCTTGCCAATTCTTTTTACTGCCAACTCGTAAATTAACCCGATCGATGGTGGCAACTGCAGTATCTATATTGGCTGCCTCTTCTAGATCTGTCATTGCAGCCAATACTGAGGTACGAATGGCTTCTAACTTATCTCCTACTTGCCCTTGATGTTGTTCTAAGACAGTACGACTGCTATCCCACCCAGATTCGTTGATAATAATTTTTACTGCTTCACTACGGGCATTAATAATTAATTGTGACCAATCTTGGATACCCTGACGCAAAGCTAAACTTGCAGTATAAGGATCGTCGAGCAACTTATTTAATATTTGCTGTAACCTAGAATAGGGTATCGCTTGAAATACTGCGGGAGATAAATTAGTCAAGGCGGTTTGTAAGCCATCTTGCAACCATACCTGCCCTTCTAAACGATCCAAAACCTGAAAATCGGCAGGAATCTTAATTAACTCGAAGTGTTCGCTGCAAATACGAGAGGATAGAGCGTGAATAGTACTAATTTGGGCAGCTTCCAACTCTGCTAATAAATCGAAACGTTCGGGCAAACGCTGACTAACTAAAGTCCGAATACGCGATCGCAACTCTGTAGCAGCTTTTTCGGTAAAGGTAACTGCCACAACTTCTAAAGGAGATAAATTTCTCTGTTGCAAATAATATAAATATCTCTCCGCCAGCATATGGGTTTTACCCGTACCCGCCCCCGCAGTAATTACCACGCTGCAAGGTGCATAAGCTGCTGCTTGTTGTTCGGGGGTCAAACTCATTAGATAGGCAATAGTAGTTTGTTCTTAATTATGGAATGATTTGTTTTTGTTGCCCACCCTACAATAGACTACTCTCGATCGCAAGCCGTAAACTCTACCGAACGAATTGCAACGTCATTGATTTAAAAAACATTACATTACCACTTAGCAATTGATTATTATTTATTGACTTATTAATTGCCCGTTTTTGTTAAAGAATTGTTGGTAGATACCTTGAGTAACTAATATTGTAGAAATAATGTTAGTTAAAACGATCGCAAATAAAATCAGAATTTGATAAGAAGCTGCATCTAGAGGATCGCTACCCCCCAACACCTGCCCTGTAAACATCCCAGGTAAGCTAACCAAACCTACTACCACCATATTATTTAATATGGGGATCAAACCAGTACGAACTGCCTCTTTCTTATAAGTTGCGATCGCCTGTGCGGGAGTAGCACCCAGACAAAGATGGGTTTCAATTTCTAAACGATTTTGATTGATACTATTTAACAGTCTTTCCCCTGCTAAAGATGCGCTATTCATCGCATTACCAAACAGCATCCCCGCTAAAGGTATCAGATATTGAGGTTCATACCAACGATCGGGTTGCACAATCAAAAGTATGACATAAGCCAGAGTAAAAAGACTGCTCACCACCAGAGATAAAGCTACTGTAGGTAAAAGTCCCTTAAGCTTTTGGTTGATGCGGTTGCGGGTAACAACCGACGCAATAGTTAGCATCACTCCTAAAATAGCTAATACCGCCCACCAATTATCGATCGCAAAGACAATATCCAAGACATAGCCAATCGCTATTAGCTGCATCAAGGAACGTCCTGCACTATAGGCTAACTGCTTTTCTAAGTCTAATCTTTGCCAAAGGGATAAAGCGATCGCAATTGCGATCATCCCCAGACACAAAACCAAATCAAATGTATCGAGGGAAATTAAATTATTCACGATCAATTGTTAATTACATTTAAACAATAGTTTAAGTAATTCAATTGAATATCAACAATACCAGAAGAAAGATCTGAAATTTACCTGAAAATCAAACCTTCGAGAAAAAAAATGTATTTAGAGAGGTTATTTTGATAGTCTTTTAAAAGCGGTAAATTTGAATGTATAAATTCTATGACAACTTCTAACATTAAGCTAAAACAGACATTTGATATATTCGATCGAGATGGTAGTGGTTCAATCGAAACAGAAGAACTCAGTAAAGTTCTAGAGGCACTCGGACAAAAGGTCACAGAATCTCAGTTAGAAGAGATAGTTAACGCACTAGATTCTAACGGTGACGGACAAATTAATTTTGAAGAATTTTCTTCTCTAAGTATCTCGATCGCATCGAACAATATACCCAAGAAAATAAAGAAAACAGCATCAATCAAATAACCAACGTAAACACAGGATGTATCTCCTACAGATTGGTCTTATAAAGCATTAAGAAGCTTAAGCGAACGTTATGGCTGTATTTCAGGCTTTCGTGACGGCATTTACCAAGGCAATCGCCCGATTACTCGTAATGAATTTGCAGCGGGTTTAAACTCGTGTTTTAAACAAATAGAGCGATCGATTAATGCTCCTAGCAAACAATCTTATCTCGATGGTTCAAAGACGCCAAGCAAGATCGCTAAAAATTTACAGGTTATTAACAATACGAGTAATACCATTTTTGATGAGATCGGTATTAAAGTTAATCAATAAACCTAAACGCTTGTCAGTTAAACGAAGATAAGTTAGGAGCTGTTTTTTATGAACTGAGGCGATATGTTCGACAGATTTCAACTCAATAATCACCAAATTCTCCACAATAAAATCTGCCCTAAAACCTTCTCCTAAGTCCATTCCTTCATAAACCACAGGGATAGGTTTTTGCCTCTCCAACCTCAACCCACGCTTCTTTAACTCATAAGCCATGACCGCCTCATATACCGACTCCAACAAACCCGCACCCAACCTCGTATGAATCTTGAACGCAGCGTCCACAATTTCCCTACTTATCTCGTTTTCTCTCACCAATAGCCCCCTTTGCTTTCTCTTCCTATAATTCCCAACATCAAGCAAATAATTCCTTCGCGACTTAGCGACTTAGCGTGAAACTTCTTATCTCTCGCAGAGCCGCAAAGGCGCAGAGAAAGAATACAGAGAGGTTAAAGTTTGAACAATATACTCTATTTCAGATCACTGACTTTTACTAATTTATGTTCGATAGTTTAACGAATAATCTCTACTAATTTTAAATTAAACAGATGTTTTTTGAAATCGCTAAATTTGCTATGGACGTGTCAGGATTAAGTACTCAACAAAAAGTTGCTGAATGGGCAAACGCAAATAGAATCAATCCTTTTGATATGGGTGCAAAAAACTATCAACGTTGTTTGTGGGATCTGAAACTAGGTGGTAAATATCACGAACTTGAATACAACGAAGATGGAAGTCTCAAATATCAGTAAATATTTATAGGAATAAAACAAATATGAATGCAGCTAATATTAGTTACGAACTACATATACTCAAAACAGTAATAAACAATCATTTAGATCGTACTCTACCTTCAGATGCTAATCAGGCATTGCATTTAATTCAATATCAAATCGATAATCTTGTTTGGAGTATAGCAACATCAATTTATCGTCAAAGTGGTTATAAAGTTAATTTTTCTTTAGTGCGCGATCTTGCGGATTTTAGAATAGAATCATTAAAAATTCTTGCCATACAACAAGCAGAAGCAGAAGCGAGAAGAAAAGCAGAAGAGGAAGCTAGAAGAAAGGCTCAAAAAGAAAAAGTGAAAGAAATAGTTGCAGAATGTTTAGAAGTGGAAATTGAAAATATCAAAATGGAAACTTGTATTTTTGATTTATGTAGCGATAAGTTAGATAATATGGAACTTATGTTCGCATTAGAAGAAGAGTTTGATATTGAAATTTATGATGAAGTTGCGAAACAAATGGATACAGTTGGAAAGATTGTTGAATTTATCAATAAAGAAACAGGCAGTTATTGATAAACACTCAAAAAAAATTGTTCTTTTCTTCACATTGATTAACACCGTACTCTAAAATCTCAAGTTTATAATTTTCGCTTTCGACAGCCATAAAAAAACTCAAAAGAAATCACTTACATATAAATGATTCCCTTTTTTCGTAAAACCCCAACAAACACAGACTAACCCCTTTGTTTCCTTCTCCTACAACTTCCAACACCAAACAAATAACCTCTTCGCGCCTTTGCGTCTTTGCGAGACAAAAAAAATCCCCCTAGAAAACCAGGAGGACACAAAAATAACTCAAACCAAATTAAGCAGCCACTAATTCTTTCTCAGTCTTAGCCAACTCATTCAACAACGCGCTAACATTAGCCTTCGCATCACCGAATAACATTTGGTTATTATCCATATAGAACAAAGGATTATCAACCCCTGCATAACCAATACCAAAACTATGCTAACAATCG
>Ga0115030_1000172_pt1 | contig 24370 bp, 22 predicted proteins | sample SidtaG_4_FD_87174 | JGI IMG/M metagenome (GOLD analysis project Ga0115030, IMG submission 87174) | Marine algal microbial communities from Sidmouth, United Kingdom - Sidmouth_Male1 metaG | ecosystem: Host-associated > Algae > Red algae > Unclassified | place: Sidmouth, United Kingdom | collected... | reverse complement strand
ATAAATAAAACAGATATTTCTTGAATAAAAACTTTTTTAAAATTTATAAATGTTTATTTTTGTGCAACTTGTAGTTAAAAAAAACAATTTTAATTTAAATGAATACAATGTTTAAAAAAATAATTTTAGGGCTAGTAATGGCGTCATTTGTACTAGTGGCTTGTAAAGGAGCGGTACAGAAAAAAGAAATAGGCGATAAGTTAGATGCTGATAGTGGTAGTAAAAAAAAGGTTTTTCAACCAAATTGGGAGTCGATAAAAAAGAATTACAAAGATCCAGCCTGGTTTAATAAACAAAAATTCGGAATTTTTATTCATTGGGGAGCATATTCCGTACCAGCATACGCATCTGAGTGGTATCCAAGAAATATGTATATGGATAGTGCAGTTTTTTCTGCACAACTTAAACATGAAAGAAATGGTCCTCACAGTGCTTATACTCATCATGTGAAAACATACGGGAATCATAAAGAGTTTGGTTATAAAGATTTTATTCCTATGTTTAAAGCTGAGAAGTTTAATCCTCAGGAGTGGATTTCTTTATTTAAAAAAGCAGGAGCAAGATATGTTGTGCCTGTAGCAGATCATCATGACGGTTTTGCTATGTATAAATCCAATACAACTCGTTGGAATTCTGTAGATATGGGACCCAAAAGAGATGTTTTAGGAGAGTTAATGAAAGAGGGACGTAAGCAAGGTTTAATTATGGGGGCGTCTTCTCACTTTGCATTTAACTGGTCGTTTTTTAATAAAAAAGATCATTTTGATACAACAGATCCTCAGTACGCAGATTTATATTCATCAAAAGGTAAGGATTTACGTGAGCCTGTTTCAGAAGCTTTCAAAAAGCGTTGGTGGGAAAGAACAGTAGATTTGATTGATAATTATCAGCCAGATATCTTGTGGTTTGATTTTATGCTAGATACTCCAGATTTTAGAGAGTATAGACCAAAATTGGCGGCATATTATTACAATAAAGGAATTGAATGGGGTAAAGAAGTAGTTTTACAGGATAAAAATTTTTATGAAGAAGCATTTCCAAAAGGAACAGTTGTTTATGATTTAGAAAGAGGTAAACTATCTGATATTCGTAAATTACCTTGGCAAACAGACACTTCTATTGGTAAAAATTCTTGGAGTCACGTAGAAAATTGGAAGTCTAAAACAACTAACGAGTTGATTGATAACTTGATTGATATTGTTTCTAAAAACGGAAATTTATTATTAAACGTTGGTCCTAAGGCAGACGGAACAATTCCTGATGACCAAGCAAAAATTTTAACACAAATGGGAACTTGGTTAGATGCTAATGGAGATGCAATCTATGACACTACATACTGGAAAACTTTTGGTGAAGGGCCAACAGAGGTTAAGAAAGGTCACCATTCAGAAGGGAAGAATAAAGAATTCACAGGTCAAGATATCCGTTTTACAAAGAAAGGTAATAAATTGTATGCAATTTTAATGGAGTGGCCTAAAAACGGAAGTGTAGATATTCATTCTTTAGGGTTAGAGAGTGAGTATTCAAAAGACGTTTCAGTTGAATCTGTTAAAATGTTAGCAACGGGAGAGGTTTTAAAATGGAAACAAGCTGCTACAGGGTTGGTTGTAAATTTACCAAAAGATAAACCAGGTGATTATGCTTATACTGTTGAGTTTACATTAAACTAAGAAACTTGTAATCAGATTAAAGAAATAAAAAAAAGAGCTTGTTTTGAACAAGCTCTTTTTTTTATTTCTTTTTTGAAGAATCTCTAATAATTAATTTAGGTTTTAGAATCGTCTTGGAGACTTCTCGCTTTCCCTTTTTTTCGTTCACTCTTTGTAAAAATTGTTCAGCGACCAGTCTTCCTATTTCTTTATTGTTTTGAGAAATGCTTGTGATAGAAGGGGTAATTAAAGATGTAAAAGGCTCGTTACTAAAACCAACCAAAGCAATATCTTGAGGAACCCTTATGTTGTTTTCTTGCAGTATTTGTAGTGTTCCCAAGGCAGCATAATCTCCTGCAACATAAATTGCATCAGGCAGTTTGGGTAATGTCAATAATTGTTTTGTTTTCTCACGCCCATCTTTAATTGTTAGATTGCTTTCTATCAAAAGACTTTCTACAATAGGGATATTGTGTTGTAAAAGGGTGTCAATATATCCTCTAATTCGGTTTTTATAAATGCGGGTATGACTGTAGCCTGCAATGTGAGCAATTCTTTTGCATCCTTGCTTTATTAAGTGTTCAATTACTATTCTACTACTCTCGTAATCATCAATTCCAATATAATCTACACCAATACTATCATCACCTCTGTCATATAAAATTAAAGGAATGCCTTTTTCAGTAACTTTTTCGTAATGACTAAAATCGATGGTTTCATTTGCTAAAGAAGCAATAATTCCATCTACTTGAATTTGTAACAACGTATTTATATTTTTGCATTCTTTTTGATAGGATTCATTAGATTGTGTAATGATTACGTTGTAACCTTTCGTTTCCAAAGTCTTTTCAATGCTTTCTACAACTGAAGAAAAAAAATAGCTATTGGTTCTAGGAACCACAATTCCAACTAAATTACTTTTGCCACTCCTTAATGCAGACGCAAGTTGATTGGGCTGGTATTTTAGCTCTAAAGCTTTTAGTTTTACTGCTTTTTTAGTTTTGTCACTTATTCTAGGGTGATTGTGAAGCGCTCTAGAAACAGCTGAGGGAGTAATTTTCAAAGCATTAGCAATATCTTTTATAGTTGTTTTATTTTTCATATTTTAAAATATTGTTATATTTGCTCAATCGTTTGAACAAATGTAGAAATTATGATTGTTTAATTCAAAACACATAGTTTTTTTTTGTTAAAAATTATCAAATTGGCAATTCGTTTTTATATTGTTAATCCTTTTTTGAACCAAAGCGTTCAAACGTTAGAACATTAATTATACTTAAATATTTAGAATGAAATATATCGTTTGTGAAGAGCCAGGAAAATTTTTATTAAAAGAAAAAGATGCCCCAGTTCGTAAAGAAAATGAAGCTTTATTAAGGGTTAAAAAAGTGGGTATCTGTGGTACGGACTTACATGCATACTCTGGAAATCAAGCGTTTTTTACGTATCCAAGGATTTTAGGGCATGAATTAGCTTCTGAAGTTGTTGAGATAGGTGAGAATGAAAGAGGTTTGAAAGCTGGAGATAATGTTGTTGTAATGCCTTACGTAAGCTGTGGTAAATGTATTGCTTGTAAAAATGGAAAAACAAACTGTTGTACAAATATTAGTGTTTTAGGTGTGCATTCAGATGGAGGTATGCAGGAATTTATTACAGTTCGTCAAGATTTATTATTGCCTGCAAACCATTTGTCAGATGATCAAATGGCAATTGTAGAGCCCTTAGCAATTGGAGCACATGCAATTCGTAGAGCAAATGTTCAAAAAGGCGAAACTGTTGTAGTCGTAGGTTGTGGACCTATTGGTATAGGAATGGTAAAGTTGGCTCAAATAGCAGGAGCAAAAGTAATTGTGCTGGATGTAAACGACGATCGTTTAAAATACACAAAAGAAGAAATAGGAGCAGATTATGTAATTAATGTAAATAACAATCCTGTTGATAAAATAGCAGAAATAACTAAAGGAGATATGGCAACTGCTGTATTTGATGCAACTGGATTTAAAGGAGCTTTAGAAGTTGGACCCGATTATATGGCTCACGGAGGACGCTATGTGTTGGTTGGATTATCTAAAGGAGATTTAACATTTACACATCCAAAAATCCATGCAAAAGAAACTACTATTATGTGTAGTAGAAATGCAACTACAGAAGATTTTGAACACGTAATTAGTGTTTTAGATCAATTTCCTACAAGTTCTTTTATCACGCACAATGTTCACTTTGCAGAAATGATAGCCAATTTTGATAGTTGGACAAAACCAGCTACTGGAGTTATTAAAGCAACTGTAGATTTTATTTAAAATAAACAAACTAGAATGTTTTCAAAAGATCATAAAATAATCACTTTTGGTGAGATTTTGGGGAGATTATCTCCGCCAAATCATTTAAGATTTAGCCAAGCAAACAACCTAGAGGTTATTTATGGAGGTGGTGAGTTTAATGTAGCTGCCTCTTTAGCAAACTATGGTATAAGAGCACAATTTATAACAGCTGTTCCTCAAAACGCTATTGGCGATTGTGTAATTCAGACCGTAAGAGGTAATAATGTGGGAGCTAAATATATTCTGAGGCAAGGTAAGAGATTAGGATTGTATTTTATCGAACACGGAGCGTCAGGGCGTAACAGTGCTGTGGTGTATGATAGAGAAGGTTCGTCTATTTCTGAAGTAAAGCCCGGAGAATTTGACTGGGATACTATTTTTGATGGAGCTACAGGTTTTCATTGGAGTGGAATCACACCAGCCTTATCTCAAACAGCTGCAGATACTTGTTTAGAGGCTATCAAAGCGGCATCAGAAAGAGGTTTGACAATTTCTACAGATTTAAATTACAGAAGTAAGTTGTGGAAGTATGGCAAACAGCCTAGAGAGGTTATGCCTGCATTGTTAAAATATAGTAATGTAATACTAGCAGATGTTGATACTGCGATGTTTATGCTTGGAAAAGCTAAAATAAATCCAGACTATAGCAAAGATGAAGAGGTAAAACTTCAGTTTGATAAAATTATGGAATTGTTACCAAATGTGCATACTATAGGTATGACATTTAGAAATTCTGTAAATGCTTCTCATCAACGTATTGGAGGATTGTTGTACAAAAACAATCAATTGCACAGAGCACGTATCGACGAAATATCACCTGTAATTGATAGAGTAGGTACAGGAGATGCTTTTATGGGAGGGTTGCTATATGGTTTAATTGAATATAAAGACGATTTACAAAAAGCGGTGGCTTTTGCAACCTCTGCATGTGTTATTAAGCATACTATTTTTGGAGATGTAAACAGGGCATCTAAACAAGAAGTTATTGACTTTATGGAAGGTGATGGATCTGCATTAGTAGATAGGTAGGCTATTGTTAATTTGATTCTTAACGGATTGAGTTCTCAAAAGAAAGATTAGTAAAAACAAGTAGCGAGTTAAATAATTAAAAAATTTAAGTTAAAAATATAATGGCACAATATTCAAGAATAGAAGTTGCACAAGTGATGAAAGAAACAGGAATGGTCCCTTTATTTTATCATCCAGATATTGAACTAGGTAAAAAAGTATTAAAAGCATGTTATGATGGAGGAGCTCGTTTGTTAGAGTTTACCGCAAGAGGAGACTTTGCTCACGAAGTTTTTGCAGCATTAACAAAATATGCTATCGCAGAATTACCGGGAATGATTATGGGAGTAGGGTCTATTACCGATGCAGGTGCCGCTTCATTATACATGTCTCTTGGTGCAAATTTTATTGTAACACCCGTATTTAGAGAAGATATTGCTATTGTATGCAACAGACGTAAGGTAGCATGGAATCCAGGGTGTGGAACTTTAACAGAAATCATTAGAGCAGAGGAGATGGGTTGTGAAATTGTAAAGTTATTTCCTGGTAACTTGTATGGACCTAACTTTATAAAAGGAATTGTCGGGCCTCAACCTTGGACATCAATTATGCCTACAGGAGGTGTGACTACAGAAGAAGATAACTTAAAAGGTTGGTTTGATGCTGGAGTTGTTTGTGTAGGAATGGGGTCTCAATTAATTAGTAAAAAAATATTAGCAGACAAAGATTATGCAGGTTTAGAGAAAACAGTTGCAAAAGCTTTAAAAACAATCAAAAAAGTAAGAGGTTAAGATATGTCAGTTCAATACGCTCAAATAGACCCAAAAGATAATATTATAGTTGCTATTCAAGCATTAGCAAAAGACACTTTTATAGAGGTTGCAGGTACTAGTTTAATGTTAAAAGAAGATATTAAGCAAAAGCATAAATTTTCTTTGAATGATTTTGCTGTGGGTGATCTAATTTATATGTACGGGGTATTGGTAGGAAAGGCCGTAGAGCCAATTTTAGCAGGTTGTGCAATTACCATTGATAACGTAAAACACGCATCTGCAGAATACCAAGAAAATAAAGAAAAGTTTGAATGGACTGCTCCAGACGCCTCTAATTTTAAAGGAAGAACCTTTAATGGATATCATCGTAAAGATGGAAAAGTTGGTACTGGAAATTACTGGTTAGTAATTCCTTTAACTTTCTGTGAAAATAGAAATATTGATGTTTTAGAAGGTGCCCTTTCTGAGAAATTAGGTTACGAAACTAAAAAAGATTTTGCAGTAGATACAGATGCATTGATTGCACAATACAAAGCAGGAGCTTCTTCTGATGAAATTTTTAAGACTCCTATCATTACTACCAAAGAAGAAATGTCTCAAAACAGAATCTTCCCTAATGTAGATGGTATTAAGTTTCTAAAGCATGATGGAGGCTGTGGAGGTATCCGTCAAGATTCTGAAACTTTATGTAGATTACTTGCAGGATACATTAGCAATCCTAATGTGGCGGGAGCAACCGTTTTTAGCTTAGGATGCCAAAATGCACAAATAGAAATGTTACAAGATGCAATTAAAGCAATTGCTCCTAACAACGATAAACCTGTACATTATTTAGAACAACAACAAAGCACTAGCGAGCGTGCCTTAATTGAGGAAGCTGTAAAACATACTTTTATTGGTTTAACAGAAGCAAATAAAATCACACGTAAACCTGCACCGTTAAACAAGCTAGTTCTTGGTTTAGAGTGTGGTGGTTCTGATGGTTTTTCAGGAATCTCTGCAAATCCAGCTTTAGGATATGCATCAGATTTATTAGTAGCTTTAGGAGGATGTCCTGTGCTATCTGAATTTCCAGAGTTAAATGGTGTTGAGCAAGAAATTATCAACAGGTGTGTTACAGAGCACGACTCTAAAAAGTTTTATGATTTAATGAGAGCTTATTCTGCAGCAGCCGTAGCAGTAGGTTCTGGATTTGAAAACAATCCATCACCAGGAAATATTAAAGATGGTTTAATTACCGATGCAATGAAATCTGCAGGAGCAGCTAAAAAAGGAGGGACCTCTCCAGTAGTTGAGGTGTTAGATTATACAGAACAAGTAACAAAACCAGGACTGAACTTATTGTGTACTCCTGGAAATGATGTAGAGTCTACAACAGGTTTGGTTGGTTCTGGTTGTAATATTGTTGTATTTACAACAGGGTTAGGAACTCCAACAGGAAATCCGGTTGCACCAGTGTTAAAAATTTCTAGTAATACAAATTTGTATGAAAGGATGAATGATATCATAGATATCAACACAGGAACAGTAATTACAGGTGAAGATACAATCCAAACCATGGGAGAAAAAATTCTAGATCATATTATTAGAGTAGCAAGTGGAGAAACTCCATCTAAAGCTGTTTTACATGGTCAAAACGATTTTATTCCTTGGAAAAGAGGAGTATCACTATAATAAATAGTACCAAGCTGAGTGTTTTTATACTCAGTATTTATTACAGAAGACTAAAAAAATAAAAACGAATTAATTTTAGAGAGTGACAAGAGTCTTAATACTCATTACTCAATACTTAATACTCAAATAATGAATTCATTGAATAGAAGCACAGCAAGTGTTAAAACATATACAGAAAGAATTATTCAGTTTGGAGAAGGAAACTTCTTAAGAGCATTTGCCAACTGGATGATTCATGAAATGAACAAAAAAGCTAATTTTGACGCTGGAGTTGTTGCAGTTCAACCTATTGATCAAGGTTTGATTAAAATGTTAAACGATCAAGATGGATTGTATACATTGTATTTAAACGGTATTAAAAACGGAAAAGCAATTAGTGAGCACGAAATTATTGATTGTATTCAAAGAGGAATCAATCCTTACGAAAATCATGCAGATTATATGGCGGTAGCTGAGAATCCAGATTTACGTTTTATGATTTCTAACACCACAGAAGCAGGTATATCTTACAATGCTAATGATAAATTAGAAGATGCACCTCAATCTAGTTTTCCTGGGAAATTAACAGCATTGTTATACAAAAGATTTCAAGCTTTTAATGGAGCTTCTGACAAAGGACTAATTTTAATTCCTTGTGAGTTGATTGATAAAAACGGTGAGAACCTAAAGAAAATTATTTTGCAATATGCAGCTGATTGGAATTTAGGAGAAGGTTTTGTAAACTGGATTCACAAAGATAACATTTTCTGTAATACCTTGGTAGATAGAATTGTACCTGGATATCCAAGAGATAAAATGGAGGCTATTACTAAAGAGTTAGGATACAAAGACAACTTAGTAGTAGAAGGAGAGCAATTCCACTTATGGGTAATTGAAGGGCCTGCATCTGTAAAAGAAGAAATTCCAGCAGAAGCATGCGGATTAAATATTGTTTTTACAGACAATCAAGAGCCTTATAGAACCCGAAAAGTAAGAATTTTAAATGGAGCACATACTTGTTTAGTACCCGTAGGTTATTTATACGGGATTGATAAAGTACGAGAGTCTTTAGAGGATGAGGTAGTGGGAACCTATTTAAGAAATACAATCTTTAACGAAATTTGCCCAACTTTAGATTTGCCAGAAGCTGAATTAAATCAGTTTGCAAACGATGTTTTAGATCGTTTTAAAAACCCATATTTAGAGCATGCTTTGATGAGCATCTCTTTAAACTCTACCGCTAAGTTTAAAACAAGAGTGTTACCATCTGTACTAGAATATGTTAAGAGAAAAAACGAATTGCCTAAAGGGTTATTGTTTTCTTTAGCTTCTTTAATTGCTTTTTATAAAGGAGATAGAAATGGTGAAGTAATTGATGTGAAAGACGACCAATCTGCTATAGATTTCTTTAAGACTCAATGGGCAACAGAAGACGTTCCTACTGTGGTCAAAGCAACTTTATCAAATCAAGATTTCTGGGGAACAGATTTATCTGCAATCAATGGTTTAGAATTAGTTGTAGCTACATACTTACAGGCAATTGTAAAAAATGGAGTAAAGGCTAGCCTAGATATTTTTGTAAAACAATAAATAAAACATAGCTATTATAATTAAACTATTAATGGCTATGTTTTAAATATCAAAAGAATTTAAAAAATGATTATAGATTCACATCAGCATTTTTGGAATTACGAGCCTGTTAAGCATGAATGGATTGACGACGAAATGGCTGTAATTCGTAAAGATTTTACACCCTCAGATTTAAAGGAAGTGTATCAAGAAAATGATATTGACGGTTGTGTTGCAGTACAAGCAGATCAAACTTTAGAAGAAACTAATTATTTGCTAGATCTTGCCTCTAAAAACGATTTTATTAAAGGAGTTGTAGGTTGGGTTGATTTTAGGGCAGATAATATCGATCAAATATTAGAACATTATAGTAAATTTGATAAAATAAAAGGTTTTCGTCACGTAGTACAATGTGAAGAAGATGCTAATTTTTTGCTGAGACCCAAGTTTTTAAAGGGAATTTCTAAGTTAGAACAATATGGCTTTGTCTACGATATATTAGTATTGCCGCATCAACTTGGAGCTGTGTTAGAGTTTGTTACAAAATTTCCAAACTTAAATTTTGTAATAGACCACATGGCAAAACCATATATTAAAGATGGCTTTTACAATGGATGGGCAGTCCTAATGACAGCATTAGCAAAGCAAAAGAATGTTTATTGCAAAATATCTGGAATTGTTACAGAAGCAGACTGTAAAGCATGGAAACCAGAGCACTTAGAACCTTATATGCAACTGGTTCTAGATGTGTTTGGAGTAGATAGATTAATGTATGGATCTGATTGGCCAGTTTGTTTGGTAGCGGGAAACTATACAGAAGTAAAAGAATCAGTTACAAATTTTATTGCAAAATTAAGTCCTAAAGAGCAAAGCGCAATTATGGGAGAAACCGCAATTAAATTTTACAATTTATAATAAATACATAGAAATGGATTTAAAGTTAAAAGACAAAGTAGTAGTCGTAACAGGAGCTGCTGGAGTTAAAGGGAGTATAGGAGAAACCATTGTACAACATTTAGCTGCAGAAGGAGCTATTCCAGTACTAGTTGATAGAAATGACAGAGGTTTTGACTATGCTCAAGAATTACAAACTAAGGGAATAGATGCTATTTTTGTAAAAACAGATTTATCGGATTATAAACAAGTAGAAGCAGCAGCAAAAGTAATAGAAGATAAATACGGAAAGATTGATGCATTAATTAATAATGTAGGGGTAAATGATGGTGCTGGTTTAGATAGTTCTGTAGAAGATTTTATCTATTCTTTACAACTAAATATGGTCAGCTTTTTCTCAATGACAAAATACTGCTTACCTATGCTTAAAAAAGCAAAAGGTAATATTTTAAATATAGGCTCTAAAGTTGCTTTAACAGGACAAGGAGGAACTTCTGGATACGCAGCTGCAAAAGGAGGTGTTTTAGGGTTAACACGAGAATGGGCTGTAGATTTAATTAAAGATGGAATTCGTTCTAATGCAATTATCATTGCAGAAAGTTGGACACCTGCATACGATGCGTGGATTAAGACTTTAGAAAATGGTGAAGAAAAATTACAAGCTATAGTAAAGAAAATTCCATTAGAAAACAGAATGACGATGCCTGCTGAAATTGCAGACCAATGTTTGTTCACTATTTCAGAAAAATCATCTCACACAACAGGGCAATTTATAGCTGTGGACGGAGGATATGTAAACTTAGATAGATCTTTATTAACTGAATAAATATTAAATATACAGTTTAACACGTATTTAATTTCGGAATAAATATATATTTGTGTTAATTAGTTATAATTAATTAAAATTAAAAAGACAGAATGAAAAACACAAAGATACCAGTAATAAGTAAGGAGTTGTTGTTTCCCTTTATCATTATTACCTCTTTATTTGCCTTGTGGGGAATTGCAAATGACTTAACCAATCCAATGGTGTCTGCATTTAAAAAAGTAATGCCAGAATTATCTAACATGCAAGCTTCCTTAGTACAGTTTGCTTTTTATTTTGGATACTTTTTTATGGCATTGCCTGCTGCATTGTTTATTAGAAAGTTTAGTTATAAGTCTGGTATTATTTTAGGATTAAGCTTGTACGCAATTGGAGCCTTTTTATTCTATCCAGCAGCAGCTTTTCAAGAGTTTAATTACTTTTTAGTATCTCTGTGGGTAATTACTTGTGGCTTGGCGTTTTTAGAAACCACCAGTAATCCTTTAATATTAGCTTTGGGTGATAAAGAAACAGCAACACAGCGTTTAAACTTGGCACAAGCCTTTAATCCTATTGGTTCTTTAATGGGGATGATAGTTGCTCAACAATTTGTTATTTCTGCATTAAGGTCTGATGATAAAAATGAGAATGGAGAGTTAATTTACGACACACTATCAGAAACTGCAAAAGCAGCTGTTAAAGAAAATGACTTAGGAGTTATTAGTGTACCTTATATTATTTTAGGACTTGTTGTTTTAGCAATTATGGTAATCATTATTTTCACAAAAATACCATCAACTGCAGAAGAAGAAAAAATGAGTTTAGGAGAATCTTTTAATAAATTATTGGCTAATAGTAATTATAAAGAAGGGGTTCTTGCTCAGGCATTTTACGTAGGTGCTCAAATTATGTGTTGGACTTACGTTTTTCAATATGTAGATAACATTAATAATAGTTTGCCAGAAAGCGAAGCTCTAACAGCAACTTGGTATAATGTTGCTGCCATGATTATTTTCTTGTCTGGTAGATGGATTGGTACAGCCTTGATGAAAACAATGAATCCTTCAAAAGTATTAATGATGTTTGGTATTGGAGGTGTTGTCTTTACTGCAGGAGCAGTATTGTTACCTGGAACAGTCGGATTGTATTCTTTAGTATTAGTATCTTTATTTATGTCTATAATGTTTCCTACAATTTACGGAATTGCATTAAAAGATATGGGTGATGAGGCTAAAATAGGATCAGCAGGATTGGTTATGGCAATTGTTGGTGGTGCATTAATGCCAATTATTCAAGGTAGTATTTTAGACTTAGGAGGTCCTGGTTTTTCAGATATGAAAATTTTAGGATTTATACCTGAAATCAATTTCTCGTTTATACTACCATTAATCTGTTTAGCCGTTGTAACTAGATATGGTTTTGTAACCTTTAAAAGATCTCAAATTTAAAAGTATATGAATGTAAAAAGATATTGTTTGACTTGTGATTTAAAAGACGATGACAAGTTAATAGCAGAATATAAAGAATACCATGCAGCAGGAAACGCATGGCCAGAAATTACAGCAAGTATTAAAGATGCTGGAATTGTAGATATGCAAATCTATTTATCTGGAAACAGAATGTTTATGATTATGGAATGTGATGAAACATTTGATCCTAATAAAAAAGCAGAAATGGATGCAAACAATCCTAAAGTTCAAGAGTGGGAAGAGTTGATGTGGAAGTATCAGCAAGGATTGCCTTGGGCTAAAAATGGTGAAAAATGGATTGAAATGGAAAAGGTTTTCCAATTGTAAATTTAAAGTACTAAAAAAGGCTGATGTTAACCAACATCAGCCTTTTTTAATATTTGACTCCTGCTGAAATGGAGATGTTTAAATGATTTTTTTTAGGAGGTATTGGACAGGTGTATTTAGGGTTGTACGCACAATAAGGATTGTATGCTTTGTTAAAATCCAATATAATATATCCTGTAGGTTTTTCAGGGATTAAGGTGTCTAAGTATCTTCCTCCGCTATAGGTTGTTTTTCCATTGCTATTGTCTGTAAAAGGAATAAATAAATAATTTTCATACCCTCTTTTTCCTTTTAGCGTTAAGCTCTGGTAAATAGGTAGATCCATTTTTTCTCCGTTAATAGTAAAACTAGCCAATGCGTATTGCTCATATGCTTCATTTTTCCCTGCGGTGTTTTTAATATATGTAATAGGGCTATTAAAAGTATAATTTAGTTTTGCTTTTACTTTGTAGTTAGGCTTGATTTTAAAATAAGGCAATGTTTTAAAATTTTTAAGCTTCTTTTTAGGCAGCGGACTTTTTTTAGCATCCTTAAAGTGTTGATTTATTTCTGCTCTATGCTTTGTAATTTTAGAAGTGTAATTGTTTTGTGCAAATCCTATAGCACTCCATAGTAATAATACAATCAGTTTTTTCATTATCTATGCTTTTGTAATTTTTGCTAAGTAATCATAATGTTCTCCTTCGGTAATTAACTCACAATTCATGCCATTGTACATAGCACAACGTTGTAAAGTATTGTAATCAACATATAACCAGTCAAAAGTTTCTGATTGTTGGTCTTTGTAATTCATCCAAAATTGCACCTCACCATAATAGTCTTGAGTAGCATCAATCCAATGATCTCCATTTGGATCTTCAAACATATAAATAATATCAGAAGAATCTATTAATATTTGACCTGTAGGTGTTAAAAAAGATGATAGATATCTTAAAAAACTTGCAAGTTTATTTAGTTTTCCACAAATACCTGTTCCATTCATTAAAACTAAAATAGTATCAAATTTATGATGAGTTTCTAAACTGTAAATGTTTTTGTTTTCAGTTTTTAAGACACCTCTTGCTTTAGCAACACTAAGCGCACCCTTAGAAACATCAATTGCGGTAACATCCAAACTACGATTTTGTAAATATAAAGAATGGCTTCCGGCTCCACATCCAATGTCTAGAATTTTTCCATTGGCTAGTTCTAAAGCTTTTTTTTCTAGTTTAGGCATTTCATCATAAGATCGTAACAAATAACTCAAAGGCATTTCATCTTCTTCGGAAATTGAAGAGGATGTAGTCAATTTGTCTTCTGTATTTTTATCAAAATAATAGGCTTTTAGTGCGGTTCCTAAAATATCATTCATACTCACAACTTTTATACGGTTAAAGGTACCTTATTTAGCTTAAAAATTACTTAGATTATTTATTGTTCTTTAAATCTAGTATCTGTTTATCTTTACTTATTTTTGAGTCAAATTTATAAATATGTTAAATATTCTTCCAGAAGAAGGAGACTTCTATACTAATAAAGACGGTTATCGAGTGTTTACTGAACAATACCATTTAAAGAGGGGGTATTGTTGTAAAAGCGGTTGTAAACATTGCCCTTATGGTTATGATAAAAAAACAGATTCTTTTAAAAATTAAAATAAATTAAATAATGAAACAAATCGTAATTTTTGCAGTTGCGTTAAGCCTTGCTAGTTGTGCAGAGCTTCAACATGTAGTTAAAAATATTCCTTTAGAAAGTATTATGACCAACGGAGCTGTTAGTAATTTAGATATTTCTAAAGGACTTAAAGAAGCTTTAAATCAGGGGGTAAAAGATCAAGTAAGCAAATTAACAAAAGACAAAGGGTTTTACAACAATCCACTAGTAAAGATTGCTTTACCAGCAGAGTTGCAGAAAGTAGATAAAACCTTAAGAAAATATGGATTAGGTAATTTGGCAGACAAAGGTTTGGTTGCTTTAAATGCAACCGCAGAAGATGCTGTAAAAACAGCAACACCTATCTTTGTAAATGCTATTAAAGGAATGAGCTTTAATGATGCTAGAAACATTTTAATGGGAGATAATAATGCGGCTACTACATATTTAACAAATGCAACCAATACAAAGTTATATGCTTCTTTTAATCCTGTGATCAAAAAATCGTTTGATAAAGTAGGGGCTGCAAAAATTTGGACTCAGCTGATAACAAAATACAATCAAATTCCGTTGATAACAAAGGTAAATCCAGATTTAACTGATTATGTAACAGGACAAGCTTTGAATGGTGTTTATAAAATGATTGCCATAGAAGAACAAAAAATCAGAACGGATGTAAAAGAACGTTCTAGTGGATTGCTTCAAAAAGTATTTGCTTTGCAGGATAATAAATAATTTATTTAAGGTCAGTTAATAATCAACTGTACTAGATGTTAATAACTACAGAGTTTTAGAGACGTTTTTTCAAGGTCACAATCTCCTAGAGTTTAGTGTTTGTTTTAAAACGGATTTAGATTTTGCTCATTATCAAAGGTTCAAAATATATGAATTAATGAGTAATGGATGACTCATCTGCATTGTTAGTATCTCGTTTTTAAAGTGTAAATAATTTGAATGTCATATGTCTACTAGGGTTATTTATATAGTAATTAGTAGTGCATTATTCTTCAATTTAGAAATTAGATGTTACATACAAAGCATGATGTTCACACACTATATAAATGGTTAGCCGAGGCAATAATAGTATTTTTATACCACAGATTTAATTTATATGAGTTTAGAACAAAAGACAAAGTCAGAATTAAAGCCTAATTATAAAGTGCCAAATTTAGAACGTGGTCTATTAATTATGGAGTTGTTAGCTACACAAAAAAATGGATTTACCTTAGCGGAGATTATGGAGATGTTATGTATCAATAAAACAAGTGCTTTTAGAATTGTTAATACGCTGGTCTTTAAAAATTATTTGCAAAAAAACGAAACAACAAAAAAAATAACTTTATCAAGAAAGTTGTTAAGACTCGGTCTTTCCTCGGTAAATGAACAAAGTATTGTAGCACTTTCTATAGATATTATGAGAGCACTGCGTGATGAGCTTAAAGAGTCTGTTATGCTTGGAGTTCTTTTGGAAGAAAAAGGAATTATTTTAGAACAAGTTACTTCTTCATATCCTGTAAAACTGTTTGTAGAACAAGGAACTCAATTTAGTTTGCATAGCTCAGTTGGTGGTAAATCTATTTTAGCGCATCTTCCAGAGCAAGAAATGAATGCGATACTTGACAAAATGCAGTTAAATCCGTTTACGGAAAATACAATAACCTCTAAAGAAGTTTTTAAAGAAGAGTTAAAACATGTTAAAAAAACGGGATACGCTGTAGATAATGGCGAAGATATTCAAGGAATTAATTGTGTAGGTGCGCCTATATTTAATGAATTTGGCGAACCTGTTGCAGCTATTTGGATTACGGCACCTCATGGTAGATTGTCTTCTAGAGATTTTGATAGCAAGGGACGTTTTGTTGCAAATTATGCAAAGGATATTTCTTTAAAGTTAGGATTTAGCGAGTAAACAGTTAATAAGTTGATAAAAACACAAAAACCATCAATATGTATTGATGGTTTTTGTGTTTTTAAAATTTTATTTTGCTATTTTTATGTTCAAATACGAAACGGGGTTCATATGTGGAATAATTAAAAAGCTAAAAGTGTGAATTTCACATTTTATTGTATATTTGTTCCAAATAAGAAACTGGTTTCTTATTTGGAATTTTAACATTATAACAACATGAAAGCAACAGTTTATAAAGGTAATAAAACCTTTGATGTAGTAGAAAAAGAAATTGAACAACCTAAAAAAGGAGAAGTAAGAATAAAAGTAGCTTACTCAGGTGTATGCGGAACAGATGTTCATATCTATCATGGAATGATGGATAAGCGTGTTGCTATGCCGCAAACAATTGGGCATGAAATGTCAGGAACAATTGATGCTGTTGGAGAAGGAGTTGTGGGTTATACAGAAGGAGATAAAGTAGTAGTTCGCCCTCTAGATGATACTAAAGTAAAGGCATCTGACAAAGGATTCAATCATATTTGTGAAGAGTTAAATTTTATCGGGATTGACAGTGCGGGTTCTATGCAGCAATATTGGAACGTTCCTGCTTTTACCTTACACAAATTACAAGAAACTACCGATTTAAAACTAGCAGCTTTAATAGAGCCTTTGTCTGTGGCTACACATGATGTACGTTTAAGCGGATTGGTAAAAGGAGAAACGGCTGTTGTATTAGGAGGTGGGCCTATAGGTTTGCTAGTGGCTATGGTTGCAAAAGAAGTAGGTGCACAAGTAATTATTTCAGAAGTAAACCCTACACGTATTGCAAAAGCTAAAGAATTAGGTTTTGATGCAGTAAGCCCATTAGAGGTGGACTTAGTAGAATATGTAAAAAGCAAAACAGATGACAGAAGAGCTGATGTTGTTTTTGAAGTTGCTGGAGTACAACCTGCTTTAGATATTATGTGTGAAGTTGCTGGTATTAGAGGTAGAATTGTTATGGTAGCCATCCATGGAGTGAAGAAAGAAATTGATTTGTTTAAATTCTTCTGGAAAGAATTAAAATTAATTGGAGCTCGTGTATACGAGAAAGAAGATTACGAAAAATCTATCCAATTAATTACAGCTAATGAATTACCATTTGAGTTAATGATTACAGATGTTCAGCCGTTATCAAACATTCAAACTGTTTTTGAAAACATAGATAAAAATCCTGATGGTTTAAAAGTATTGATGGATTGTCAATTGTAAAAAAAAATAGATTTTAGTTTAATAATTTCAAGTAAAAATAGAAAATAAATAGAATGAGCATATTAAATACATTTAGTTTAGAAGGTAAAACAGCTTTAGTTACAGGTTGTAAGAGAGGAATTGGTATGGCAATGGCTGTTGGTTTGGCTGAGGCTGGAGCAAATATTATTGGAGTTTCTGCATCATTAGAGTTAAGTGATAGTAAAGTTTCAAAAGCCGTAGAAGCTACAGGTAAATCTTTTAGTGCTTACCAATGCGATTTTTCAGACAGAAAATCTTTATATGCTTTTATTGCTGCTGTAAAAAAAGATCACCCTCAAATTGATATTTTGGTAAACAATGCAGGAACTATTTTACGTACACCTGCTGCTGAACATCCAGATGAAATGTGGGATAAAGTAATTGAAGTAAACCAAAACGCTCAGTTTATTTTAACGAGAGAATTTGGAAAAGAAATGGTAAATAGAGGATATGGTAAAGTTATTTTTACAGCTTCTTTATTAACTTTCCAAGGGGGAATTACTGTGCCAGGATATGCAGCAAGTAAAGGAGCAATTGGTCAGTTAACAATGGCTTTTGCAAACGAATGGGCAAGTAAAGGAGTAAATGTAAATGCAATTGCACCAGGATATATTGCTACAGATAATACAGAAGCTTTAAGAAATGACCCTGTAAGGTCAGAGTCTATTTTATCTAGAATTCCAGCAGGTAGATGGGGAGAGGCTACGGATTTTGCCGGACCAACTGTGTTCTTAGCATCAGATGCTGCAGCCTACATGAACGGATCTATCATGTTGGTTGACGGTGGATGGATGGGAAGATAATTTATTGCAATGATAAATATATTCTTAAAATAAAAAACAAGCGATATGGCATTACAATCACCTTTTTTAGGTTTGGTTGTAATGCTTTTGTTTTTAAACTAATTAAATAAAAAACATTTAAAAGTTCACTTTTAAATAGCAAAGAAAATTAAACATTAAATCATATAGTATGTCCCAAATAAAAGACTATCAGTTGTTCATTAACGGAGAATGGAGAACTTCAACATCAGGAGAAACCATTGATATTATTAGCCCATCTACTGAAGAGGTAGTAGCTAGAGTGCAAAATGGTACTCCTGAAGAAGCTATTGACGCTTTAAATGCTGCTGAAAAAGCACAGAAAGAATGGAAAAAATTACCACCACGTGAGCGTGCTGATTTATTATACAAATTAGCTGATGAAATTGAAGCTAATACAGAATATTTAGCTGAATTATTAACCAAAGAACAAGGTAAGTTGTTAAAAGTAGCTCGTTTTGAGGTTGCTGTTACTGCTTCTTTTATTCGATATGCTTGTGAAGGTGCTCGTAGAATTGAAGGAGATATTATTCCTTCAGACAATCCAAATGAGCAAATCTGGATTCAGAAAGTACCAAGAGGTGTTGTAGTTGCAATTACTGCGTGGAACTTTCCACTGGCATTAGCTGGACGTAAATTAGGACCGGCTTTAGTAGCAGGAAATACACTTGTAATCAAACCTACATCAGAAACACCTTTATCTACCTTAGAGTTGGGTAATTTAGCAAATAAAGTAGGTATTCCTGCAGGTGTTATTAATATATTAACTGGGCCTGGTAGAGCCATGGGGAATGCTTTGGTAGAAAGTCCTATTACCAAAATGGTAACCATGACTGGGTCTACACCAGTAGGGCAATCTATTGCTCGTGCTGCTGCAGAAAATATGACACACGTACAATTAGAATTAGGTGGTAAAGCTCCTTTTATTGTATTTGAAGATGCTGATATTGATGCTGCTGTAGAGGCTGCCTTACATTCTCGTTTTGACAATTGTGGACAAGTTTGTACTTGTAACGAACGTATGTATTTACACGAAAGTATTCACGATGTGTTTATGGAGAAGTTTATTGCTGCAACAAAAGCACTTAAAGTTGGTGATCCAATGTTAGAGGAAACTGATATGGGACCTAAAGTAAATGCTGCAGAGTTAAAACATATGGAGCATTTAGTAGCTGTAAGTTTAAAAGAAGGAGCAACTTTAGCAACTGGAGGTAAAAAACCAGAAGGGGCTGAGTTTGAAAAGGGATACTGGTTTGAGCCAACCGTTTTAACAAATGTCACTCAAAACATGACCATTGTGCATGAAGAAGCTTTTGGACCCATTTTACCTGTGTTAAAGTTTAGTTCTTTTGATGAGGTTATTGGATACGCAAACGATAGTGAATATGGTTTGGCTGTAATGGTATTTACAAATGATATGAATACGATTATGAAGTGTAACGACGAATTAGAGTATGGTGAAGTTTATGTAAATAGAGGTCACGGTGAACAGCACCAAGGTTTCCATAACGGGTATAAAAAATCTGGTTCTGGAGGAGAAGACGGTAAATATGGTTTTGAACAATATTTAGAAAAGAAAACTTTTTATATTAGACATAAAGCATAATTATTAAGGATAAAAGTCGTTAGCATTCTATTCATAGAATTGTTTCTAACGACTTTTATTTTTTATTGATAAGAAATAGATATGAATACAAAAATTTCAAACATAAAAACACAGTTGTTTACAGTGCCATTGCCAGAGGTAATGTCAGATGCTAAACACGGAGATCATTATCATTTTGAACTAATAACGGTTACCGTTACTTTGGAAGATGGTAGTGAAGGAACAGGGTATACCTATACAGGTGGTAAAGGAGGTTTTTCTATCAAAGCAATGATAGAACATGATTTTACGGATGTTTTAATAGGTAAAGACGGAACTGATATTGAAGGAATTTACGATTTCTTAGAATGGCATGTTCATTATGTTGGACGTGGTGGAATTGCTTCTTTTGCAGTTTCTGCAGTAGATATCGCTTTATGGGATATCCGTTGTAAAAAAGCCGGAGAACCTTTGTGGAAAATGGCGGGTGGAGCAGGAAACACCTGTAAAGCTTACTGTGGTGGGATTGACTTAATGTTCCCTATAGAAAAGTTGTTAGACAACATGAAAGGTTATCTAGCAAGAGGATTTAATGCTGTAAAAATTAAAATTGGACGTGAAAATTTACAAGAAGATTTAGATCGTATCAAAGCAGTTAGAGAATATATTGGTCCTGATGTAACTTTTATGGTAGATGCTAATTATTCTATGACAGTAGAAAAGGCAATTAAGGCTATTGAAGGTTTTAAAGAGCATAACATTACTTGGTTTGAAGAACCAATTATTCCGGACAATTATAAAGGTTTTGGAGAGATAGCAGATGCTACAGGTTTTCCTTTAGCAATGGGAGAAAATTTGCACACAATTCATGAGTTTGAATATGCAATGGATCAAGCTAAACTATCCTTTGTGCAGCCAGACGCATCTAATTGTGGAGGGGTTACAGGTTGGTTGGCTGCGGCAAGATTGGCAGACAAACACAACATTCCTGCGTGTTCTCATGGAATGCAAGAATTACACGTCAGCTTGGTGTCTTCTCAACCTAATTCAGGATGGTTAGAGGTGCATAGTTTCCCAATTGATGAGTATACAACCCGACCTTTAGTTGTAGAGAATTATAGAGCTGTTGCTCCAGATTACCCAGGAGTAGGAGTTATTTTTGACTGGGAAAAATTAGCTCCTTTCAAAGAAAAATAAAATTAACAATTAAACAAACACCCATAAAATCATATGCGTATAGAAACCCAAAGCTTTGGAAATTACCAAGGAGAAGACGTAAAAGTATTTTCGTTAAAAAATGAAAATGGTATGGAAGTTAAAATCACCAATTACGGTGCTACTATTACTTCAATATTAGTGCCTAACAAAGATGGCGAAATCCAAAATATAGCTTGTGGTTTCGATACGCTTGATGGTTATTTTGATGATAAATACGTAACAAATTCTCCTTATTTTGGAGGTACTATTGGTAGGTATTGTTCTCAAATAAAAGCTGCAAAATTTACGTTAAATGGTAAAGGATATTCTTTAAACACAAACTGTGGAGATAACAATATACATGGAGGTGTTGTAGGGTTTGACAAAAAAATATGGTCTGTAAAAGAATTAGATAATGGCTTAGAAATGTCATTATACAGTAAAGATTTAGAGGAAGGATTTCCTGGAAACGTAACCGTTTCGGTAACATTTATCTTAACAGTAGATAATAAGTTAACCATTGATTATGTGGCAACTCCAGATAATGATACTCCATTGTCTCTAACAAATCATACATACTTTAACTTAGACGCTTTTTCTAACACAGTAGAAAGTCACTTTGCAAAGGTGTATACAGACAAGAGACAAGTATTAGACGCTACAGGTGCTGGTACAGGCGAAATTGTTTCGGTTGTAGGTAAAGTAGACGATTTAAGAGCAGGAAAAATAATAGGTGAAGTTCATACAGAAATGAAAGATGGGTTTGAACATTTTTATGTGTTTGATAACTCTGAATTTCAACTTCAAAAAGTGGCTCAAATTCAGTCAGACATATCAGGTCGTTCTCTAACCGTATATTCATCAGAACCTTGCATGTTATTGTATACAGGTAAATATACTTCTGATGAAATTAAAAGAGAAAATGGAGAGCAATACGGAAAGTATAGAGGGTTTTGTTGTGAAACACACAGATATCAAAATGGTCCAAATATTGAGAATTCTCCAAAATCTATTACAAAATTTGGTGAAACATTTACAAGTACCACAGTGTTTAAATTTGATTGGTAACGTAACAAGGTAGTTTAAAAAATAGTATTAAAATTTAAATAAAATATTTATGATTACAGGAGTTTTATTTGCAATACTTGCAGGTCTGTTATTGGGTTTATATGCCTTGCCAGAAAAATTTACAAAAGATTTTGAATTTGAAAACACGTGGAGTTTGTTTTTTGTCATTAATACATTTGTGGTGCCAAATATTGCTGCATTTTTATTGATAGATGGTTTTTCGGAAGTTTTAACATCAATTCCCTCGAATGTTCTTATAGGAATGATTGTTTCTAGTTTGCTTTGGGGTATAGGAGCTATGATGTGGGGTAAAGCAATTAACTATATTGGATTATCTTTGGGTTTTTCCATCTTTATAGGTACTATCATTTTGGTAGGATCTTTATTACCATTTGTTCAGGTAGGTTTGCCTAAAACTAATGTTCTTTTTACGATACTAATAGGGCTTGGAGTTGTTTTATTAGGGATTATAGCCAACGGTAGAGCTGGAATTATTAGAATGAACGATGAAAAGACAGATAGTTACGCAATAAATAGAGGGGAGTCTGTTATAAAAGGTATTTTAATAGCCGTTGCGGGTGGTTTGCTAGCTACGGGTTTTAGTTTTGCAAATTCTTACGGAGCAGATATTATTAATAAAGCATCTCAAGCACAAGGAAATGCTGAGTGGAAAGGTGCAATAGCAGTTATGTATGTGATTTATATGGCAGGTGGAATTGCAATAGCAATTTATTTTGCACAACAGTTAACGGTTAAAAAATTATGGAAAAAATTTAAAACACCTCATCTTGGAAATAATATCTTATTAACTTCTATTATGGGGGTGTTTAATTTTGCAGCATCTGTGGTATTTGCATATGCAGCATTTAAATTAGGAAAAGAACTAGGAGGAAGCGTAGGATATGCCATTTTTAACACAGCTTGTGTTGTAACAGCCATAGTAAGTGGGTTGATTACCAAAGAATGGTTTACAGCATCCAACAGAGCTAAAAACTCTTTGTATTTAGGATTGTCATGTATGGTAATAGGAATTATTATCATTGCGTATTCTAATACATTGGCATAAATATTAAAAGAATAAAACAAAAGATATGAAAAAAATAAAATACATAGTTCCTGTGTTTATAGCAATGGCTATGTTTTCTTGTAAAGATGAAAAAAAAGAATGTTGTTCAGTAGATAAAACAGAAAAAGAAGTGGTATTGTCTGATGAAAAGCAAGATTTTTTAGGAATTACAAATAAAGATAAATTAAGTGCTGCTTCTAAAAGAGCTTTGCTTTGGGATGATGAGTTAATTTATGACAACGAATGGTTTTTTAACTATGAGGTTTTTGATTTAAAGGGAGATTTAGCTTACGAAGAAGGGGTGGTAAGAAGAGATCCTAGTGCGTTGATTAAGCACGATGGTAAATTTTATGTTTGGTACAGTAAGAGTACTGGGCCTTCTCAAGGTTTTGGTGGTGATGTTATGAAAGATAAAGTTTTTCCATGGGATCGTTGTGATATTTGGTATGCTACTTCTGAAGACGGAATGACTTGGAAAGAAGAAGGAATGGCTGTGGGTAGAGGTGTAGCTGGTACTTATGATGATAGGTCTGTATTTACAGTAGAAATTATGGAGCATGAAGGTATGTATTATTTGTCTTATCAAACCGTAAAAAATCCATACAGTGTGCGTGTAAAAAATCAAGTTGGTTTGGCTTGGTCTACTTCACCCAATGGACCATGGACAAAAAGTGCAGAGCCTATCTTAAGTCCAGCTGATAATGGAATTTGGAAAGGTGAAGAGCAAGATAGATTTGCAGTACTTAAAAAGGGTGATTTTGACAGTCATAAAGTACACGATCCATGTATTCTTCCTTATAAAGGAAAATTTTATTTATACTACAAAGGTGAACAAATGGGAGAGGCTATTACCTTTGGAGGTCGACAAATTAGACATGGAGTTGCTATTGCAGACAATCCAAAAGGACCTTATGTAAAATCTCCATACAACCCAATTAGTAATAGTGGACACGAAATTTGTGTATGGCCATACAACGGAGGTATAGCAGCCTTAATTACAACAGATGGACCCGAGAAAAATACCGTACAGTGGTCTCCTGATGGAATTAATTTTGAGATTAAAGCATCTATAAAAGGGGCACCTCACGCAATAGGATTAAACAGAACTGCAGATAACGAAAAAGAACCTACAGAGATTTTACGTTGGGGATTAACACATAAGTATAAAAACTACGATTATCAATACATTAGAGGATTCAAAACCTCAAGGATGAAACATCATACTGCAAAAGGGGTTAAAAAAGCCGGGAGTAAGTTTTCAGTTAAAAATCAGAAGTAAAAAATATTTAATCTTAGATTCAATAAAAAAAAGAGACCACTTTAAAGTGGTCTCTTTTTTTATACCCAAAACAAAAGAAGCTTTAATT
>Ga0115030_1000170_pt1 | contig 24442 bp, 32 predicted proteins | sample SidtaG_4_FD_87174 | JGI IMG/M metagenome (GOLD analysis project Ga0115030, IMG submission 87174) | Marine algal microbial communities from Sidmouth, United Kingdom - Sidmouth_Male1 metaG | ecosystem: Host-associated > Algae > Red algae > Unclassified | place: Sidmouth, United Kingdom | collected... | reverse complement strand
CGGGGGTGTGCCTCCAGGACGTTGAGAGAGGGGCACACGAGGGGGGTAAGAGGCTGCTGGCCTCGCGCCTCAGACCGGTCTCGAGTAAAGCAACGCATCCACCCACTTACCTCCCGCTTCACAACCACCGTGCGACGCCACCCACGGCAGCGCTACCAGCAGGTGTACCTGCTCTCCCCCTGGCTCTAACCGTTGTGCTCGCCGGCTGGCCGCGCCGCGTTGTTTGTCGCAGCGCCGTTCGCTCCAATTCGTGTGGGACGGCTCCTGTTCCGGTCTTTTCTGGAGACCCCCGAACGGCTCTCGTAGCCCTTGTTTCCGAGGCGCCTTCGCCATCTGGTGCCGACCGGACGCTGATCAGCTGTGCTGTCGCTGGTCCACAACAGCCGCTGTTCCTTGACGTGAGCCCCGGTGTTGCAGCCATGCCTGAGCAGTCCATTGTGCAGGACAACACCCCGCTCGACACTGCCACGGCTGATGGGCGTGGAGGACGACTGCTGATTCTTGTCGTGCTGCGCTCCTGCGACGGAAACGCCACAGCGTCGGCTGCTGGGGACATCATCTTTCACGCGTCGGGGCGCTCGGAAGCTGTGGGGAACGGGGACGGGCGCTTCTTGTCAGCCGATACGTTTGCTGGTGGTTGGCGTGTTCGCCTCGCATGGGTTCGTGGTACGTCGCCGCTGGACGACCGGCGGACGTCCACCATATTCTTAGGCATGCCGAACGCTGATGTTGCAGCAGCACTCGACGCGGCGGATGCGGCAGCCAAGGCCTCCGCCGCGGCTGAGCAGATGGCAGCGGACGCGGCTGCAGAGCAAGAGCCAAGAACTAGTAGCCTGGTGACGGCGACGACAACGCGTCGTCTCGGGCACGGTGCACATCGCGCTCTCGGTCCTGGCGCGCCTGGTACAGCTGCGGCCGCGATGTGGCGGCAGTCGCGGCCACTGCGCATCGACTACATCATGCCCAAGACCTCCACTGGCTCCTTGAACGCCACATCCAGGAGCACCCGCCGCGACGCAAGGTGGCCTCTTTGCCATGTCCATTTCCGCACTTATTCTGCTTTGGACGTGCACTCGAACACGGGTCACAGTGGCGCTGCGATTACCTTTGGCCGAGCCCGAGCTGTACGGGCGACCTCATCGCCTGCCGTCGCAATGTCCTCTGCAGCTGTTCGTCTCCCCGCTGTTGTGAAGGCCGACGTTGACCACTACATCGCGCTCGTCAAGTGGTTCCCGCAAGCCTCGGATGTGGATGTGCGGCCGAGCACCGAGCGCGACGTCGCGAACGACTCGGACTCGTTAACTATTGACGAGGTTCTTTGCGTCGGGCGGCGCTTTCCCGCGCATGCGCGGTGGGCTGGAGGTATGTTGATGAACAGTGACGACGGTGGGACAGGAAAACTATTTTGGCGGGTGGGTGGTGGCTTTCATGCTCTCCAGAGCATCGCTCACTCTTCCTTTCTTGACGTCGCGAGCGCAGGTTCCTGACTTTGTCCTGTGCGGATTTCTGCCGCCCGTCGCCGCTGGCTGGCATTTCTGCTGTCTTTGTTTTCTACTACAGTGCCGTATGTTCCTGTTGAGGGCGCTGCGAGTGGTGCTGTCGAACGCGATGGCCTTCTGGACGACCTGTACGTTGGACTGTAGGCCGCTCTAGTGCCCTCCGAGCACGCGGGGACGGCGGATGCCTGGGGACTTCCCGCATTTCTGCAACTGCATCGGCACGCTGGCCGTTGCAAGAGCGCATCTTTTCGCCAATGCTGTACTAACATCCCCGGTCCCTCGCGCCTGTCGTATTGTGGCCTGTTATTTTGTGACCGCCTGCCCATTTGTGCTGAGCAACTCCATGCTGCCGACAGCAGCTCTTTGGCGCTGAAAATGGAGCGACGACCAGTCTCCTCAGTTGCGACTCCACTGGTGCCACATCCTATCACTGCGGCGGCGTCCAGAAACAGGCCAGATTTTCCCTCTGCCTGTGCCCCAGCCCCTGCGGGGGGCTTCCGGGAACGTGCGGCCGGAACCTGTGCACCAAGTCGCCGGACGAAGACCCCGCATCGACGGAACTAGTACCACACCAACAGCCTCAGGCGGATGCGGCTGACGCGCTTGCCTGCACCTGCCTTGTCTGCCGACTCGGAGGACGACATGGACGAATGCTGGTTGACTGCCATGGACGCTGCTTGCATGACCTTTCTGCCACTGCCACCGGCGGGCGTGCTGTTTATGGGCATGTGGACCGGATTTGTCGAAGCTGCACCACCCTGGGGCGACCGCGGGACTACAGATTTGTTCACAAACTTTGTTGCTGCTCGTGCCACGGCGCTGACACGTGCTGGCCTGCTGCCTCAATTGGTTGCTCATGTACACATCTTGGTGCAGCACGGACTCGTCCACGCCGGAACGGCGGCGCAAGTTGTTGGCATCCTGACAAGTGCTCGAGCGACACAGTCGGGACTACATCCTGTGGAGGCTGTCACTGTTGCTGCTGCTGGCCTCACCGGCGCAGCGGCATACTTTGCGAATGACCAGAGTGTTTGGGACGTGTTGCGGCAGCGATAGGTCATGTCACTATCAAGCCTTGCCTGCCAGGAAGCGCAGTAGAAATGAAGACCACTGACTTTTAGTGTGATTACTTGATGGCTACCCGTCGGCTCGTAGATGGGACGCCTTGTGCATGAAGAATGGCATGTACTGCACCCGCAGAGCGCAGCCGGCAACAGGCCGCGTTCACTGTCGCCTGAACACAGCGTCGTCACAGGAGCTGTGGTGCGGAGCCGCCAGTGGACGTCTTTCTGGCCGAACCTGGTCGGGATGGCGACACCGGGTTGTTGCTGCAGCAGAGGCGCTGCGGCGGCAGCCATACGACGTCCTTCAAACGCCCTGATCTGACTGACCCGCGTACTTGACGGCCACCACCCACTGGTAGCACCGTTTGTGGGCCACCCAAGCGCGCACGCCCGCATCGTCGCTCGCTTCGGTGGCGGCGCCCACCCCCCACCGCTCCGGCCACAGCCGCTCCGTCGCCGACGCTTCGCAAATGGCCACGGCGGCGGCGGCGACCGCCGCCACAGCGCGCAGCAGCGCCGCGAGGCACGCCGACGTGCGGGGGCGGGGGTGGGATTGGCGCCCCCCCCCTCCCACCCCCACCCGTCGGCCGTCGGCCGCTGCCGGCAGCTCTGCCGTCGCGCGGAGGCCCGCCACCAAATCCACCCCGGCCGCGACCGCGGCGGCGGCGTGAAGAGGGTGGAGAGGGTCGCCAGCCGCACCGGCCGCCGCGTCGTTCCGAGCGCCGCCTCGAGGGACGATGGGGGGGGGTCGGGGGACGCGCTCCTGCCGCCGCCTCTGGCGCGGCGGGCGGCCGCGGTGGCGGTCGAGAAACGCATCAGGGCGGTGACGTAGTGCGCGAGCCGCAGCAGTGCGTCGCGCGTCCGCGGGTCCCCAGCCATGGCGGGGAGGGAGACGGGTCTGGTCGCGAGCACCGTGTCGTCCAGGGACGCCGCCATGGTCACAAAGTCGGGCGGGCGGGGGTGGGGACGGCACCGGGGGGACGGACGGGGGGAGGAGTGGTGGGGACAGCACCAGAGTGACGGGCGGGGGGAGGAGAGGCAGACGCGCCGGCACCCTCTGACAGCTGTTGCCGCCCGCGCACAAGAGCAGCGGGGGAGAGAGGGTGGGTTATGGGGGGCAGGGGGTGCCGGCGCGAGAGGCGCTTCAGAACACAGGTGGATGGCCCGTGTGGCTGGCGCGGGCTGCGTCGCCGCGCGTCCGACAACAGCGCGACGGCGACAGTGTCGCCACAGCGCCAGCTGGTGTGCTTGGCTACGCCATCCAGGCGACGTGGCCAGAGGCACGTCCAACACCTGCACGATGCGCGAGCAGAGCGCCAATGGAGCAACTGACAACGAACTGGGTCAGCAGGAAGGTAAAAGGTCCTGACACGGGCTGTCGTACCATTGGACCTGCACAAGATCAGGTCAAAATGACAATATTTGAACGCGACAAGTACAGACATCAAGTACATGCGGAAGAGAGCAAAAAAAAAAAAACACGGAGAAACGCGAGGTTTTCTGTGCCGATCGCAATTGTACCAGCGTTGCGGAATGCCTGAGAGACGCCGAGGAGATTGGCCCACACGACAAAGAAGAGCAAGATGGGCGGCACAAAGTAGACTCACCCGCTTTCCTCTGTGAGCACGGGTGGTCATACTGCGGGCAAAGAAATGATACAGCAGGACACAGGAAAAGAAGAAAATAAAACTCATGCACGCCATCCGCTGACAGTCCACCCATAATGGAAAAATAGCTTCTCCCCTGGACGCAGCGCACTCGTAGCGAAAAAGGCCACTCGAATGTCGCCGAAAACGATTAGTAGCTTCACTTCCATGTTCGGAGACGCAGCGCTGTGGTTGATGAACTTGGTGCGATTGCCACAATACATGGCGTCTAGAAACACCGTCTTGGTCGTCCAGAAGAGGAAGCTCACGTCCGCCGCGTCATGCTTCCTCCCACGGATCCGCGCCTCCGTCAACGACAGCGCCTCCCCGGTGTACTCGCCGACAAAAGCACCTTCCGCGACCTCTCACCCCTCAAACACACCCAGCCCGTGCGCCGCAGACGGACCAAGCACCAGTCTCGGTCGAAGCCCCACCTGCAGTTGCTCGTTACGGCATCGTCGGGTGCCCCCAGAGGTGCCACCGCCTGACAGCCCAGACTCCACGAGACCGACGCCGTCTCTCGGAGCAGGTTCCACGGTGGCGGCACCGTGTAAACCACGTCCCGTTCGTCCGCCGCCCCACCGTCCACTCTACAGGATGGTGCCGTCTACCCCAGAGAGCGGGTGCCAGTGTGCCCCACAGGACAAACCAGCGTCCAGGTCGCACTCTCGGTCCACCCTGAAGCACGATCAATCGTCGGTGCTGCAGCTCGCGGGACGGCGACAAGTGCACCACGTGCGCTGCCGGCACAGGTAGGAACTAGCCGCCGTCTCCCTCCCTCCTGCAGCGACCGAGAGCGCTGACGTTGCGCCTCGTGGGCCCCGCGCCCCACCGGCAATCCAGCGTGTGCCCGAGCAGCCACAATACTTCTCGCAGGGAAGCGCGTTTCGCACACAGCTTCAGCGGTCGTCGTGACATGGTCCGCTGTGCGTGCACGGCTGGTAGTCCGCAACCTTCTCGGGGGCAGATACATCCTCCAAGCTGCTGATGACCGCGTCGCCGGGTGAGAAAGCATCACCGACATGAGCAGACGTCCCGCTCTCTGCGGCAGGAGCCAGGGCACATCGCGGCGCCTGTACCCCCTCCGCCTCTTCCTCGACGGCCTCTGCGGCAGCGGCAGCTGCCGGCGGCCACCCAAACGAGTCGAGGTACAGAGAAACCCCGCGGCACGTCCTGCATGGAACATAGCACGCGAGACGGCACGTGTCAAGTCTGCAGACCAGCTCCGCTGCCGCATGTAGCAGCGCAACTTGTTCCGCCGTTCAGCGGCTTTCCGCTGGCGCTCCAAGACCACAATGGAAAATGGAGGGATGAGCACGCACGTCGTGACGGCAATCAACACAACTGCCGCCGCCAACCGAGAGCGCTTCGTGCTGCAAACCGGCGCGACGGTTGCGTGCAGCAGCAGCACTTGACCCGCTGCTCATATCGTCACCGACCGCCGCCGCCGCGGCAGCCGCTGCAGGTACTGCACCGGGGATGAAGAGACGACGGACGATTCCCAGAACGTCGGGCGCGAGCAAATGCCCACCAGCTGCCATGTGAGTACCCATCCGGTCGTGGTCGACCGGTACGTGCCGTGGTGCAGTCAACGGTGGGGCTAGAAGCTCCATCCCTTGTCGAGCCCCATGCGCTCTACAGGCGTAGCGGAGGCAAATCAGGCACAGCAGCCTGGAGAACGTGTCCCGGCCCAAGATAGAGCAGTCGCACACTACAGCCCCATCAGCGGACATGGGTGTCACTGCATGCGCCGCGGCACCCCCACCCGATTAAGTTGCACGAACACCTGACGGCGACTATCTAGATGGGGAGTTGGAGCCCACACGGGACATGCGTTCGTCTTCTACTGGGTCGCAGGCACTCTGCAGATATTCTCTGACGGCCGCTATGTCACCGATAAGAGACGCGGAGGGCGCAAGCTCCGCAGGAGCTGACACCTTTTCTGCCACCAGCCACGCTCGACTCCGAGCAGGAAGTCCTGCTGCGGCGATGTCACGGCCAACCTCTAGACAGGCAGCATATGCAGCAGCCGGAACCGCTAGGCCATCCCAGACCTCCTGCCATCCAGCCAACAGAGAACGAGCTGCTTCACCAACGTCTCCTCCCACCATGATCGTTGCCAGGCGCTGCCCCCCCGTAAGCTCCTCCAGCGCAGCGGACCGTGCGGCAGCGGCACGGCGACCGCGCCGAGCCGCGTCCATGTCACGCATGCGGCACTGCACAAGGCCCAGTAGACGCCGCACCGCCACGTCGCTCCGATGCAGATTCATTGCTAGGGCCTGCTTCACCAACGGTCCCGAACCAAACTCCTTGATGACGGCCCCCACCGCCCGCCGTTCCGCGGCGCGCCGGGTCCGCGGGCCCATGGAGTAGTAGTCCTTCAGGCGGTTGTCGTCGTCCATCTCGGACGCGTCGCTGCCGTAGTTGTCCACCAGCTGCCACCCATTCTTCAGCACACTCGAGCGCAAGAGAGCACGCGGCAAGGCAGATTCTCCCAAGTACGGGACAAAGCGCGCGTCCTTGTGCGGCTCGACGCGACGAAAGCAGCGACGCAACGGTGCATACGCTGTCATTGTGGGAGGACGGGTGCACCCGCGCAGGGGGATAAACGAAGGAGCTGCCGCATGAGAGGCAGCCCAAACCCGCCCTCTAGCCGCAGTAGCCAGGAGACATCCGGTCCCGCCAGAAAACTGACCAGCACGAAGCACCTTGAGCGATGAGCCACCGTCCAAACGCCGCCCGCGAAGCACGTTTCCGTGACCGGCAGCGGCCCCACCTGCCGCGTCCTTCTGGCCGGCGGAGGCGCGCTGCACCGCCTTGCTCCAGCCTCGTACACTGCTGATGCGCCGACAGCTGCGGCGGCTGCCATGGTCACGACACAGACTCCCACTCCCCCTGCTACTGCTGCCGCCGCCGTTCCGACCGTGTTCGAGACGCCAACTGGAGTTGCTCTCGCTTGTGGTGCCGACGACACCGTCTTCTTCGCTGCTGCTGCTGCGCCTCCTGCCGAGTCGTCCGCCGTCGTAAATCCCGCCGTCGTCGCTGCACCAGCTGTGTTTGCTGCTCTTGTCGTCGCAGCCGCCGTCCTTGTCGCTCCTGCCGGGTGACCCGCCGCCCGCCCCTCTAGCGGAGCCAGCATGCACAACAACAACGCCAACACTATCCCCGGCGACGCGGCCTAATCAAGCACTGCTGCTGGCACCTACTTTTAAACCAACTCCACCGGCTCCACGTCCCCAGCCACCGCCGATGTCCCCGCTCGCTCCGAGACGGATGACAGCACCAAGCGCTTCCACTGGTGGCAGTTCGACGCCACAGGGTCCAATAGAGGTCGCGGCCACATTCCGTTTCCGGTTCACAGCGGCTCGGTTGGCCACCACGGCAACATGCACAGCAGCACTCCGCCGCTGTTTCGCATCTTCCATTGCTCTGTGGAATACACGAGTGACTGCGGGTCGCAACTGCGAGCCCGCCCCCATACACTCGCCAGCGTCGTCGCCTGCGTCGTCCCCCGAGTCCCCCGAGGAGCTGGCCGCCGCGAGCCACTCCCGGACAAAGTCATCTTCAAGCCCCCCCATCCCCCGGACCCGCCTCGGGGGCGTCATGACTGGTGGAACCACAGAAATAGCATCACGAGTACGCGAGGACGCAAAGGTATCGGCGGCCGCACCAGGTCCCACCCACCTGCCAGCCCCTGCTGCGCCACAGCGACACCTGTGACGTCTTGACCGCGACGGAAGCACACACACACACAACGACGTCTGACTGTGCGGAAGCACTGCCAAGAATCTTCGTGATCCCCGAAAAAGCCAATCCTCGCACGGACAAGATCACATCCTGATCGGACTCACTGAGTAAAACTAAAAATCCGAAACGCATTCCCGCTTTTTCAGCTGCAACTGCTTCCGCACAACCAAATCACCGCCGCGATCTTTTTTTATGCGCTCGCGGGACAGAAAAGGGGGAGACACCAAGTCGCACAATGTATATGGAACAGCTCATGGTATCGAGCGGTGCCCTCCTGCTAAAGTTCGTCCCCCTCCCCATCATCTTCTTCCCCGTCGCCATCATCTTCGTCGCTGTCGCTCACAACCACCCTCCTTGCCGCCGCATGAATCGCACCTGTGCCCATGGAGGGATACCCCGCGACAGCGCCACCCCCCGCTCCACGCCCCGCCGCCCGCCTTGAATCACCGCCCGACCCACGACCTGCACCACGATCTGTGCAGCAGCCGCTTGAGCGCTCCAGCTGCGCACTGTTAGACTTCTCATCGTCGAAGTCTTCCTCCCACAGACCGGTGCCCCCTACGGCTGCTGAACCAGCAGCAGCGGCGGCAGAGATGCGGCGCTGCTCCCGTACAAGGGACTTCATCCACTGGGCCAGCATCACCAGGATAATAGAGTTGTCAACATTGACGCGTTTGGAGCACATGCGTTCGGAGAGCTCTGCCGCCGACACTGCACCGCAGGTTATCGACGTGCCAATGAGGAAGTTCCCCTCAGCCGCAGAACTCAACTGCGACTCCAGCCCCGGGTGGAGCACCTGCGGACCACTGCCAACTCCCTGCCCCAGGGCAACTAGAGCGCGCTCCCGCGCCGAAAGTTGGCTCACGTACGCGCTCTCAAACACATGGTGAGCCAGGAACTGATCCCGACGCCCGGGAGGCCACATGAGATGCTTAGCAGGCGCAGATGCCGTTCCTGGTACACCGCCGGCCGCCGCTGCGCCTGCTCCACCGCCAGAACCTGGGCTGCCTGTCCAACGTGTAGATCTCGAACCGGAAGTGGTCATCTCCATAAGAGACTGGGCGTGCCGGTCCGCTTCAGTGGCACTCCGCGTCTGCTGCTGTCACATGAGGTCCACCACAGACGGGAAGACGTTTTCTCTACCTGCGGAGCCGCCAACACTAGAGGAGGATGATCCGGATGTAGCTGCACCACGCGCGAAGCCCCGGCCACCGCGGCCGCGGCCTCGGCCGCGCCCACGCGTGTTGGTACCACCACGACCAGTGGCGCCGGATGATGAGCCCCCACCAACGGCAAAGGGGTCAGCTCCAGCGACACCAACAATGGCGGCGGCGACAGCTGAAGCGGCTGAAGCGGCACCCGCGGCAGCGGCAGCTGCGGTCGCCCCGAGCACATGCGCAGCCCCGACCATTGCGCTCGAGCCACCGCGCCCGCGCCGACGACCACGAACGGCCCGACCAGCAGGCGGGGCTGTGCCACGCCGAATGGTTCCTCCAGAAACCAGAGAGGTGGGACGCATACCACCCGGAGCGGCTGCGGCTGCGGCGCCGTCGGCACGACAAACACCCACAGCGGCACCAGCCGCAGCGCGACCGGCGGCGGCCGCCTCCAGAGCCCGGCCGGCGGCGACAGCGGCAAGCCCAAAGGTTCCACCTGCAGCGAGCAGCGACTCTTCGACCGCAGTGCTCGAGCGGTTCTGCAACGCCTTCGACGCCCGGTCGAACTGGCCGCGGTTGGCAGGTGCCAAGGACGCAGCAGCCGTGCCGCTCGCCTCCATGAGGTTGGCTGTAGCAGATAATGACACGTGTAGCCCGTACTCGTAGATGTTTCCGGCAATGGCGGCCGCGGTGCCGGCCAGCCGGTTCTTCTCCGCGTGGTGCCGATAGGCCTTGCCGACGACGTCAGCCTTGAGTTCTGCAGCGTGGTGGTCATCCAGCGTCCTGCACATGTAGTCCGACGCACGCTCCACGAAACCCGCCTCTTTGACGCGGATGGGGTCTCCTGCGTTGTGACGGTCGTACAGCTCGTCCGTAATACGCAGCGTGTGCGGCAGATGTCCAACAGCTCTGCACCTGGGACACGTCAGCTCGTGTACGCAACCCTTGTCTAGACACGACACGGTGCCCCCAGATTTGAAGAACTTGCTGGTCGGCGACAGCTGGTACATGCACGGCATGGAGCGCATTGTACACGTGCGCTGCGAGTGGTTGCCCTTGATATTGTTGCCGTCAGCGTCTTTCCCGAGGTCAAACCCACACAACAGGAAAACCATGACTGTAGCAAGGAGCAACAGAGAACTCCGTCGTCCCGTCCTAGAACATGCGACGCCTGCCAGCCAATAGAGGCACAGCCGCTAACGGGCGCTGGTGGGGGAGCGCGACCGCAGTCGCCCGCCACCGCCGGTCAAAGTCGAATGCCAACCGGTACAGGCACAGCCTCAGACCGCCGCCGGATTTAAAGAAGCACGACCACGGCCACCCGCCGCTGCCGGCGGAGAGCCGCCGCATGCGCACTGCCGATGGAACATCAAGGAGAGTGGTCGCTCCACCGCCGGGGGAAAAGGAAGCCAGCCGTTGGAACAGCGTGGCTGGAAGCACTCGCCGCGCGTCGTGAAGCGACTGGACAGCCACGAGCGCCGTCCACCTCGAGGAAAAAGGCACGCCACAACGGGAGCCTGCCGGGCGGCACGGCGGGAGGGGAAGCAGGGGAGCGCGAGAGCGGCGCGGGGGCCACGGTCCAGCAGGACAGCAGCGACCACGACGACGACACATATCGGACACGATCTCTTCCCAATGGCGTCCAACACGGCTTCCTGCCGTAGATTTAGGACCTGCGGCAGAGGAGGCGCTTCCGTGCATGGATGCAGGCAGTATGAGTCCATCGCACGACAAGGGCGCTGGGGCTCGAGTTTTCTATCGGGGCACAAAACGACCGCCTCCTATGGGCCCCTCCCTGCCTTACAGAACGTTTACAAACATTTGTCCCCCTCCACAGCCTCCACAGAGGTGGGGTCGTTTCTGGGAGAAGTGCGATAGGGTTTTGTGCATCACGCCCCTTTTTGGAGGGCCGGGGGGGTGATGCACGCATAAGAGTTCACCAATTCGCTCTTTCGATCAATATTACTATCTTGTGAGCATGATCTTTTTCAATCGCCGTGCAGCCAGGCACAGGATATTGCACGACGACTACGACGAGGCGAAACTGTTTGCAACTCAACCACGAGCTTGCAGCCGGCATCGCGACAGCTCCCTTAAGGATATTGGCTCGACTGCCCGCAGGATTGCAGTGGAAGAGCACATAAGCTTGCCACATGCAGTACAATATGCTATCGCTGCACATCCTTGCAAGTGACTGCTCCAAAAGTGAGATAAGGGAAAGCCATCACGAAATTTATTCCTACTGGACGATACGCAGTGCACCACCCGGCTTCCTTCCCCCCGCCGTGCGCCTTCCGCTTCCTGTCCCCACCGCCGGCCTCCACTCTCCCGTCGCTTGCTGCCAACGTCCCGGCCCAGGTTCCTTGCAGCTTGTCGCCAACCAAGTCCCACAACCGCCTACTCATGGTAACCGGCCAAAGGCGAGCAAGCGCGCACACAAACAGAAGACACATAATGCATAGTACAAAAAGGAAGACCAGTCCATGGAAAGTTAGAACATCATTCACACCATGCGTCGTGGACCTTCAACGCACCCACTCACGGGATGCCCGCCCTGCTCGTCGTGTGGTCCATCCAGGGACATACCTCAGGAGCGAGGCACGGTCGGAAATGGTGGAAGTGTGCGAGCCTATGCCCGCAGTTGCGATGCCGCTCCCGACGTGCAGACCGACCACTGGCAAAGTCAAAGACACAGGAAGGCGGGGGAGAATGAGCTTGGAAAAGAGAAAAGGCAAGGACCACCCAGGGAAGGCCAACTCAGCCACGAATAGCAAAAAAACAGAGCAAAAGCATTGTCAGCCCGGGCGCAAGTCAGGTGCGTCTTGATGCCCAGCTTCCTGCAAGTCAGACAGCAACAGATAGAGCACGGAGGGGGACCCTCACGCACCAAATACACGAGCAGGACGTTACGCTGAAGGCGGGGTAGCCCGTTGCGAGCTCGAGCGCCGTGGGAACGGTTGCACTCCACAAGAGAGTCGTCTCGGACGGCAGTCAGCGAGGGCTTGGGGTGGACGGAGAGGAGCGCGCCTTCGGGGCCGCAAACGCCAGTCGAGTGGCCGTCAGCTGCTGGCGCGAAGCGCCCTGCGAACGCTTGGCGTGCCATTTGACCTTCATTTTGAAAGTAGCACACGCTGATAATAAAGTAGCACATGTTGAATTAAAGGAAGGCCGGCTTCTGTCGGCGCCTTGTCGGCTGAGTACGGATCGACACCAGCCTCTCCCTCTGTTTACTTTGGCGCGGTAGTCGCGGTAGATCTACCGTGGTAGGCGCGCCTTTTCCCTCGGTGGACGTACCTCATCCTCACCACCACCCCCTCTGCCCTACGGATCCCCGTCCGACAGCCACCAATCGCCGTGACAATCGTCTCGTTCTGCGTCCACCGCCACTTCCCCCTGCCACTGATTCTCTCATCGGCTATCTCGACCCTCCCGGGCTACCACAGCCTCAAGCGGCCTATGCTACCTCCACCGATCGCTGCCCACACTCAAAGATTCTCTAATGCCTCCCGCAGGAGGTCACGTGGCATCTTCTCCCACCGCCTCGTCGGGTGGCTTCGGCGCGGCGCGGAGCCACGAGGCGGTGGCTGGGGCACCTGTTCCCCCAGCAGGTGCTCGGAAGCGGGCCCGCTCTCTACAGTTGGAGGACCCTCATAGCATTCGCGTGGATCTGCGGCGGCTCGACGAGCGCATCAGGTAGCTCCAGCGGCAGATTGAGGAGTGCAAGGCCACCGTTGCAGCTTCCCGACTCTCGCTGAACGGCGTCCAGGCCCTGCAGGCGGGCTCAGGCGAAGCAGTTCCCTCTGGGAAAGGCAGTGAGACGGTGGCTTGCCTCGCGTCTGTTGGCGCGTTTGAGGCCGTGTCCCGCTTCTTCTTTTCACCGCGCGCGCTCGACGGTGAGCCAAGCCGCAAACAGAGGAGCGACCACCCTGACGCTTGACATGGACTCTGGTAGGGCGGCAATGGACGAGCGTGCCAGCGTGCTCTCCCTCACGTTCGAGCAACCAGCTGGCCGGGGACGCGTCAGGGCCACCCGCGTACTGCGTTCCGAGTCGCCCGCGAGATTGCTTGTGGCCCTCGCCCTGCCGCCCCAGCTTATTAACTAATGTCTCGGGCGCCTGTCTACACGGCGCGACGGGTCGACGCCAGCGCGGGTGCTGTCGGAGCGCGTCTTTGACAACCTTGGTACCGTGCGGTGCATCCTTCAACGCCACGCTTCAACTGGCCGTGTGGACGTGGCCACCCGGGCGTCGGAGGTTTTTGTCCCTTCACGGCAACGATTCCAGGACCCGCTCACTCGCGCGACTGATACACAGAGCGACTGTCCAGAAGTGCCCACACTCTGTCCCGAATTCTTGCGCTGGCGGCCTTCAGCCGTGAGCGACGTATTGGGCTTTGACGGGTCCCCTTTGGGTGGGCGCGTGACACTGAGTGTGCCATGTTGTGTCGTTGAGACAGGTGTGGAGGAGGTTATTGGTCCTGTCGAGGGGGGTGGCCAAGCTTAACAGATGCGTGTCGCGGGGTTGCATGACCCAAATTCTTAGCGCTAGTGTCTGAGCACCAGCGTCCCATGCTCTGAGCGCCAGTGTCCGTCCCATCTTCTGGGCGCCAGTGTTCCATTTTCTGAGCGCCAGTGTTCCATTTTCCTAGCAGCGGTTTCCTGTTGTGTGAGCGCCGATATCTCCCGTCGTGCTGCCACTACCCCGCCGCTGCCGGCGGCTTTGCGGAAAATTCCTTCTGCAGCTGCCCCCATTCAGGCGCATGACGGACTGCCGTGAGATTGAGACCCGCGGATGACACGTAGCGCAAATCGGGGTGACGGCCGGCATTCTCTTCGTCGCACGCACTCGCACGCCCGGTCGCAGCCAGTGAGTCAGTGCGCGCAGTTGTCAATGCTGTGAGTCTACACGTTGCCCCGTCGCCAAAAGGCCCAGTTTTTCGTGGGCATGTGTGCTATGTAAAATGGGGTGCGCATAAACCCTCAAAGCGCAAAAATATATCAAAAAAGAAGAGCAAAAAAACAGTGCAAGAAACAGAGCAAAAAACAGAGCAAAAAAACAGAGCAGAAAAACACAGCAAAAAAACAGAGCTCTAAAACAGAGCAGACACGAACACAGAAGAAAGAAGCGAAAATCATGGTAGCGCTACACCCCGCCACACAGCCTTTGTTAACTGTTTTGAGGAAAGAAGGTAAGAAAAAGAAAAACATGCGGTTTTAACTTTGGATGGACTTCTCGAGTTCCGAGAACAGCGCGATGCGCCGCGAAGCTTTACGCGTTGGGTGTATCTTCGGCAAGCGGAGCAGCAACCCTCGCGTTTATGATCGCCGCAATCTGACCCAATTTGAACCTTTGCAAACTCTGCAAGGCTCTGAGTCTTGTTGATCTGACAACGTCCCCGGATCAACTCGTTGATCGGATAACGTGCTCGGATCAACAAGACTTTGAATCCTCGTTCTCTTCACAAAAAATCAGTGTGCCTCCTGTTACACAACAATCTCGTTCTCAGAGCAAAAAACGAAGAACTATCATCGCACCTGGCTTTTTGTCGAGACGAAATCCCTATCCTCGTACGACTTCAGAGGACAGCAAACAACAACAACAGTGCTCCAGAAGTGTCTTCATCCCTCTGCGGTGTTCTCAGTCCATGCCGCCGCCGCCTTGCACACACTCCTCGTCCGCGCACTCTTACGAGCCAAGGAGATGTCCGCACTGGACCCGTCAAGCCCGTACCGGCAGCCAAGGGTGTCAGGCAAACGGTACGTGTAGAGGCTTCAGGGGCCGTTGGCACTTGAGCCCATGAGCTTGCTCGTCTTGCTTACCTGCTCATAGTCTCCCACAAAAAAGCCATTGTCATCAAATACGCGCACCTTCAAGCCGTCGGCTCATCGAGTCATCCACCCTTCCGAAGAGCCAACTGCAAGGTCATCGACAATGGCGTCCAAAATCACGTCTGAGGAGACGCCGGCGCTGTCATACCGATCGTGCGAGCGGCGTGGCTGCTACATCTGGCTTTGAACAGCGACGATGAATAGATTTTATAGACGCCTCCGAGGGAGATCGCCTTTGCAGAGTGCGCTTGAGAGTCGTCCGAGTAAAAGCAAAGGCAGACAATAAGGAGCGGCTTCCTATCTTGGACGCCCCAGCACCGCCTGAACCGCCCCGTGCGGCTTTCCGGCCCGTCGCCTTCCCACCTCTCGCCCCCGTCACCGCGGCCGCCCCCGTCACCGCCGCCGCCGCCGCCGCCGCCGCCGCCGCTGCCGCTGCCGCCGCCGCCGCCGCCGCCGCCGCCGACACCGCCGCAGCTGCTGCAAGCAGCACCGCAACCACCGCCGCCACTCTCACAAACGGGAACCCGAAAGCCTCCACCCGCTCTTGGAGGCGAACCTGTCTCGCCGAAGCCGTCCCTTCCATCTCTTCCCGGGACGAGCACAACCCAGACAGCGCTCTTTTGAACAGCGTCCACGTCATGGACAGTCTCTGGGTTTGGAATTCAGGAAAGGGGAGAGAGCGTCGTAGAGTTCCAGTGGTGGGCAACCAGTGCCGCACTGGTGCCGTCTGTCAATCGACACTCTACGACAGAGTCCCCGGCATGTCGACCACCGTCCCGCTTCAGGCCTGACCGTCGTGAAGCAAAAAAGGCGCCCGAAGCTAGGGCATCACGCACCACATGCCCGTTGGCGAGCTCAACGTGAATCTGGTCGCCGGCGCACAGCTCGAGACCGTGGAGCACAAACCGGGGTACCACCTGACCACAGAGCAGGGAGGCCGCTCGGTCTTGAAACAGCGGCGAGTCGACGAACTTGGGGTGCAACTGTCTTTCAAGAGAGGAACGCTCGTCCGCCGCTTTAACATTTTCCAGCGTCCCCTCAAACTGCAGGTCCCCTCGGATGTGGTCGCTCGGTAGGATGTACTCGACGCCGACGGACACGCCAGACGTCGCTTCTTTCGCGGATGTGGCGTGCTTAGGTAGCTTCCAGGCCGCATCCACGCTGGGAGATATGTTTTAGCGGATGTAGCTTGCCGACGGCATGCGGATGGGGGAGGAGATGCTGAAGCCGGCGCGGTTAGCGGCGTATATCTCCTCCGTGTTTTATGCCTTTCCACGAAGGGACAGGTACCCGTACAGGTGCTCAACGTACGAAAATGGCATAGGGAGTGGGTCAGCGCGTCGCAAGCGGCTGTTGACCGCCGCCGACTGGTCGTCCGAGTCAGCAAAGAGGTCCATCTCCGCGTCGCCGTCGGTGACGTCATCGCTGCTGCTAGACGCCACAAAGTCCTTTGGTAGCCCAGAATGCACTGACGCAGATGAGGAGCTGCCGGACGCATCGGATGCCCTGTCATCGAAGGTCTTAGACAGGGTGCGGCCGCCCGGGTCGACTCGAGCAGGCGCGAATAGTAGTTCCTCCGCATAGGATAGCCTGGAGCTGTTTATTGTAGACAATTGTACAGCAGTAGCTGACCCTGATGCGACGGCGGAAGCAGGAAGGCCTGTTGAAAGCGCTCCTACGCCAGTGTTCGAAGCAGCAGTGGAGCCGATGGCGTTAGCGGCCGCGGGGGCGGTGTAAATGGCAGGTGCGGGGACGGAGGCGGCTAGAGGTGCCGCAGTCGTGGCCGTGGCCGGCGTGAAGGAATGGAACGGACGTTGGGTGTTCTGACTGGATGGGTGGGCTCCCAAAAAGTCAGACCCAGACGCGTCGCTAGTCGCTGGACGCATACAAGCCCCCATGTCCATCTGGTCATCTCGATGCGCAGCTTGATCAGGATGACGAGCGGCCAGCCGCAGAGCCCGGCGAGACGGTCCACGCCGTGGAGACGAGGCACGACGTGACATTTCACGCCCCATGACGAGCTCTGTCCAGATACAACTCATCAGGGCACTCGGAAAGGGGGTTGTACAACAGGTCTAAGACAAGCCAGGACGCGCAAGACGCGGATGCGGTGCTGCTGCGGTGGCACAAGCCCCGAAGAAGGAGGCTCTGTGACTACCAGTGGCGCATTCGTGTGGACCGCGGACAGACGTACAGTACACTGGGTTTGTAGCCACACCTCTACCAGAAGAGACACCGGGCGGGATATCTTGCAAATGCATCGTACGGGGGCCACCGAAATTGCAGCCGTCCAGTCTGTATTTCTAATTGCTGACGGCACGCAGACGCACAGACACTTGTGCTCAGCCTAAACATCTCGGTTTCCGAAGCAGTCCGGCTATTACTAGCACCTCCATAGCCAGAAGGAAATGGTGGTGGCCGCACCGGTGCCACTGGGTGGCCGCGCCGCGACGGTCCGGAGTCCCCATCGTAGATGTGCTTTCCAGCGGCCGCTTACCCACCATCTTTGGGCCGCGTGGCCGCCACGGGCCGCCGACGCGGTCGCTGCTGGGTGCCTCCGCTGCTTCCGCCGCCGGCTCGTGTGGATTTCGACGGCTGCCCTCGGGGATGCCGCCGGCAGCCCACGCGGTAACCGCCGGTTGCACATGGCGTCTTTGCCGAGCCGCCATGCGGCAGCTGTTGAGAGATGATGAAGGGTTGTTTTCGTGGACGCTCTTGGCCATCTATATGTTCTTGTTCCAATTTTGTGTCACAGACAGCCATGTGGGAGCGTCCTGGGTATGGCACGGAATGTTCGATGTCTGGAAGGGCTTTTCCTGTGCGTGCGCGCCGACGGGGGCGAGAGGTTGTGAGATGCGGAGTCGCCTGGTGTGCAGGGGTTGTCCCGAGTGGCTTGCGGGGTGAGTGTCGGCAATAGACGGAGGGTGTCGACTCCAACGTGGCTGCCAGGGCCTTTTGCCCTTGCGACAGCCACAGGGCTGCTTCTCACTCTGGACGTGCTCGTTTGTCTTGATCTTTCTTGCTACATCTGCGCTGCCACTTCCTGTCCATCCGCGCAACCGTGGTCCACAGTTGCGGCAACGCCGACCTTCACCCCCCTGTCCTCTCCAGGTTGCCTCTGTTGACCATAATCTACTCTTGACGTCACCTCTCTCTCCCTCAACCGCTCACCTGTGTTGACCCTCCTTCTGTGCCACGCTTACCGGCACCACTTCCACGGCTGCCGTTGCTTCCTCCTCTGAATACACAATGGGACGTGCAGCGCGGAGCAAACGTGCCCGCAAGACGCCGGAAAGTGACGTTCCCCTGTCCCCCTCGTCTAGTAGCGGCTCTTATTCCAAGGCCCGGGGCCGTCGCGGAAGCGATACAAACGAGCTTCCTTGTCGTCGCAATGGTGCCACAGCAGACAGTTCGCCACCCCCGGCGGCGCCATGATCCACAAGGACGCTAACAGACGCCAACGTGCGCAATGTTTCAGCCCAGGTCTTCTTTCTCGTGCGGCCGAAGCGCAATCGGCTCCTGGGGGCGCCTAGTGAGGCAGCCGCAACGCCTCAATCAAGTGGGGCAGTGGCCGACACACCACTGGTGGCGGCTTTCACGAGCGGCATGCGGGACCACGTGCGCGCCGTTTAGCAGCGTCTGGCTAGCCTTGAGAGCCTCGAGAAGAAGGTCGTTGACGGGGTCGTGGAGGAAATCGGCAGATCATTCAATAAGCACCTGGAGGAGGAGCCTGTTTCTTGCATGACGGACGAAGAGTTGCGCAAGGCGGTGTTGGACGCCGTCACGACGGCCGCCATCCAGTCGAATCACGGCCCCGTGCTCAACATCGTCATGAAAATGCTCATCCAAGACAAGGATGACGGCGACACATTGACGACCTCCTTCCCGCCAATGGCACAGATGTTGGACACGGTCGCCAACAACCGCTTCAAGATGGTCGTGCTCGGCATCATCGAGCGAATGTGGAAAGCTAACGGCATGATCTCCATTGAGAAGCAGAAGCACATCCTCAAGGGCAAGACTGGGCTCGTGCTCAAGACAATTGACAGCGTCGACGTGGCAGCCGAGAAGCAGGTCCGGTCGAGTTTGACCGACCCTCGTTGCAGGACCCGCAAGATCTTCTATCGGCTTTTTTCCTACTACCTTGTCCTTGCGTGGGCATCCATGAACCTGAAGTATCCGGACGAGGACGAGCCCGCCGTGGGCGAGGCGGCGGGTTCCAACTTTTTCTCGGCCTCCCGATCGCTACATGCCACCTGCTTGGGTCTACTTCCTGTGGGCGATACGCCGGCCCCCGAGCACAAGCTGGAGGAGCCGCCGGGCTCCCCGCTTTCTGGTGTGCACGACGTGACACGGGATGCGTGTCTGTACGACATTGTGCTCCAGATGCGCTGCGCCATTGTTGGCGGAAAATTCGACTTTGATCCGGCAGCGGTATGCTCTGGGGCCGAGACGCTACGCACCTCCTGCTGTCGCCCGACCGCTCGTGGACTGAGAAGACCATGAAGGATGCGGAGGAAGACAAGATGCCTTGTGTTTGGACACTGATGTGGCCGCTCAGCGACGGTCGTGCTGACTTGGACACGGCTGTGCAGATGCTCAAGCCGGCGGATCAGCGCGAAATCAAGGCCCGTACCGCACCAGTGGGCTCAGCGGGGGGGACCCTGGGGGAATGGAGTGTCGGTGGGGAAGCGTCGGCGAGCGGCAGCGTGGCGGCAGGAGCCGCCGGGGCAGGAGGGGGGAGTGGCGCCTGTGAGCCCCCGGATGTTCCAGCTTGGCTGCGTGCTGCTACCCGTTGATGCATACAAGGTGCATATTGTTGTTATGCTATCATGACTCTTTTACATGCGCTTCGCAGAATAGCTTGTGTCGGCAGTGGTCAGTAGGGAGTCGGATACGAGTTATTCTCGACACTGTCACGTTGGACGGCAGCAGAAGAAATGTGCTGGGAACCCGCGTGGGCTCCTAGACGGTGTTAAACTACGACAGCTATCTTTATTCACGATCACGCGCGCGCGACCGCGACAAGGATCCAGTTTCTTGCTATAGTTCGCCTTTCCCCGGAGTGCCACGCACCTGCTGAGGCACCCGCGCCACTTTTACCACTTTAACTCTTGCTTCCTTTCCTTTTTGATACGGGCCTATCGGTCTTGGTCTCACCTGTTCCGCCCACGGCCTCTTTTCCTGAGACAAGAGGAGGACCGAGAAGCGCGCTTTCCACCCTTCGCCGTTCACAGCGGACAGCAACATGTCTACCGCTTCTCCACGCTCGCCTCTCCATTACGCCCTCCAACAGCGGCGCTATCTTCCCCTCTGTCCATGACCTCCCTTGTCCCGACTAGAATTTATCCTCTTAACGCCGCCTGCAGCAGTCGCTGTGAGGCTCCCGCGGCCGCGCTCGCTGTCCCAGCTCCCACAAACGACAGTGCGTGACACGGCGCCGGTTGGGCGGCGCGACGGAGCGGCGGCGTGGCGGCGCGGCGGAGACGGAGGAGGGGCTCGTATACCGGCAGCCGGGCTGGAGGCAGCCCTCTAAGACGTGCGTACAGCGGTAGAGACAATAGAGCACGCGGCGACGTCGTCCCAGGCGGCGGCGTCCGCGGCGAAAATGCAGCCGGCAACTGCGGGGACGGCGGGAGCGGCTGCGACGGCGGCGGCAGGGCAGAAAGCGGTACACCGAGATGTGCGAACCCCGGTGGTGGCGGTGACGCACGCGACGGAATCTTCCGCGGCGGCGGCCGCCGCCGCGGCGGCGCCGGTAGTAGCGGCGGCATCGGCGATGTCCGTTGCGACGGCATCCGCCGGGCTTTCCCAGCATCTGGGACACACAAAGGTTCTCCGACGCGGCTCCTGAGCGCGCGCCGGAGTACCGGCGTAAACTCCGCGGCCGCGGGCGTGGAAGAGGCCTCAGGGAGAGTGGTGGCCGTGGTGGTGGCGGTGGCAGCGGAGGCGGCGGTGGCGGGGGTGGCGCCGGTGGCGGAGGTGACGGCGGTGGCGGCGGTGGCGGCGGTGGTGGCGGTGGCGGCGGTGGTGGCGGTGGCAGCGGTGGTGGCGGTGGCGGCGGTGGCGGCTGTGGCGGCGGTGGCAGCTGTGGAAGTGGTGGAAGCGGAGTCCCCACTCGCCGGCCAGTGTCGGGCGGCGGACGTGCCACTGCCTGTGGTACGGCGGGCGCTCATGCTGCGGGATACGGGCTGCAGTGAGAGCGGCGCCACACGCCACCCACGGGGACGGGTGCGACAGCGGCGGGGGTGACGGCCGAGGCGTGCCGCCACCACGGCTGCGATTGTCGCCGCCGCGGGGCTTGTGTTTGGGGAGACCCGTCCTGCCAAACGGCCGTCGGTACGTATGGTGCGGAGAGGGAAGGGCGCTGGGCGGGGCGCCCGGCAGTGGTCGAGGGGCGCAGCATCCTGGCGGGCCACTTCCCGCCAGTGCTGCTCGCGGCCTGGGTGGGGCAGTGGGGGGGACGGGGCCCTGCGCTCTTGAAGGACCTCGTGTTGGTCGGCGTGACGCCGGTTGTGAAAACACGCCCAGCCAGCCCCACCCCGTCGGGGGGAGCGGCGAGCCAGGCCGTGTCGGAATACTCGCCTCGGAAGGAAACCCCGAAGAGCACACACGCACGGCGTCGACCGGGAGGAGACGCCCCGAGCGACAAGCACGAGTTGTGTGACCGGAAGCTTACCTTCCCGCGTCGAAGGCGTCGGGGCGACACTCACGCGTCGCCCTCTTATCCCGTCCGTTCCCCTCAGACCCTCCGAATACGCCACTCAGACACCCTCAAAGGACCCTCAGAAAACCCTCCACTCAGGGCCCATGGGGCCAGTCTCAGTGGAGGACGGCCGAAGCTTCGGACACCGCCGTGAGTAGAGGCGGGGGAGGGGTGCTACGTGACACCCTTGCAGCGCGTCGGGGTCAGGGGTGCGGTGTAATGCTGGTCAATGGTCCATGTCGGGTTTACACAAAATTCGGCCCTTAACTGGGGGCCCGCCCGGGGATTTACTAGTCCCAGGGAAGTCTCGAGATCGCGGTTGTGGTTGGTGAGCCACGTGGTGATCAGAAGTGGATCGCCACGGGAATGATTCGAAGTATATGTCAGTAGGACATATTTCCCTCGCGAGAGCCAGCGGCCGTTTCGGACTGGCCGCGTCCGACCGCCCATGACGCGAATCCACGTGTCCCCTCTTGACTGGGAGGGAACTGGCTCCCCGAGTGTGGGCGCCAGGTGTCCGGCCGTCACACCGGTGAGGAGGGGCGTCGGGCACGCGGGAGGAAGCGCCGTCGCGCCTCACGCGGTCTTCTGTCGGGTAATGGCGCGGCCGCGTGGGCGACGCGGTACCGCTGCCGCCATGAACGCCCCCGTGACAGCGGCGGGGTGGCTGGCACCCCGATGGCGGGGTGTCGGACGCCCAGCCGTGCGCTGCGGTCGCCGTCGACGCCCGACGGCCGTTGGCAGCCGGCGGGAGCGGCGGCAGTGTCGGCCGTCGCAACGGCTGCGAGAGGCATTTTTGAAAGGCAGCCTTTGAATCCGCCGCCATCCCGCCCTGCACGTGGGGTTCGTTGGCCGCCCCCGCGCCCACCGTCACACACGCGCGTGGTCCGGCGTTGCGCCCCCAATATCTCCATCGCATCCCGCAGCCACTCCCCTCCCCCCGCCCACAAACCCCCGCCTCACCCACGTGCCCACGCCCCATCCCCCCGTCGGCCCAGCCACCGTGGCCGACGTCGCTGCTGTTGCTTCCGTCGCTGTGGTCGCTGCCGTCGCTGCCGTCGCTGTCGTCGCTGCCGTTCGAGGTATGGCTCACACCAATTCCCGGGCGCATTCGACGCCGTCGCCGCAGCCGCCGCCGGCGCTGCCGCCGCCGCCGCCGCCGCCGCCGACTGCCCACGTTCTAAACACCTCGGGGGGCCCCACCGCAGCTTCTAGGCAGCACACGTCGCGGCCGCCGCCACCCTCCCCGTCAGTGCTCAACGACGGCGACGCGGTGTCGGCCACAACAGCGTCCACCACCCCCATCGACGCGGCCGACGTGTCGCTGCTCTGGCGGAACGGGCACAACGGACACAGGACGCCGGCGCCGCCGTCGGCGCGCCCGCCGCCACCATCAATCCGCCCTCCCCCGCCCACCATTCCAACGAAGGCGCTTGCGAGCGACGGGCTCGGCTCCTTGACAGCCGCCTTTGCCGCTCCCTCCGCTGCCGCCGCCTCCGCAGCCGCCGCCGCCGCCGCCGCCGCCGTCGCCGCCGCCGCTGCCGCAGCCGCCGTCGCCGCCGCCGCCGCCGCCACCGCCGCCTACCAAGCCGCTAACGACGCCAACGGCGCCTGCTCCGTCCGGCTCGAAGCCGTAGGGGTCCCCGCCGACAGGGTGTGCGTCCCCGCCACCTAGCCGCCCGAAAGCTACGTGTCCGAGCCGCGGCGGCACTCCGCGTCGACTAGCAGCAGCAGGGTTTCCATCACCGCCGCCACGTCTGCGCCCGGTGGCGGGGGGTCCCGCACTGGCGCGCGGGTCGCCGCGACAGCGGCCGCGTGGAGGGCCACCGCCACCGCGGTGGCGGCGGCGACGCGGAGGGATAGCGCGACGGGGGCGCCATCTACGGGGGGGGGGCATGCAAGGATGCCCGGGTCGGCCCCCGTCCCGTTGGCCGTGAGAGACCGGGGGGGGGGCAGGGGGAGGGTGGAGGGGGGGGGTGCACAAGGTCGCCGCGGAGTCGATGCTTGTGGCGGTGGCGGTGGCAGTCGGGGCACTGGGGACTGCAGCGGCGGAGGCGGTAGCGAAGGCCGCCTGCGACGGCGGCGGTGGTATTCCCTTCTTCCCCCGCGCTCGTGGTACGACTGCAAATGTCAGGGTGATGGATGTCGCCGGCGCAGACACATCGGCGGCCGCCGGCGGCGTGAGGCGCATCAGCTCCATGCACGCTTCAGGCGCGGCGGCGCCTAAAGCCGCCTTGACGGTAGCGACGCGCGCCGCTGACACGTTGACACAGGCCGCGTAGCTGGGGAGGCGGAGCGCCACGCCAAAGGCGGGGCTGTCAGGGTCGGGGAGCGTCCTGCACCTGCGCGGGGAGAGTATGGCGACCCCACCGGCGGCGACCGCCGACATCCACGCGCAGGCAGTTGCGGCGACGGCGGGCGAGCCGCCGACCGTAACGGTGATGAGGGTGAGGTTTCCATTTCTGGCGGCTGCGCAGAGCATTTCCCGACCGTACCTTCGTCCCTCTCTTCTTGGTAATCACTATTTGTCCGTTTTTTGGTTGACTTGCTGCTCCCGATCTCTCATGGCAGAGCAGTCGTTTTTTCAGTTCTTTAGTTGCTGGTTGCTGAGAATAGAGACCTTCGGCAACTGCGACGTGGGTATCGAATGTGGGTATTTTGTGGGTCGCCCGGCCGGTTTTTTAAGGAAGCCACATCCACCCCTTCGGAGCTTCGGCATGTATCAAATGTGGGTCCGGCAGTCCTGCCACACTCCTTGCGGACTCGCTTACAGTGTGACCGGGTGGAGACGCCTTT
>Ga0115030_1000163_pt1 | contig 24888 bp, 35 predicted proteins | sample SidtaG_4_FD_87174 | JGI IMG/M metagenome (GOLD analysis project Ga0115030, IMG submission 87174) | Marine algal microbial communities from Sidmouth, United Kingdom - Sidmouth_Male1 metaG | ecosystem: Host-associated > Algae > Red algae > Unclassified | place: Sidmouth, United Kingdom | collected... | reverse complement strand
TGGCGGGGGTGTGCCTCCAGGACGTTGAGGGGGCACACGAGGGGGGTAAGAGGCTGCTGGCCTCGCGCCTCAGACCGGTCTCGAGTAAAGCAACGCATCCACCCACTTACCTACCGCTTCACACCACCGGGCGAGAGTAGAGCAAGGGTGTGCGGGTGGGCTCCCTCAGCTGGGCAGGTGTCCCTATCTGCTGCTGTGGGCTGGGTGTGACGGCCGGACACCTGGCCCCCACACTCGGGGAACCAGTCCCTCCCAGTCAAAGGGGGACACGTGGATTCGCGTCAGGGGTGATCGGATCCAGTCAGTCCGAAACGGCCACTTGCTCTCGCGAGGGAAATATGTCCTACTGACGCATCTCTCGAATCATTCCGGTGGCGATCCACTTGTGATCGCCCCGTGACTCACCAACCACCACCGCGATCTCGAGACTTTCCTGGGACTAGTAAATCCCCGGGGTAGGCCCCCATTTAAGGGCCTAATTTTGTGTACACCAGACTCGGACCATTGACCAGTATTACACCGCGCCCCTGACACCGGGGCGCCGCAAGGGTGTCACGTAGCACCCTTCCCCCGCCTCTACTCAAGGCGGTGTCCGAAGCTTCGACGGCCCTCCGCTGAGACTGGCCCCATGTGCCCTGATGGGAGGGTTTTCTGAGGTTCCTTTGAGGGTGTCTGAGGGGGGGTCTTCGGACGGTTTTCTGAGGGTCCCTTGAGGGTGTCTGAGGCGGGGTTTCGGAGGGTCTAAGGGGAACGGACGGGATAAGAGGGCGAGGCGTGAGTGTTGCCTCGAGGCCCTCGACGCGGGAAAGTAAACTTCCGGTCACACAACTCGTGTTTGTCGCTCGGGGTGTCTTCCCCCGGTCGGCGCCGTGCGTGTGTGCTCTTTGGGGTTTCCTTCCGGGGCGGGTATTCCCCGACAGGACTACCCGGCGACTCGGCCTGCCTCGCCTTCCCCCCGACTGGATGGGGTAGGCTGGGTGTGTTGTCACACTGGGGTGACACGGCATTTTATGCGACATGAAGGTGGAGCCCTTGAGCGTCGGAGCGGTTTCCGAGCGACGCAAGGGCCACCAGGTCGACTCCATCTGAGCCGAGCTCATAAGGGCGCGCTTTCTTGGTTATTCGCACGTCATTCAGTCCGCGATTCATATCCAAGGAATGAATGGAATGGGGGCCCCCCCTAGACTCCCACCCAATCGTTTTTCTCTCGCTCTGGGTCGACCCCTCCCAATTGCTTCGCGTCCGCCCTTCCTATCCGTTGCCGGCTGTTCGTCTCTTGTGTTGCGAAGTATCCTCGCGTATAGTTTCTTTGTGTGGACTTTTCGTCTAGAGTGTATACATAGAGTACCGAGCGGTACGAGCAAACAGTAGCTGGGACGAGCGGGGGAGGGGCGGCGGAACACGTGTGTCGACGACAGCGTTAACTTCCAACCCGTCTTCTTATACCTGACAAAGATTGAGTTTTAAAAAGATGTGTCAGGTACTCTACCGGGAAGTGCGTCGTTCATTAAATCCAGCGATCAATTCGTAAGTGGGCCAGTAGCAGCCATTTTTTGTCACTTGGTGACCAGATCCACGGTGCCACAGATGCGCGGCTCTTATTAGCTGCAGGCGAATGCCCGAAATCGACCTTCGCACCGTCGTTCTCTCCACGCCTGTGGGCCAGTCTTTTGGGAGATGTATGCCTGACGCGGGCTGGGCCGCGTTGGCCGTGGGGGTGCGGGGTTCGTCAGGGGGTTTACGGTGGGTGCGCCGGCCCAGAAGAAATCGTGGCGGCAGGTGCGGCCGCTTGGCCACCAGCCCGTCGCTCTGTCGCGCGTCGTGTGCGACCCAATCGCTCAGATCCAATGCTTCTGGCACTGTCGGATGAATCGCGCAGCTTTTCCGACGGGCACAAAAGCGCGCTCGAGCACGAGCCACCTCGAGAGAGATACGTCATACAGTCCAACGATCAGGACCCTGAGACCGAGAAGGCACGCGGCCGTCCACTTCTGAGACGTGCCATATTCCATCTTCCCGTAGCCATCAAATTTACGGTAGGATCAAACGGGCACTCTGAGACCAGAATGAAGTGCCACATGTCATGCGTTTAGCCTTTCGAAACCGCGATTGTCGAGCCAGAGCACGGGAACCGTTGCCTCCGGAGCCAACAAGTTGCCAATGGAGGGCCTGTTGGCAACTCGTTGGCTCCGGAGCCAACGGCCCGGACCCCGAATCGGACGCAAGTACATTTGCATTTTAGGTCATATCGGGCTGCCTGGAGCACGTTTGGTTTTGATCACCGCCGTGCTATGGAGCCAATGGCGAACTTGGGACACGTTTCTGCCGCGTGCGTCCAATTTGGCGTTTGCTCGACATTGATGGGAATGCTCTGAGGCTCTTCTTCGCAGCCGTCAGTTAGTGTCTCCAGTCCCAAGAGAAAGATCAATACCACCACAATCGACTGTATTGCAGATGAACTGTACTGATCGGGCAATCATGAAAAGGCAGCAAGCAGGCGCCGCAGGTACTGAGGGCACAGAGATGCAACAACATGAATGGGGCTCTCCAACCGTAACCACCCAGTTGGGAAAGTTGTCAAATGTCACAGAATTGTAGCGGTTCTAAGCACCTCCACGTTGGTTCGTCGTCCAGACACAGCGAAGTTTTGATCAGCTCGGGCTGTCGAAGGTACTGCTCCGGAAAACAGGCCTCAGCCCAGCCTTCCCCAACGGGGGGAAAGGATCACGGAAAAGCCCAGTGCATGATCGTCGTTTATAACACAGTCGATTTTATCACACGGCGACGAAGAGAGCTGCCTCCCTTCCCAATAAACCCGATCCGAAACCCAACTGGCGACGGCCAACGTAGCCGCCCGAAATTCTCCCAAAGCAAACGAATTCCACCAATTCCGAAGAAATTCAAGCGATGTATAGGGGCTAAGAAAACCACGCGGGTAAAGCCCAGCCCCATATGAGATCCAATCGCCCTGGGCCACAGCGGGACGGCTGTGTGCCCGCCCGAGGGCCCGGCTGGAAATTACTCGGGGGAGCACCTGTCCGGGCGGGCCCCCGACCACTGAGGGGTCGCCTCCCGGTCGGGCGGGGAGCCACAACCGCCAGACAGCCCAATCGGCGCGTGACATGGCGTCCCAACCCATGACACGGCGACCCCCCTGGGGAGGTGGTTCTGGGCCGGCCCACCACGTGGGTGCCGACCACAGCCCCACCCCCCCCCCCGATTCCTGCCCACAAGGGGTTTCCAGGGTCAGGTGACGTTGCGGGCCACGCGGCGCACCCCCGCGACACCCCCCACATCGGGGTCGCTGGGACAGTCACCCCCAAACGAGGCCCACCCCCCATCCGCACCCCCCGCACCCCTGGGTGTCCCGGGTCGGCGCGCCGGGCCACACTCTCGTGGTCCCACGAGACGTGCGGTCTCGCGTCCCCACTACGTACCTCTGTCACTCCACCACGTCACCGACTCACGAAGAGACCCCCTTCCTCCCCACCCGCGGGTCCCCACCCCCGCGGTGTCCGTCGCCCTCTTCCTCCTCCCACCCCACGACAAGACGCCCCGCCTCCCCCGCCGCGTCGCTCCCGTCGCTTCCTTTGTCTGTTGGCCCACGCGGGCCCCTCTTCCTCCTCTCATCCCGCGGCGAGCCGCCCCCCTCCTCCATCGCGTGGCGCCCGTCGCTTCCGCTTTCTGTTGGCCTACGCGGGCCCCCCATCTTACCGAGGACCCCGTGGCTGCCGTACTCCTCCGCGTCCGTGCCCGCGTTCTTCACCGAGATGGCCGACGAGGAGATGATGAACGGCACCGCCAGGGTCCCCCTGCCCGTGTTGACCGACCCATAGACGTGGGCGCTGGCGTGGGCGCGCAAGTAGGCGCGTCCGGACGTAGCCGAGACGCTTGCACACGCGACTTTCCGAGGGATAGACCCGGCAGTCCCAGCCAAACCGTTCGCGAGACAGATAACCGCGATGCCCCACGCCCGCATCCCGTCGTTGGAAGATCTCGCCTCGTCGATCACCGTGGTGCGGCGTCGCCGCGAGGTGAGCTACCGCCGGTTGTACCTTGGGCTTCTGGATGACCCGCGTGCAGACCCGCCGTTGGTCTCAACCTTCGATTACATCTTGCCGTCACCGCTCTGCATAGAGAAAGCCGATTTTGAGGGCCCTACGACGGCCCAGTTGACGACGGCCCGCAACCACAGGGGCGGACTCGCCGGTCACCTCGTGGGCAGGCACCAAGCGGAGTACTAGAGCTTTGCGTTGGCGACCCGCTCGCGCATCTACTTTCCGTCTCCCGTGTGGTTGTACGGATTGGAGGTCCCCAACGGGTGTATGGCGGAGCTCCCGTGGGTCCACGTGTACGCCGCGGACGAGCTCCACGCAGGGAGAAGTACGGCGTGGGCCATATGTCGCAGCGATTGGTCCCTCAAGGCGGCCATCGCCCTCCTGGACGCGTTCCGTAACCGTCGTGTGTTGTGGCGCTTACACCCGTGGTTGATCGACAACATCCGTTCCTTGAGGGCTGCGAACATCTGTTCGGGAGCCGAGGGCCCCAACGAGGAGACGACCGCAGCCCTCGAGACGATGCTGGACATCCTGGAACAGCTCCCCGACGCAGAGGCGTTCCACCAGGGCCTCCGTGCCCGCAGCGTTGACCGTCGTGTATGCGAGGGATGGGTTTGGGTCTCCCTCGAGGGAGATGCCCGTCTTGGACGCCAAGGAGCTTCGCCCCTTCGACTTGCCGTACACCGCGGACATCCTCGAGGCCCGCGGATACGGCCATGCCCGCGGGGGCTCGGCCGCCGCCATCTTGACCGACCGGGAGCCCCTCTACCCCGGGAGTGGATCCGCCTCGCCGTCTTCCTGAGTGGTGACCGCCGCCTCGGGGTCATCTACCGCTGGTCCCTCGCCGCCTGCGGCGTCGGCCGCCCCGTCTCTGGAAAACTCCCGGGGGAGCCACATCTTCGCTTTCGACCCTTTGTAGCACCGCGAAATCCCCGACGCGGCCTTCGATCAGCTGGACCACGTCCCGTCGGATCGTGTCCCACAGGGGTCGGCGCGGGGCGCTGCTTGTGACCCCGGGGAACTTCGCGGTTATACCACTGGGACCGTATTGGCCTGCTTGTGCAAAACCGTTGAGCCTCTTGGCGACTCGATCTGCCAGTGGGCCCGCGATAACCCCGGAGTACCGTCTTTCCAAGCCGAGGAGCTCCTTCAACTCGTTGGCCGACGAGGCATCCGCGCAGCCCTCCTCCAACAGACCGGCGTGCCGGCCGGGTGGGCGGACCGCCGTCAGCAGCACCAGCGCGACCGCAAAGGGTACCACGAGGAGCCGCTGGCGCAGCGCCCGCGCGGTCTCCTCGGCCATAGGTGCGATGGGTCCGAGTCGGGGCCGCGTTGAGTCGGGGCAGCGGAGGAACGGACCACGACCGGAGGGAAGACATCGCCTGGTGGGAGCAGCAAGAGTAGCTCGAGTGCAGGGAGTGAAGTTGCGTCGACGGTGCTAGCCGGCATTTCAGCGGCCAATAAGTTTCTCCCGGATTAGTTTCATATCACCCACGAGAGCGCGCTCTGCTCCTCGAACCGGATCCCCACGCGATTCCGCCAGGACAGCCACAGCCACACCCGTTCGCAAGGGTTTGCCGTCACACCCACCCCTCCCGGCCACATCCACGATTCCCGACTGACTTCGCCCGACACCATGGCCATGTTGCGGGTCGCCACGTTGCCGCACAGCCGCCATGGTCCCCGAAGCGGCCTCGTGGCCCGCCACGAAACACGTGTCATTGGCCGAAGGTCCGCCAAGATTCAAAACTTGAAAACCACGTTTCCCCCCGGGGAGGGCGTTCCCCTGGTCGAGGAATTCGACGACCGCCACCGCTTCTTCGACCAGTAGGCCCACGCGGCGCATATACTGGTGACCCTTGCGGAGGTCTATCCGACTGGCCAACTCGAGGGTGTCCTCAGACGCGTAGTAGACCCACCAGCGGGTCCACAGGCGGAGGGTGCGGTCGTCAGCGACCTCGTGACCCACGAAGGCCTCCAAGACGGTCTCCCTCCCCGTGTGATGGTGCCCCACTGGCACCACGACGTCTTGGGGTGCGCCGAGGTTTTGAATGAGCTTCTGCAGGTCCCCCAGCCGGTCCGGCGCGGCCGTCCCTTGGTCGCGGCTCCCCGTCATTGGGTAGCCGCCGATGTCTAACGAGAACGTGCCTTCCCCGCGAAATTGGACCTTGTGGGGTCCAGCCGCTTGCGTCCCGAGCTTTTGTTTTGTCCTCGCGTGAAACTCGATAAACACTCTGTCCCCCGCCTGAATGTCTTTGTTAAGAGTCCTCACGCAGGCGTCATAGTTCCTCTTATACCGCCGATGTGCCACCGAGAGCGGCCGCCGCACCTTGTGGACGAGGTTACGCAACCGCGCCCTGAAGGCCTCGCGGACACCCCGCGGGCTACGGTCCTGCTCCTCTGGTGCTGGGGAACCGACCACGCGCTCCACTGAGAGGCTCCCTACCCACTTGGGCGTAACGGAATCGAGCGGCGCCACCTCGGTGCTCTGCTGCGGCCGACTGTTGAAGGCCAGCGTCAGCATCGACACGAGGGCGTCCCATCGGTACTGATGATCCTCGACGAACGTCCGCAGTTGCTCCACAATGGTCCCGTTGTAGCGCTCCACTTGGCCGTTCGTCTGCCTGTGATACGTCCTGGAATACCGGTTGGTGATCTCGAGTAGCGAGCGGATCCCTTGGAAGGTCGTGAAGCGGAACTGGGGGCCAGTGTCGGAAAATTGCCTCGCCGGGGGTCCGTGGGCCGCCACGCAATGATCCAAAAAGGCCGCCGCGATGGATTTCAAGTCGATCCGCTGAATGGGGATGGTCCGCGTCATCTTAGAGATGCCATCCATGATGTCCAACAGGTGCTCATTCCCCGCTGTTGAGGTCGAAAAACCAACTGCGCCACAAGACCGGTGTGACTGGTCCTGGGGAGTTGCTGAATCCAGTTCAACACTCCTCCCAACTCCACAGCGACCAGGAACCAGTCCTCGATCGACTCGAAATTGCCATCCTGCAATTTCCAACCCGGCCCCGAAACCCTGGAGCAAGCCGCGCGATTCGAATCTGCGACATCTGTGAAGCTAACCGCGCATGCCGGGCCCATAACCTGTGAAGTCCGTGTGGTCGAGTGGGTGCGTTACTTTACAATGGCAGAGGTCCTGGGCCGTGTCCAGCCATATAATGTACCCCAGGCGGCCCCACGACGGGTCGAAGCCCGCTCTCGGAGCACACCCACGTGTCACAGTTCTCAGTGCGCGCGGGCCGCGGCGCACCTCCCCGAACGGGGCATGTACCTCTCCACACAAGTCCCCCCCCCCGAGCCATGCAAAAAGAACAATGTCCGCCAAGTCAATCCCAGCCGACGGGGACAGCGTCGGAGAGTCCTCCAGCCGACCGCCAGGCCGCCAGGAGGCGTCCAACTCATGCAAAGTCGATGCAAACCGCCGTCTTGGTGGAGCCGGGAGATGGGCTGTACTAGTACAGCTTCCTGTCAAAAAATCGAAGTCCGCCAAGTCAGCCCCGGTCGACGCAGACAGCGTCGGAGAAGCCCTTAGCCGACCGCCCGACCGCCGCAGGCCACCCAGTCGACGTAAAGGCGACGCAAACCGCTGCCTTCGTAGCGATGGAAGGGCCTGAGCTGTATCAGTACAGCCCGAACGGCTACCTCCAAACCGAAAAACGAACTGACGCGGTCGTCCAATGTTGATTGGATCGTCCGACGAAACGATCGGTAGACATCTATTCAACCGGCCGCCCTCGACTCGATCCGCGAAACTTCGACTTGATCGACGAATTTCGGCACGAATCCGACTCGGGCTGTATCAGTACAGCCCGCCGACAATCGGATCCTGATTCCGAGGAGGGCTATACTGATACAGCCGAGCCCCCGACTTCGCCGCAAACAGCCAAATCGACCCGAAGCCGTTCCGGGCCGCCGACACCCCCACTCCGCCGCCAACCGCCGCCCTCCCCGAGGAGGTTCAGCTTTGCGCCGCAGGACGTAGGGCCCGCATGCCGCTACACTCCGAAGTGCCCAGATCCGAGCCAACGCCGATGACGCCCCGGAAAGTTGTGAACGCCGGGGCCGGCAGTGGCTTCGTCGTGCCATCTGCCGGCATGTCTCTGCTTGAAAGAAAGTAGAACGCAACCTCCCCACGCGCGACGTAGCAGCGCACCATGTGTTACGCAACGTGTACGTGCTTGGTACGCCCGGTGGCTTCGAGATTGTTGACCAAAGCGAGGCACGCCTGGTTGTCCTCCCTCATGGGCACGGCGTCCCCGTCGACGCCCAGCTCCGGCAGAAGTTTGCGCAGCCACAGCGCCTCCTTGGTCACCATGGCGGCGGTGACGCACTCGGCCTCGGCCACGGTCGAATGGCGCTTGCTCGTCCACGATATCGGCCCGCCATTGAGGATTAAAACAAAGCCCGTCGTCGACCGACGAGCGTCAATATCGCCTGCTGGGCACTGGTGCCCATGTCTCATCAAAATCGCGCCCCGGCACTTAGTTGAAGCCTTGCGCCACCAGTCGCGCCTTGTATCGAGTCATGTTGCCCTCAGAATCGTGCTTGATGTCGTACACGTACCGCGTTTCGACAGCCTTGCGCTTGTTGCAGCTCCTGGTCTTGGACCAGGTACCAAGCTTCTTGTGTGCGAGGTATTCTTCCTTCTCAGCTGCTTTCCAACGCGGCCAGTCCAAACGCGCACGCGCCTCCTTCTCATTGGCTGGCGCCTTGGTCAGGTCCCATCCCGACGGAACTCCGCCCTTGGGTCCTTCTGCAACGTATGCCTTCGGGTTACGCTCCCACCAGGTAACCTTTGGTGCCGGCTTACGCTTCGACCGCCGGAGTGCGTGCACCCCGTCGCCACCACTCTCTGTGGTGGAGCCAGGCAGCACGTCGTGGACATCATGAGCCGCCGCGTCCTCGCCGGCGACATTGTCATCGCCGTCTTCTGCGTCAAGTCCGGCAGTCTCTTCCGGCTCAACGTCGCTCTCTGACGACTGCTGCGACGCATACTCGTACCCGCCTGGGGATTCCGCGTCCAGCATGTCCTTGGCGCCGTCCTCCTTGTCACCATCCGTCTGACCGGTCAGGAAAGGGGTGGAAGCAGGGCCAGGAACCGAGGTCTTCTTCATGGCTCTGCTTGAGGTCTCCTCCATGAGCACATCTCGGCGCTCAAAGACCTTGTTTGAGCCATCCTCTAGGATGCGGTAGGCCTTGCCACCAACACTGTAGCCGACAAAACGGCCGACGTCGGTCCTGGGTTCCAGCTTTCGCTGCTGCTGCTTGGGCTTCAGAGCCCATGCCCGGATCCCCCAGACGCGAAATCCCTTCACATCGGGACGTCTCCCCGTGAGGGCTTCGAGCCGTGTCACATCTTGACCTGCCTTGGGGGATCGGTTGAGCACGTGGATGACGGATGACAATGCCTCAGCTCACAGCTCCTGTTCCGCTCCTGCGTCCAAAGGAGCCGCACGGACGCGCTCCATGATGTACCGGTTGGCGCGCTCTGCCTCCCCGTTCTGCTGCAAAGAGTACGGCGCCGTCTTCTCGAACGTAACGCCTTTGTCCTCGTACCAGGCTTGGAAGTCACGGCTCCCGTACTCCTTGGCGCCATCGTGACGAACCCGCTTCACCTGGAGCCCAGTCAGGGTCACTCGCTGCTTGATGCGGGCCTTGAGGACATCCGGAACCATGCCCTTGGACTTGATGGGCGTCGCCGTCATGAACCCAGTGGAGTCTTCCAGCAGAGTCACGAAGTAGACAGAGCCGCCCAGCGACGCCGTCAACGGGCCATCAACGTCCGTGTGAACCAACGCGCACTTGGTGGTGGTCGTTGTCGAGCGATGATGCGGAGAACGCGCCATCTTTCCGCCAACACATGGCGCGCATACCGTACCAGGCGCGCGCTTGGCGTCGGCTACCGTCGATGGAGTCCCATCGACCATCCCAACCACCCGCTTGAGGTTCTCGAAACCCAAATGGTTGAACAGGCGGTGCCATTGCTCTGCCTCGCCGTCCATGCGTGTGGAGGCGGATCGGGCCGACGCCGTGACCGGAGTCATCTTGAGCACGTAATTCTCCGACTCGTTGACCGAGCCGATGACAGACGCGTTGCTCAAAATTCCGCTCGCAAGCACCGCTTCCCCATCATTGAGGATATAGCAGGCGTCGCCAATGACCACCACTGCACCGCCGCAGCGGTCGACGGCTCGAACCGACAGAAGGTTGTCTGTCAGATCCGGCCCAAACATGGCCTCATTGAAGACCATGCGACCCGTGGTGCTTCCCTTCCCCACGTCCATGGACGCGTATCCGTGCATCTTGATGGGCACTTTTTGGCCGTCAGCTAGAGTGACCTTGGCCCCGCTCCCCGTCGTCTTGACGGTGAAACCCGCATCCTGGGCGGCCATATGGTTGGTCGCACCCGAGTCGAATACCCAGGTCGAGGGCCCGCTGGTGCTCCCGGAAGCGTTGAGCTTCCCAACCTGGCCTGCCGACGCAGCGTGGGCCAATGCGGCGCGGGGAGGTGCACCACCTCCACCGCCACTCTCACGACGCCCGCCATTTGGCTTCTTGTTGCCCTTGGCGTCGTCGGCCTTCTTCTTGAGACAGTCGCGCTTCATTTGCCCCTTCTTGTCACAGCAGTAGCACACGACCGCGCGCTTGTACCTCGGCGTCTTAGAAGCCATTGCCGCAAACGCTTGCGACTTGACGCCTGTCGCCGAGGACGACCGCCCATGGCTCCCCCGCTGCTCCACCGTGAGCAGCTTGGCGCTCACGTCAGCGAGGTCGCGCTTCCCGTCCATGTTCTCTAGGACGGTCTTGATCATGTCATACTCGGCCGGAAGGCCCGATAGGATCTGCAGGACAAGAGCGTTCTCGTCCACCAGATTTCCCAGCATGGAGAGCTCTTGACGGATGCCCTTGGAGCTCGACGTGTACTTGATGCTGTTGTCGTCGCTGCCCTTCTTGATGTTGCTCAGCTCATGCATGAGCTGCAGCAGGCATGCGTTGTCTCGCGCCTCAAAGATGTCCTTGAGCGCTTCCCACGCCTCCTTGGCCTTACTGACCGCCGTCACCGAATAAAGATGAACCGGCTTGACCGACATCTGGATAGTCACCAGGGCCGACTCGTTCATGCGGTCCAACGCCTCAGCTGCAACGTCGCTCTTGGCACCGCTCCCAGACGCGAGGCGGTCCGTCACAACCGCTGCCCAAACCTTCTCCTTGATCATCTGTGCACGGCAGTACACAGCCCAGATCTTGCAGTCATCGTTCAGCTGCGCGAAGCGAGGGCCAGCGTAGCGGCCTTACTCCGACATGAAGATAACAACCACGCCAGCAGGCGCGGCACTGACGACGTTGGAGGCTATACCCGCCTGCCCGACACCGGAACACACGGCAACCCAACCAAGGTCGTCCCGCCAACAACGGCACCGAAGACGACGATGACCACCAGCGACACTGGGCCCATAACCTGTTGAGGTCGAGAAACCAACTGCGCCACAAGACCGGTGCGACTAATCCTGGGGCGTTGCTGAATCCAATTGAACACCCGCCTGTGTACGGGGGACGGGACCGAGCAGGTCCATACACAAATCCGTCAGCGGTTCCGTTGGGGGGAGAGGACTTGAGGTTGATCGTCTTACGACGTTTGCCAACGCGATTCCGCGCTCACGGCACGCAGATGGCCACGAAGGCGTGGTTGCCCACAGCCATAGACTTCCAGTAGAGCCACGATCGCTTAGACTAGTACATCCTGTTCGCCCCTGGATGTCCGGCTTGTGGGGGGTAGTGCTCTGGCATCATTACCCCGTAGCGCATGTGGGTCTGCATGTAGACTTGCGCTTCTCCGTCCAACGCCACAGTGCGAGAAAAGAGGCCGTTTGGATCCTTTCGGAACCGGAACTCTTCATTGCCGTCCAAGGCGGCCGGGATCTCCCTGCAACGGCCATCCTCTTCCTGCCCCTTGAGGAACTCCGAGAGCGTCAGGAAGGACAACTCCCCTCCCTTCGTCTGCGTCGGAAATGGCCACGCGGCCGACGAGATGGGTAAGGCCAAACAGGGTACCGCGTCGCGTATCGACCCTTCATCCCCCAAGGGTGTCGAGATGCGAGACATTGTATTCGCAGCCTTGTGTGATGAACCCGGGCGCGTCAGCACCATGAAATACAACTCCTCCAAGCATAACTGCCAGCGCGCCAGTTTCCCGTAGGCCCCGTCCATATGCAGCATCCCCTTGAGCGCAGCGTGGTCCATGAGAAGAGTGAAGCGGGTCTCCTCGATGTAGAGTCGGAGCAAAAGAGATACCCATACCACCGCGAGGCACTCCCACTCCTTAGTGCTATAGTTCCGCTCAGCCGCGTTGATGGAACGCCTCCAGAAGCCCACGGGCTGTGTGGGTTCGTCGGTCTGCTCTTGTAGTAGGACCGCGCCGACCAGCCCCGCGCTTTCGTTGGTGTCTTAAGTGGAAGCACCGTGCCGCCGCGGTAAGGCGAGGATGGGCGCCTCCGTGAGCCGCCCATTGAGCTCCTCGACGCCCCCAACGCCTCGTCAGACAGGACCCCCCACCGATCGGGCCTCTTGGAAATTGTCATCGCGGCCAGCGGCCATGCGACTTGGGCGTAGTCCTTGAAGAGCCTCCGATAGACATTTAACATCCCGAGGAAGCTGCGTAGGTCCTTCTCGCACTGCGAAGAAGATACCTCATTAAGCCCTCGGACGTTCTTGTCCTGCACCTTCAGTTGGCCCCGGCCCACGATATGGCGCAAATACTCCACTTTCTCTTCGACTTTGAGGCACCTCGTAGCCTTGCGGAAGACATTCGCGCCGCGGAGTGCCGCGAAAAATTCCCGTAGATGTTCCACGTGCCCCCCAGCCGTCTGCGAAAATGAAAAGACGTCGTGGAGGTACACGTGGAAAATCTGTCACTTGAGTCCTCCGAGAATCATACCGATGGCCCGCTGAAAGATCTCCTGGACATTCGACAGCCCAAAGGAGAGACTGATGTAGCGGTAGGCACGCACGGGCCAAACGAGGGTCGTTTTGTCGCGATCCTCTTCCGCCACAAGTATCTCCCAATACCCCGAGTTGCACTCAAGAGTGAAGAACACCTTTGCATGGCCGAGGAAGTCGATGCAGTCGTCCATTCGGGGCAACGGATACACGTCCCGTACTGTCACCGCGTTGGGCTGCCGGCACTTCACGCAAAACCGCATCGTCCCGTCGGGTTTGGGGACAAGGACCACGGGGAAGGCCCACTCCGCTCTCAAGGGTTCAATGACCCCGCGGTACCGCTGTCGCTGCACCTTCTTCGCGATGACCTCCCGCGATGCATGGCTTTCCCGATACGGTTGGGACCGCCACAGACGTGCCCCGAGGGTCTTCTCGATCCGATGCGATGTGACATCGACCTTCCCGAGCTGTCCTGCCCATAGCCCCTTGTACTCCTTGAGGAGGTCTTCCACGTCTCCACGCATCGAGCCGAGGACTCCCCCCCCTGTGGACCTGCGGCTTGGGATGCGTCTTGCTCAGCGGGAGAGGCGGGGGTTGTCGCCCGTCGAACCGCATCTCGGGTTTGTGGCTTTTATCAACCTCGTTCTGGGGCTTGTCACGCGTATCCCCCCATATCGTCAAGACTGCCCCTGGTTCCCCATCATCCGCGACGACGTGGCGCGGCACATTTCAGGCCGTCGCGGTACCGACGCCATCAGGCCTTTTCATGAGTATCCCGTCACTAAGCATTTTTTCGGGTGTGAGTCCGGGCGTACTCGCACTCACGCAATTTATCAGATCAATCCGACCCAAACTCATTGGCACGACCGCCTCACCCTCGTACCCATACCAGAGAAAAGGTAAGTATTTTGTGGCACCCGATGAGTGGCTGAGAGCATTTCCAGCTCCAGGTCCCACAGACAGAAGAGGAGGCGCGCCATGTACTGTCGTCGCAGCAACACATTACGTCAGCTGCGCGGTGGTTTTCTTCAATCGTGGAGAGCTGGTCGGAGTCACAATGTTTTTGGTCCAGAACGCCCTACACACAAAGGTTGTTTGCGCCTCACCATCAGTAAGAACACCCCATTATGTTTTCAACGGGGGGGGCGAGGGGTTGAGGGGCGACGAGCGGGGGGGGCCGAGTGGGGGGGGGGCGGGGAGCGGGGGGGGGTGAGGGGGGGGGGGGGGGCGGGGGCGGCTTCTCAGGGCGCAGCCGAGCACAGAGAACAGAGATATGGTGGACAGTCCCAAAAAAGGAGGCGTGGACCTTGGAGCAAGTTGATGAGCTGGCCCACAGATGCGTGAGGCGCCTGTGCTACAGTGTGTATTCGACATGCGACGCGGGGCCACTTTATAGTAGCCTGCTTTGAATTCACATTTAGATCATCCTTTGGGGTTTATCACTGCAAGATTGGGCGCAATACAACCGTAATTGCGCCCGGTTGTGGTCTCGCTACATGCAACGACTCAAAGACGACGCGCGGCAAGCAGAAGGTGCGAAGACCTACAGAGACGGTGCTTGCCAACGGCGCCATCAAACAAACGACAGAAAAAGAATAGCTCTTCAGCTACGCTTGTCTTCGTCCTCTCCTGCGAGAACCATATAGACCTCCTGAGAAATGGTCCTCACGTCATCCTCGACGACAAACCACCTCTCCACCGCACGGCCTCTCTCTTCCTGCGACACCCCCAGAAAGTCCTGTACCAAACCAGTGTTTTTCAACAAAGAGACCACCTCTGACACGTCCGTATGGACGCTGTCAGTTAGAGGTATACCCCATGCAGCTGTGTGTGCACCACAGTGGCGATCTTCTTAGTCGCCACTGAGAGACCCCGCCAGCACGACTGGGGAAGTTGATAATCGGTGGGGGGAAAAGGGCCGCGGGAACGCCGGTGGTAGTTTGATGGTGGGGGGATGGTGTGCGGTGCGGTGGCGACGGAGGCCGTCTCACTGCATGACAACGGGGGCACATGCGTAATGTCGGGGTCAGCAGTCCCGTGGAATGAGGGCACTGCAGTGTATTTAATTGCAGTAAGGACCGGCTCGTTCATACGACCCGGACGTATAAACAAGCGCCCTAGTATCGAATACACACTGTACCTGGGACAAAGAGGCCGACCTCACAATTGAGACGAAGATTGCCGCACCGACGACAGCAAGCGCGGTCGGAACCCGCGCAAGCCTTCACTGGATGCTCGCGTTTGATTGGCGCTCGTGGCGGAGCGGACTGTCTTCCATTTCAGACGAGTCGCAGCGATCGCGAAGATGATTCAACCATTCGCTATGTTCAGGATTCGCTCGTCCAACAAATTTCATATCACCATCCGATACTCGACTAAGGTGCCAATTGTGTGCACTCGAACATCTGCGTGTGTCAAATACTTGTACTCGGGCGCAGAAAGAAATACTCGGCACCCGAAAAATAAAAAGTATCTGGCTCCCTACCCGAACTGATGAAGTAGAACAGGGCCGGATACTTAACTCAGCGCAAATAGTGGTACTCATGAGACGGCCTGGACGCCATACTTCTTTTTCAGGTGCACCGGCACGTCCCCGATGTTCCTGAGGTGGAACTACCGCGGAGTTCTGGGTGAGAACTCTACGACGGCGTTGTTGCAGCAGCACCTTTCTTCGGCTCAATTGGACCGGGCGGTCGCGCACGAAGTGGACCCCCTTGACGCCTCAACACACCTGCACCGCCTGGATGCACCGGGAACGTACGGTCCCTCCTTTCCGAAGCCTGATTGCCCCAATATGGGTGTTAGGCTTGCTCCCTCGTCGTGGGGACGCGGGTCGCGTATTTCTCGTCCAACTTTGCACCGCTACCGTGGAGTTGCCGTCGTCTTACTGGATCGTCTGCTTCTTGGGGGATATGGTGTCCACGTAGTTCTTCTGGACATCCCAGCCGAGAATGAGCGGTACCGACAGCGACGTGACCACGAGGAGGTCATACTCTATGGCTTTCCCCCCAAAGTAGACGGTCAAGGACACCTCCGCGTTTACCTTGAACAACTGCCCCGAGGCGGCACTCACTCGGGTCCGCGGCGGTGCCCTTGACGAGTAGTCGTTCCATCCGTCGGGCAACAAATCCGCGCGGATCACACTGGGCCCGGCGCCGGTGTCAAACACCGCCCCCGTAGGGGTGGGGCTTTGCCACGGCGCAAATAGGTACGACAAGCCTATCCCAGACTTGTCCTTGCGCTACAGCGGCAGCGTCCCCTGAAACCGCCCGTGGAATAGCCAAAGACGGCAGGGGCATCGGGCCGCGACGGTCCATGTCGCGCTTACCCTCGGAAAGGCAAACGTGAAACGACGGGGGACAACCGGGTAGCTGGGGCGTACAGGGCGGATTACGGGGGATGGCGAGGCCTCCCCCCCTTGGAGTTCCCCGCCCCGCGGCGCTCCTTGGAGGGGTTTGCTACTGGTGGGGCATCCCCCCCATTCGCCTTCGTCGGCTCCACGAAGCCCAGCAGGTCTTCCCACAACAGGGACACGACGGACACGCTGTCCTTTGTAGTAGGAAGGTGCTTCTCGCGGCTCGCGCGATGTCCCGCTGCTTGTCGGTCAGGAACCTGCAATCCAGCACCCGGTGTCCACGTCTCCAGCACATGAAGCACAGTGGAGGACCTGTCGGGGACTAACGTCGAGGATAGGGCGATGCACCAGCCGTTCGACTTCCCGGGTTACCCGATTGGAGCACTGCGACCGTCTCGTGCGCGGCGGGTTTCTCCTCGTCCCACGGCGAGCCGAACAGATAGGCCGAGATGCCTCGGTGTCCCGTCGACGTCTTTCGCTTCTACGAGGATCCCCCAGTAGACCTTCGACTGGCCAGCGAGATAAAGTCCTCGGCGGCCCGGTATTTCTTCGCCACGTAGGTGGACAACTGTGGGTAGCTCCGTTGCGCCATACTGTGGCCAAATGCGTCGGTCCGTAGGTACTCCGGTCGGCCTTGAGTCAGTTTCTAATTCATCGTCCCCTCAGAGTGGATGCTGCCGCATAGCTCGGCAAGGCTCCGTAGACGCACCGAGAAGGCGTCCACCCCTTCTTTGCCCGCGAGCGTCGCCCGGCTGAACTTTTCCTGCACCAGCCTCAAATCGTGCGGCTTCGCTTAGGTCGAAATCAGTCAATTGACGGCCGCGGGGAAGGTTCCGAGAGCCCCCCGTCCTTCCCCGTCGTCCGACCCCGGTATGGTCCAAGTGAACCGCGTCTCAGCGTCGCCCGCGAAAAAGTTGGGAATCAGGTATAGGCCCATCCTTTCCGACACGTCGTTGTCATTGAAAGCCTTGACGAACTTTCAAAGCCACGAGAAAGCTTTCACGGGTTCCTTGCCGTGGAATATCGGGGTCCCCCCAAAGGAGATCCTCGTAGTCTTGGCCATGCGTCCCATATTGCGAGCGTGCGACACCACGTAGGTCGAATGACGATTACGAAGGCGGCACGATCGGTAGTCGAAGACGTGCGCGAAGCGATCTTCTGGGCCCTTGAGGACCATCTGCTTGCCGTTGCTCGCCTTGGCCTCTGTGCGGTCCTCATCGCCGTCAGTTGTCGCTAGCGACGGCGAAGAAGATGTTGACGACGAGGTCGGCGAGGGACTACGATGACGCCGCGCATTCCCTTTCGTGCGGCTCTTCAGCGTTGGTGCCAGGAAACCCCGGCGAGGGGCATCTTGAGAAGAGCCTGCGCGGCTCGCCGCGATGATCCGGGAAACGTGGGCCAGCAACGACTCGCGGAGCGTCGACAGCGCCGTCTTCAGATCCGCACTTCGCGAGAGGTGCCACCGGATTTTGCCTTTGATCCGCCGATCCCGCCCGATTGTCCTGCCGTCGAGGAAGGAAGGCATTGGCCCGCGGTGGAGCGCGCCGTCCCGCGTCGCCCACTAGATCCGCCAACGGGGGAGTCGGAGTGATGAGAAGCCCTGATCCACCCGCAGATTCCCCTGTCCCGGCGGCCGCTGGGGTCACCGCAGATGTACCCGACAGCATACCGGCGGCGTTCGCGTCCGACATGGGGTGGCCGGGTGGGAACGCCATCGAAGTGGCCGTGCAGTGCTCGACGACAGACCGACGCGGAGATCCACGTCGGCTTCAAAAAGCAATCAACCAACGATCTGGGAACCGGCTATCCGATACGGGCATGGCAACGGTCGCATTCTCTTGCTTGTCCACCAGAAAGTGTAGCGGTTCTAAACAACACCATGTTCATTCGTCGTGCAGCCGAAGTAAAATTTTTAACAGCTCGGTCTGTCGACGAAGCTGCTCCGGAAAACAACCCACAGCCTAGCCTTCCCCAACAGGGCAGAGGATCACGGCAGAGCCCAGCGGGGGATAGTCATGCAAACCACAGTCCATTCTATCACACGGAGAAAAACAGAGCCACCTCCCCGCCCAATAAACACTCTCTCCGAAACCCAACCAGCGACATGCATAGTAGTCGCCCACATGCACCCGAAACAAGCAAATCCCTCCAATTCAGAAAAAATACAAGAGATGTATAGGGGCTCGGAAAACCACTTGGGAAAAGCCCAGCCCCATCTGAGATCCAATCTTCCTGGGCCGCAGCGGGTCCGCTGTGTGCCCGCCCGAGGGCCCGTTTGAAGATATTTAGGGGGGGCTCCTGTCTCGGCGGGCCCCCGACCACTGAGGGGTCGCCCCCAGGTCGGGCGGGGAACAACATCTGCCACATCAAACACCCACTGGAGTGCTAAGATGGCCGCTGCCGGTGTGGACTCCCCTCGACAGAGCGCCACGCTAAACCAGGCCACGACGCAGGGCATCCTCGCAGGAATTCCGTGGGGCTTTTCCAGCACGAACCACCACGTCGGCGTCGGGACTGTGTTGTCCCTCTGCGCCAACACGTGGATCTGGGTGCTCCAAACTTGAGCAACAGTCACCAGTATTCCAGACGCGTCCCGCAAATGGCGCTCGGTGCGCGCGTCATGGTGGTGGTAGTGGGGATCCCTCTCCCCCAAGTACGGGGGCGAGCAAGACGCCCAATTCGACACAACGACGGGCGGGATGTCATCCGCGGTCGCCCGTTCCATCTCACTGGCTGGGCGCGAGGCCGCGTGGTCAGGCCACTGTGCGTCCGCCGTCTCTACTAGGGCGGGGAGGTCGGTCTTCACCCCGGCTGGTAGTTTGTACTGCACGGGATGGCGCGACACCCACCTCTGCCACGGCGGGCCCTGCTTCGGCACAGAGATGTACTCATACGGGGCACTCAGGCGACAATCCCCCAACCGAATGGGGGCGTTGGGGGGCGACCACTAGACGAGCGCCCCCGGCTTCGCCCCCGCCGGCCCTGCCTCCTCCACTGCCGGGCGCCGCACCCGTCGCGAAACCAGGGATGGGGAGTCTTGCTCCGTGGGGTCCGTTGAATATGGCTCAAGGGCTCCACATGGCGAGGCGCACTGGCAGCGACATGACCGCATGAGTTCCCGGGTAAGTCGCAATGTATTGTATGCAAGCCCGTACGTACTTCTGGACAAGTCCGAAGTGTACTTTGACAGCGGGACATTTTTTGTCATGCGCTTGGCTGTATTTGACATGGACTTGCTTGCATTCATATTTGGGGCGACCCATTTGGGGCTTAGCTCCGGGAGATTGGCGTGTTGAGCTCGGCGAGATGGTCGGAATGTGTGTGGTCGTGAGAAGCCCTGCGCTAGCGGCGGGAGCCTTCCTGCGGGAGGTGCGCCGTGCGCTCTGTGAGGGCGTGAGAGTGGGGATGTCCCTGGGGGGCGCTGAGAGGGCTGCTGGCTTCGTGCCACAGACCCGCGCCGAGTGAGCCAACCCATCCACCCAACTACCGCTCACGTCACAGTTTATGTGCCCAGCTGTCGCTGGTGGTAACCGTCTTCTTCCCTCCGGTCGCTGGCGAGACGACCTTGCTGGGGTCGCGGTGTGTTCCGGCCAGGCCCTGTCATAGGTATCATTTCTCAGACATAGTACATTCTTACCGAATCAAATTGCATCAAGTACGGGTAGTCGCATCATTCATTTACAGTATCGGTAGTATGCAATGAAAACGGACACGATGTATGGGTATCACACATACTTCAAGTTCGAGGGTATACTTTTGAACTTCAAATCCTTGATTGCGCCTGAGATTCGTGTCAGGTTCCGTATATATTTCGTGACGGCCCGGAAACGTGCAACGTGCAGCAGTCACATGTCTGCATACAGTCTGGAGACGCTGTCAGCGAGGACGCGCTCACGGCCGTCCGTGCCAACGTTGGCAGTCTTCCATCAACTGTATGCCGAACCGCCCCGACTCCGCACTCTGGCCCCGCAACCCAAAGTGGCTGCTCGCCGCGAGGATCGCGGCCGCGATTCCGCGGTCTTCACCGCCGCCGCCGCTGCCGTCGCTGCGGCCGCCGCCACCCCCCCACCGACGGCCGACGTGCGCGTCGCCGCCGCCGGCGAAGCGGCGGCGGAAGTCTGTGCGGTCGGCGGCGGCGGTCCCCGACGGCTGCATCGACAGCGGCTAGGCGGCCGATTTGGATGATCAGCCGCTCGTGCGGCGGCGCGCCACGCTCGTCGCCGTCGCTACCGCGTTGGCGGTCGGCGGCGGTACCGACGGCCGCCACCGACGGCCGCATCCGCAGCGGTTGGATGGCCGATTCGGACGACGTGCCACTCGTGCGGCCGTGCGCGACGCTGATCGCCGCCGCCACCGCGTTGGCGACAGGCACGCCCGTTTCCTCTCGCGGCGGCGCGTTTGTGGCGCGTCGGCTGGCGGCGACCCCCCTCCGCCCGGCGGGTGCGCCGCCGACCATTGACGGCCGACAAGACCGCTGGCGAGGCGCAACCCGACCCGCCGCCCACCCTCTAGGCGACGGGGGTGGAGAAAGTCTCCGATTCCACCCTCCCCTCCCCGTCCATCTCGTTGTGCGTGCGATTGCGGCCTGCGGCGCTCGAGCGCATGTTTGCGCGCGCCGGAGAGGTCCATCGCGGGCGGCGCACGCTCCTCGCTCCCCCCCCTGTGTCGGACGTGACTGAAGCGCGGTCGCCGTCGCCAGCGCCGCCGCCGCCGCTTCTGCCTAACTCCCCACTGCAGCCGTGGACGCCGCTGCCGCCGTGTCCCCTCCCGGCGGCGTGCGCCGCGCCGGCAGAGGGCGGGAGGAGGAGCTCGTCCAACCCGCCGCGACAGCGGCTTGCCGCGCCGCCCCGCGACTTGACACTGGCCGCCGCTGCGGCGCTGAGGGCCACTGTTGCGCCCGCCGCGGCAGGCAACGGCCGCAGCGGCAGCGGCGTCGGCGGCCTTGGTGGCAGGGGGACGCGGGGGGGAGCGGCGCACCCGCCCGTGTGGCGTCTGATACGCCGACAGCGGGCGGTTCGCGAAGGCTGGGGGCGTGGCGACTGCGTCGTCTTGTCGCCGGCAGCAGGTCGTGGGTGGGAAGGAGGTGCGCGGTAGTATCCTGACTTTTTTTCATGTGCGGCTCTCCGCCCAAGTCCCGGCAGCTCGCGACACCAACATATCGGTGGGCGGTGCGTCAAGCGCCACCAACGCCATAGCCGAAGCAGATGCGCAAGCGAGACGTGACGCCGGCCTGCAGCTGGTTCGTTGGAGGGGGAGGTGTGAGGCTGCACTCCACGCGCCGCGGCTCGTCGCCGGCGACAGGATGTAGTTGAGCGAGATTGTGATGTTGGGCCCATTCCTCCAGCCAGCCGAAGGTGACTCGCATCTGTTTCAAATTCGCAGCGCATCCGTGGTCCGTGTGGCGGTCGCTTCTGACGACTTCAGATGCGCTCTGTCGGGGAAAACGAGCATGGGAAATTTATCAATCGAAGAGGACGTCCCGGACGGGGACGACGCGGCTTGAACACGAAGTCGGTGTCGTCGACGACGACGGCATGCTTCATCCCAACACCCGTCATACTTATTCGAACAATTTGGGCGACTCACACGTCATCACATTTAAATTAATGTCCATTCTGTACTTGACCAAGGCGTCAGTCAGGCTCATCTCGGCCTGGGTCCAGGCCTTGCCGCAGACAAACGACGCAGACAGGTGGGAAAGGCGGAGAGGACGCTTGGTTTCCCAATGCCTGTCTGGGGGGGAGGCACAAGCGTGTGCGCATTTCTAATGGGGGGAGCCCGTGACCGTCGTGCCGGGCGACATGTTTGTGCTCGCCGCGCACCACGCGATGACTTTCTTTCATGTGCTGAGAGAGGTTCGTTTGGGGGAGGAGCATATGGTGGGCGAGGCACGGAAGGGCCATGTGACCGAGCCAAACGCGCGGGTTGGGAGCGATGGGACGTTGGCCACTGACTCTGGCCGTGACGGTGCTGACGCGCTCGTCAGACCTGCCTGCTCGCCGCTGCGCGTTTGTCTGACGTCCCATCCAATGGTCCGTGCCCCCCTTTCCCGCGGCGGGTGATTCCCCGCGTCTTGGTTTTTGGTGTGTTCATTGGCGCCGTGTTACTCGGCAGGCGCGGCGTTTATGGTGTGCTCGTCTGCATCGTCAAGATGTGCGGCAGGGGCGCGTGGGTAGGGGGCTGATGTGATGCAGGCGTCGACGGCAAGGGCGTCGACCGTGCGGGCGTTCGTTGGGCTGGCATCGGTGACGTTGTCTTCTGCTGCTTGTGCGCGTGCGGTGCGAGCGTGAGTGACGTCGGTGGCTGAGGCAGCACGTCCCAGGCGGGAGCGTCTGTGGCGGGGGCTGTGGTCGAGGGTGATTGTGTGGTTGGAAAGCACGTGGCGGGGGTGCCTGTTACGAGAGCATCGGAGACGTCTGCGTCGGTAGCCGCGGCCTCCATAGCGCTCTTGTCGGTCACAGCATCGTGTGTATAGGGGTCGTATGTTCTGGGTGCTGGTGTGGTAAAAGCACCAGCGGCAGCAGCGCCGGTCGTGCTGGCCGCGGTGGCTTTGTTTTTGACATGACGTTCGTCGCTGGCGATGGCGTACGTAGCGGAGTCGGTGAGGCGGGGTGTCGGATCGAGCTGGTTCGGTGGCGCGAGCGCCTGTGGCGGGGACGGTCGCGGCAGGCGTGGTGGTGGCGGGGGCGCTTCGGGCGCGGGCATCGGCGCAGTGTGCGTCGGTCGTCCAGGCATCCGTGAGGCGGTTTTCGGCGGCATATGAGTGCGTGACGGGGAAACCTATTGCTGGATGCTGTGTTCGAAATTCGTCCGCGGCGAGCTCTTCGACACTGCCGGCTCCAGTTTTGAGCTCGTCGGTGCCTTACGCGTCTGAGGCGCTAGAAGATGGAGTGGCGGCTTCTGCAGCTAGGACATCTGCGGCGCAGGCGTTCGTAGATATGATTTCTGTGGCTTTGTGTTCTTCTGATTGTGCGTATGTGGCGCATTCCACATCTGTCGGTATCGTTGAGGGATGGTGTGCGTGGCAGCGGAGCTGAAGGCCTGGGAGGCGGCGAGGAAGGAGCGTTCACATCTGGGCGTCACGTGGCGGCGACGCTTGTGGCGGGGTTATTGACGCCATGTGCGACGATGCCCGCGGTGTCTGTGGCGTAATATTTGTGGGCACCAACGTGGGCCGCTAGGGAGTGTGTGGCGGGGGGCGGCGTGGTAAAGGTGCCGCTTCGACGGCGTCTTTAAGTCTGTCATCTGTGTAGTTGTCATAGGCAGCCTGTGCGTCGGTGGCGCGAGTCTGCGCGGCTGGGAACTTGACTTGCGCTGTCGGCTGCGGTGGCGTCGGCCGTGAGGGCGGCCTCAGCGGTGGGTCTTTGGATGCAGAGGTGCTCCTGGCGAAAGCAAATGTGGCGGAGTAATCGACGTCGTGTGCTGCGGTGGCCTCGATGTCGATGGCGTGCTCTTCGCTGGCGGTGGTATGTGTGACGGTGGAGTGCTGACGGCCGCTGGTGTGGGAAGTGCATCGGCGGCAAAGGCGGCGGTGGTTAGAAGGAATGTGGCGTTGTCGTCGGGGTTTTTGCCGTCTGTGCTTCGGACATGTGTGACGGCTGCTGGCGTGGTCTATCTGTCAGCAGAGGGTCGTCCGTGGTTCGGTCGTCCACGGCGTTGTGTTTGGCGTCTCGCACATCTGTGGCGCGTGCGTGTGTGAGGGGAGCGTTTGAGGCAAGGTGCCGGTGGCTGGGCCGCTGACTGCGTGTGAAATGTATGTCAGGGGCGTAGGGGGTCGCTTGGTGTCGTGATGATGCTTGGGGTGGCAAAGAGCGGCAAGGACGCTTGCTGGCGATTGGAGGCCCAGCGCACGTTGACAGAGGGTTCGTGCGTCGGCCTTCAACGTCGGCGTGCCAAAGCCTTTGGTATGCTCCACACTGACACCGTGTGTAGGTACTGATATTGATCGATACTAGCTGTTCGTCACCCATGGTTTTTGATAGAAGCAACACAGGACCGCGGGTATCAGGCTCTCACAAAAGTAGAGACATATGCATTGCTACAGACCAACAAGAAGCACCAGCACGACTCAATCATACGGCTCCCAACCCACCGCGAGCTGTTCGTCCTCCTTGCTTTCCTCCTCGTCGGTGTGAACGTCGTAAGACCCAGCTTCGGCTTCGTCGGTAGATGGAACGTATCCGTTCATAGTCTCGCGGAAGGTGGCTGCCTCAGCGTGGGACAGGGACGGCACAAAAGCCGTGACGAAAGGGAGGAGGTCGGCATTGGATGAAGCAAGCGAGTGCATCTCCACGCTCGCAGTAGCCAGCGACGAGCGGTCGCCCGCGACAAGCCGCCCGGCAATAGAAAACTCGCGCTCGTAAGAGGCTGATGATCCCACCGCACCGAAGACTGAGCCAGCAACGTCAAACAGGGCAGGGAACTGCGCACGGTGTGCGCGCCAAAACTCCATCGCGTCCCCAGCCATGGCCGAGTCCGATAGGCGACGGAACCGAGACAGCTCCTCGCGCGCCGCGCGGTCCACTCTGC